>Ga0099794_10000285_pt1 | contig 17395 bp, 11 predicted proteins | sample Rivendell_Oct201_10_FD_77320 | JGI IMG/M metagenome (GOLD analysis project Ga0099794, IMG submission 77320) | Vadose zone soil microbial communities from the Eel River Critical Zone Observatory, Northern California, USA -... | ecosystem: Host-associated > Plants > Roots > Rhizosphere > Soil ... | reverse complement strand
GCCGATCCCGACAAGTCCGATGTTTTGTTCACGCACAAAACGGGCGATGCTGGCTTCATCCATAGGCTGCGCGTTGCCGTCGATGAGCACTACTTCGTGGCCTTCTGGAGTCAGCGCCTGGAGCAGAAACATCCAAAGACGGGGCATGAAATTACGAGTGACCCCGTTATCGGGGTTGTACAGCAAAATGCGCATGTGCTCATCTCCATTTAGAAGGTGCTTCCTTGGCGCTGGGCCGGGACAAGCCGCGATCTAAACGTTCGTTGTCGAGGGGCCATAGGGGGAAACAGCAAACCAACCTCGAACATATCACGTTCTTCAAGCGCTGGTCAGCGGATTTAGAGAGCAATTCCGCCCAAAAGTAATCAGGGTTGTGCCCGGACGCAGGGCCGCCGCGATGGCGGTGCAGCGTTCCTATGCTAAAGATCGGGAAAGAGCCGAGCTTGTGCAACGTGGAAAAGATATAGAAACTAGGCTTCTTCTTCGACGAGTTGTTCGCCGTGGATGGCTTTGTGGGCGGAGATGACCTTTTCCGCGAGTTCGTTGGGGACGTAATCGTAGTGCGAGAACTCCATGGAATAAGTGGCGCGGCCCTGCGTCTTGGACGTGAGGTCATTGGCGTACGAAAGCATTTCCGCGAGTGGCACCTGCGCTTTGATGATGACGTTGTGGCCGCGGCTTTCGCTGCCGGCGATGCGGCCACGGCGAGAGCTCAGGTCGCCCATCAGGTCGCCGGAGTATTGGTCGGGGGCATAGACTTCGACGTGCATGACGGGTTCGAGAAGCGCGGGACGGGCCTGCTTCATGGCTTCCTTAAAGGCGAGCGAGCCGGCGATTTTGAACGCCATATCGGACGAATCGACGTCGTGATACTTGCCGTCGTAGAGCACGGCACGGAAATCGACGACCGGAAAACCTGCGAGATAACCGCGAGCGGCGGCATCGCGGATGCCCTTCTCCACGGACGGAATCCAGTTCCTCGGAATTGCGCCTCCGAAAACGTCATCGACGAACTCGACGCCTTTGCCACGCTCGATGGGCTCCATCTTGATGCGGCAAACGCCGAACTGGCCGTGGCCACCGGACTGCTTCTTGTGCTTGCCTTCCGCGTCGGCTTTGCCGCGAATGGTTTCACGATAGGGGACTTTGGGGGGCTTGAGAGTGAGGTCGACGTGGTAGCGTTTGTGGAGCTTGGCAACGACGACTTCGATGTGCTGCTGACCCGAACCGGCGAGGAGGAATTCCTTGGTTTGCGGATCGCGCATAAAACGGAGCGCGGGATCTTCCTCGAGGATTTTATGAATCGAGACGCCGATCTTATCCTCATCGGCGCGGGTTTTCGGCTCGATGGCAAAGGTGATGGACGGCTCGGGAAGTTGCGCGGGTGAGTAATAAATGGGCGAACCTTTGTCCCCCACGGTTTCGCCGGTCGTCGTTTCCTTCAGTTTGGCGATGGCGCCGACGTCTCCGGCGTGAAGCTCGCCGACTTCGGTGAGCTGCTTGCCTTGAACGACCTGGATATGCTGGAAGCGTTCCAGAATGTTGCGATTGTAATTGGTGAGCGTGGCGTCATTTTTCAGGATTCCGCTCTTTACCTTGAAGTAGTTGATGCGGCCGGCGAAAGGATCGGCAAGCGTTTTGAAGACAAAGAGGGAAAGCGGCTGGGTGTCATCGTACTTGCGCTCGAGGCGATCGCCCTTGCCACCGGGGTCTTTGAAGCCCACCTGGGCGTGCTCGTCGGGGTGTGGGAAAGCATCGGCAAGAAAAGTGAGCAAGCTGGCGGTGCCGATGTTGCGAAGCGAGGAAACCATCAAGACGGGGAAAATCTTTTCTGCAACGATGGCCTTACGAACCGCGGGGATCAGGTCGTGGATGGGAATAGTGCCTTCGCGGAAAAACTCTTCCATCATTTCGTCGTCGCCCTCGGCGATCATTTCGACGAGTTTTTCGTGAGCTTCCTTGGCGTCTCCTGCGAGAGCCGCGGGAATCTCTTCGATGGAGGGCTTGCCGTCGCCGTCGGGATGGTAGAGGTGGGCTTTCATGGCCACCAGGTCGATGACTCCGCGGAAACCTCTCTCCGTGCCGATCGGCAGCTGGAGAGCGACGACGTTGCGGCCGAAAACCTGTTCGAGAGATTCCATGGAGCGCTCAAAGCTGGAAAGCTCGCGGTCCATCCAAGTGAGAACGAAGGCGCGGGGAATGTCGTACTCGGTGCAGTAGTCCCAAACTTTTTCGGTGGTGACCTGAGACCCGACGTGGGCGTCAACGGCGATGAGGGCGGCATCAGCGGCGATAAGAGAGGCTTTCGCTTCGGTGATGAAAGTGGAATAGCCCGGGAGGTCGATGAAATTAATTTTGACTTTCTCGGAAGAACCGGAGGGTCCAGTCGGGGTGGCGGGCCATTCGGCGTGGGCGAGACCGGTTTGGATGGAGATTTTTCTAGCGATTTCTTCTTCGTCCCAGTCGGTGACGGTACTGCCTTCCGCAATTTTTCCCCAGCGCGGAGTCATGCCCGCGGTGAAGAGCAACGACGACACCAGTTGCGTTTTCCCGGTGCCGCCGTGGCCGACAATGCCAACGTTGCGGATGTCCCTGGTGAGATAGCTCTTCATAAAAACCTCCAACAAGCGAGGTCCGTACAAGACAATTCGGGCGCGGGCCTGCGCCTGGCAAGTTGGAACTGAGGGAGGAGAACGTGGCCTTTGCACCTGGGTCCCCGTGGGGCGGGGGCGAAGGCGAAGGTCTAAACAATCTTCCCTGGTCCAGTCTCCTGACGAGGCGGATGCTAGCACAGGGAAAGAGTTGGGGCAACGCACATAGCAGCCAATCGCAGGATGGGCAGGAGAGCCTCGTTGGGTAGAGAAAGTCGCGTCGGCGGCGGCAAAAAATACCGGGACTAGTACCGGGATGTGTTTTAGGGTTTCGGTGACCTCGCTGTTGTCTCTTGACAACAGGGGACTTAACAAAGAACGGGATTCTGGATGCTCGGCACTTCCCGTGCTTATGAAGTAAGGGGGGGAACTGCGTCAGCCAAGGAACAGCGGGCGAGTCGCGGAGTTTTTGCGGTCCGATTTGGCCAGAGGAGATTATCCGGCGGTGAGTCGAGCCTAAAGAGCAAGTGATCAAGGAGAAGGAAAATGGAAGAGCACATGGAAGAAAATGAGAATGGACGAAACGGCGGACCCGCAAGCTCAGGCATGAATCGCTGGCTTGTGGTGGCTGTCGTGGCGCTGATTGTGGCGGCGGGGCTGGCGTTTGGTTACGGCTTCCGTCAGCAAATCTTGGTCGGCCACATGACGGCGCAGGCGTCCGTGGCAAACGCGACGATCAACGAAATGCAAGGGCAGCTGAGCACATTGACGGCGAAGCTGAATGAGATGTCGGCGGCACAACAGGCTGCTGCGACCGCAACGCAAACGAAATCATCAGCCGTCCATGCGAATGCGACCGGGGCGAAGACCGCGGCCGGCAAAAAAAGCACAACGGAAAGCAAACGGCTGAAAGAACTCCAGGCGCGAATCGACGAACAGCAGAAACAGTTGAAAGAGACGCAGGACCAGGTGGCCAAGAACCGTACGGACTTGGAAGGAAATCTGAATTCAACACGGGATGAGCTGAACGGTTCCATCGCCAAGACCCACGAGGAATTGGTGGCCCTGTCGAAGCGCGGAGAGCGGAGCTACTTTGAATTCGACCTGACAAAATCAAAGCAGTTCCAGCGGGTGGGACCGCTGACGTTGTCGCTGCGGAAGGCGGATGCCAAACACAAGAGCTACGATCTGCAAATGATCGTGGATGACAACAAGCTGACCAAGAAGAACGTAAACTTGTATGAGCCGATCTGGATCCACACGGAGAATGATTCGCAGCCGGTGCAGGTGGTGGTAAACCGAGTGGAGAAGAACCTCGTGCACGGATACGTGAGCGCGCCGAAGTACAAGCCGTCGGAATTGGCCGTGAGCGATACGAGCGCAGCAGCCGTCACACCGGTAGCGGCACACCCGCAGCCGCCGGACCAGAATCAACCGAGTCCCAAACAACCTGAATAAGAGAAAAAGATAGCAGAGTATCCGGCAGAGCACCGCGATGGGCGCTCTGCCGTTTTGTTTTTGGGCTGCATCAGGATGAAGAGCGCTCTGTTACGAGAGGGCCTTTCGTTTCGCGCGACAAACAAGCGACGGCTTCGCTAAGAGGCTATAGATTTGTTTGCATGACGTGCAATGATTCGCGGGGGGAAAGAAGACCTCAAGAGCCCGGTTCAAGAGTTGCCTTGAGGGAGACTTTGCTGGACTTGAGGACTTCGAGAGTGCGGCGCCAGTCGGCGCGGCCGGGGAATTTCAAAAGGACCGCGTGGCTGCCGGGGGGAAGCTTAAGAGTGGCTGGGGCGTTGCCGAGGAATTTGTCATCGATGAAGATTTCGGCGCCGTCGGGGTCCGAGGAAACAGTGATTGTGCCAACGCCATCGGGAGCGGACGATGAAGAGATCTTTGAGGACTCGGAGGATTCGGCGCTCTCGCTCGCGATGGGCTGGCCTGCGGTCTGGGTGGTTGGTGCGCTTGCGGGGGCGGAGAGTTTTTCGGTGAGCGGCACGGCGTTGGGATAAAAGCGGTGGAGAACTTCGAGCAGATCGGTGGCGCTCAGGGCAAAGCCGATGCCAGTGACATTTTTCTTGATGAGTTTTTGCGTGTTGATGCCGATAACTTCGCCGCGGAAGTTGAGGAGCGGGCCGCCGCTGTTGCCGGGATTGATGGGAGTATCGGTCTGAATCCAGGTGCCGGGGCCGGCGTTGGGAAATGTACCGATGGCGCTGACGATGCCTTTCGTGACGCTGAAGAGCATGGCGTCGCCCGGGTTGCCGATGGCCAGAACATTTTCGCCCTGACGGACACTGGCAGCGTCGGTGAGGGTGAGATGAGGAAAGTCGTATTTGCTGGAAGGGACTTCCACCTTGGCAAGGGCGATGTCGAGGTCTGGGTCGACGTGCACGACTTTGGCCTCGAGCTGCTGGCCGGTGGAAAGAAGCGTGAGCAGAGTTTCTTCGCCGCGGGCGAGATGGGCGTTGGTGACGATGATGCCGGTGCCGGTAACGAAAAATCCCGAGCCGGTTTTGTCCAATCCTTTTAAATAGACGACGGCGGGCTTGGCTTTGCGAACGAGCTCTTCGAGCGAAAGTTCGGGTTGAAGGCCGACACCGGCGTCGGAAACTTTGGCGGTGATGCCGCCCGTGAAAGTTTCGGAGATAGGTTGCAAGTCGACGTGAAAATGATCGGACTTGAAGAGCCAGTATTCGCTGCGATTGCGGCCGTTGAGAGAAATCCAATTCATGGGGCCTTCGGTGAGCTTGAGTTCCTTGCTGGCGTAGCCGGTGAGGCTGATGTGCGCGACGATGGGATGCTCGAGGCGTGAGCCCATGGATGTTCTTGTCTTGCGGAAGTAGCCGCCCGGAAATTCCTTTTCGAAGGGCGTGACGCCGACGGCGACGCCATCGAGCTCAACGGTGGCGCCGGGCGGGTTACTGGTGATTTGGAGTTTTTCGGCAAAGATCGAAGCTGGGCAGGCGAGTAGAAACAAGGCAGCGCGGAGAGTGAGTTCCGAGCGGAAAGCCATACGGAGACCTCGCCGGGAGGATGAACCCGCCCATAAATTACCACAAAGTGAATTAAATTTATAAAGAAAATGGGAATCGCTGACCTGCGGATTGGCGTCAGGGCTTCTTTTTGTAACCGTCGCAGGAGAGTACTGGGAGGCGGGGATACTTGGGGAAGCGGGGATCGGTGAGGGAGAGATTGCAGAGAATGAAGGCGGAGCCGCGGGCGGATTCGAGCCGGCGCGCGTAGATGCAATCGGAGCAGAGGCCGGCGTGGGTATTTTCGCGGTCAGAACTTTTGGACGAAGGCATCGAGTTCGCTTAGCGAGTTTCCCTCACAGATGCCATTCGGGCGCGTGCGTTTCTCACAAAGCTCACAAACCGGCGCGCCAATTCATGAATCCGATCCGCTTGACGCAACTGGATGGCATCTTTCGGGATCAACTCTCCTCCTACGCCGATCGCGGACGCTCCCGCGAGAATGAAATTGGCGGCTGTCTGCTGATTTACGCCGCCCGCAGCGATCAGGCGCACCTGTGGGAACGGCCTCTTCAAAGCTCTGATGTAACTGTCGCCGCCGACTTGCGAGCAGGGAAAAATCTTGACGAAGTCTGAACCGGCCTTCCACGCCGCGGTCACTTCGGTCGGGGTCAAGGCCCCCGCCAAAACCACGATGTCTTCCTTGCGCGCGAACTCCACGATCGCCAGATCGAGTCCGGGACTGGTCAGGAATGTGGCTCCGGCATCCAAGCAGCGCTGGGCGGTTGCGACATCGAAAAGCGTGCCCGCACCCACGATCAGCTCCGGACTGTTCCGCGCCAGATCGGAAATCACTTCAATCGCTCCGGGCACCGTCATGGTGATTTCCACGATCGGAATTCCGCCGTGAGAAACCGCCTCGGTGGCAAACCGGGCGTCCTCCGCCGAAGACAAGCGAACGGCAGGGATGATGCCGATTTCCTCGATGCGAGCTTGAACTTCTTCCTTCTTCATCGAAACCGAGTCCTTCCGCCGGTCAGCACGCGATTCCCGCACGTTGCCTGACTGGGACCCAATTTAACGCCGCCCAAGCTCGCCTAGCGATCCGGGGAATTCCGCGACAGCCACGCGCGTTCTCAACTTCACGGATCGCAAACTTGATAACTAATTCTCCTCAAAGCTCGCCTCGGGTTCGGGGAGTTTATCGCGATTGCCCGCGAACCACACGTACAACGTCGGCAGAAGAAAGATACTCAGAAGCAGCGTCCCAACAAGGCCTCCCACGATGACGATGGCGAAGGGCCGCTGGGAGTCCGAACCGATGCCGCGCGAGAGGGCCGCTGGCAGCAATCCGAGAGTAGCGACAAGCATCGTCATCATGATGGGCCGAAGCCGGAGAACCGCTCCGTCGATGGCTGCGTCCTCAATCGTGTGACCCCGCACGCGCAGCTGATTGATGTATTCCAGCATGATGACGCCGGTTTGCACCGAAACACCGAAAAGCGCCAGGAAGCCCACACCCGAGGAGACGCTGAAGTGTGTGCCGGTGAAGAGGAGCGCAAGCAATCCACCAACGGGCGCCATGGCCACGTTAGCCAGAATGAGCAGGGCCCACTTCGCGGAACTGAACATCGTGTAAAGGATGACGAAAATTCCCAGGATCGTAAGCGGCAGCACAATCATAAGGCGCTTCTGAGAGCGCTTCTGGCTCTCGTATTCGCCGGCCCAGTCAATGTGATAGCCGATGGGCAGCTTCACCTGCTCGTTCACCTTTCGAATGGCCTCTTCGACCGCGCCACCGAGGTCGCGGCCTCGCACGCTGTACTTGATCGCCACGTAGCGCGAATTTCCCTCGCGATAAATTTCCGAGGCACCGTCGCGAATTTCCACTCTCGCAAGCTGAGCGAGCGAAACGCGCGCGCCGGAGGGCGACAGAAGCCGAATATTTTCGATTGCTTCTTTTGTGTTCCGATAAGGCGCCTGGTAGCGTATGACGAGGTCGTAACGCCTCTCGCCCTGTAACACTTGACTGACGGCGTTGCCGCCCACGGCGGTCTGAATGGCGTCCTGTATATCCGCGACGTTTATTTGGTAACGCGCCGCCGCTTTTCGATCAACGATGAAATTGAGATTGGGCTGGCCGATTACGCGAAACACTCCGAGGTCTTCGATCCCTCGGATGTTGCGCATGATGCCCACGATCCGGTCGGCCGTTTCCTCGAGAGGTCGCAGATCATCACCGTAAATCTTGACGGCGAGCTCGCCCTTTACGCCGCTCACCGCTTCTTCCATATTGTCCGCGATGGGCTGGGAAAAGTTCCACAGAACACCCGGGATCTTGCTGAGCTCCCTATCCATCGCTCCGATCAACTCGTCCTTGTCTTCATGAAAAACGGGGCGCCATTTGTTCTTCGGCAATAGGTCGACAAAGTATTCCGTATTGAAGAAGCCGGTGGTATCTGTGCCGTCATCGGGCCGGCCGACTTGCGAAACTACCTGGGTGACCTCGGGAAAAGATGCAAAAACGATACGCGCCTGATTCATGACGCGCGCGCCTTCCGTGGGCCCGGTGCTCGGCGCCAGCGTACCGCGAGCCCAAATGGCGCCTTCATCAAGGTGCGGCAAGAACTCCGAGCCGATCACTCCACCGAATATCAGAAACAGCGCCACACACAAGGCAAAGCCGGCCACGCCCACGGTCACCAGACGGTGCTCGATCGCCCATCGCAGCGAGTTTCGATAGGAGCGTTTCAAATAATCCATCACCGGGTTGTGCCATTCGCGGATACCATCTTTGAAGAACACGGTCGAAAGGACCGGCGCGATGAGCATGGAGAATAGGAGCGCGCCAAGGAGCGCAAACGCCACGGTCCAGGCCATGGGCTTGAACAAGCGACCCTCAACGCGCTGCAAAGTAAAAATTGGCAAATAGGCGGTGATAATGATGGCGATGGCGTAGAACACCGGCCGCTGTACTTCGTAGGCCGCGTCGCGGATGCGCTCGATGGTCGTTCTCGTTGTCTTCTCGCCGTGGGTCAGGTGACGAACGATGTCTTCGACCATCACCACCGCGCCATCCACGACCATGCCGAAATCGAGCGCGCCCAGGGACAGCAGATTCGCGGGGATATTGTTGAGACCCAGACAAATCGAGGCGAACAATAAAGAGAACGGAATCGTCAGCGCGACGATTAGCGAGCCGCGCAAGTTGCCGAGAAAGAGAAATAGAATGATGGAAACAAGAAGGATGCCTTCGGTGAGATTGTGCAGCACCGTATGCGTGGTGTAGTGCACCAGGTTGCTGCGATCCAGGAACGGCACGATCTTCACACCGGGCGGGAGGATACGCTCGTTCAGCTCATTGACCTTGGCGTGTATCCCTACCAGGGTATCGTCTGAATTCGCTCCTTTGCGGAGGAGTACGATTCCTTCCACGACGTCTTGGTTATCGAGGACCGTGCCGTCGGCGCGATGAATTGCTTTTCCAATTTGCCCGAGCCGGATCTTGGGGCCCTGCGCCACCGTCGCAATGTCCCGCACTCGAAGCGCCGTGCCGTTCTTCGTCAGAATGACGGTCTGCTCGATGTCCGGCACATTACTGAACAGACCGACGGCCCGGACATTGATCTGCTGCAGGCCCGCTTCCAGGAAACTTCCGCCCGCGTTGGTGTTATTGTTGGCGATTTGCTGCTCGACTTGGGCGATGCTTAATCCGTAGGCGACAAGTTTGTTCGGATCCAGCCGGACCTGGTATTCGCGCGTGGTGCCGCCGAAACTCACTACATCGACGACATTCGGAACCGACTTGAATTGCTTTTCAAGCGTCCAGTCCTCGATGGATTTCAACTCCATCAGGTCATACTTGGGATTGGTGCTCTTCAGCGTGTACCAGTAGATCTGCCCTACCGGGCTCCAGTCGGCGCCCATCTGTGGCGTGATACCGGCGGGCAATGTGACCGCCGAAAGTCTTCCCAGAGCTTTTTGCCGGTTCCAGTCGTTGCTCGACTCATCATCGAAAACAAGCGTCACGCTCGAAAGCCCAAACAGAGAGACCGAACGAAGGTGCTCTAGGTGCGGCATTCCATTCATCTGGATTTCGATCGGTACGGTGACTTGCTGCTCCACCTCTTCCGCCGCGCGGCCCGGCCATTGGGTAATGATCTGGACGTAGTTATTGGCGACGTCCGGATAGGCCTCGACCGGGAGGTTGTGAAAAGAAATCGCCCCCCAGAGCAGCAAGAGAATCGCAAGCGCCAGGATGATGAAGCGGTTGTCGAGCGCGTAGCTGACAAACGCTCGAATCATCGGATCGTCCTCGAATATACCTGTCGGACTCTCACCTATTGCTCCACGGTGCTCTGCAAGACCAGCGCGTTACTCACGACCTGCTGGCCTGGCTGTAGGCCTGACACAATTTCTTGCATGTTGTTCGGCAGCGAGATTCCGGCAACAACCTCCACGCGGCGAAACTTCTTATCTCCCGCCGGAACGTAGACCCACTCGCGGTCGTGCAAATGGAGGATGGCGGCTGCGGGCACGCTCGCTCGCATCTCCTTCTTTTGGCCGTGAAACGTGGCGGTGACGAACATGCCCACTCGCATGAGTCCGGGGTTGCGCACTTCGATGCGCACCTTCGCCGTGCGAAGGCTTGGATCGAGCACCGGGCCTACATTGCTGATGCGCCCGGTGAAAACCATTTCCGGATAGGCGTTCAGGCGAATCTCTGCCGTTTCGCCGACATGCACGTTAGCGAGATCGTTTTCATATACGTCGCAAAGAATCCAGACGTTGGAGAGGTCCGAAATCGTGAAGGGATTGGGAGAACTCAGTCCGGCCACACCCGCGGCATTGGTAACCTGCTGGTCGGTGATCACGCCTGAAACCGGAGCACGAATATCGACTATCGCGGCTGGATGATCGATATCGCCGCCCAGAACGCGAAGGCGCTCCCTGGTGTTCTCGACATCGACCCTGGCCTTGTCTTTCATATCTTGAGAAACCTGCAGATCGTTCAAGGAGACCGCGCCCTTGTCGTACAAGAGCTTCGATCGCTCCCATTGCGTGCGCGCAAGCTGTTCGTCGGCCACCGCCTTTCGATAATCGGAAAAAGCGCCTGACATATCGGCGCTCTGCACGCGCAGCAGGAGCTGGCCTTTTTTCACCGTATCGCCGAGGCGCGCGTGAATCTCCACGACGCGGCCAGTGGCAATCGAAATGACCGGAACGGTCCTGGAAATATCCGGGTTAACCGTCCCGGTCGCAGACAACTGCGTCGTCGACGCATACGCGGCCGCGGTAGCCAGCGGAAACTGCTCGGGATGATCTACCCGTACGACGTTGACGTCCTCTTCGCGCTCGACGTTTGCCGCTGGTGGAGCCTCTGCCTTTGGATCACCTTTGCTTTCGCCACAGCCCGCGAGGTACCAGCCTAACGCGAGGACTAGGGCTGTCGTTTCAAAGCCCGCGCGTCTCATTGGATGACCTCACGTCCTACCGCAAGATTCAACTGGCTCGCTGCATTCAGATACGAAGCCACCAGGTTCAAATAATTGAGTTGTACGCTCCGGTAATCCGCTTGCGCGTTCAGAAAATCCAGAAGCGATGCCGCACCGTGTTCGTAGGAGAACGCAATCGTATCCCGGACTCTCGAAGCCTGTTGCAGATACCGGTCCTTGTACGGCTGGAGGAGGATCACCGTGCTGTTGACTGTGGCGTACGCGGAATCCACGTCGCTGAACACCTGCGCCTCGGCGGCATCGCGCAATCTCTCATTACGCGTGACATCCAGTTGCGTGCGCAGCTTCTCCCCCTGGTTGCGGTCGAAGATGCGGAGGGGAATGTTGATACTGGCGCCCAGCGTTTGGTGGGCATGCGGGTTGTTGAATGAGGGGTTGTAGGACCACCACGTGCTGAACGTCGGATCAGTTGAGCCGTTCGCAATAGCGAGCTTGTGATCGGTCTGCGCTTTATCGATGGCTTCAATAGCCGCCTTTAAATCCGGGCGCGTATCCAACGCCGTCTGCCGTACCTCCTTTAGCGAAGCAATCTGCGTCGAAAAATCGTACGGCCCCGTGACGTCGAATTGCTCCACCGGCATGCGGTCGTTCAATAGCGCAAGAAGCTGAATCTTCGCCGTCCGCAGATTTACTTCCGCCGTTTGCAAATCCGATTCATATTGCACCCGCTGCAATTCCAGACGGTCCAAATCCACCCGCGCGATCGCCCCCGCTTTGTATCGCTCGCGATTCACGTCCAGAAGATGGTCGTAATAGGAGAGATTTTCTTTTGCCAGGTCATACACGGCTTTTTCCTGAAGCGTTTGAATAAAAGCCACTCGCAAAGTAAAAAGCAGAGTTCTTTCCAGGTCCGCCTGGCCGGAAATAGCGATTCCCGTCGCCTTTTGAGCGCTCTCCTGGCGTAACTCCCGTTTGTGCTGCCGTTCGTGCAGATAGCTCAAGCTGGTTGAAAGCATGGTGCCGGCGGTGGGTTGCCAAACTCCTTGGTAAGGAGCGATTTGAGTCCCATCCGCCAGCAGAGCGAACCCCGGATTCGGGCGCAAATAAGCCGTGATCTCCTGCGCTTTGGACTCATCAATTCCCAGCTTGCCGGCCAGCAGAGTTGGATTGTTCTGCTCGAACCGTTGCCGGACTTGCTCCCAGGTCAAAGGTGTTGGGGCCGGCGCCGGCGATTGGGCCAGCGCGCAGCGCGCGAACATCGCAAGCACTGCAATGTACTTCCAGAGATGTTTCTTCATGATTGCTCAGACTCCGCAATAAGGTGAGGCCCGCTCGCGGGCGATGCCGCCAATAAAGAAAAATTCGGAGACAAGGGCACCTGGCTTCATTGACCTTCTCCATCAACAACGTCTGTCTATGGGTAGACGTGCTGGTTCAGGCGAGCGAGGCAGGCGGAGCGCGCCCGCAGAGGCGATCGCAAAGGATCTCGGCCGCGGAAATGACTTTCGGACGGTCGACTGGCCTTCGCACCGACGGCAAAGCGGGAGCAAAGCTGGTGAGAACCGAAAACACTAGGAATACTGCGGAAATCGCGTGGCCAGGAGCGGAAAGCGCGGAAATCCCCGACACCGGTACGATCCGAGAGGACTTGTTCTCCTCGACCACGATTTCCTGGTCGTGCAAATCGTCGGTCATGGAGATGACGAAAAACAGGATGATCAAGGCGCAGCTCATCGCCAAGACCTTCCGCCAATGACTAGCAGGCCGGTCCGGGCAGGCCGCGGCGCGGGACAAGTTTCTGCATAGCAATCCGATTCCTACGACTGCCACGCATACCCAAACGAGATTTAGCGCCAGTTCCATGGTTTCTAAAATATCGTATGTGATTCGCCCCCCAGGCGCAATAACATTCCATCTAAATTGCGGAATCAATAATGCCTTGGCGCGAACAAAACGAGCCGCTAGTGCGAAATCGAAGCGGATGGAGGAGGTGCCGTTGAGGATGGGGGCGGATCTGCTGGCGGCGTGGGGCTCTGGGGTTTGGCGAAGCGAGAATCATCGATCCGCGGATTGATTTCCACTTTATCGGTGGTGAGGGTCTGCCTGATATCGGTGCCCGGGCTGCCCTGGTCGAGCCGGAAAGGGAATTTCAGGCCGTGGACCTCGCGGAAGTCCGAGAAGAAGCACTCCCAGGGAATGTCCTGGTCTCCATTCTTCCGGCTGCCTTCCCACTTCAATAGCAAGAAAGAGGAGGCATCAAAAAAGTAAAAGCGGATGTCCCCGTTACTTTTCGTGAGTTTCAGGCGATAGACGGGTTTGTCGTCCAGGGCTTCCTTGCCGGCCAGTTCGATCTGGTTGCCCTTGGACTCGTAATCCATGAGCGGGCCATCAAAGTCGGATTCATCGGAAATGTTCTTGAGGTCTTCGGAAGACAGCGGCTGGACGGCATTGGTTCCCGCGAGAGGATTGATCATCCAGCCGGTAGACTTGCCATCATAAACTCGGACAATTTTTTGTCCTTCGAGGGAGATCTCGACGTGCATCTTCAGGGGGCGCTTGAGCTCCACCACAAAGGCGCCTTCCACGGTACGCGAGAAGGAGATACGGCCGGTAACGCGTTCGGATTGGACGGCTCTGAGCTTGTCGACTCCCCCGCGAGCCTCGAGCGCTTTCTTGACGATTTCGTCGGCGGTCTGGGCGGCCGCGGCCAGCGGCAAGAACCACAGTAGAGCGATGGAGAGGATTCTGGTCTTCATTGGTGACTCTCGGGCGGCTTGTCTAAAGACTGTGCGCGGCGCCAGATTCATCCTAGAAGTAGAAGCGCCTTGGGTCAAATGCGTTGCCAGGCGGGGCGGCGCATCACGCATGTGTGTGTTGTAACCTTCGAGAAATAATTGTCTCCTAAACTCAGTTGAATGTAGATTTAGAGCGGCACTGAAGGACAAAGAAAAGAATAATCTTCGGGGATCGGGGAAGCAGGCATATGAAATCGCGAGTTATAGCGGGTGGCTTTCTTCTGGTTTGCTTGGCTTTTTGCGGAAACGCATGGTGCCAGCAAGAACCGGCCGGAGAGGGGCGGCCCATCACGCCGGCCGGTACTCTGGTGATCGATGCCGCGACGCATTTGCCGGCCGTTGGGGCCATGCCCATGGCGATGCTCCGCAGCCCTGACTCTCTCGGACAGGGCGGCAAAGGCCGTTATCTCCTGGTAGTCAACAGCGGGTACGGCGTCCAGTTCAGCGAGGACACCAATAAGGCCCAGCAATCGATTGCGGTGATTGACCTGAATGCGGCTCCGGAACCGATGGTGATCCAAAACGTATATTTTCCGACGCCGCAGAGCGCGAACGTCGGCCTTGCTTTCTCGCCCGTTGCGGGCGCCGATGGCAGCTTCGAATTGTATGTTTCCGGCGGATTCGAAAACAAAGTGTGGATTTTTCGTTTTGATCCGAAGGCAGTGGCTCTGGTCCGGCCGGGATCGCCCGGGCCGGATACCAAAGTAGAAGCGCCCTCTTTCGAAATCAGCAAAGCGGGCGAAGTTTCGCGAACGGACTACAACCAGGGAAAGGCGGCACTCTATCCGGCCGGGCTGGCCGTAACACCCGACGGCACCACGCTGGTAACGGCGAACAACCTGGGAGATAGCGTGACGATTGTACGCGGGCTCAGCGGGGCGCGGCGGATGGAGAGAGTGGATTTGCACCACGCGGGAAAGTTGAACGAAAACATTTATCCTTACGGCGTGATTGCGATTGGGAACGGGAAAAATGCGCGGGCGTATGTGTCGTGTTGGAATGATTCGTCGGTTGCGGTGATTGCGCTTGGCGGCAAGGCGATGGTTCGAGAATACATTACGGTTGACCGGCATCCTACCGCGATGGTGTCCAATGCCGAGGGGACACGGCTCTTTGTGGCGAACTCGGATGCGGACAGCGTTTCCGTAATTGACACGCAAACGAATCGAGAGATAGAGCGCATTGATGTCCGGCTGGCGGAAAACGCCTTGCCCGGAGCGAGTCCGGAAGGAGTTGCGCTGAGCGAGGACGAAAAAACGCTGTATGCGGCGAATGCGCACAGCAACGCGGTTGCAGTCGTTGCACTCTCCGAGGAAGCGCGCGGCGGGAATGTCCCGGCGAAGACAAAGGATACGGCAAAGTCGAAAATCTTGGGATTTATTCCGACGGGCCAGTATCCGTCCTCAGTGATTGTGGCGGACGGTAAAGTGTTCATCGGAAACGGTAAGGGAACGGGATTCGAACCGTCGTCCATGCGCGTGAACAACAGCGGATTCACGCCGAATCCTCCCAACGCCGCGTTTCCTCCGAATAAAGAAAAGAACAGGCAGGGCGGGCAATACAGCGGGTCGATTGTTTCGGGAAACATCAGCATGATATCGCTGCCGGACGCGCCGGCGCTGTCGCGCTACACGCAGCAGACCATGCAGAATGACGGCCTGATGGATTTTGCGCCGCCCAGGCTTTTTGCGGGGAAGAGCCCGATCAAGCATGTCATCTACATCATCAAGGAGAATCGCACCTACGATCAGGTGTTTGGCGACGTGAAAACATCGGGCGACGGACACGCCGCGGATGGAGAATCCGATTTTGCAATTTTTGGCGGTGGCGCCGCGGCGCAACGGCCTGACGGCTCACGGCAAGTGGTGACGCCAAACCATCGTGCTCTTGCGCATCGATTCGGTTTGTTTGACCGCTTCTTCGTGAATTCCGAAGCGAGCCCCGATGGACACAGCTGGGCGACGGCCGCGTTCTCGACGGATTACGTGGACAAAGGGTTCCGCTGGGAATATTCGGACCGGGGTCGCACGTATGACTGGGAAGGATATAATCGGCTCCCCGATTACGAGCCACCGGGTGATCTGCGAGTCGACAAGTTCAATGGCGATGTCCTGGCAGCGTTGGCAGACTTGCTGGAAAAGCATCTTCCGTACCGCCAGGGATTCACAGACTTGGCGGAACCGAAAAGTTTGTATCTATGGGATGCGGCTTCGCGGGCGGGTTTGACGTACCGGAATTACGGTGAATTCGTAACCGTGATTTCGGCGAAAGACGTCGAAGCCGCCGGGCAAAAAAAACACAAAAGCTATCCGGACATTTCGAATGCCCAGCGCGCCATACCCAATAAAGAGTCGCTGACCAATCATCACAGCCAGAGTTTCCGGAGTTTTGACTTGACGGCGCCGGACAGCATGACCGTAGACTGCTACAAGTCAGCATCGGATCCTTCGGCGTCGTTTGATCCCGCGGTGACGCGCGACAATTCGAATGAGAAGTGCCGCGGCAATTCCCGGTTGGGCGAATGGCTTGCCGAGTTTCGAAACTTCGTTGCGGAGCGCGAGGTGGGCCACGCGGACCCGATGCCGGCGCTCAACGTTCTGCGGTTTCCCAACGATCATACGACCGGAATGAAAAATGGATTTCCGACTCCGCAATTTTTTGTAGCGGACAACGATTATGCGGTGGGGCGGCTGGTGGAGGCGATTTCCTCAAGCGTCTATTGGAAAGACACGGCGATTTTTATCGTGGAAGATGATGCGCAGGCCGGACCGGACCATGTGGATTCGCACCGGTCGGTAGGACTGGCGATCAGCGCTTACAATCGCCCGGGCGCGCTGATCCATAAATTTCACAGCACGGTCAGCATGATTCGAACGATTGAGATGCTGCTGGGGATCGCGCCCATGAACCAGCTCGATGCTTCGGCTGTGCCGATGGATATTTTCCAGGAGACGCCGGATTTGACGCCGTATAAAGCTGTTTTGCCGACGATTGCCGCGGACAACCTGATGACGCACAAGCCGAAGGACAAGGCCGCCGCCGAGTGGATGAAGAAATCGAATCGGCAGAATTTTGCGCATGCGGACATGGCGGACCCGAACATTTTGAACGCGGTGATCTGGTTCGCGTGCACGGGATCTGAATCAAACGTTCCGCAAACGGCGAAATTGCCGGCGTACCAAGCGATGCGCCTGGGAATTGCCAAAGCGAACGAGGACGAAAAGGGGAAGGGCCGCTCTGAAAAAGATGATGACGATTGATGAGACCAGGACTTGACCGTACCGTTTGGCACCGATGACGAAGCGGCCGATAGTGTAAAATTCGCAATTGTGCAGCGCTCTCGATAAAAATCAGTGGAAGAGAAGCGGCGTGAAATCCGTGAGGTTGCGGCGCCAGACCATCCAGGTGTGCGCGCCGGGTGTCTCGATGTCCACGTGCTTGATGTTTTTGGAAGCGAGCCAGGCGCGGATTTTGCGGTTGACATCGGTCAAACCGTCGTCCGTACCGCACGCAATCCAAAGTAAGCGCAGTTGCTGAGCCGACTTAGAATCGAGGTCAGGGAATTCTTTGTCGAAATC
>Ga0099794_10000283_pt1 | contig 17529 bp, 16 predicted proteins | sample Rivendell_Oct201_10_FD_77320 | JGI IMG/M metagenome (GOLD analysis project Ga0099794, IMG submission 77320) | Vadose zone soil microbial communities from the Eel River Critical Zone Observatory, Northern California, USA -... | ecosystem: Host-associated > Plants > Roots > Rhizosphere > Soil ... | reverse complement strand
AGGAGGTCCGACGCGCAACCGCCGCGACTCCTAGCACTCAGACAGCGTCATCATTTCCGGAAGGTGGCCGGGACGACGGAATCGCTTTTCGATTGCCGCGACGGATTGGCTCTACTTCAACAGTCTCGCGTAAAGGCAACCGCTCCCTCTCCCCGCTGGGGGAGCCCGCCCCATAGCGCCGCATCACGCCACGCACCCAGTCCCGAGTCTGCCCCGTCTCCTGGGCGAGCCGGTCCAGGCCCCAGCCTCGCGCCCGGCGCGCCGTGTAGTAATCCGCAAAGCACGCGAAGCCATGCCGCTTGGCGATCCGGCGCTCGAGCAGCAGGCGTTCTCGCACCTGCCGTCCGAGGCCGAGCCGGAACAGATAGCCGGCGAGATCGTGGTCGCCGTTGTCATCGATCGGCCACCGCATGCCATGTAAAGGAATGACGCACACGCGGCCTCTCGGACTACGTGCGGAAGTTACGTGGTGCGGGTGGCAAGGGACGTACTAGGTGTACGTGGGGAGAGTGAGAAAGAAGTTCGCGTCAGCGCCCCGAGCGAGCGCTGACGCGTCCACAACCTCTTTGCGGTTACTTGGCCCGCGTGGCGACGGCAGCCAGCCGCTTGGGGTGATACGCGTTGAGTGCGTTCTCGTACTCGACAACCATCTCGTCGGCCGCGTCCATCGCGTCGCGCCGCGAGCCGCCTTCAACCTCGAAGACCAGGTTGTACCGACCGTCGTGCCCTGCCACGGGCTCCAAGCGAACGAAACCGGGAAGACGAGAGATCGAACGAACGTCGGGATCCGATTGAGAAAGCGGGATTTTGACCTCTAGCGGGACGCTCGACAGGTATGTCATGCGAGGGACGATAGCACGAAGTTTCGCCTTTGAAAATTGTGTGAACCACACGTTGTTTTTGGCTCGCCACCGGGTCAGATCTCAGCTTGCGCTTGCAAACAGGACCATGACACCCCGGGCATCGTCGAAAGCCATCGGCGGAAGGCTGGCGCCGGAACGGGTCAGGGGCAGCAGAGGAACGCGGTCTGCGGACACTGGGGCCCACACCTTTCCGTCCCAGGTCAAGATGGTCGTCCGGCATGCTGTTTGGTCGCAAGCCGAGCTGTCTTGCTGCACTAGCATCACCGTCCGCCGGGCGGCGTCATAACCCAGCGTGCCCGAAGCAATCGCAGGCTGACCATGCTTTTGCCAACCCGAGCCGTCCCAAGTCCATGTGAACCGGCTGCCCACGTAGACGAGCTGGCTGTTGCCTCGGTCGTAGACCAGGTGCGCGTCAGGTCGGGCATCGCCGGCGTCAATTCCTCCCGTCACCTCCTTCCACATGCTCGCGTCCCACGTCCAGGTGCTTGTCGAAAGCGCGAAAACCAGCAGGTCGCGAGACTCGTCGTAGCCGACGGCAAAGGTCGCCACCGGGGCCGCCAGATCGCGCCGCGCCACCCGCGGCCCTCCATGCACGTCAATGGACTTCCAGTCCGAGCCCGTCCAGGTCCAGACCGACCCGACGCCGTTCGTATACACCACCTGTCCGAGCCTGCTGTCGTAGACCATCGCTCCGGGTCCCGCCTCATTCGGGGCTGATTTCATCGAGCGGGCGGTCCAGCTCCGGCCGTCCCAAGTCCAGGTTTGGTTGACCTGTGCGACGCAGCCGCCCTGGAAGCCCATCACCAAACCCGCACACCCGTGGTCCCAGAGCACGATCAGCCCACCGGATCGGTCGTAGGCCATGTCTGCCTTGTTGCTGGATGGCCCGGGCCCTCCAACCGCCGCCCGCGTGTAGCCAGCGCCGTCCCAGGTCCATACCGCACCAGGCGTCACGCGCGGGCTTCCGTAAACCGGCGCAGAGCGCTGTCCGGCGGTGTCCAGCCAGCCCACCAAGGACGCGGCAAGGATGAGCGTGACAAGCGTCGTAATACCCACGATCGCCACCAGGCGCGCGCGCGGACCACGCTCCGACATTGGACTCGGCGCGGCGGACTGGGCACCCTGTGTCGGCCACATTCGTCGCACTCTAAAGGCCGCCGGGCTCTAACGGGGCGTGTCGAAACCACAGGCAACGCGGCCCGCGTTTTGTGTCAAACACCAGACAAAGGCCCGACTTTTTCCAGTGGTTAGCACCGTAGGAGGCAGACCCCGGCCAAATCTAGTCTGCCTAAACACGCGCTAACACGCGAGAAGCGCAGGGAGCGGATTCACAAGTGGGAGGAACGAGCCGTTGAGTCTGTCTATCTATTTGGATTTGGTGCCTGCACCGCCGTGGCTGGATCCAGGGCACACCTCTTGGCAGCTCGTCGCCGGGACGCTGGTCGGGCTGATGAGCGTGCCGGGCCTGGCCATCCTCTACTCGGGTCTGATGAAGCGCAAGTGGGCGCTCAACTCTGCGCTGATGGTCCTCTACGCGTTCGGCGCGACGCTCGTGGTGTGGACCTTCTGGGCCTACAAGATGTCCTTCGGAGAAGCGCTGATCGGCTCGCTTCACTTCATCGGCAAACCGGGGACGATCCTGGGTTCGGCTGACCTGCAAGGCCAGGCGGTGATCCCGCTCCTGGTCGGCGCGATCCCTGACCTGAAGTTTCCGCTTTCCGCGCTCGTCTACTTCCAGTTCGTGTTCGCGGCGATCACCGTCATCCTTCTGCTCGGCTCGATCCTGGGCCGCACGAGCTTCAAAGCGTGGATGCTCTTCGTCCCGCTCTGGATCTCCATCGTCTACGCCGTCAACGCATTCAGCATCTGGGGCGGTGGCTGGATCGGAGCTTTCCCGACCGACGGCCCGATGAGCTGGATGAGCAGCATCGGAGGCTCGGGGGCCCTCGACTTCTCCGGTGGCTACGTGATCCACGTCGCCGCCGGAATCTCGGGTTTGGTGGCGGCGGCCGTCATCGGTCCTCGCTTGCTCACCGACCGTGAGAACAACCGGCCGAGCAACTTGATCGCCGTGATCACAGGTGCCGGACTTCTGTGGTTGGGGTGGAACGGCTTCAACGGAGGCGACCCTTACTTCGCGGGCGCCGACGCTTCGGGCGCCATCCTCAACACCAACCTGGCCGCCGCGACGGCAATGATCACCTGGATGTTCCTCGACGTCTTCATCGTCGGCCGGGCCACTGTCGGCGGCATGGTCAACGGCATGGTCGCGGGACTGGTCGGCATCACTCCCGCTGCTGGTTACGTCAACGGCTATGGCGCTTTCGCGATCGGCATCGCGGCAGGCGTCATTCCCTTCCTGACCTTCAACTACCTCGTCAAGGTGCCGCCGTTCAACAAGATCGACGACACGCTCGGCGTGATGCACACACACCTTGTCGCCGGCGCGGTCGGCGGACTGATGGTAGGCCTGCTGGCCAACCCAAACATCACGGTTTACCCCGGGACAGGCCAAACCGCCGCCTTTGCGGCCACCGGCTGGATCTACGGCAACCCGAAGCAGTTCTTCGCCCAGGTCCTCGGACTCGTCTTCGTCTTGGTCTGGGACGGCGTTATGACCTTCGTGATCCTGAAGCTGATCTCGCTGGTGATTCCACTCCGGCTCACCGAAAAGCAGCTGGAAATCGGCGACGAGGCAGTCCACGGCGACGCAGCCTACGAGCTGATGCCCGTGCCGCCGGCCGTGACTTATCAGCCACCACCGATCGGCTCGCCCGCAGGCGCACCGAGTACCGCGTAGACCAGGCGTAATCCAAGAGGCCGGGGCCGGCGGGCCCCGGCCTTCTATTTATCTGGCGGGAGCCCTTAAGTACTTGGCAGGGTCACGGTCAAAGCTCTCCTTGCAGCCCTCGGAGCAGAAGTAGTACATCTTGCCATCGTGGACCGAGCGCGGGCCGGGCTTGGTCGTATCGACGCTCATGTGGCAGACGGGATCAATGGCCAAAGTCGACACTTGTGACTCCTTTTCATGTGAATCCGATCCATGAGGGGAGTGCGACATCCCTCGAATCATTTCAGGCCCACCGGTCGTGAAGAAGCGCCACGCGAGCACCGCCATCAAGACCAGGAAGACGAGGTCGAGGAAGCTCGTGTAGTTCCACGTCGGGGTGGTCTCGAAGACGGTTATGTGGTGGTTGGTAGGCGCCAGGCCGAAGAGCTTGAACGCCTCGCCGATCAGGAATCCGGATAGTGCCATCGCAACATAAGAGACACCAAGCAAATAGAGCGAGGTCCGCCCGCCGTAGTACTTCCGGTAGATGTTCAAGATCGGCACGATGATCAGGTCGGCGAAGATGAAGCTGATCACCCCGCCGAAGCTGATCCCGCCGTTCCACAAAACGACAGCGAGAGGCACGTTGCCGACCGAGCACACGAAGCTGAGCATCGAGATGATGGGGCCGATCAGCGGACCCCAGAACTCGTTCAGCGTGGGGTTGTTCGTCAGGAAGAATGCCTGCCACCAGCTGGTCGGCACCCAGGCCGCAAGGGCTCCCGCAATGAGGAATCCGAGCCCGATGTCGAAGTAGAGCATGTAGACGTCCATGTAGAAGTAGTGCGAGATGGCGGTGAACGCCCGCGCCGAGAAGAGCCGCTTCAGGAAGGGTCCCTCGGTTATGGACATGTCCATCTCGGCGTGACCCTCATGCACCGAGCCGACGATTCCGCGTTCGGCCTGCCGCTTTGCCTCGTCGATCGTGCGCTGCCGCAGGGTCAGCTTGAAGAGGATCCAGAGGATGACCGCCATCAGGAGGCCGCCCGCGAACTCGGCCGCCACGAACTGCCAGCCCAAAAGAATGAGAAGGACCAGTCCCAGCTCGAAGACCAGGTTGGTCGACGCGAACTCGAAGATGATGGCGTTGACGAAGTGGGCTCCTCGGCGGAACAGAGCCCTCGCGATGGCCACCGCTGCGTAGGAGCAGGATGAGCTCGCGGCGCCGAATCCGAGCGAAAGAACGAAGCCCCTGAGGTCAGGCTTGCCCAGGGCGCCGGCCACTGCCCGCTTCGAAACGACCGTCTGGACGATCGCGGAAAGCAGGAACCCCAGAGCCAGGGGCCAGAAGACCTCCCAGATCATGAAGAGCGAGAGCTGCAATGCGTGAAGGACCGCATTGATCACAAACATCCGCCTAGCTCCTGACGAGCCGCTCGACCGCTTCGTTGAGCTCGCGCACTTTCTTGGCCCCGCCACCGGACAGGATCGCCTCGGCCACGCAGTGCTCGGTGTGATCGGCCAGCAGCTGCAGCGCCACGCTCTCTAGCGCCGCCCTCGTCGCATTGACCTGGGTGAGGACGTCGATGCAGTACCGGTCCTCCTCCACCATCTTCTGAATGCCGCGCACCTGACCCTCGATTCGCCGGAGCCTTGTCTGGATCTTCTGTTTGTCCTTCGTGTACCCGTGCATAGAGCTACTATACCCCCTCCAGGTATAGTGGCTTGGTGCAGTTCGCGCAGAGCACGCTCCTGGATCTGCTCGCCACGTACGGATATGTGGCGGTTTTCTTCTTCATAGCGATCGAGAGCACGGGCATCCCGTTCCCCGGCGAGACGATGCTGATCACGGCGTCGATCTATGCCGGCCACACGCACCGGCTCAACATCATCCTGGTCATTGCCTTCGCAGCGGCCGGAGCCATCATCGGGGACAACCTCGGTTACGCGGTCGGCCATTGGGGAGGCTACCGGCTGCTGCGCAGCTACGGCAGGTTCATCCGGCTCCACGAAAGAAGGCTCAAGCTCGGCCAGTACCTCTTCCTCCAACACGGCGGCAAGGTCGTCTTCTTCGGCCGCTTCATTTCCATCCTCCGGACCTACGCCGCGTTCCTTGCCGGCACGAACCGCATGCCGTGGTGGCGCTTCTTTGCGTTCAACGCGGCGGGCGGGCTCGTTTGGGCAATCGTGTTCGGCACGGGTGCTTACGTGCTTGGAACGCAGATCCACAATCTCTCGCAAACCGCATCGATCGTCGGCGGCATTCTTGCCGCGTTTGCAATCGTGGCTTTTATCGTGTTCATACGGCGCAACGAGGAGAGGCTGATGGCTGAGGCCGACCGCGCCATCCCAGATCGCCTGTGAGCTATGCCCTCCGGCGCATCGTTCGGTGCTCGCTCGACACGATGAGGCGAGCCGGGTTCGGCTCGAACGCTGCGCGCGCGGGCGATTCGTAGTACGCGCGATCCGCGTCGTCGAAGCTGCCGACTCCTTCCCAGCTCAAGATCCAGACGAATCGATTCTCCTCTTCGATCGTCCAGGCGCCGATCACTTTGAACCCGAGCTGCTCTCGGAGCGGCCGCACCTTCTCGGTCCACTCCCTGACCCACTGCGTCAGCGCACCGGGCTGGATGCGATAGTCGCGAAGCTGATCCATCGCGGGGAGATTACCGCGCCCCGGGATACGCCAAATGGGCCCAAATGGGGCATCAATGCCTCGGCATACCACCGAATGGGCCCAAATGGGGCTTGTCCGGCGTGGGATCTAAGGCGCCCCCCGCAGGGGACTTTAAAGTTCGATGAGTCCCAAGCGCGCGGCGCCGATGACCGCCTGGAGCTTGGAGTGCACGCCCAGCTTTTCGATCACATGGCTGACGTGCCACTCGATGGTGTGAGGGGCGATGCCCAGCCGGGTCGCCATGTTGGCGGTGTCGTTCCCGTCGGCCAGCAGCCGCAGCACATCGAGCTCGCGAGGGGTGAAGGTGGCCAGGAGCTTCTCTCGCGCCTCCCGGTCGGTGACCAGCTTTCGCTGCCGAGCGATCGCTTTCGCGAACAGCGCGACAGGGATCAGCACCTCGCCGACGGACGCTCTGCGGACCGCTTCGATGATCTGATCCGCGGTCGCCGATTTGGTCAGATACGCGGTCGCGCCCGCATCGATGGCGTCGAGCAGCGCGGTCTCGGACTCCTCGGCGCTGTGAAACACGATCGCGGCCTTGGGGACGGCCGACCGGATCTTGGCCGCCGCGACGGGCCCGCTCGAATCCGGCAGCAGGAAGTCCATCAACACCACTCCGGGCTGCATCTCCGCAGCGAGCCTGGCGGCCTCATCGCCGCGCCGCGCGATGGCGACCACGCTCAGGTCGGCCTGGCTCTCCAGGACCCGCGCGATCGCCGAGGCCAGGAGCGGATGGTCCTGCACCACCAGCACCTGCACCGGGGATGTGGAACTTTGATTCATTGTGACCACCGAAGGGACAGCGCTAGCAGTCGCGAACTCCCCACGTCGAACGCCCTGACTTTCGAGTGAAGGCCGTCGCACTGGAAGTTCTCCTGCCGGCTGTGATGGGCACACAGTCGAAACTAATCCGTTGAATACCAATTCGCCGTGACCTGCGTCGCAAGCGTGACTTAAGTCACGAACGCTCCGACGATCGACGCAAGGAGAGACGGGGCAAGGATCCTGACTACACCGGGCGCCGTCTCGACAATACCCTTGGCGCGTAGAGAGGTCAGAGCTCGGCTGATCACCTCGCGCGATGAGCCGATGGAATCGGCGATATCAGCCTGTGTCGCTCTCACCTCGAGCCGGCCGACGACCAGCTGCGACTGAGAAGCCCGGTCGAGCAGGTCGTAGGCGACGCGCTCCCTGATGCTGCCCAGGGAGCGAATCGCAATCAGCCTGTGGGCGGCTCGAACGCGCATCGACAGATGTGCAGACATCGCAGCGGAAACTTCCGTCTCGCTCGCCGCCAGGTCTCGTACCGTCTCCGGGTCGAGACTAGTCAGCGCGGATTCGGTGACGACCTGCACGAAAGTGCACGCCGGGTCTCCGATGATCGTTGGGCAGACTAATTCCTTTGGGTGTAGGAAGGCGACGGTCGCCTGCCTGCCGTCGGGAACGCTCCAATAACAACGAGCCAAGCCGCGTTCGATCACGAACGTATGAGGCGGTCCGTCCGGCTTGATGACAATCGCGCCGGCGCGGTAAACGGCACGCGTCGAGCCCTCCAGAATGCGACGCCGATTGGTGGCGCTCAGACGCGACATGAAGTCGACGCCGGCCTCCTGCCCGGCCCATTGCCAGTCTTCGGCGGGCACGCTGCCAACGCTGTGATCGGCGGTCTGATCCGCGAGCCGGTAAGTGGACATCGGCACAAAGTTGCGCATGTTCCCCTCTAGTTCAGGAAACCTCCAAGGTTCAGGTCGAACATGTCGGGGTGCGCCTTGAGCGCTCGCAGCATGATTTCGCCATCGAACTCGCGAGCGTCGTACTGACAAAGGGTGACCACCGGGAATCGTTTGGCCATCACTTCGTACGCTTCTTCGTAAGCGAGCATGTCGGCCTCGGATCCGAACATCGGGCGCACGCACGCCATCTCACCGACGACGCGCAGAACGGTAGGGCCGCCCGCGAGTGCCTGTCCCCAAAGCCGCTCCCAGTTGCTCACGGCTTCGCCGGCATTCGCCCCGGGCCCCTCGAGAACGGCCAGCTGGCCGTTCCTTGTGACGGCGGCGAAATCGATGCCCTGCTCCTCGGTCAGGGCCTTGTCGTAACGGTCCAGAACAGCGCCCGCGGCCTCCAGGAAGCACGGCTGTCCGGCTCTCAACCCGTCGGCCAGAAAAGGAACGCTCAGCCTCAGGCCACCGGCATCCGTCCCATAGATCGGGGCGATATGGGATCGGATGGGAACCGATGCGCCTCCGACGTATACCGACGAGATCTCAGATTTGGTCGTTTGCGCCTGGCCGGTGGGTTTGCCGAGGAACAGAACGAGATCAGCCTGCGCGAAACGGCGTTCGCGCCGGCGTCCCACCCGGTGTGAGGGCAGCAGGGCGGAATCGCTCCAGCGACGGATCGAAGCCTCGCTCACCCGGAGGAACCGGGCTGCCTCTTTGGTGTTGAGCAGACTATTACTTGCCACTACTTTGCTTCTTCAATATGAAGTATTGCATATCACTGGAAAGAAAAGCACCTAGTCGATTACTCGGCCTTCGCCTCAGCCTGTGTCGGCTCGCCCTGCGTTCCCATGGGCCTGAACCCCGTTCCGACGCAGGGAGACAACCCCCCTTCAAGGGCTTACACCTTATGTGTGGGCCCTACCAGCGGCCGCGGCGTGCCGCAGTGCGGAATCAATCGCCTGTTGCGCGCCTGCCCGCGGTCGTCGAGGTCGACCCCAGCCAGTGGGGGCGGCCGAACCTTCTGGCTTGGCGGTACAGCCTCCGGACCCAATCCGCGGCCTTGTTTCTCGTGACATGGCTCCGATGACCTGGTAGCCCAGGGGCCTCCAGCCTCAATTTGAAACCCCGGTGAGACTGCCTCTGAGACGGTAACCGCGGGATCCTGCAGTCATGAAAAAGTGGGGAATCGTGACGGCGGCCCTGTACGTGGCAGCGCTGGTGCTGCTGACGGTCCCAGTCCTCGCTTTCGCCTTCCCGAAAGCATCGGGGCTGTATCTCATCTACTCCGCCTGGGGATACTGGGTCTGGGTCGGATTCATAACCCTGTGCGCGTTGCTCCTGATCGCCGCCCCCGTAAGGCTCGAGCGAGCGCGCAATCGCAGCCGGCGTCCGCTCACGCTGACCATCGTGGCGACCGGCCTCTTCTTGACCCTGCTGGTATTTGGTGCGGTCATCTCGATCGGCGAGGTGCTGGCACATGGAAACGCGCTGGGCTGGCTCGGCAGTGACGGGACCGCGGCCGTCGTCAAACTGGCATTCCTGACCGTCGGGTTGTGGGTGCTTTGGGCCGCGGTGCTGTACTGGGTGACCCGTCGCGCGGCTCCGTTTGCGGCGGCACGGACGGTGGCCCGCACGCTTCTCGCGGGCAGCATCCTGGAACTGTTGATCGCCGTGCCCAGCCACGTCATCGTGCGCGGCCGCGACGAATGCTGCGCCGGGATGTATACGGCGCTCGGCCTGGTCACCGGCATCTCGGTGATGCTTCTGTCGTTGGGTCCGGGAGTTTTCTTCCTGTACAGCGAACGGATGGCGAGAATCCGGCAAACGGCCCAGCAGTAGAGAGCGCCGGGTCGGAAAAACCGACCCGGCGCTCACGGTGATTTCGCGCCTACCCGGCCGGACGGGGCTTCGGTGCTTCTGATTCGGCAGGTTCGGCCTCGGTTTCCGCTCCCGCCCCGTTGGTGCCGTGCCCGCCATTCAGCTTGCGCATGAACGTGGCCGCCAGGCCTTCGATCGCGCCACCGCCTCCGGTGACCAACACCTCGGGCACGACCGTGAGCTTGCCCTCCGACACCGCGTTGGCGATCGCCACGGCCGCCGTCGGTCCGGCACCCAGGCTGCGAATCTGGGCGTCATAACCCTTGGCTCTTGCCAACCCAAGCGCCTGGACGGCGGCAGCATCGCCCAAACCGATCGCCCGGCGGCGTGAGCCTTCCGCGGCGCCGGTCAGCTCGACGAAAGCAGCTTCGCCATCGGCCTCCGCCTTGCGCGCCGCGGCGCGGGCGCGATTGATGTCCACCGAGACCTGCGCCTGAGCCAGCGCCGCCTGCATGTCGGCCGTCCCGCGGGCCTTCTCGAGGTCGATGCGAATCGTCTGCGCGTCTTTCTGCTGCTCGTATGTCGCCTTTTCCTGGTTGGCGATCTCACGCCGCGTCAGCACTCCGACCAGCTCTTCAGGGAAGGTCACGTCCTGGATGTACACGCCTCGCGTTTCCACTTCATACGCGGCCAGGTAGCGCGAGATCGCGTCCATCGCCGCGACTTGAACCGTGTCGCGCGTCTCGATGAAGCGGACTGCTTCCAGCGCCTGGAGCGTATTGCGGAAGTGGTTGCCTACAGCCGCCTGCAGGACCTCGTTGACCAGGTTCTGCATCGAGCCGACCATCGAGATGACCTTCGGCGCGCGCGTGTCAGGAACGTGGATCTGGACCTGCAGGTCGATCTTGAAAATGAACCCCTCGCGGCTCTTGCCTTCGATCGGACTCAGCTGTGCATCGAGGTTGTGCGCGACCGAATTCGACTCGGCCCAGTTCAAGGTCAGGATGAAGGTCGGGACCTTCTCGGCGGCATAGATGCGCGGGTTGAGCGGGTACTTGCCAGTCCGCAGCGCCTCTCGCCAGATGCCCCGGTGGCCTGGCTGCACGATCGAGCCGAACTTGAACTCGGGGCCCGAAGTATCCAGAGTCGGCAGCCCGACGTAGCTCTTGATCACCGCCACCTCGCCCTGGTTGACGACCAGCATCTTGGCCGGCTCGACGCGGACAAGGAACGGATTGAGCAGATACGCGCCATAGAGCAATGGGTCGTGCTGCAGCCCGATCCGGCCGCCGTTGTCCAGGAACGCCTGGAAGTCCTGGTAGTTGTTGTGGAGCTCGTTCTTGGCGCCGAGCAGCTTCTCGATCAGCTCAGAGTCAGTGACTTCAGGCTGCTTCTCGAGCTCCTCGATGTCCGAAAAACCGCCTATGCGGCCGGCAATATCGGCTGGCGGAAGGGGCGTTCCGTCGAGCGCGGTCACGATGCCGACCAGGTCCTGGTCTCCCTCGGGGGCGATGAGCGTGACCTTGAGCTGCTTCGGGAAAAGCCCGAAGGATTCCGGACTCAGCGGACCACGCATCAGGAGCTGTTTGTCGATCGGCAAGCCATACGCCTTTGACGAGGTGATCACCAAGAAGGCGACCGGATGAACCGGGATCAACGTGCCCGGAGGCAGCACCGGCCGCTGAACGCCCTTCTGCCCGCCGTTCTCCATGAACGCGTGCAGGTTGGTGAAGTTGCCGAACTCGGAGCGGTAGACGGCCGACTTCGCGCCGGTGGGAATTCGCTCACCGATCTGGGAGATCACGACACCGATCTCGCCCGCGGGGACCTGGACCCACGGGTACTTGGCGACCGTGTATGTCGGCCACAGCTTGAAGCGGACGCCAGGCATCAGCAGATCGGATTGGTAGCCGGCCTCGCCGGCAAACGCTATCGGGGTATCGGTCGTGTTATGCCGGCGCGACACACGCTTGGTGACCAGGCCGACTTGCGCAGGCCCGATCACGACGACCGATTTGGCGATCACGAAGGCCGCCACAGTCAGGATCGCTGCTAGGACTAGACCAGAAACCAACGCACCTAAGGCGTCCATTTCGGTGCCTCACTTTGGGCTCTATTGCCCTCCGAAAGGCCGGGTCGAGTAGATCCGGTCGATCACAAATCTCTACCCAAAAAGAGCGCGAAATAAACAAAATTCTTGCTCCTGATGAACGGCTAAATAACTCCTAAAGTGCGCCCCCTTGACGACGCGAAAGGGCGCGCTAGCTCACGAATTTCGCGAAGCCCAGATCGGATACATCCGGGTGAGCCTTGATGGCTTCGAGCAATGTCGGGCCATCGAACTCTCGGACGTCGTACTGGCAGAGCGATACGGTTGGAGAACTCTTGAAGACCGCGCCAACCTGGCGTTCGAAGATCAACATCTGGTGCACGTCGGCGAAACTTCCCTTCACACAGGCCATGTCACCGACGATGCGCACAATCGTAGGGCTGAACGTGGACATCGCGGCCGAAACTTGATCATCCCAAAAAGCCAGGGCTTCCTCCACGGTGAGGCCGGGGGTCGGCGCTGTTGCAAACAGGCCGCGCTTCCTTGCCCTGGCAAGCTCTGCCTTGACGTCCTTCTCCAGGGCCTTGATGTAGCGTTCGAGAATCTTCCCGGACGCGATCAGGAAGCATGGCTGGCCCAGCTCGATCCCCTCGCGAAGGAACGGCACGGCAATGCGAACGCGGCCGGCCTCTGAGCTGAAGTACGTGGCCAGGTGCGAACCGGCCTGCACCATAACGTCGGGAAGTCCGACGAGATGGGAGCCCGCGCCCCGCTCGGCCTGGATACCCAAAGACCGTTCCCTCATATCGATAGTAGCGCCCCGGGCGACGAATCGACCCGCATTTCACCCTGACCAGTTCCGGCGATTGAGATTCACCCGAACGGGTGATCGGAGGGCCGCAGGTCCCGCTCTGTCGATTCCAGGTTGGCGGCGAGCGACGCGTGCGCTGGCCGGAGCATCGCGATTCCGTCCCTCTAGATCCAACGGGGCGCTTCGCCACGAAAATTCCGTCCCTTTGGATCAAACGGGGCGAAATCAAGCGCACCGGATCACCCAACGCGGTCAGAGTCCGAGTCGGGGAAAGACCTCTTGTGCGAAGCGACTGATCACGCCCCCTTCGAACGCGTTGGGAACGTTGACGATGAAGTAGCCGATACCTGCCGCGGCATACTCGCCGATGACCTGGGCGATGTGCTCGGCATCGCCCGCCCGCGGATGCCACGACCGGATGAATCCCTCGTCCTGTCCCGTCCGGCGCGCGGTGTCCGCGACGACGCGGTCGACCTCACGCTTGTTGCCGAGGATCGTGTAGAGCTCGATCGACTTCAGCACCGAGTCGTAATCGCGCCCGACCGTTTCGCAGTGCGCACGAAGCACGTCCAGCTTGTGACGCACGGTCTCCACGTCGGCGTTGAAGTTGCACGCGTCGCCGTACTGAGCAACCAGCTTCAGCGTGACTTTCTCGCCGCCGCCGCCGATCCAGATGGGCGGATGGGGCTTCTGCACCGGCTTCGGCTCATTGATCGCACCGCGCAGGTGGTAGTAGCGGCCGTCGAAAGTTGCTTGCTCTTCCGTCCACATTGCCTTGATCACCTGCAGAGCCTCGCGCAGCATGCGCAGCCGTTCCGGAGTCTCTGGGTACCCGTAGCCGTACGCCTCGTACTCGTGCTGATACCAGCCGGCGCCAATACCGAGGATCAAGCGTCCGTGGCTCATCACATCGACGCAGCTCGCCATCTTGGCCAGAAGAGATGGCTGCCGGTAGCCGTTGCTCGTGACCATCTGGCCGAGCCCGATCGTGCTCGTGTCGCGCGCCAGGGCCGCCATCGAGGTCCAGCACTCGAACGTGGCCTCCAGCTGGGGCGTGGGCACCGTGTGAAAGTGGTCGTACACCCAGATCGCGTCGAACCCGGCCTTTTCCGCTTCCAGCGCGCAGCGGCTCATGGTCTCGAACTTCTCGACCGGATCGGCCACGTCCGCCAGGTCCATCCGCCAGCCCTGAGGCACGAAAATGCCCAGCTTCAACTCTGCCAACGTCCCACCCACGTTATCTTCTCCGCATGCCCAAAGGCGAAGCACTTGGCTTGCTGGTCACGTCGCGCGACGAACCAGGCGTGCTGTACCGCGTCTCGGAGGCGATCTTCAAGCACGGGGCGAACATCACCTACATCGCGAGCGGTGCGAGCAGGGAGAACACTGCCGAGCTCCAGCTCGAGGTCATGGGCGCCAGCGACGAAGCCGACCTGATCACAACACTCGAAAGCCTGGAGGGAATCACCGCGGTCAGCCGCGTGCCGATCTTTCAGCGAATTTTCGGCAAGCGGGTCATCGTGATCGGCGGCGGCGCCCAGGTGGGAATGGTCGCCCAGGGCGCGATCTCGGAAGCGGACAGGCACAACATCCGCGGCGAGCGCATCTCGGTCGACACGATCCCTCTGGTAGGAGAGGAGCAGCTCGCCCAGGCGGTGCGGGCGGTCGCGCGCCTGCATCGGGCGCGGGCGCTGGTGCTGGCCGGGGCGCTGATGGGCGGCGACATCAGCGCTGCGGTGCGCGAGATCAAGGAGGCGGGGATCATCGTCGTCTGCACCAGCATGGCCGGGTCGGTGCCAGATGCCGCCGACGTGGTGGTCAGCGACCCTGTCGAAGCCGGCGTGATGGCGGTGATGCTGATCGCCGACACTGCGAGCTTTTCGATCGACCTGGTGCGGGGCCGCCGCTTCTAACGCAAGGAAATGGAGCCCGGCGTTGGATTTCGCCCCGTTGGTTCCAAAGGGACGGAATTTTTCGTGCCGAAGCGCCCCGTTGGATCCAAAGGGACGGAATCGGAACGAGTAGCGATGCGGGGCCAGCCCTAGACGATCGCCATCCGCAACACTTCTGCGAGGTGCAGGGCGCGGTGACCCGTGGCCTGCCTGATCTGCTCGCGACAGCTGAATCCATCCGCGATCACGAGCGCGTCGCCCGCTGAGCGGACCGCCGGAAGCAACACCCGCTCTCCGGCTTTCATCGAAACCTCGTAGCTCTCCTTGAGGAAGCCGAATCCACCAGCCATGCCGCAGCACCCGGAATCCAGCAGCGTGTAGTCGAGCTTCATGCGCTTCAAGACCTTTTCCTCAGCGGTCATCTTCATGATCGCCTGGTGGTGGCAGTGGCCCTGCACGATCGCTTTCTTGTCGAGATGCGGGGGCTCGAAATCAATGCGCTCGAGGAATTCGCTTAGGAGCAGGAAGCTCGCTGACGTCCTCTTGGCGTCAGGATCGGCGGGAAGCAGCCCGAGGAGCTCATCGCGGAAGACCGCCACGCAGCTTGGCTCCAGGCCCACCACCGAAAAACCTTGGTCCAGGTAAGGCTTCAGCGCCGCCATCGACCGACGCAGCTGCCGGCGGGCCAATCCCAACATGCCGGAGTCGTAAAGCGGCCGGCCGCAGCAAAGTCGTTGCTTGAGAACCTGCACCTCGCATCCCGCTGCTTCCAGGACCTCGACCGCGGCGATCGCGGTCTGCGGATGCACGTAGTTGTTGAAAGTGTCCGCCCACAAGACGACGCGATGCGTGGCGCCGGCATTTACTTTCTTACGTCGGCCGAACCACGCCCTGAAGCTGACCGGCGCAAGCACGGGCAGCTGGCGCTCCGGTGCAATGCCCGCCACGGCCTTCGCCGCCGGCGCGAGCGAGCGCGCGGTCCAGTTGGCAACGCCGGGAGCGATGCTGCCAGCGCGTGCCCACCACGGAAAGAGACCGATCGCGTATGCGGACAGCGGGCGCAGGCGTCCCTCGTAGTAGTGCGCGAGGAACTCAGCCTTGAAAGTAGCCATGTCGACGTTGACCGGGCATTCCGTCTTGCACGCTTTGCAGGCGAAGCACAGATCGAGCGCGTGCTTGACCGACTCGTCCCGCCACCCGTCGCGCACAAGATCTCCGGTCAGCATCTCGTGGAGCAGGCGCGCTCTACCGCGGGTCGAATGCGTTTCCTCGAGAGTGACCATGTAGCTGGGACACATCGTCCCGCCGCTCTGCCGCCGGCACTTGCCAACGCCGACGCAGCGCAGGACCGAACCTGCCAGGCCGTCGGGCTCATCGGGAAACTGGAAGTGCGTGCGGACCGGCAGCGGCTTGTATCCGGCGAGTCGAAGATCCTGGTCCGGCTCGCGTGCATCGACGAGCTTGCCCGGGTTCATGTGGCGCTCCGGATCCCAAAGAGCCTTGAATTCGGCGAACGCCCCGACCAGCTTGTCGCCAAACATCTTCGGATACAGCGCGGCTCGCGCCTGGCCGTCGCCGTGCTCGCCGGACAGCGAACCTCCGTAGCGAATGCACAGGTCGGCGCCGTCGTCGAGGAAACGGCGGAAGTTGCCGATGCCCTCCTTTGTCGCGAAGTCGAAGTCGATGCGCGGATGCACGCACGCCTCGCCGAAGTGGCCGTACAGTGGCGCCCGGTAACCGTATTTGTCGAGCAGGACCTTGAACTCGCGCAGGTAGTCCGCCAGCTGATCGGGCCGGACCGCCGTGTCCTCCCATCCGGGCCAGGTCGGCTTCTTGCCCGGCACGCGCGCCGCGGCGCCCAATCCCGACTCCCTCACCGCCCAGACCGCCTCCGCGTCCTTCGCGTCGGTCAGCAGCTTTGGTGTCGGCGCGTGAGGGCCTTTCGCCAGATGATCGATGAGCCCCCGAGCCATACCCTCGCAATCGGCAACGGTGTCGGCCCCGAACTCGACCAGCAGCCACGCGCCGCCGTCAGGGAGCGCGGCCTGGCCCCGTGGGCTGATGCCCTTGAGGCGCACGTTTTCCAGGAGGATGCCGTCGAAGCCCTCGAGCCCGATGGGGCGGTGCTCCATGATCATCGGCACCGCGGCGGCGGCCTGGTAGACGTCCTCGTAGCCGAGCACAAGAAGGCGCCGGACAGGCGGGCTCGGCACCAGGCGGACAATCGCCTCCAGGACGGTGACGCAAGTGCCCTCGGTGCCGACCAGGGCTCTCGCCACGTTGAAGCCGTTCTCGGGCAGCAGCTGGTCCAGGTTGTAGCCGGAGACGCGTCGCGGAATCTTGGGGAAGCGCTGGCGAACCTCGTCGCCATACGTCTCGCGAATCTTCGCGAGGCCTTTGTAGATCTCGGCCCGACGTCCGCCGGCGGCGCTGATCCGATCCAGTTCTTCGGCCGAGGTTGCGCCGACGTCCATGATCAGGCCGTCGTAAGTGAGGACCCTGAGCCTCTCGACGTTGGCCGAGGTGAGCCCGGCCATGACCGAATGCACGCCGCAGGAGTTGTTGCCGATCATCCCGCCCAACGTGCAGCGGTCGTGGGTGGAAGGGTCGGGGCCGAACGTGAGCTGGTGGCCCTCGGCCGCCGTCCTCAACGTGTCGAGGACGATCCCGGGTTGAATTCGCGCGGTTCGGGCGGTCGGGTCCAGGTCGACGATGTGGCGCATGTACTTCGAGAAATCGAGGACCAGAGCCACGTTGCAGGTCTGGCCCGCCAGGCTGGTTCCACCACCTCGGGGCAGGACGGCGACGCCGAACTCCCTCCCGATGGAAACGGCGGCGATGGTGTCGGCCTCGTCCATCGGAAGCACCACCCCAACCGGGACGTGACGGTAGTTGGAAGCGTCAACCGAATAAAGAGCACGGCT
>Ga0099794_10000282_pt1 | contig 17551 bp, 19 predicted proteins | sample Rivendell_Oct201_10_FD_77320 | JGI IMG/M metagenome (GOLD analysis project Ga0099794, IMG submission 77320) | Vadose zone soil microbial communities from the Eel River Critical Zone Observatory, Northern California, USA -... | ecosystem: Host-associated > Plants > Roots > Rhizosphere > Soil ... | reverse complement strand
GACGTGCGCCTCGGCGGGGAGGAAGGGGTCCGGCTTTCCCAGCACCTCGGCGCGCTTCCATCCGGAGACCTCCTCCGCGGCGCGGTTCCAGATGAGCACGTTGCCGTCGCCGTCGTGCGCCATGATCGGCAGCGGCGAGGCCTCGATGAGGGCCTGGAAGGTCTCGGTCACGCGCCGGGCCGCCCGCTCGGCGCGCTTGCGCTCGGTGATGTCGCGCAGCGCTCCGGTGAAGAGCGTGCCGCCGGGCCGGTCGATGCGCGTCACCGCCAGCTCGACCGGGAACTCCCGCCCGTCGCGGTGCATGGCCGGCATCTCGACCCGCTGGCCGATGAGGGCGCCGCCTTGCCCGGTCTCGACGTGCTTGCGCAGCGCCTCGGAATGCGTCGCCTGCAGCCGGTGCGGGATGATCACCTCGGCGAGCGGAAGCCCGACCACCTCCTCCCGCTTCCAACCAAACACACGCTCGGCCGCCGCGTTCCACTCGACGATGCGGCCCTGCGTATCCATCGCCACGAAGGCGTCCAGCGCCGAGGCGAGGATGCCCGCCTTCAAGGCCTCGCTCTCCCGGACCTCGTCCTGCGCGCGGGCGCGGCGGAGGAACTGCCCCACCTGCCGGCCCAGCGTCTCGATCGGCTCGCGGCCCGCGGGCTCCTGCCGGCTCCGCGAGAACAACTCCAGCGCCCCGAGCGTCTCGCCACCGACGCCCATGGGAACCACGAGCGCGGTGCGGAGCCCGCCGCGGGCAAGCGCTTCCGTTCTCGAGGCGTCGCTCGCGTCCGGGAGATCGGAGGTCCACATCGCCTCGCCCGACCAGGCCACTCGCCCCGGCAGGCCGTCCGCGCCGGCGCCGGCGCACAGGTCGCGCAGCACTTCCGCCGGGAAGCCATCTTGCGACCAGGTCGCCCGGCAGCGCAGGGTGCCGTCGGTCTCGAGCACCCAGGCCGCCCCCACGTCCCAGCCGAGGTGCGTACAGGCCGACCCGAGCACGCCGCGCATCGCCTCCTCGGTGGAGGGCGATTCCGAGAGGATCCGCGCCAGGTCATTCTGCAGGGCGAGGCGGCGCTCCAGGTCCGAGACGCGCCGCCGGGCTTCCTGCTGGAGGAGGAGCGGGCCCGCGCGCGCAGCCGCGGTCCGCAGGAGCAGCTCGTCCACCTCGCGGAGCTGCCAGGCCGTGCGCGATCCCGCTTCCAGCACTCCGGTCACCGCGCCGCCCTCGACCAGCGGAAGCGCCATCAGCGTGCGCAGGCCCGCGGCCGCGACGGGCGATCCCTCGAGCAGCGGTTCTTGCGAGGCGTCGGCCGCGCTGACCGGTTCGCGGACCCGCGCTGCCAGCTCCACCAGGGCGTCCGGCGCTTCGGGCAGCTCTCGCGAAAGGCCTGCTGCCGCCTCGCGCCGCAGGGAACCCTCGCGAGCGGCATAGAGCGCGCAAGAGTGGACCGAGGGGGCGGACTCGAGCAGCGCCTCCAGCAGCGCGTCCGGGTCGGGGGCGGCGAGCACGCGATCGACTGCGCGGAGCACGTCCTGCTGCCGCCGCGCCAATTGCTCCGCGGCGGTACGCTGCAGCTCAGCCACCGCGCGAGCGGCGGCGCGTGCACCGGACCGAGGCAAAGGCTCGAGCGCCTCGCCGAGGAGCGCCAGCTCCTCCGAGACCTGCGCCGGATCGGCTCCGGCCGGCAGCTCCAGCGTGGAAGGGTCCTCCAGCAGGTGCGCCAGGAGGGCCGGCCCCAATTCGAGCAGCAAGGGCTCGCGTCCGCGCGCCCGAGCCGCCTTGCGCACGGCGGCGCTCCAGGCGGCGAGCGCCTCCCCACGGCGCGACGCCACCGCGCTCGACAGCCGCTCGAGGTCCCTGGGCTGGACCCGAACCCCCATCCGACCCCCCGCAGGAAGCTAGGCACGCGCAGCCCACTCACCGGAGCGGCGAGCGCCCGCTCGGCTGCCCGACCTACGTCGGGGGTGCCGGCGACCGACAGGGTGGCGCAAGCGGCCGCTTGCGTATATGCAGCCGCACATGACACACGCCCTCTTCGCAGCGATGTTCCTCGTCGCGGCCGCGCGTCCGGAGCCCGGACAGACGGCGCCCTCGTTCACCCTCGAGTCGTCGGACGGCAAAGCGGTGAGCCTCAAGGATCTGCGCGGCCGGTCGGTGGTGGTGGCGTTCTTCCCCAAGGCCTTCACCTCGGGTTGAACCCAGGAGCTGTCGGCGTTCCGCGACATCGCCTCGCGGTTCGCCGACAAGAACGCCCAGGTCCTGGGCGTCTCGATGGACGATCTCGACACGCAGAAGAAATTCGCCGAAAGCTTGAAGCTGCCCTTCCCCCTGCTGGCGGATCCCAAGGGCGAGGTGGTGCGCGCCTACGGAGTCGAGATGCAGCACCAGGGGAAGACGTACGCCGACCGGGTCACCTTCGTGATCGACTCCGGCGGCAAGATCAGCAAGGTGCTCGCGGGCAAGGACGCGCTCGATCCGGCGCCCGCGCTCGAAGCGTGCCCGCTGCACAAGAAGGGTAGCTAGCCCGTCTGGCGGCGGCGGCGGCTCGCGCGCAGCACGAGCATGGCGCAGAACCACAGGCCGTAGAAAAACAGCAGCGCCAGCCCCGCGGACGCATGCGCCGCGCCGAGCGAGCCGGTCTGCTTGCGGATCACGATCCACAGCTCGCCGGCGAATCCGAGCGGCAGGGTGGCCATGGCGGACATCACCATCCAGCTGGCGAACCGGTGGAACCTCTCCGTGTCCTCGCCTCCCTCGACGATGCGGTGGTAGGCGGGCGGCGCCATCAGGAACACGACGGTGAGCGCGATCGCGCAGATCGCCGCGAGATGGACGTCCTTCGAGGAATCCGGGAGCCGATCGTAGCCCTCCATCAGCGTCATCGCGAGTTGGAACCCGAGCAGCGCCTGGGCCCCGGGCAGCACCACGCGGGCCTCGGTGAGCACCTGGACGATCTTGTCCTCGAGCTTCATCTCGCCTCCTTCTTCCGAGCGGGGCGGGCGGTGCCCGAACACGAGCCCGATGCCGAACCAGAATGCGATCGCGACCGCGAAGCCGGCCAGGCCGAGCACCAGCGCGACGCGCGGTCCCCGCGTCCAGCCGGCGTCGAACAGGTCGAGGCCCAACGCCGCGGCGAACGGGACCAGGGCCGCGCCCGTCACGTTGATCGTGAACCGGTGCAAGGCCTGCGTGTCCTCCCCGCGCTCGACGAGCCGGTGCCGCGCGGCTGGCAAGACGAGCAGGCCCATCACCCCCAGCAGGAGGACCAGGCCGACGACTTTCAGATCTTGGTTCGTGCGCGGGAGCCGGTCGAAGGCGCCCTCGAAGAACGACCGGTACTGGAACCCGAGCAGCACTTGCGTCCCCAGCACCAGGATCCGCGCCTCGTCGAGCGCGTTCTTCACCTTCGTGCCCAGCGACACGGTGGCACTCTGCCGGACAGGCGAGGGTCCGTCGACTCGAAGCTTGCTGCGTCCCGCCGAAGTTCACAAGTTCACGCCGTGGTCCTAGATCCCCTGATGGATGAAGAGGCGGCGGTCGCCGAGGCACACCGGCGCTGGGGGGAGCGCGGAGCGGTGTCGATCGCCGACCAGTGGAAACGGGCCCGCTGCTTGGTCGGCGAGCTCTACCGGGGGCCGCTGCGATTCTGCGTGCACGGCCGCGGGTCGAGCTGGGAAGCCGCCTTCCTGGATGCAGACGCCCGGCTGCTCAACGCCAGCCGCCGCCGCTCCGATCGCCAGTACGGCCGGACGACCTGACCTGCTCTCAGAGGAGGCCGGGACCTCCCAGAGGCGCGCCTTCCTCGAACCGGGACGGCCGGAGCGCCTGCACGTCGAGCGAGCGCGGCGCGCCGTGCACGATCAGCTCGCCGGCCAGCGCGCCCAACGCGGGAGCGTGCATGACGCCGTGCCCGGAGGAGCCGTTCACCAGCACCAGGTTCTCGCAACCGGGCGCGCGGCCCAGCAACGCATGTCCGTCGGGCGACATCTCGTAGAGGCCCGCCCAGCAACGCGCGCGATCGATTTCCACTCCGGCGAGCGCCGGGACACGCGCCGCGGCGATCGACCGCACCTCGCCGATCCAGGCGTCCTCCACCTCCGCGTGGAAGGGATCCGCGGCGCCTCTCGTCGGCCGCAGCAGCAAGACGCGCCCGTCTCGTACCCGCAGGTGGAAACCGTCGCCGGGCCAGAGGGTCATCGGCATGTCCTCCGGCAGCGCCTGGCAGGGGGCGGTGCAGGCCACCTGCCGGCGGAGAGGCGCTACCGGCACCTGCACTCCCGCCAGCCGCCCCAGCGCCCCGGCCCACGCGCCCGCCGCGTTCACCACCGTGCCGCAGGCGATCTCTCCGCCGGCGAGCCGCACCTTCTCGATCCGTCCGCCCGGGAGGCGCGGCAGCCCCGTGACCTCCTCGCCGAGGCGGATCCGCACGCCCAGGCGGCGCGCGCCGTCAAGGTACCCGCGCAGGACGTCCAGCGGCTGGAGGAATCCGTCCGACGGGCAGAACGCGCCGCCGATCACGCCTTCCAGGCTCGCTGCAGGATTGAGAACGGCCACCTCTCGCGGCGCCACCATCCGCGCCTCGGCGAGCCCTGACTGGTGCTGCACCCGCTGTGCGGCGCTCAGCGCGTCGAGCTCGCCAGGGGCGCGCGCCAGCCACAGGTAGCCGCATGCGTGGTACCCGGGATCGGCGCCCACTTCGTCGCGGAAGCGGCGCAGCTTCTCGCGCGCGAAGAGCGACAGGCGAACGTTGATCGAGGTCGCGAACTGAGCGCGAAACCCGCCGGTCGCGCGTCCGGTGCTGCCTTCGCCGGGCAAAGCGCCGCGGTCCACCACCAGCACGTCGCGCACCCCGAGCGTGGCGAGGTGCCACGCGACGCTGGCGCCGATCACGCCGGCGCCGACCACCACCACGTCTGCGCGGTCTCGCACCGGCGCAGTGTACCGCCGCGCTTCCCACTGAACACAGGCGCGCCCGACCGCTGCCGTCCGGTTGCCGGCCGCCGATCATGGGGCCGGTGCGCCTCCTTTGCGTCTCGCTGCTCCTCGCCGCTTCGTGCTCGCGATCCGTGCGGGAGGCAGGGCCTTCCGGGGCGGTGCCGCTCTTGCTCAAGCACCAGCCCTTGTGGGCGATCCGGCGCCGTTCCGCGCCTTCCTCGACCGGTTCCGGCGCGAGAACCCGGACGTGCTGCTTCGCACCGAGACGTTGCCCAACGCGTCCGACGTCGCGCGGGAGATGTTCGTCACCGCGCTCGAAGGCGGCGCGGACGACTTCGACGTCTTCGCCATCGACGTGGTGTGGGCGCCGGAGTTCGCGCGGGCCGGCTGGCTCGCGGATCTGTCGGACGCCTTTCCGCCGGCGCGGCTGCGCCAGGAGTTCCTCCCGGGTCCGGCGGAGGCGGTGACGCTGGAAGGGCGCGTCCATGCGGTCCCCTGGTTCCTCGACGCAGGGTTGCTCTACTACCGCACCGATCTGGTGCCGCGGGCGCCGCGGACCCATGCCGAGCTGCGCGACCTGGCGCGCGAGGCGATGGCGCGCGACCCGCGCCTCGCCGGGTTCCTCTGGCAGGGCCGGCAATACGAGGGGGCTCAACTGCAACGTCTTCGAGGCGGTGTGGGGGCACGGGGGCGAGGTTCTGCGCGAGGGGCGCATCTCGCTGGACACCGCGGCGGCGCGCGAGGCGCTCGGCTGGCTGCGCGACGCGATCTCGAGCGGGCTCTCCCCGCGCTCGGTCATCTCCTCGGCGGAGGAGGAGACGCGCCGCGCGTTCCAGGACGGGCGCGCCGTGTTCCTGCGCAACTGGCCCTACGTGTGGGCGGAGGTGCAAGCGCCGGGATCGCCCGTGCGCGGGAAGGTTGCCTTCGCGCCTTTGCCCAGCTCGACCGGTTCGCCGGGGCCGGGCGCGCTCGGCGGCTGGCAGTTGGCGGTCGGCGCGCGCCTTCCGCCCGCGCGGCGTCGCGCGGCGGAGCGGCTGGTGGCCTTCCTCACCTCGCACGAGGCGGCCGTCGAGACGTGCAGCGGGCGTGAAGGGTCAGCGCGCGGCCGCTGCAGCCGGGGCCTTCTCCGCCTCGGCGACCGCCTTGAGCTGCGAGAGGCCCTTCGCGAAGTCGTTCCCGATCATCTTGTCCATGTCCATGAACACGGAGAACGCCTTCCCCACGAACTCGTTCTGGCCCACCATCGTCCAGGTGGTCTGGGTCCCGCCGTCCTTCGGGGTGAACTCGAACCCGGTCGAGTTGGTCGACGCGAACGGCTTGATGAACTCGAGGCGGATGCGGACCCGCTCGCCGGGCTTGGCCTCGACGAGGGTCATCCTGCCCTCGCCCACCTTGTCGTTGCCGGTCCACGCGTACGAAGACCCGGCCGCCCCGACCGGGCCGGCATAGGTGGTCTTCATCGCCGGATCGAGCTTGGCCCACGGCGACCACTTCTCCCACTGATGGAAATCCGCCACGAGGCCGTAGACGGACGAGGGCGGGGCCGCGATCGCTTGCGCCCGGGACACGCGATACGAGCTGGGCCGCGTGGCGACGAACACCGCGAACAGGGCGAGGACCACGACGACGGCGAGCAGCAGCTTCTTGAGCACGAGGGACCCCCCGGGAAGATGCGAAACGGTGTACGGCCTCGCCCGTGGGGAAGGCAAGCCGGGCGGGCGCCCGGCCGGCACGATCGGCGGAATAGCGCCGCGCGGCGGTGGGTAGGAGAGGGAGCAGGCTGCCGCGCCGGGCGCCTGCTCGCTTGCTTGTCCACCGGCGAAAAAGAGGCTTCATGTCGCTCTGGAATGCTGAAACGTCCGTCAACGATCGCAAGTCGAGCGTCGCCCTGGCCCAGCCCACGCCCGAGCGGCAGGAGCCCATCGCCGTGGCGAAGGCCCCCGAAGCCCCGGTTCCGCCGGTCGCCGCGCCGCTCCCGTCCCCCGGGAGCGATCTGCTGCTCGGGCGCGGGGCGCGCTTCGAAGGCAAGCTCACCTTCGAAGGCACGGTCCGCATCGACGCCCGGTTCATCGGCTCGATCGTCACCAACGACGTGCTGGTGGTCGGTGAGGCGGCGCGCATCGACGCCGACATCACTTGCGGAACCATCCTCGTCCACGGCGAGGTGAACGGGAACATCAAGGCGAAGACCGCCGTCGAGATCCACCAGACGGGGAAGGTGCGGGGCGATCTGGAGACGCCCTCGCTGGTCATCCAGAGGGGCGCGCTCTTCCACGGCGCCTCGAAGATGGACCCGACCGGCGGCGCGAAGGCCGCGCCGCTCAAGGCCGCCGCCGCCTCGAAGTAAGGAAGCCTGGCGCCGCTCCTGGATCCGTCGGATTCAGGAGCGGTGGTGGGCGGAGCAGCGAGGCGGACCTGCACCGCCGCCAGCCGGCCCATGCGTGCCCCGGGAACGCGCGATCTATGCTCGTCCCGTGGACCTCCGAGGCGCCTGGCAGAGGTGGGCGGCGAGCCCCGAGGGGCGAAGCAAGGCGCGCACGCGGGTGTTGTGGGCGCTGCTGGCGGTCTCGCTCGCGGCGCTGATCGTCGATCGAGGGTCGGCCTGGTACTTCGACCCGCGGCCCCGCAATCCCGCGGACCACGTCGTCGTCTACACCACGCGATGGTGCCCGGTGTGCGAGCGGCTTCGCCAGTGCCTGCGCAAGCACGGAGTGCCGTTCGAGGAGCGCGACGTCGAGTCGTCGCTGCGCGCGCGTGCGGAGTGGTCCGCGATCGACGGCTTCGGAGTTCCGGTGACGCTCGTCGGCCAGCAGATCGCGTACGGCCTGCGCCACGAGCAGCTGCAGATCGCCCTGGCGGGGGCCGGGTACCAGGTGGACTGCCGGGGGCACCGCGCGGTGAGCCGACTGCCGGAGCCGGCGCCGCGCTGACCGGCGGGGCGGGGTGGAGCGGCAGAAAAGTCGCCTACCCGACCACTTGGTGGCACTTCTCCGCCATGGCCAAACTGCTGCTCCTGTGCGGCGGGGCGATCATCGTGGCAATGCTTCTCGGGCGCCTCCGCCGCCTCCTCGGGATCGTCGTGATGCTGTGCGCTGCCGCGGCTGCCGCGGCCCTTTTCCTGCTGCCGTTCGACGGGGCGACGCTCTGGGAGCGGGCGCAGCGGGAGGGACTGCCGGACGAGGTCGCGTCCGAGGCCGCCGGCGCATGGAAGTGGCTCAAGGACCGGGTGCCGGGAGATCCCGCGCCCCGCAAGCCGCGCTGGCGCAAGGGAACCGAGCCGCTCGCCCGTGCGCGGGATCGCCTCGACCGCTGGGACGATCCTGCCTCGCGACGCGAGGAGCCCGCGCCGGAGCAGGATCGCGCCGCCAAAGCGCCTCCAAAAGAGAGGCTCTCCCCGGGCGATCACGAAGCCCTGGATCGGCTGGTGTCCGACCACGCTCGCTGACCGCCGCGGGATGGAACAAGCCGCGGCGGGGTATCCTCGCCGCGGTGCGCATCGCCTCCCTGCTGCCGGCGGCCACCGAGATCGTCTGCGCGCTCGGCGCGCGGGCCGAGCTGGTCGGCCGGTCGCACGAGTGTGACTTTCCCCCGGGTGTGGAGGGCGTGCCCGTGCTCACGTCGGCGCGGGTCGGACCGCTTCCCTCCAGCCAGGCGATCGACGCCGCCGTGCGCGACGTGCTCAGGGACGCCCTCGCCATCTACCAGATCGACGTCGAGCAGCTTCGCGACGCCCGGCCCGACGTGATCGTCACCCAGGACCTGTGCGAGGTGTGCGCCGTGTCCTTCGACGACGTCCGCAGCGCCGTCGTGCGCCTTGCCCGACAGGAGGTGTCCATCGTCAACCTGCACCCGGTGCGGCTAGAGGACATCTGGGGCGACCTGGTCCGCGTGGGGGAGGCGATCGGGCGCGGCGCACTCGGGGCGCGGATCGGGGCGGAGCTGCGCGCGCGAGTCGCGGGCATCGCGCGCCGCGCGGCGACGCTGCGGCGGCGGCCTCGCGTGGTCACCCTGGAATGGATTGCGCCCGTGATGATCGGCGGGATGTGGATGCCGGAGTTGGTGGGCCTCGCCGGCGGCGAGCCGCTGGTGACGCGGCCCGGGGATCACGCCCCGACGCTCGGCCCCGAGGCGCTCGCGCGGCTCGATCCGGACGTCGTGCTCGTGAAGCCCTGCGGGTTTCCTCTGGGCCGTACACTGGAGGAGCTGGATGTCTTGCGCGAGGCGCTGCCGGGCGGGTGGCGGGCGCGCGTCTACGTCGCGGACGGGAACGCCTATTTCAACCGGCCTGGCCCGCGGATCGTCGAGTCGCTGGAGATCATGGCGGCGTGCGTGCACCCCGACGCTTTCCCGGATTTCGCCCGGGAGCACGCGGCGAGCGTCAGGGAGGTGTTCAGCGCGGCGTGATGCACAGCGGCTGCGCGATCAGGCGGCGAAGAACGATCGCAACGCGGCGCTCGTCTCGTCCGGCGCTTCCTCGGCGAAGAAGTGCCCGCCCTGGATGGGGCCGCCGCGGAGGTCGTCGGCCCAATCGCGCCAGACGGCGAGCACGTCGTACCAGGCCGGCAGCGCTCCGCGCGCGGCCCACAGCACCAGAACGGGCGCCGCGATCTTCTTCTTGCGCGCGCGGTCGTCCTCGTCGAGCGCGAAATCGTAGGTCGCCGCGGCGCGATAGTCCTCGCAGACGGCGTGGATCGTCTCGGGATTGCGGTAGCAGCGCAGGTAGTCCTCCTCGGCCTCGGGCGTGAAGACCGATCGCCGGCCGGGGCGGTGGTGGAAGAACCACTCCGGATCGGCGCCGATGAGCCTCTCCGGCAGCGGGTATGGCTGAGCGAGGAAGAACCAGTGCCAGTACCCGAGCGCGAAGGCCATGCCGGCGCGGCGGAAGTGCTCGCCGGTGGGGAGGATGTCGAGGACGGCGAGCTTGCGGATGCGCTCGGGGTGGTCGAGCGCCAGGCGGTAGGCGACGCGCCCGCCGCGGTCGTGGCCCGCCAGCGCGAAACGGGTGAACCCGAGGCGCTCCATGACCGCGACGCAATCCCGCGCCATCGCCCGCTTGGAGTAGGGCTCATGATCGGGGGTCGTCGCCGGCTTGGAGCTCTCCCCATAGCCGCGCAGGTCCATGGCGACGACCGTGAACTCTCGAGTGAGCCTCGGAGCGACGAGGTGCCACATGACGTGCGTCTGCGGATGGCCGTGCAGGAGCAGGAGGGGCGGACCGCTCCCGCCGTACCGGACCCGGACGGTCGCCTCGCCGGTGTCGATCTGCTCGAGCCTGAATCCTTCGAAGATCACCTGCGCGATCTTACATCCAGATCAGGCGGTCACGCTTTCGACAGCACCAGCTGGAGCTTCTGCGCCAGGCTGAGGTGCTCCCGGAAGGTGGGAAGCAGCTTGTCGATCATCGCCTCGTAGCTGTCGAGGTTGTCGCTCGAGCGTCCCGTCTGTGAACGAGCAGGCAGCGCAAGAAGCAAGAGCCCTGCTGCGGCACACGATGCCTTCTTCCAGTTCATGAAGACCTCCGGCTCGCCCTCCCGCCGAAGGATGGGGATCGGCGCTCGCAATCGCAGGTATCAGCCGCCTGCAATCCGGCCCTGCAACTGCTCAGGTGGCCCGGAGACCGGTCTAACGCCACGCGCGTACGCGCCGCTGCTTACGCCCATTCGAGGATGATCTTGCCCGACTGCCCCGAACGCATCGTCTCGAACGCCCTCGAGTAGTCCTCGACGGCGAAGCGGTGGGTGAGCACCGGTGAGACGTCGAGGCCGCTCATCAGCATGGCCGTCATCTTGTACCAGGTCTCGAACATCTCCCGGCCGTAGATGCCCTTCAGCACCAGGCCTTTGAAGATCACCTGGTTCATGTCGATCGCAACCTCGCTCGTCGGGATGCCGAGCAGCGCCACGCGGCCGCCGTGGTTCATCGCCGAGAGCAGCCCCCGCAACGCCGTCGCGTTGCCGCTCATCTCCAGTCCCACGTCGAAGCCCTCGGTCATTCCCAGCTCCTTCATGGTGCCTTCGATCGAGGCCTCGTTCACGTTGATGGCGCGCGAGGCGCCCATCCGGCGGGCGAGGCCGAGTCGATAGTCGTTCACGTCCGTCACCACCACGTGGCGGGCCCCGACGTGGCGCGCGATGGCCGCGGCCATGACGCCGATCGGGCCGGCCCCCGTGATCAGTACGTCCTCGCCGACCATGTCGAAGGACAGCGCGGTGTGCACGGCGTTGCCGAGCGGGTCGAAGAAGGCCGCGATGTCGTCGGGAATCTCCCTCGGGACGCGGAACACGTTGACCGCGGGGACGGCGATGAGCTCCGCGAAGCAACCGGCGCGCTGCACGCCCAGGCCGACGGCGTTGCGGCAGAGGTGGCGCTTCCCGGCGCGGCAGTTCCGGCAATGGCCGCAGGTGATGTGCCCCTCGGCGCTCACCCGCTCACCCTTGGTGAAGCCGGTCACCGCGCTTCCGACGGCGGCGACCTCGCCGGTGAACTCATGGCCGATGACGATCGGCACCGGGATGGTCTTCTGCGACCACGCGTCCCAGTTGAAGATGTGGATGTCGGTGCCGCAGATGGCCGCCTTGCGCACCTTGATGAGCAGGTCGTTGGGCCCGAGCTCGGGGAGGGGGACCTCCTGCAGCCACAAGCCCGGCTTTCGCTCCGCCTTGACCAGCGCCTTCACTGGAGCACTCCCAGCTGGCGGCCGACCTTGCCGAAGGCGGCCAGCGCGCGGTCCAGGTGCTCGCGCTCGTGCGCCGCCGAGATCTGCGTGCGGATGCGGGCCTGGCCGCGGGGCACCACCGGGAAGGAGAAGCCGATCACGTAGATTCCCTCCTCGAGGAGCCGGTCGGCCATGGTGGTCGCGAGCTTCGCGTCGCCCAGCATGACGGGGATGATCGGATGGCTGCCGGGGACGAGCTTGAACCCGAGCCTGGTCATTCCTGCGCGGAAGTACGCGGCGTTGTCGCGGAGCTTCTGCCGGAGCTCGGAGGTCCCTTCGAGCAATTCCACCACCTCGATCGACGCGGCGGCGATCGAAGGCGCCAGCGTGTTGGAGAACAGGTAAGGACGCGAGCGCTGACGCAGCCAGTTAACCATCTCCCGCCGACCCGAGACGTACCCGCCGCTGGCGCCGCCGAGCGCCTTGCCGAGGGTGCCGGTGAGGATGTCGACACGGCCCATCACGCCGCACGCCTCGTGGGTCCCGCGCCCCTTCTCGCCGGTGAATCCCACCGCGTGCGAGTCGTCGACCATGACGAGCGCCCCGTGCTTCTCGGCGAGGTCGCAGATCGACTTCAGATTGGCGAGGATCCCGTCCATGGAGAAAACGCCGTCGGTCGCGACGAGGCGGACGCGCGCGTCCTTCGCCTCGACCAGCCTGGCTTCGAGGTCGGCCATGTCGTTGTTGGCGTAGCGGAGGCGCTGGGCCTTGGAGAGCCGCACGCCGTCGATGATGCTCGCGTGGTTGAGGGCGTCGCTGATCACCGCATCGCCCTCCTCGAGAAGCGTCTCGAACAGCCCACCGTTGGCGTCGAAGCACGAGGAGTAGAGGATGGTGTCCTCGGTGCCGAGGAAGCGCGTGAGCCGCGCCTCCAGCTCCTTGTGCACGTCCTGGGTGCCGCAGATGAACCGCACCGAGGCCATTCCGTAGCCGTGGCGGTCGAGCGCCTGCTGGGCAGCTTTCACGACCCGCGGATGATCGGCGAGGCCGAGGTAATTGTTCGCGCAGAAGTTCAAGACCTCGCGCCCGCCCTGCACGCGGATCACCGCGCCCTGCGGGCCCTCGATGACGCGCTCGCGCTTGAACAGTCCCTGCTCGTGCAACGCTTCGGTCTGCTGGTGGAGATGGGCGAGATAGGCGCCGGGTTCCATGGCGCGCTCCCATAGCACGGGTTTGGGGAGGAGCGAGACCGCGGCTCTAGTTCTTGTTGCCCTTGGTTCCCTTCGGACGCGGCCGGGTCTGCAAGTAGCTCTTGCCCGGGCAGCCACAGCGACCCCGCCGAACGTCCCCTCCGACCACAGCGCGCCAGTCGTTCCACACAACCTGCTGTCTGCATTGATCGCAGACGCGATCCCGGTCGTCCGCCACCGCACACGCCTCCCCCTCCCCGCCGGCGCCCATCATCGTGCAATCCTGCAGGTCCCGCCAGCCGGTCCGACGAACCGGGCTCCCCGTCACTCGGCGCGCAGTGCGACCATGGGGTCGATGCGGGAAGCGCGCCAGGCCGGCAGCCAGCTGGCGAGGAGCGCGAGCGCGAAGATGGAGGCCGAGGTGGCGGCGTGCGTCGCGGCGTCGGTGGGCGCCACGCCGTACAACAGCGAGCCGAGCAGGCGTGCCAGCGCGAGCGAGGCCGGCGCGCCGAGGGCCATCGCCACGAGCGCGAGCCGCGCGCCCTGCGCGACCACCATCCGCTGCACGCTGCGCGAGCCCGCGCCCAGCGCCATGCGCACGCCGATCTCGTGCGTCCGTTGCGTGACCGAGTAGGCGACGACCCCGTAGACCCCGACCGCCGCCAGGACGACCGCAGCTCCGGCGAAGAGCGCGAGCAAGAGCAGCAGGAACCGGCGCTGCGCAAGCGAGCCCGCGAGGCCCTCGTCCAGCCAGCGCAGGCGCGTGACCGGCAAGAGCGGGTCCGCGGCCCACACTGCCTTCTGGATCGACGCCGCAAGCGCCCGCCGGTCGGCGAGCGGCGAGCGCACCACGAGCGTCGACCAGCGCTTGAAGGCGAGGATCTCCTGCTCGAACGGCACGTAGAGAGTGGGCCGCGCTGCGCGGTCGAGCGGTTCGTCGGCGACGTCACCCACCACGCCGACGATGGCCATCCAGCGCACGTCGTCCTCCCGGGCCCAGCGCAGGCGCGCGCCGAGCGGCGAGCGCCCGCCCAGGTACTTGCGCACGAACGCCTGGTTGACGACGACGACCTGAGGCGCGGCAGCCGTGTCGGTCGCATCCATCAGGCGGCCTTCGATCAGCGGGATTCGCAGCGCCTCGAAGAACCCGCGGCTGGCGAATCGCGTCTCGATCGCCGGCTCCTCGCCAGCCGCCAGGGGAGGGCGTCCTTCGAAGATCACCTCGTGCGCGAGGCCTCCGCCCGAGATCGGCGGCAGCATGACGAGGCCCGCCGCCTGCACGCCCGGCGTCGCTTGCAGCGAGGCGAGGACGCGTGAGCGCAGCCGGGCTTGCTCCGCGATGTTTGGATAGCGCGACACGGGCAGGTCGATGTGGGCGGTGAACACGCCCTTCGGGTCGAACCCGAGTCGAACCGCCTGCAAGCTGGCGAAGCTGCGCAAGAACAGGCCCGCGCCGGTGAGCAGCAGCAGCGCCATGGCCAGCTCGGCGACGACGAGCGCCGACCGCAGGCGGCTGCGGGCCGGCCCTCCGGACGCGCGGCCCTCGCCTTTCAGCGACGAGTGCAGATCGACCTGCGTTCCGCGAAGGGCCGGGACCAGGCCGAAGGCGATTCCGGTGAAGAGCGACACACAAAGCGTGAACGCGAGCACGCGCGCTTCGACGTGGACGGACGAGCCCGCCGGCAGCGCGGCCGGGTCGAGCGCGACCAGCGCGGGCAGCGCCCAGAGGGAGAGCAGCGCGCCCAGCGCACCGCCGCCGACCGCGACGAGCACGCTCTCGGTGAGGAGCTGGCGGACCAGCCGCGAGCGATCGGCGCCGAGCGCGGCCCGCACCGCCAGCTCGCCTCGGCGGCCCGTGGCGCGCGCCAGCAACAAATTGGCAAAGTTCGCGCAGGCGACGAGCAGCACCAGCAGGACCGCACCCAGCAGCAACAGGAGCGCCGGCCGAACCTGGCCCGTGACCCTCTCTCGCAGCCCGACGAGCGTGAGCACCCTGCCAGCTTCCTCGTCGGGATACAGCTCTCGCATCCGGCTGGCGAGCCCGTTCAGCTCCGCTTGCGCGCCGGCGGATATGGTTGCGGTGATCCGCGCGATCGAGCAAAGAACGGGCATGTGATCGCCTTCGTCTTGCCAAGGAGGCAGCGTGAGCGAGCCCGTGACTGTGACCGTGTTCTCCGACTACGTGTGACCCTGGTGCTACCTCAGTACCGTGCGTATTGAGAAGCTCAAGGCCGAGCACGACGTGAAGGTCGAGTGGGTGCACTTCCCGCTGCACCCGGAAACGCCGGCGGAAGGTCGGTCGCTGGCCGACCTCTTCGCGGGGCGCAACCTGGATCTCAAGGCCATACATGCGCAGATGAAGGCGCGGATGGACGCCGAAGGGCTTCCCTACGGCGAGCGGACCATGACGTACAACAGCCGCCTGGCCCAGGAGCTGGGGAAGTGGGCGGACACGCAGCCCGGCGGCGAGGCCATCCACGACGCGCTGTTCCGCGCTTACTTCGTGGAGGCGCGCGACATCTCCCGGCCCACCGTGCTTCTGGACATAGCGCGCAAGGTCGGCCTGTCCGTCGATGCCGCCCGCGAGGTGCTCGAGAAACGGACGTTCAAGGATGCCGTCGACGCGGACTGGAACCTCTCGCGCGAGTACGGGATCACGGGCGTGCCGACCTTCGTCGCCGGCCGCCACGGCGTCGTCGGCGCGCAGCCCTACGAGGCGCTGGTGCAGCTCGTGCAGAAGGCCGCGCCCCAGGGAGACGCCGAAGGGTAGGCTCCGCGCCGGTCGCGCCCTACGTCGGTATTTGAGACCTTCCCGGATCTTGGCGATGGCGGCGCGGGCACACTCTTCGTCGAACTGGCCGCCGGCGCTCCACTCACGCCGATCGCGCGCCGCCGGCCATGATGGTCACCGCCATTGTGGAGAGGCTCCGGGACGCATCCGGCCCTTGATTCCAGTACCTAAATAGGTACACTCAGACGGGTGAGAGGACGCTCCGGCCAGGGTCCGCGGCTCGGCTGCGTCTTCTACCGGACGCAGAGCGGCCACGAGCCGGTGCGCGGCTGGTTGCGCGGCCTGGGCAAGGAGGTTTCGAAGACAGTGGGCAGCGACATCCTGACCGCCCAGTGGAGTTGGCCCGTGGGTAAGCCGTTGGTCGATGGCCTAGGCGGCGGTCTGTACGAGATTCGCAGCACGCACGAGCGGAGGGAGTACCGGGTGTTCTTCTGCATCGCCGAGTCAAAGCTCGTGCTGCTTCACGGCGTCGTAAAGAAGACGCGCACGACGCCCCGTGCTGACCTGGAACTCGCTCGCAAGCGTCGCAGAGAGGTGGTGGCACGATGAGCAAGAAGCACATTGGGTCCAGCCTGAACTCGTTCCTCGACGAGATGAACATTCGCGAGGAGACCGAGCTCCTCGCCATCAAGAAGACGCTCGCGCTGCAGCTCCGACAGGCAATGAAGCGCAGGAGCTTCTCCCAGAGCGCGCTCGCGAAGGAGATGCGAACGAGCCGGACCGTGATCAACCGGATGCTCGACCCAAGCGACACAGGAGTCACTCTGGCCACATTGACTCGAGCATCCCAAGTTCTGGGTCTCCGCGTCGACATCCGGCTCAGCCCTACGCGCCGGTCCGCCGCCTGAGCAAGCGAGTTTCGAGCGCGCCGCTGCCCATGCTTGGCGCGGAGGGCCCCACCGCACGCGACGGCAGTCGTGCGGAGGATGGTTCGTCGCCTCGTTCGGAGAATCAGCCCCAATCGCGAATCGCGTCAAAAGCAGCCTCCGCGTCACCGGGATTCGTTGACTGAGGTCCGCAGACCGATGGAGCCCGTCTGGTCGGCTCGACCGTCGGCGAAGGCACCGGCGCGATCACCCGGCGCGCACCAGGGTTACCTGGACCGAGAGCGACTCGCCCTCTCCGCCGACGTACAGCGTACCCGAGGTGGGCGTCGCATCGATGTAGTTGCGACCCACCGCGACGCGCACGTGATCGGTCTGCGTGAGCTTCCCGTTGGTGGGGTCGAAACCCTTCCAGCCCACCTCGGGGAGATAGACCTGGACCCAGGCGTGCGACGCGTCCGCCATGCGCGCGTGCTCGGGCTCCGTCCCCGTGAACACGTACCCGCAGACGTAGCGGGCCGGGACGCCGAGGAGCCGGGCGAGGCAGATGAAGAGGTTCGCGAAGTCCTGGCAGACGCCCCGGCGGGCGGAATACACGTCGAAGGGCGAGGTGGTGTTGCTGGTCGATCCCTGCTGGTACCGGTACTCGCTGAAGATGGTGGCGTTGAGATCGAGCAAGGTATCGAGCAGCTCGTAGTCGTTCCGGCGGGCGAAGCTCATCGCGTACTCGGTCAGCTCGGTGAGCTGACTCTCCGGCAGTTCCGGCGGCAAGAGGAACGGCTGCAGGATCTCGTGTTGCCACGGCATCCAGACGAGCGGGATGGTCAAGCGCACGCGGGCCGGCCGGAAGTCGAGCGGGTCGAGGTCGAGCACCTCCACGTCGGAATGGGCCGCGATCGACAGCTCGGTGAAAGGGGTGTCGAGCATCAGGCGCCGGACCCGGTTGCCGAAGACGTCCTCGAAGTCCCGCTGCTGCCCGGGCACGGAGATCTCCACTCGGCAGGAATGCACGGTCTGCAACCGATCGTGAACGGGGAAAAGGCGCAGCACGTGCGCGCTGCGCTCGACGGCGCCCTCGTATCGATAGACCGTGCGGTGGAGCACGTGGTAGCGGCGCACCTCGGCGCGGGCAGTGCTGTGGACCGGGCGCGCCCGCCTGACGAAGGG
>Ga0099794_10000277_pt1 | contig 17748 bp, 20 predicted proteins | sample Rivendell_Oct201_10_FD_77320 | JGI IMG/M metagenome (GOLD analysis project Ga0099794, IMG submission 77320) | Vadose zone soil microbial communities from the Eel River Critical Zone Observatory, Northern California, USA -... | ecosystem: Host-associated > Plants > Roots > Rhizosphere > Soil ... | reverse complement strand
GTCATATCAATAAAAGTTGATATGTGGCGGGGGAGGGACTGGGTGGAGATCGGGGCAGCAACCAGCATTGGCAACTGCCGGTTGCTCCGGGGTCAGCGCGTCACGACTTCACGAGTGCGATTGAGGATTACGAATGCTGCGGTATGTCCAGCAATTTCTGAGGTGGGACTATTCGCTGAGCCCTAGTGCCGGCGCCCTCCGCCCCCGCCCCCGCCCCCGCCCCCGCTTGACCGACCGCCGCCGCCCCCCCCACCGCTGGCGCGGGCACCGCCGCCGCCGCTGAACGAACCGCCCGACGAGCGTCCACCGCCAAACGACCGTCCACTGCCGGACGACCGCCCGCCGCCGAACGATTCGTGACCGCCCGACGATCTGCCGCCCCGTGCTTCGCGTGAGCCGCCACTCGAACCGCGCGAGACGTTCGGCCTGCCGGTGTCCCAACCGCGTGGCTGGACACGGGGCAGCTCGCGAGGACGCGGCTGCGTGGGTACGTAGCGCGGACGATTACGCGGGATCACATAGTTCGGATTCGTGCTGCCCGCGACGAACACTCCTCCGAACACGTAGGGACGCGGCCGATAGAAGATGTAGGGGCGCGGCCGGAAGAACGTGTAACCAAAGCCGAAGCCATATCCGTAGCAGCGCGGCGTCCATCCCCAGAACGTGTTATAGCAGAAGGGATCGTAGAACGGGCTGCAGAAATAGCCGCACCCGTACGGATATCCGAAACCGATTCCGAAGCCGAAGTGATAGGGGTAGCCGTAGCCGTAGTCGTAGTAATCGTCCCCGTACCCATATCGCGATGCGACCCGGGAGCGTTCGACGACGTACGTGACCGCGTCATACTCGAAATGCCCCGTGCCGGCCATGCGCTGCACGATGTCGAGTAATCCCGAGAGCGGATCGTTCTTGATCGATTCGTTGCGCAGGGTGCGATAGTCCCAGTGCCCGTTGCGAACGAACTCGTCGTACTTGAACGGCTCTGCCATCCAGGAGGCGAGCACCGTGCCGGTGCCGTCGTCGTCGTCCACCACAAACGCGTCTCGATCCGCTCGACCGCGCAGCTCCAGCCGCTGCCCGCCGCGAATGAAGTCGTCGTCAGTCGGATCGAGCGGGAACAGCACGCGCACCCGTCCATACGGATCGGCGTGCAGCACGACGAGGTATCCGTCCTGCGCGGGCTCGACGTAGACGCGTGCGCGGTCGCCGGGCGCAAACCGGTCGTGATTGATCTGAACCGTGATGGGAGACGGAGTCTGACTGAGCGCGAGCAGTAAGGCGAGCAGCATACTTCAATAATATACCGCGTGTCCGCCGGCGTGTTGCGCGCGACGTTTCAAAGCTCGCCGCGCGCGTCACGCCGCGCGTTTCGTTACGGTTGCGGGAACTCCATGATCGGCCGCACCTCCACGGTGCCGTGCTTCGCGCCGGGAATCCGCGCCGCCACCTGGACCGCGTCCTTGATGTCCTTGGCGTTGATCAGATAGTAGCCGCCCAGCTGCTCCTTGGTCTCGACGTAGGGCCCGTCGGACGTGGAGAGCTTGCCGTTGCGAACGCGAACGCTGGTCGCGGTGTTCGTGGGCTGAAGCGCGTTGCCGCCAATGTACTGGCCGGCCTGCTTGATGCTGTCGCCGAACGCCCGATACTCGCCGAGGCCCTTCTCCATGTCGGCCTGCGACATCCCCTGCCACGCCTTCTCGTCTTCGTAAATCAGGCACAGATACTTCATAAATCTCTCCAGTGAGGGTTTGCCGATAGTCGTTTGCGGAGGGCGGATTTCGACATCCTTAGATCCCGAACACTACACGGTCGAGCGCGTACTTGCCGCCGCCCAGGAGCGCGAGCGCGATCGCCACGATCAGCAGCATGTATTCGAATTCCCAACCTGCAACGTTCCCGCCCGTAAACTTCCGGTGCACCTTCGTGATCAGGAAGCGGATGGCGCCGAGCATTACGAGGGCGAGCCCGAGGGCCGCGAACCGCGTGAGGAAGCCGAAGAGCACGCCGAGCCCGCCCGCCGGTTCCGCGATGGAAAGGAAGCGCAGCGTGTTGAGGAGGCTGGCGGGCATCTGTGCCGACGGCTGGGCCTTCCAGAGCCCTTTCTTGTGCGTCCCGTGCACGAGGAAGACCGAGCCGAGTCCGATGCGGAGCAGGAGCAGCGCGACGTCGTTCACCGCAAGTCTCCTTCTCTGAAGAGTAGTCCAACGGTTCCTCTCCCTGCGTCTACCTGCGCGCCGAGGTCTTTGAACGTCGCGGCGCGACCGTCCGGCGCTTCGGCGCGCACAGTCGAGTTCGTGAACAGCGGATAGTAGCCGATCGCCATCCGCGCAGCGCCCGCGGGCACCGCGCAGTCGCAGGAAAGGGCGCCCCCGAGCCCGGCGTTGACGGTGATCCGCAGCGGCTGGCCGGTCTCGTTGGTGATGAGCGGCGCGAAGTACGCGCCGTGTGTTGGCCGCGCGGTGGCGCCGAGACGCACGCGCGCGGGCTTCGCGATGGTGATCGTGTCGCCGAACGTCACGCCGACGGCGCCGGCTGACGTGCGGATGCGGATCAGCCGCCAACCCAGTGTCAGCGGCTCCCCGCGCGAGAGCGTGATTCCAAAACTGCCGCCCGGTGGCACAGGGCGATTCTGTCCGGCGACCTGCACCACCACCGTATCGGCGAGCAGATTCGCGAACGAAACGTGCGGCTGCGTGAACCAGAGCGCGCCGGCACCCAGGGTGAGCAAGAGGACGACGCCGATTGCGATCCACGTGCCGCGACCGCTCCCCCGCTTGGCGCGCGATGTCGGCCGAGTCGTCGCACCGCTGACGAGGATCTCTGTCGCGGCCTGTGCGGCGATGGCGCGCGAGCGCATGTTACTCGGTTGCTTGTCGCTCTCGAGCGCCGCGATCACCTCGGCGGCCGATTGAAAGCGATCGGCCGGCTGTTTCTCGAGCAGGCGCAGGATCACGTCCGACAATTCGCGCGGCACCTTGGGATTCACGTCGTGTGCGGCGGGCGGTGGATCGGCGATGTGTTTGCCGACGACCTGTTGCGACGAGTCGCCCTCGAACGGCGGAACGCCGGTCAGCATCTGAAACAGCACTGCGCCGAGCGAATAGAGATCGGAGCGCTGGTCGAGATTGGGGTCGCCCAAAGCCTGTTCGGGCGACATGTATGCCGGCGTGCCGATCACGAGGCCGGTCTGCGTGAGCGCTGCGGCGGTCGAGCTGTCGAGTCGCCGTGCGATCCCGAAGTCCACGAGCAGCGGCCGGCCGCGCGCGCTATCGAGCATGATGTTGTCGGGCTTGATGTCGCGATGCAGCAAGCCGGCTTTGTGCGCGTGATCGAGCGCGTCGAGGATCGGAATGATGATCGCGAGCGCGCGCTCGGGCGGCAGCGGTCCGGATCTTTTCAATAACTCACCCAACGAGAGTCCATCGACGAAGGGCATCGCATAGTACACGAGCCCTTCGCCTTCGCCGACAAAGTGGATCGGCAGGATGTTGGGATGCTCGAGCCGGGCGGCTGCGCGCGTCTCGCGCTGGAAGCGCTCGATCATGCCGCTCGTCCATGCGACATCGGGCCGCAAGACCTTCACAGCCAGCCGGCGCTCGAGCTCTTTGTCCCAGACTTCGTAGACCTCGGCGAACCCTCCCGATCCTACGAGCCGCTTCACTTCGTACTTTGCACCAAGAGCGCGGGAGAGCTTCGAGAGGGTGTCTGACATGGGCGCTACTATGCGGCCGAGCACGAATAGGCGCAAACGGCTCCTGTAAAGTGACACAATGTCACTTTCGTGACGTTGCTCACGGAGTCTGCGGCCCTTTAGTCCCATTTTGTACCTCGGCAGGTCCCCGGCAATCCCTTACCCAATTGTGGGAGAAGGTCCAATGAAGGCCGTTCGCGCGTTAGCGGTCGTATTACTGGTCTTGCTGGCATCGCCATCCTGCGGCGATCCAACCCAACCCCAAGCCCCCCAAGGCCCAGCCCCGAGCACCAGCCTCATCGGGTCACTCTTGGGACCAACAGGGCTCCTCAAGTGCTCGAACCTCCCCTACGCCTCGAACACGGTGACGATCGGGCCGCTGGGTGGCAGCATCAGCGCGGGACCTCACACCCTCGTCGTCCCAGCTGGTGCGCTCCTCAGCCGCACGGCGATCACGATGACTGCCCCAACGGGGCAGGGTGTGAATGCCGTGACGTTCAAGCCGGTCGGTCTGCGGTTCCTGACGCCTGCCGCGCTCACCATGAGCTACTCGAATTGCAGTCTGCTCGGCTACCTGCTTCCCAAGCGGATCGCCTACACAGACGACAACCTCAACATCATCTCGTACCTGCTGTCGCTGGACAACCTGCTCACCCAGAAGGTGACGGGTAAGGTCAACCATTTTTCGGAATACGCGGTTGCCTGGTAGACCAGCTGCCGATCTGTTGTACGACGCACGTGCCCGGGAACGGGCGGGGAGCGTCCCCGAAGCGATCGAACGTTTCGAAGCCGCCATCGCGACTGCCGAGCGAACCGGCGAGCGCGCGGTGCTGGCCGAGGCGTTGCGGCGACTCGCGGTCGTGCGCCATCACCGCAACGAAGGGGCTGCGGCGTCGGAGCTGTGCAATCGCAGCTACGCGGTCGCCTGCGAACAGGGGAGCGATTTTCTCGCCGCCGAGGCGCTGAACACGCTCGGCGGGTTGGATTTGCGGTCCGGCAAGCTGGATGATGCGCGCGCACATTTTCTCCAGGCGCTCAAGCGCGGCGGCAAAGCCCCCGAGCTCCTGGCGCGGATCGAACAGAACCTCGGTATTCTGGCGAACATCAAGGGCGACATCGAAGCCGCGGTGTCGCACTACGAGCGCGCGGTCGAGTGGTATCTCGCCACGAATGACGAGCACGGCTGCGCGAATGCGTATGTGAACCTCGGTATCGCGCACACCGACCTACGGCAGTACGACTGGGCCGACAGCTACTTGAGCAAGAGCTTCGAAATCGCACAGCACGCGGGCGATCTGTACCTCCAGGGTTTGTGCCTCGTGAATCTCGCGCAGGCGCGGTTTGAGCGTGCGCGCTATGAGGACGCGCGCCGCAACGCGGAGTCCGCGCTCGGCATTTTCGACCAGCTCGATGACCGCAGTGGCAAATCCGCGGCGTACCGCACCATCGGCGCGGTGTATCGCGAGACTGGCCGACCCGCCCTCGCCGAGTCCCGGCTGCGGCAGGCAATCGAGCTGGCCGTGAGTGCCGGCTCGATTCTGAACGAAGCGGAGGGGTCGCGCGAGCTGGCGCTGCTGATGCAGGCGATGGGGCGCAATCAGGACGCGCTCACGTTGCTCAACGCCGCGCACCGCCTGTTCCGCCGGCTCGATGCGCGCGTCGCCCTGATATCGGTGCACGGCAAGGTCACCGAGCTCGAGACCACGTACTTCGAGATGGTGCGCGAGTGGGGGCAGTCGATCGAATCGGCCGACAGCTACACGTTCGGGCACTGCGAGCGGGTGGCGCAGCACGCGCTGGCCGTGGCGCGCCTGTTGGGGCTCGATGACAGGACGGAGACCACGATTCGTCTTGGCGCGTACTTGCATGATTTGGGCAAGGTGCGGGTGCCGCACGAGATCTTGAACAAACCGGGGCCACTGACGCACACGGAATACGAGACCGTGCAAATGCATCCCATCTGGGGTCTCGAGCTGCTCGCGGCCGTCGAATTCCCGTGGGACTTGAAGCCGATCATTCGCTGGCATCACGAGCGCTACGATGGGACGGGGTATCCCGATCGCCTGCGCGGCGAGGAAATCCCCGTCGCCGCGCAGATCGTCGGGATCGTGGATGTCCACGACGCCCTCACGACCGAGCGGTCGTACCGGCCGGCGCTGGCGCGCGATGTGGCCCTCGCGGAAATCGAGAAGTGTCGCGCGTGGTGGTCGCCGGCGGTGTACGAGGCCTTCCTGACGTCGCTGGGCTCCGCTACGGCGCCCGCGCTCCGATCGTTGGATGTTCCGCTGGGAGAGACTATCGAGTAGCCGGTCGTAGGAACCCTCCCACGCCTCCAATAGTTGTATATACACCTATATTTGTATTCGCCATCCCCTATTGGAGGGTAGCCCGATGACCGCTTCAACCGCCCCAGCCGCCCCCGCCGTCTTCACCACACGTTTGCCTGGCACTGCGGCCGCAGCCGCCGTCGTCTGGCTCGTTCTCGCCGTTATCGCCGGAGCAAGCGGCTTTCTGGTCCGCCTGCCGTTCCCCGGACCTCAGGTCATCATCCTGTCGCTTGTAGCGATCACGGTGTCGGCCGGCCTGGCGAGTGGCAGCCTTCGCGCCTGGATCGACTCGATTCCGCTGCGGGTACTCGTCGGCGTCAATGGGATCCGCTTCATCGGGATTGCGTTTCTCGTGGTCGCGGCGCAGGGGCAGTTGGATCCAGTGGTTGCGGCGCGCGCCGGGTGGGGCGACATCGCAGTCGCGACCGCGGCCATCATTCTGGCCTGGGCCGGGACACCGCGCCTGCTCACGCTGCTGTGGAACGGGTTGGGTGTGCTCGACCTCGTGGTAGCCGTGGGGACAGCCACCGCGATCGCCCTGAATGGAACGACGCCCGGTGTCACGGCGCTGTTCACCGTGCCGCTCAGTCTCATTCCGACCTTCTTCGTGCCGCTCTTCCTCGCAAACCACGTCTTCATCTTCAGGCGGTTACTCGCCCCCCCCCGTGGCCGCTGAGCGTCTGTCGATCCTCCCGTGCGCCTGCGCGAGCTTGCGGCGCGCAGCGCGCGCGGTGACGAAGAGTTACGCGATGGAGCTGCGTGGCACCGGCCTGAATCCCACGCAGTTCACGCTGTTGCAAGCGCTCGACCGCAGCGGGCCGAGCTCACAACGAGCACTCAGCGAATTCCTGGGGATCGAGACCACCACGCTGACGCGCACGCTGGCCCCGCTCGAGCGGCGCGGTTGGATTCGCGCCGCCGAGGGCGAGGACCGCCGTCAGATTCGTTGGTCGATTACGACAACGGGTCTGCGCCGGCTCGTCGCCGCGTCGCACGCCTGGAAGCACGCGCAGGCTCAGCTTCGCGAGCGGCTCGGTGCGAGACGGTGGCTTCGCCTGGCGACGGATCTGGCGGCGATCTCGTCGGCCGCGCTTTAGATTCTCGTCCATGTTGACGATCGCGCTCGTTGTGATAGGGCTCGCGCAGGGACGAGACTCCACCCGCGAATCTTATCGCGACGCGAAATTCGGGCTTTTCGTCCACTGGGGCGTCTACAGCCTGCTCGGCCAGGGCGAATGGGTGATGCAAAACCGCCCGATCGCGGTGCCCGATTACGAGTGGCTCGCCTCGACGTTCAACCCGACAAAGTTCGACGCGCGCGCGTGGGTGTCGCTCGCCAAGGCCGCCGGGATGAAGTACATCACGATCACGTCGCGTCATCACGACGGCTTCTCGATGTTCGCGACGCGCGCGACGCGGTACAACATCGTCGACTGGACGTCGTTCAAGCGGGATCCGCTGAAGGAGCTGGCCGACGAGTGCCAGCGGCAGGGCATCAAGCTCTTCTTCTATTACTCGCAGCTCGACTGGCATCATCCGGACTACTGGCCGCGCGGGACGACGGGTCACAGCACCGGCCGGCCCGACGGTGGCGACTGGAATCGCTATCTCGATTTTCTCGACGCGCAGCTCACCGAGCTGCTCACGAACTATGGGCCGATCGGCGGTATTTGGTTCGATGGGATGTGGGATAAGCCCGATGCGGACTGGCGGCTCCCGCAGACCTATGCGCTGATCCATCGGCTCCAGCCCGCGGCGCTCATCGTGCCGAACCATCACAAGGCGCCGCTGCCCGGCGAGGACGTGCAGACATTCGAGCAGGACCTTCCGGGCGCGAACACGGCCGGCTTCAATACCAAAACCATCGGCGGTCTGCCGCTCGAGACCTCGCTCACGATGAACGATTCGTGGGGCTTCAATCTCACTGATCATCATTACAAGTCGACGCGCGAGCTGATCCACTATCTCGTGCGGGCCGCTGGTGTGGGCGCGAACCTGCTGCTCAACATCGGCCCTCGCCCCGACGGCACGATTCCACCAGAGGCCGAGGACCGGCTCAGAGAGATCGGACGTTGGATGGCCGTAAATGGCGGCGCGATATACGGCACGCGCGCGGGCCCGATTGCACCGCGGAGCTGGGGCGTGACGACCCAGCGCGGCGATACGGTGTTCGTGCATGTGCTCGACTGGAGCGACCCGACGCTCGCGCTTCCGTCCCTCGGCGCGGGGCGGTGGGGGGGCCGGGTGTGGCCGAGTGGTGCCCAAGTGTCGGTCACGCAAACTGAGGGTGGCATCACGCTGACATTGCCGCGGGAGGAGGACAATCCCGATCGCATTGTTGTGCTGACGCGTCGTCCGAAGTAGGTGACGTGGATCACTCCGATCATGCCGCCACGTGACTAAACATTTGGTCCCAACACCAGTCAAACCATCGCCCTAATGTCTTTACGAGGTGTGCCAATGCAACGCTATCTACCCATCATCGTCGCCGCGCTTGGCGTGGCGGGATGCGCGCCAGGCTACACGCGCGCGTCGGTGGTCTACGCCGAGCCCGCCCAGTACGTCTATGTCGTGCCGATGGACCGCGTCGTGGTGGTGACGCAGGAAGTGCTCGTCACCCGCGGCTGGACCGTGTATCGCGTGGAGCAGGCGGGCCCGAACCGGATCATCTGGGCGCGCCGCGGCGAGGACGAGATCGTCCGCATCTTCGCGAATCCCGAGGGGGAGCGCGTGGTCGTGCGCGGCCTGTGGGAAGCGCGCGGGCGCCGCAAGCACGGTGACAAGGACGAGCGGGGCGACGGCGAGAACGAGCATGAGAATCGTGGCCGCCATCGTGGCTGGGAGTCGCGCGGGCAGCCGCACGATATCATCACGGACATCGACGTGCGGTTGCGGGCGCACTGATAGGGAAGTAGCTGTCGGCTTTAGGGGCAGGGACACAACCAACTCCGATACTTCTAGGTGAGGTATCGGAGTTTGTTGTTTCTAACTCGGTGCCACTCGAACCAGCTCAGCAGAATCACGATCACGTCGAGGATGGTCAACGCGATCAGCCAGCCCGACGGCGTGATGAAGTAGCGGTACATCTGGTAGACGCCGAAGGCGCTGAAGATGCCGATGGCGATCGGGAACGCCCACAGCTTGTCGCGGATCAGCGCATACACGAGAACCGCCTTGATGATGCCGTGCGACAACAGGTAGATCGCGGCGAACAGCTGGTCGTTCGCCGAGAGGGAGTGCGCGGCCTGGCGCAGGTGCGTGGCGATGACGTCGTGGGGGTCTTTGCTCAGCTCGTTGTTGGTGAGTCCGACGATGAACTTCTCGATCGCGCTGGGCGGAAAGGCGAGCAGCAGCACGCCGCCGACGAGCTCGAAGAGGCCGTTCAGGCCTTTGAGGATGACGCCGACCTCGAATGCGACGTGGAGCTTGGAGCGCGCCATAGCGCCGCTAGAAAGGGCTCGGCCTCCCGAACGTGCGTCGATACGCCTGGGGGGTCAGACCGGTGTGTCGCTTGAAGGTGCGCGTGAAATGACTCTGATCGGCGAAGCCGGCACGGAGCGCGACCGCGCTGATCCCCTCGTCGCCGGTCTCGAGGCGCATGGCCGCCCAATCGAGCCGCAAGCGGCGCAGGTAGGAGCCGATCGGCGCTCCGAACCGGAGGCGAAATGCGCGCGCCAAATGATCCGGATGCACGCCGACGACGTGCGCGCCGGCGTGGCCGAGCCGGTTATCGTGTCGCTCTTCCGCGGGCTCCGTGACGGCGCTGTTGGGCTCGCACGCGTAGGCGTGGTGGCCGATCGCGATATCGAACGAACCCTCGAGCATGGTGGCGAACGAGGCCCGCTCGTGCACGTGGGGCGGAAGGTAGGCATGGGCCGGGAAAAAGGCGTTGGTCACCAGGAAGTCGTCGAGCGCCAGCATCGCGGCGCCTGAGGCTCCCATCGTGATTGGGACGAGGGCGGCGGGTGATGCGGACGGAGTCATTCCCAATGTTACGAGGAAGGCCGAAAACCAGCCAACCCGGCGTCACGCGCTTAGACCGGCGGGATCGTCAAGGACGCGAAACCAGATGTCGCGTCCCTTCTGCTGGATGGCGCCCTGCAAATCGGGGTCGCTGGAATTGTTCTCTTTGATCTCCCCGCCGATCCAGGCGTGGTGGTTCACGGGATCGATGGAGAGGCAGGTCACCTTCGCCTCGAAACTCACCGTCAGGCCGCCGCCTTCGTCGGCGTAGATCGAGAATTCGCCCTTTGAGTTTTCGGCATCGATGGAGAAGGAGACGATCAATCCGTTCACGTTGTACTGCCCGGCGCCGGTCACGCCGGAGTCCTCACCCCCTGACCCCCTCTCCGTTCCGGAGAGGGGGAACGTGCGTTCAAGTCGGGGATCGGGGATGGGGGCCAAGGGATGTTCGCAGGCTATCACAGTGACACTAGTGAGGACGCCGGCCAGACGAGCAAGTCGCATAGCCATCTCCCTGAGAGGAATAGGGATCAGGTTAGGCGATGCGCCGATGCGCGTCTTGCGCGTGGCCGATGTCGTCTAGAAGAAAAGCGACACCATCAGGCTACTGCTGGCGCATTCCGGGGCTTTCGGGCTCCCAGCGACGGAGCCGGATGCAATTTGCGGAGCACGTACACGGAGATCGCCGCCAGACCGAACGCGACGAGGGCGAAAACGAACAGCGCGCCGACTTTCTCGGCGACGCTGCCGGTTGCCAGTCGCGCGATCGGGGTTTGGCCGGCGAGGATGGTGATCGCGCCGAGCAGCGCGGCCCACGAGATCGTCCCCATGCCGATGAGCGGCCATACCTCGAAGCCATCGGGCGACTGTTGCTCGAGGATCGCGAGCTGTTCCTTGCTCACCCAGCGCCGCCAGACCATGCGGGTCAGCGCGTGCGCGAGCCACACGCCCGCCGCAATGAGGGCAATGAGTGTGACACGCTCGAGCGTTTCCGGTTCAAGGAGCTTGGCGATCCACCGCGGGATGTAGGTGGCCATCTCGCTCGCGAACGTAAAACTCTGACGCTGAAACAACACGATCCCCAGGGCCAAGCCGATCGTGATGAGCGCGGTCCGTGCGATCTGCAGCCACGACACGCGCCAGCCGGCGCGCCTATCGACGGCGTCCGATTCAGCGGGCAGCGTCCCTACCCAACGGCTGCGCGCGGTTTGGGCGCAGGCGCGCACGACGCGCAGTACGAATTCGTCGCGATTACGCCAATAGAGGGTGTGATCCGCGATGATGGAGCCCTCGTTCCAGATTTCGCGCGACTCGATCCGCTCGTGGTCCTGCGTCAAAGTCGGTCCGGCGGGGACTGGATCGGCCGAGGCGTAGAGATCGATCCAGCGCGCGAGGCCCGGCGGATAGCGCACGGTGGTGAGCACGCGCTCCCAGCTCTTCGAGAGGATCGTAAAGATCGAGACGCCGAGCAGCACCAGAGACAGGATCAGAAACAGCACGGGAGCGAACGGGATTTGCAGCGCATCCGCCGACCGATAGAGCGCGAACATGCCGAGCATCCAGAGGATCAGGCTGGTCGGGATGCTGGCGCGTTTGGCGTAGGTGGCGAGGCGGGGCGCGCGCGGCTCGAGCAGCCGGGCCAGTTTCAGGCCGACGGCTCCGGCCGCGACGCCGATCAGGCCGAGCACCAGCCACAGAGCCGAGGCAAGCAGGATTTTGCGGGGCGCGACGACGCCCGTGGTGACTTCCAGGGCGAGCCAGGCGGAGGACGCGGCCACGCCCAGCGATCCCCACATCGCCGAGCGCACGGGATCGAAGCCGACCGATTTCGGCAGTCCCTCCGAGCGGCGCAGCATCGAGAGCGGGTTGGTGCCGGCGCCGAATGTGAGCAGCGTATCGGGCTGTTTCGCCGGCGGTTGGTCCATGCCGGCGATGCCGCCGAGGCATTCGACCGACGCGGCGGCGCCTTCCGAGTGCGCCACGACGATGGTGCGGTCGCAGCGCTGCTCGAGTCCCTCGATGCCTGCGAGAATCCTTGTCTTGATGAGCGCGGCGCGCACCGGGCTCTCGACGAAGACGAGGCTGTCGCCCACCGTGGCGGTGAAGAGGCTTTGGGCGCGCAGCAGCGCGACGCGCAGGCCGGGGATGGGGATCAGCCCCACGATGAGTACCGCGGCGAGCGCCAGGATGAGGAACGGCGCGAGCAGCAGGCCGACGAGGAGCTTGAGGAGCGCTAACGTGATGGCGACCCCTTTTGGTGTGTGTCCCGATTGCGCGAGCCAGTAGCGCTGGGCGATGTGGGTCGTCAGCGCCCAGGGTAAGGCGCGGAAGCTCCAAGAGACGAGCTCGCTGTAGGAGGGAGCGAGGAAGGATTCCGCCCACCATCCTTCCGAGACGAGCCAATGTTCGACTGTGCCGCCGCTCTCGAGCCGCACTCGCGCCGCGGTGCGGTCGCTAGCAACGCCATCCAAGTCCTTGCCGGCGCGCTCGACGGTGGCGTTCACGGCGCCGCCCGTCGCGTGGGCGATCGTTTTCATCAGGACGTCGCCCCAGCGCGTGAGTGTGTCGCCGGCGGGCTGGGTGCCGATGCCGTGGACGAGGAGAATGCCGAGCTGATGTTTCGGAGTCGTCACGCGATTCTCGCTGCGTGGGCTGCGCGAATCACGATACGAGTATAATCCCGTGATGTCTACTGACTCCCACACTCCTCCACGCCGCGGACGGCTGTTTCGGTTGTTGTGGCCGGTGACGTCCTACCTGGTCACGAACCTGACCGTCACGGTGTTCTGGGTGTTCTTCTTCGTCTTGAACCGGACCACGGTGACAGGCCGCAAGCACGTCGGCACGGACCGGAACACGCTGCTGCTCTCGAATCACCAATCGATGCTGGACAGCTTTTTGGTTGGCCTGGCGGCGTACTATCCGCGGTCCTTGGTTCAGCCGCGTCTCTTGCCGTGGAATCCCGCGGCGGCCGAGAATTTCTACCGGACGCCGATTCTGGCGTGGCTGGCCGACAACTGGAAGTGCATCTGGGTGCAGCCGGGACGGCGCGACCTGCACGCGCTGCACCGGATGATTCGAGTCCTGCCGCGCGGCGTGATGACGCTCTTTCCGGAGGGCACGCGGACGCGGGATGGCTCGGTGGGGCGGGGGCAGGCGGGGACGGGGCTGGTCATTCTCGCGACGCGGGCGCGCGTGATTCCCGTGGCGATCGAGGGGATGCGGGAGGTGCTGCCCATCGGCTCCAGCGTCCCGCGAATTTTCAAGCGGATTCGGGTGACGTATGGGCCACCGGTGGACTATGCGGACTTTCTCGCGCGGCCGCGGACCCGCGAGACGGCCCAGGCGTTGATCGACCGTGTGATGGCCGCGATTCGGGTGCAGCACGTTGCGCTACGCCTCCCTCTCCGATAGTCCACACTCCCTGTCCCGCCGGGCAGTCCTCACCCCCTGTCCCCCTCTCCCTGCGGGAGAGGGGGGACGAAGTCGCTTTCGATCTACTACGCTGCCTGGTTAGACGGCAAGGCGGGCCGCAAGACCGAGATGGCAGCTCGTGTCGCGCGGCTCGAGGGGCTGCTGCGCTCACGGTATATGCCGGTCGCGCTCCGCGCCTCGTTGCAATCCCCAGTTGGTTACTTCGTCTTGCGTGTCCCTGAAAATGAGCCGTTCAGGACGCCCCCCTTGGCGTAGTGTGCCTCGTAGGTACCGGTCACAGACTCGCCGTTGAAGTGCCCTACCTCGCGCAACCGCGTCACCGTTTGGCCCGGTCTCAGCACACTGGGAAATCGTCCCGCTTGCAAGACAACGCTGTCACCACCGCTGGCAACAACCCGAAGTGCAATCGGTTTGCGGCCGGCGAACGATAGCGTCCACTTCTTGCCGTTCGCCGACACCCGAATCACGGAAGCGACCCCGCTGTCAGTCTTGACCTCCCAGGTGCCCGCGAGGTCGGAGCGCTTCATGTTCTGAGCGCTGGCCGCGCCAGCATAGGCAGTGGCTAGAACGATGGTGGAAAGAAGGAGACGGCGCATGGTGTGCTCCTGAGAAAGAAGTGTGACGGCAAACATGATCCAAGGTGGCGGCAGTGTCCACCACCTTAACCTCATCTTCCTTTCTCTCCCATCGAAGCGCCGCCGGCTTGTCATCCCGAGGGCCGAAGGCCCGAAGGATCTGCTTCCCCAGCAGATCCTTCGCTACGCGCGCGTGCCGCGCGCTTCGCTCAGGATGACAGGCTCGCCCTTGTTGATTTGGGAAAAAGGAAGAAAGGAAAAAGACGCCCAGTGGGGGGGCGCGATTATGAGCCAGGACGGCAACAAACAATGATGGTCTCTAGGCTCAAATCCACGATGCTAGTAGATGATGCGCACGTATTGGGTGTACATCGTGGCAAGTCGCTCGCGCGTCTTACACACAGGCGTGACGAATGACCTAGGGCGGCGCGTGAATGAGCACAAGCAGGGCCTTATCGCTGGCTTCACGCGGCGGTACCGGATTACGCGGCTTGTCTACTTCGAGGAACATGCGGACATCCGTGATGCGATTGCGCGGGAGAAACAGATCAAGGGGTGGGTGCGATCGCGGAAGATCAAGCTAATTGAAGAACGTAACCCTACTTGGGACGACTTGTCGGACGGCTGGTTTCAGAAGCGGATCTTACCACCTTAACCTCTTCTTCCCCTTTTTCTCCTGTTCGAAAAGCCGAGCGGTTTGTCATCCTGAGCGAAGCGCGCGGCACGCGCGCGTAGCGAAGGATCCTCTTTTCCAGTATCGAAAGCAGATCCTTCGCGCCTGCGGCGCTCAGGATGACAGGCTCGCTGTCGCTTAAGAGGAAAAAAAGAAGAGAGATTGAATGCAAGGTCCTATCGCGTTAGCGGGCCCAGACGTATCGTAAAGTCATCATGACCCCGCTGCTGCTGGCCGTTGTGCTTTTCACGCAGCACTCGGATACCATCCGCTACGCGATCATCATCGGCGGCAACCGCGCCGGGTCCGAGCTGGTGATCCGCGAGCCCGACGGCACGTTCGGCTACTTCCAGGAATACAACGATCGCGGCCGCGGCCCGCGGCTCGAGTCCCGCATCACCCTGACGGCCGCCGGCATGCCCAAGACCGTCGCGATCACGGGTCACGACTATTGGAAACTGCCCGTCGACGAGCGGTTCACGTTGCGAGGCGATACCGCCGGATGGTCGTCGAGCGTCGAGCATGGCAGCCGTCGGTTGACGGCGCCCGCGTTCTATGCGCCGTTTTACGGGTCGCTCGGTTCGCTTCCGCTCTTCGTGACCGCGGCAACCGCCACACACAATGACACGATTGCGCTGCTGCCGGCCGGGCGCGCTCGGGTGGAAAAGCTCGGCGAGCGCACCGTGACCGCGGGCGGGCGATCCGCGCGGATCACGCATTATCAGGTCGAGGGACTCGACTTTACCCCCGTCGAATTCTGGGTCGCCGACGACGGCGGGCTGTTTGCGTTTATCGGGGGCGCGTGGTTCCGCGTCATCCGGGAGGGGTGGGAATCGGTCGCCGACGCGCTCAAAGCCGCGCAGGACTCACTGGAGCAGCAACGCGACGCCGAGATCGCGCGAACCCTCGCCGATCGCCCCTCGGGCGTGGTCGTGTTCCGCCACGCGAGTGTGTTCGATGCCCCGAACGCGCGCCTCGTGCGCGATCAGACCGTCGTCGTCCGCGGCAACCGCATCGAATCGATCGGCCCCGACAGCGCGGCCCGGACAGTCGCTGGCGCGCGCATGATCGATGCGAAGGGCAAGACGCTGCTGCCGGGCTTCTGGGACATGCACACGCACAACAGCCCGATCGATGGCCGGATGCACATCGCCGCCGGCGTGACGACGGTGCGCGATATGGCGAACGACATCGACCAGCTGCGGCGGCTGCGCCTGGCGTGGGACTCGGGCACCGCCATCGGTCCTCGCGTCGTGATGGCCGGCTTCATCGACGGGCCGGGTCCCTTCGCCGGGCCGACCAAGGTGCTGGTGAGCACACCCGATTCCGCGCTCGCCTGGGTCGATCGCTACAAGGCGCTCGGCTATGAGCAGATCAAGCTCTATAGCTCGTTGGACACGGCACTGGTGCGGCCGATCGCGGTGCGCGCGCATGCGCTGGGGCTGCGCCTGTCGGGGCACATTCCGGTGCACATGACCGCGGCGGGCGCGGTGCGCGACGGGTACGATGAGATCCAGCACATCAACATGCTGTTTCTCAACTTCCTGGGCGACACGCTCGAGACGCGCACGCCGATGCGGTTCATCGCGGTGGGCCGCTACGGACCAGATCTCGATCTCGCATCCGACAGCGTGCGCGCGTTTCTGCAGCTGCTGAAGGATCACAAGACGGTCATCGATCCCACGCTCGCCACGTTCGAGGGGATGTTCACGGTAGGGCCGGGGACCCTGGACGCGGGCGCGGAGCGGATCGCGGCGCGTATGCCGGCGCAGGTGCGGCGCGGATTTCTGAGTGGCGGCCTGGCGCAGAGCGATTCGGAGCAGACGCGCTATCGCCGCGCCTACGTGAAGATGCTGGCGTTCGTGAAGGCGCTGTACGACAACGGCATCCCGATCGTGGCCGGCACGGATTGCATGGCCGGCTTTTGCTTACACCGCGAGCTCGAGCTGTACAGCCAGGCGGGGATTCCCAACGCCCGAGTGCTGCAGATCGCGACGTGGGGCGCCGCGACGGTGATGAAGCATGCCGATCGGTTTGGCGCGATCCGGCCGGGATATGTAGCCGATGTGGTGATGGTGGATGGCGATCCTGTGGCGGACATCGGCAACGTGCGGCACACCGAGCTGGTCATGAAGAACGGCGTGATCTACGATCCGGCGGCGATTTATCGGACTGTGGGCGTGTTGTCGTGGAGGGAGGCGGCTGGACCGATTCCTTAAGAAGAAGCAGGTCATTCGCTCCGCCACTAACGAGGGGGACTCGATGAAAGTGGGAAACTTCCTGACGTTGCTGATCGCGCTCGCTTCGCCGGCGGTACTGCTGGGACAGGCGAAAGGCAAAAGCTCCGCGAGAACTGCGGCAAGCCGGCTCGTCGTTGTGCCTCCCGGCGACCTGAAATGGGCGGATCTCGACCCGAGCGGCGCCCCCGGAGTCAAGGTTGCGGATCTGTGGGGCAATCACGCGAAGGGTGCATTCGGCGCGTTCTTCAAGTTGCCGGCCGGATTCGCTGTTCCGCTCCACACGCACACGTACGACATGAAGGTCGTGATCGTGTCCGGGACGTACATCCAGGCTCCGGAGGGCAAGCCGGAATTCCGGCTCGGCCCCGGATCGTATTTCCTGCAACCGGGCGGTAACTACCGGCACACGACGAGCTGCGATCCGGCCGCGGAGTGTCTGTTCTTTGTCGAAGGCAAAGGAAAGTTCGATCTCAAGCTGGTTCAGCCGCCCGCAACGGCGCCCGCGAAGAAGTAGCGGCTTTCGATCAACACAGCCCTTCCATCGAATCGCGCGCGCGGTACGACACAAGGCGCGCGCAATGTCGCGGGAACGATTCCAAGGTTTCACATCTCTCGTAGCGGAGTGACCGGAGTCACGAGAGGTCGGGCCGCGGGGCTCCCTCAGCCTTGCGGCAACCGGCTGATGTCTCGTATCCTGAGCTAACCTCACCGCAGCACCCGGGCGCCCGGATACGGAGGACCGTGAGACGATCTCTCCGGCCGGCACCAGCGCCCGTGCCGAAGCCGATCCACATCCTGCTCGCTGACGACCACTGGGTGGTCCGCGCCGGCCTGCACGCGTTGC
>Ga0099794_10000276_pt1 | contig 17787 bp, 35 predicted proteins | sample Rivendell_Oct201_10_FD_77320 | JGI IMG/M metagenome (GOLD analysis project Ga0099794, IMG submission 77320) | Vadose zone soil microbial communities from the Eel River Critical Zone Observatory, Northern California, USA -... | ecosystem: Host-associated > Plants > Roots > Rhizosphere > Soil ... | reverse complement strand
CCTCGATCTTGCAGAGGGCGTCCGCTCCCGGTGCCCCGCCTTCGATGAGGATCACCGGGCCGCTCGCCCCCAGGGCGTCGAACGCTCCCGCGATGACTGCCCTGTCCTTCCAGGTCCGCGACCCGGTAACCCCAATGATCAACTCAGGCTGCCTGGAAGCTGTAACTGAAGAACGTCTCATCGTCGCCGCCGCCGTCCAGCTCGCGCAGGATGCGGTCCAGGGCGCTGCCCTCGGTCATCTCGCTCATGCTAGTCCTCCCGTGTCCCTGCCCACCGTCCCGGCGATCCCGGTGATGAGCCTGTAGTAGTCGTCGCAGTAATAGGACGGGTTGAAGAAGCTGGCCCCGTTCCAGCGCTGGACGAAGTACCCGCCGCCGCAGGTGGCGACGACGGGGCACTGGCGGCAGGTGCCGCACAGGCTGGTGATGCCCATGTCCCGCTCGTACCGCTCCTGGTAGGCGAGAACATCGGCAAGCGGGTCCCGCAGGATATTATATCCTGTCGCCGCGGCTCCCTGGTACACCGATTTCAGCGCGTCCACCATCTCCAGGCTGCCGTCCGTCTCCACGGTCAGGGTGCCCGGGGAGTAGTTGCCGAGAAACCCGGAACGCACCTTGCCGCCGAGCAGCATCCGCATGATCATCTCGAAGAACCGGATGCGCACCGGCTGCGACTCGGCCGCGTACCAGTCCCGGAAAATAGTCAGCAGCCAGTCCGCGTACGGGGTTCCCTCGTACCCGGGGAACGTCCTGTTCCGCAGCGGCAGCAGGAAGTCCACCCGCCGCGGCTGCCAGGAGGCGAGAGCATGCCAGGTTTCCAGCGGGTCGCTGGTGATATCGGCGACGCACAGCATCCCGCCGAGCAGGTTTTCTTCCTGCAGCTGCCGCAGCCCCGCGGCTGCCTGCTGCCAGGAGCCCTGCCTCCCGGGGAACGTCCGGTGCTTGTCGTGCTGTTCCGGGCCGCCGTCCAGGCTCACCCCGACCCGGACCTGGTTGTCTTTCAGCACCCGGACCGCCTCCGGGGTGACCAGGGTGGCATTGGTGAGGATGGAGAAAGTATTTACCCCCGCATCGCGCAAGGTGGCGGTCATCTGCTCCAGGCGGTCCGGCTTGACCAGCAGCGGCTCGCCGCCGTGGAAGATGACCTGGGGGGAGACCCCCGCGGCCCGGATCTGCCGGGCCACGGCGTCGATGACGTCCGTGCTCATGAACCGGGGCTGGTCCCGCCAGGACTGATCGGCCATCTCGTACATGTAGCAGTAGTCACAGGCCAGGTTGCACCTGCTGGCCACCTTGAGCACCAGGTCGCGGACTTCCGGTTTCATCAGTTATGTGCTCCATATCCAGTCCGGTGTCTCGGTCTCGGGTTTTAATCCAGGATGGCAGGCGGCGGCGGTTCCGACTCCCGATTCTCCACGGAACGTCTCCAGGATGGGCAGTGATGCCCCTGCCCCGGGATCTTGCGCAGCCTGGCGTGCTAGTTTGTTGATCGTCTCTCGTTGCACCACGCCGCCTGTCAGGCAGCATATCACCTGGCGTCCCACCTGGCCACGTGCACCTCGGTGAAGTGCTTCACCCACAGCTTGGAGACGTAGAACTCGGTCGCCTCCACCCGCTTCCAGCCGCAGCCTATCATCCGGCACTCGGCTTTCCACCCGCTCCGCCTCTTCCTGATCCTGACGAACAGCTCGGTGGTGTCGCGGTTCACTTGGCCAGGAGCAGGGGCGAGCCGTCTTTCGGGCAAGTCGGGTGCTGGTCGCGGGTGCGGATCATATAGGCGCACTGGGTGCAGAACCATTTGGGTCCGCGGCGGAATATCCGTGTCATCATGCGGCCTCCAGGACGCTCCGGTCAATTTCCTCCAGCGCCAGTTCAACCTGCTTGCAGGCTATCCCGTAAGCCCAGTGACGATCTTCTGCTTCTACCACAAAGCCGATATAAAGTATGGTCCCATCACGGAACCAGCCGTCAAGGCGGAGGTAATCGTTAGCCTCGTAATCATCGGCACGAGCTGAGAACCTCAGCTCAGACAAGATCTCAGCTTCCCTGGCCTCGGAGATCCTGTCCGCCCGGAAAAGGGGAATGGCAACAACATGCTTCATACGTGTCATTATACCCTATTCATCCTCTTCCAGGAACTCCTCGGCCACTTTCACCATGGAGATGTCTCCCGGCTGCAGTCCCGTATCATAGCTCCCGGGCGGGGACTCCGGGTTTATTTTGACGAACGGGGGAAGGGCGGGTTCCGTCCAGTCCTCGTGCTTGCGGAAGAACCAGCGGCGGATCCTGAGACGCAGACAATCACCTTTTTACGCGACAGCGAGCGGGTGAAGAACCTGGCGGAAATCTTCATTAACCTCACCCAGCAGCTGCATCTTACTTCCGTCAAGCAGCTCGGCGAGCTTCATGCTCAGCCTGAGGTAAGCTTTCCAGTTCTCGTCATCATCGACGGCGGCGAGAGCAGCAAGCTTCCGTTCCAGCCAGGTTCCCGGAGAGCTGTCGTCATCCCGCTCATCCCGGTAGGTGAGTATCCCGTCCAGGAACCACTGGAAGCTCTCGTTATTATCCACCCGTCCAGGATACCACTAACCTGAGAGCTTGACCATCAGGCGGCCTCTGGCATGTCAATCCAGGCTTCCTTAAGGTCGCTGTCAACCTCTTCCAGCAGCCAGGCTTTCCGGTCGTCGATCAGCTCGGCCATCTTCGTGGCCAGGCTGAGGAAATCTTTCATCCCCTGAGGGTCATCGCTGATGACGATCCTGCTCAGCCAGCGTTCTGCCCAGGTTTCCGGGAAATCATCCATGTCACGCAGCCCCCGGAACAGGAGCACCCCGTCCAGGAATTCCTGATACCCTTTGCTCGCCATTAAAATAGGATACCAGGAATCCCGGGCAGTTTTCTGCTAAGTGTGACTGCCGTGCTCCCTCAAATGGCCACTCAGGATCTCCCTGATGTTGGCGGCGGAACCCTGCGGGAGTTCCATCTCGTGCCCCCGCTTGTCGGTCAGGATAAACATGCGAGTGGACCGGTTATAATCCACCCTCCAGTTGAGGGTCTTCTCGACGTGATCGTGCAGGGTGAACTCGACAACACCGTTGTCGTGCGCGGGTCTCTTGTATCTCGACGGCATGATGCTCCTTGTCTGCGGTCTGAATCACGGACAGGATAGCACGTGCAGGTGACCGTGCGGCAAGTCACGCAGAGTGCAGGTGATGTTACGGACAGTGAAGTCCGCCAAAAGAAAAACAATAAAACTCTATCGTGATCTCATCCTCGATGCGTTCATGTAGCGGCGGCGGCTGGTACCCGGGCTGCCCCCGCCGTGACCCTGGCAGCGGACTTTCGCCTTGCCGCCCCAGTGAGCCTTCTTCCTGGCTAGTTTCCGCCATGCTGCCCGTACCCGGGCAGCATGGATCTTCCGGTGACCGTGCATGACCGGATTATATCACCTCTTCCTTATCCCGTGATCTCCCTGAGTGAATCATCATCCGTCAGCCGCTTGCGTTCCATCAGGACTTTACTCTCGTGCCAGGAAACAGGACAGACGATACGCCACCGGTCCGCCCCGTAGTCGTCAAGTCCTTCGGGGCGGACCCAGGCGTACTCCCAGCAGTCCAGGCCCATAATTGCCTGGTCGTACAAAAATTCCTGGCGGCGGTATTCTTCCGACGCCTTGTCGAAATCATCAGGCATCTTCCCATTGTACAGGAAAAGGTCACTGATTCGGGGTGATATCTCTCCGCCAGTTGTTCGTTACCCCGGTAAGCCTGTTTAGCTCCAGGTCGATAGCGGTCATTCTCCGCTCCCAGCGGCGGAGCTGGGCGTCATATTCTTCAGCCTTGCGAGCGTCCCGGGGACGCTTTTTCTTGAGCAGCCGGTAACGCCTGTCCAGCAGCTCCTGACGCTCCTCTCGCAGGTTGAACGCTTCGGCGATCTCTTTGGGCGTGCTCATCATGTTCCTCTCATTCGGGTCGGAGCAGTGTACCAGACGGCGGTAGCATATCCTTTTCGCGGGTCAAGATATATCTTGACCCGCAAAGAATAAAACCTTCTTCCGCTTCAGCTTCCGCCGGGCCGCCCGTATCAGGCAGGGCAACTTCACCCGGCAGTGATACTGACGGGCAATCTCCATGTCGGGGGAGCTGATGGCGAGGGGAAGCAGCTTGCCGATCGGCCGCCGCCGTCCGCACCAGGCGCAGAACTCAAAGCGCTGAATCATCCGCGGATTATATCACGCTCGAATATCATCCCATGGATTGGGTTCAGGATCGAGGAGGTCATGCCGCTGCTTCCAGATTTCAAGGTAGGCAACCTCGTTGTTAGACAAGATGCCAGGCTTGCCGTCCTGAACGCGGTAATAGTGCAGCTCGATATTTTTTTCGGAAAGCCTGTTGTTGCATTTGCGACACAGAAGGCCGCGATTACATTTGCCGCACCCTTTGAGGCAGCAGTCGTGATCATGGTCAATGCACAGCTTGCATTCTATCCCGCTCCTCCCCCCTTTTCCTGCTGTTCCTCCACATAGGAAGCACCCTCCCCCGGGACCGGCAAGTCGTGGATCACCTAGCGCCCGCTCATAATGTATCGGCAAGACGCCATAGTGAGACTGGCGTTCATAGTCACAACTATGCTCGCGAAAAGCGGGGTCCTTCCGGTACTCGCGCAGTTGATCGCGATTGCGCCGTCTATAGTCAGGGTCTTCCCGACGCTCACGCTTCTGCTCACGATGCCGCTCGCGCTCGTGCTCGTGGAAGTCGTCGTCGCACCAGTATTGCACGGTCCGTTTCGAGAAATCAAACTTCTCTGCGATTGCCCCGTAAGACCAGCCAGTTGCTCGCAGCTCCCGCATCTGCTCTTTCTCGGCGGCTGTCGCGTATCGCATTTAGTCAGCTTATCGTAAACTTTCGGTCGTTGTCTAGCCACTTCTCCAGCAACTGACCTTTCATATCCCAGCAGTGACCGCACTTCCCCTTATGGGAAACTTTCCCCGGCTCGAACACCGTGGTGTTCACCCTGACCAGCTTTTTACATGCCTCGCAGTACCGCGTCCACTCGTACTTGACAGGATATACGGACGGCGACGGTTTGGGGATGTCTTCCTCGGCGGGATGCATACAAGTGAAGTCTACCGGAAAATTGTCAGACTTCAAGCGTATCCGGATTTTACGTTCCCTAGTACACGGAGTGCAGGTGGTCATAATCCTCATCCAGGGGGGCCGCTGCTTCCAGGACTGATAGTCCTGAGATTACCACGGGAAACGAGCGAAAGCAAATGATCGAGCCGGTTGTCTTATATTCGCCTTTTAGCCGCGAAAACGCGATCACGGTGGTCTACGCGCGTACGGGCGCTGGAAGGTTTCCGCAGCTCACAGCCAGTTTGGCTCTTTCGGTTCCTGACGCTTGCGGATGCTGCTACCGACCGCTAAAGTGGGCATCAGCGCCCTCCAGGGCTTTCTCTTTTTATCTCGTTCAAGGAGACCGGATGCCAGTAGACCTGAGCGATTACAACACCGTTGCCATGCGGATCGCGGAATTTCGCCAGAAGCATCCTCACGGCTCGCTCCGCCCGGTCAACCCGGACAAGCCGTTCGAGGTGATCGAGGTGGGCGGCAAGACGTTCGTCACGTACATAGCTGCCGCATACCGCACTCCTGACGACCCGATGCCCGGCATCGGCGTTGCCTGGGAGCCGTTTCCCGGACGGACGCCATATACGAGAGACAGCGAACTCATGAACGCGGAGACATCCGGATGGGGAAGGGCCATCGTCGCCGTTCTCGCCGCGGACACGGTGGCCGGGATCGCCTCGGCCGAGGAAGTCCAGAACCGCCGCGCCGAGGACGCCCAGAAGCCCGCAGGGCGCTCGTCAGCCGCTTCCCCTAACGGCACCACCCCCGCCGCTCCCAGGGCCGCAGCGAACGCCTCAGACGCTCAGGTGGAGGAGCTGCGGGTGGCCATCAACGCGGCGAAGGACGCGGAAGCCTTGAATACTTTGTGGAAGGCAGCCGGATCGAAGGGTGCGCTCCAGGCGGAGACCGTCGACCCGGCCACGGGTGTCAAGGGAACAATCCAGGAACTGCTGTACCAGCGGAACGATGCCATCAAAAGCCAGCAAAGCGATCCAGGTCCTCAAGGACGCAAACCTGCTGCCAAAAAGTAACTGGTTGATTGCAATCGAGGTGAACGAGTGAAAAAGCTCTCCGAGGTCATCCTCGCCATGGACGCCCCGTCCGTCTCCTGCGGGAAATGCCATTTCACCGCGGCACTCACGGGAGAATTCTCCTTCGAGGACGGGCGGCTCGTCTTCCGGGCCGCCGCCGACCCGCAGCCGCGGCGAGGTCCCGACTTCTCCCGTTGCGGGGAATGCGGTGCCGAATTCACCGCGGTCAGCTGGGACTGGGGCAGCAGGAGGCTCACCCAGGACGACCTGGACGCCATCCAGGACACGCTCCGGAAGACCCGGGAGAAAGAATGGGACGACCGGGAGGAGGTGTACGGGTGAGCATCGACTGGCCCGTGGTGGAGAGTATCGAGGTGACCAACGCCATCCTGCTGCGGATCGAGCACTTTCTCATTCAGATCCGGGACGAGCTGCGGGAACAGCACAGTGGACCGGATTAAGAAGAAATGTCCCAGCTGCAACGTGTTCGGGGAGTTCCGGCGGCACTGTGCCAACCCGAAATGCAACTGGTGGGCGTGCTGTCTCTGTCGACATCAGCTGACGATAGCAAAAAGGTAGTTATGTGCAAGCAGAGCGTAATCATCAGGAAGTAAACGGATGATGCCTAGCGCCTATACCGCCCAGCAGTGCGACAAGGGGCCGAGAAACGGGAAGCTTGGCTTCTGCAACTGCCAGTGCGATAAGTGCCATCCCGATAACCCGAGCGAGAAACACTGCAGAAATCACTGGCACGATTGTCACCGGAGGTGCGGGAGGAAATGAAGATCTATAGGACCACCCAGTACCGCGGCAAGGAGATCTGGACGCAGCGCTACTGCACCACCCGCCGCCAGTGGGGTGCGCTCAAGCAGGATCTCAGATATATGCACGTCACCAGGATGACGCTGGAGATGATCGAGGTATCCGACGACATGTGGCTGCACGTCGAGACCCTGGAGGATGAGTTTTGACCCGCGAGGAAGAGGTGAACCTTGACGAGCCCTCCGCTAGCCCAGGAGACTGACTTCGGCCGGAAGTACGTGAACTTCCGGACTGGTGAGGCGGTGCCGTCGATTACTACCTGCATGAAGATGATCGCCAAGCCGGAGGTGGAAGACTGGAAGATCCGGATGACCGCCGATCACGCGAACGGCCACTGGGAGGAGATGGCCCAGTGGTCACCTGCTGACCGCAAGGCGGCGATGACCGGTGCGCACGGGGCGTACACCAACGAGAAGGCCGCGCTGGGCACCCTCATCCACGGTATCTGCGACTCCTGGATGAAAGGGATCCCGGCGGAGACGCCGAAGGCGGCCAGTCCGTACATGACCCAGTTTTCCCGGTTCCTGATGGACCGGCGTCCCGTTTTCGCCGAGACCGAGGTGACCGTGTGGAGCAGGACCCTGCGGTACGCGGGGACGGCTGATGCCGTCGCGGAGATCGACGGCAGGGTGACGTTGATCGACATTAAAACGGGACGCGGCATTTACGGCGAGCACGGACTGCAGCTGTCCGCTCTGAAGAACGCGGATTTCATCATCCGGGATGACTGCACCGAAGAGCCCATCCCGGAGATTGACCAGCTCGCCGTCCTGCACCTGCGGCCCCGTTCCTGCAGGCTGGTGCTGATCCGGCGGGAAGAGGAATGCTTCCGGGCCTTCCGGGCAGCCAGGGAATTGTTTCACTGGCGTTTCGAGGTGGCTGACGATGTACTTGGCGAGGCGGCATGAGTATAATAGAAGGTATCGTTTTCTTTCTCGCCGAGCTGATAACGGTTCTCATTTTCATCTGGGTTTTTTACATATATATCAGGTGGATCGCCGAGAACCTGGTCGAACCCGCCTTCACCTGGCTGAACGGCAAGATGCTGATGTTTTATGTCTACCATGAGACCGAACAGTGGCTGATGTGGCAGAAGTGGAGGGACAAGAATGAGCGTAGTGGACCTTAATCTCCTGGCCTCCCAGCTCTCCGCGCTGGCTCGTGACTTGCAGGCAGAAGTCGATCTGCTCGGGGAGCTGGAAGAGGTTGCCGTTGATGCGGACGCCGAGAGCCGCAGGCTGGCCGAAGAATATGAGGATGCCTACTCCCGGGCCTACATAGGGGCCGAGGGGGCAGTAGAATTGAGGAAGAATATCGCCCGTCTTGGGGTGATTGGTGAACGGGTGACCGCCCAAGAAGCCAAGCATGTGGCAGATAAGGCTAGGTCCAGGGTGCGAACCCAGCGGGAAAGCCTGAACGTACTTCACAAAAGAGTAGACGTAGGGCGCAGCCTATTGGCGAGAGAACGGGCGCTCGTGTCATTGGCAGGAATGGGTGAGGTATGAGAATAAATCCCGAAACTGGCCTGAAGATTTGCAGTACGTGTCGTGGAGAGTTTCCTGCTGGATCTTTTTCTTGTGACCGGTTGGCGGTGGATGAGCTGCAGGCTGTCTGTAAATCTTGCCAAGAAAACTGGAGATCTACGCCAGATCGCAAGCTAAGCAAGAGTGCGTACGATCAAGAATATCAGAAGAAGAACTATCTTCGGCGCGTAGTGAGAGAGTGCCGTCGCCGGGCTGTTCATGATTCCGTTCCATTTAACCTGGTCGAGGCAGATATCAGGATTCCTGTTCATTGTCCAGTTTGCGCATGCAAACTGGAGCGTGGCGCGGGTAAGCCGCAGCGCACCAGTCCTTCCGTGGACAGGTATAAGCCTGCTGCTGGCTATGTCCCGGAGAACATATGGATCATTTGTTATTACTGCAATCTCCTGAAAAGGAACTTGTCGGGAAGTGATTTGCTTACCTTTGCGTGGCAAGTGGTAGAAGGATTTGCCCGGGCGCAGGTGGTTCGCGAAAGCGAGATTCTTCAGAGAGAGGTCGAAGAGTACCATGATGCCCTGCTCGATCAGATAGAGGCTGGGATCCTGTGAACCTTCTAACTAGATTCAAGTGGACCATCTCGGTTTTCATCCTGTTCGCCGTCATCTGCGGCATCCTGTTCGCTGATTTCGGCCCGAGCACGTGGTGGTACGTTTTCGCCTGTTCTATTCTCATCCTATTCGTGTTCATGGGAGAGGTTGCCAGATGACTCATGACATCTTCGTGGAAGGGCATTTTAATCGTTACACCGAGCAGGTTGAGCTAGCCGTCCTGTGCAGCTGCACCGCCCTGCTGCTGGAAACCGTCTGGGACCAGGATCAGCTGAACCTGGACGAGATCACCGACGCCGCCTGGGCGCACCGGGATTGCGGGAAAAGCCGTGACTGACCACGAGGTCACCGTCGAATCGCAGATCGTCACCTGGGACGGGACGGAGGTTTTCATCTCCTGCTCCTGCGGTGAAGTCATCATGTATGACGACCGGAAGCGCTCGTTCCTGGAAGTGGAGAAAGCCGTCCACGATCACCTGCTGAAAGGTGCGTCATGTCCAACACGAGAAAGCTGAAGCCCCCTCCGTCCGGGTTCGTCTTCGAGCGCTTCAGGCAGGTCGTGCTCGAATCGGACCTGACCGACGAGGAGAAGCAGGACATTCTCGTCCGTGCTTCCCGGGCCGACAGGAAGGGGAGGATCCGTGACGTGCAGCCACCGCTGGACCCGCTTCCCGATCATTGACTTCGGGTTCGACTACATGTGCACGATCTGTCACCGCCGGGACAGGTTCGCCATGACGGAATGGATAGCCAGCAGGAGCCTCCCTGATATTGACCAGCTGGTCGTGGATGCCAACGGCGGAGTCTACGTCGGGGAGTTCACGGACCTGATCGCCTCCGAGCTGGGGAGGAAATACCTGTGAGTGTCCAAGTACTGCAAGGTGACTGCATCTTGGTGATGAAAGCCCTGAAAGATAATTCCGTTGATGCTGTCGTTACCGACCCTCCTTACTCGCTAGAGTTTATGGGACGTACCTGGGATTCCCATGGAGATTATGCAGATGATTCCGCTTTCGGCTATTACCTGGCCGGATTGATAGACGGCGAGGGGTGCTTCAGAGTCCAGCGTCATGAACGCGGTACGCATACCTGTACGTTCTCGATGAAGATGCGCCGGGACGACAGGGCAATCCTGGAGAAAGCTGGTCGCTGGACTCGGGCGGGTATTGTTCGCGATGTTAAAGGAGACGGAAATTCATCCCTGCTAGCAACCTGGGTGGTGCAGGATAAAGAAGGGTGTCAGCGTCTAGTAGACATCCTGGACAAGTACCCGCTCAGGGCTAAAAAGTATCTGGATTATGCTACCTGGCGTGAAGCCGTATGTGAATGGACTTTGCGCCCGAGGGGTAATAGATGGAAGGGGCAGTCTGATCAAACCCAGGCGGCGGCACTTAAGGCACGAATAGAACATGTTCGAGAATACGCGGATCCTCCGTGGTCAGGAAATGGATTCCAGGACTGGTGTCGCCTCTGGGCTCAAGAATGCCTCCGCGTTCTCAAGCCGGGCGGCCATCTTCTCGCCTTCGGCGGCGGCAGGACGCACCACCGGATGACCTGCGCCATCGAGGATGCGGGATTCGAGATCAGGGATTCCCTGCACTGGATTTACGGGTCGGGGTTCCCTAAGAGCATGGACGTGTCGAAGGCGATCGACAAGGCGGCGGGTGCCGAACGGGAGGTGATCGCCGAGGGCAGGGCAGTCAAGCGGATGATCCCCGGCGCTGACCAGGATCGCACCGGATCATGGATAAAGGATAATGGTCGCGAGTTCATCCCGACGGTGACGACTGCCGCCACCAAGGAGGCTGCCACCTGGGAAGGCTGGGGAACGGCACTCAAACCCGCTCACGAGCCGATCGTGGTGGCGAGGAAGCCCCTAATCGGGACGGTGGCAGCTAACGTGCTGGAGTATGGCACAGGTGCGCTGAATATCGACGGATGCCGGGTGGCGCATGTCAGCGAGGCTGACCGGGCCGAATCGGTGAAAAAGAACCAGCATGCCGATTTCGGCAGCGCTCCCCGGCAGAACCATATCTTTGGCGACATGAGTCAGGAGGCTCCCGGTAATTACGACGGGAGCGTGGGCAGATGGCCCCCGAACGTCCTGTTGTCCGAGGAGGTGGCACTAGAGATGGACATTCAGAGCGGGGCGACGGTCAGCCGTATCGGGAAACCGCGGCGGTCAGATGTTCCCGGCGACGGCTACGGCATGGTCCACACGGGTGCTGAGTATGACGACACAGGCGGCGCATCCCGGTTTTTCCCCTGTTTCAAATACCAGGCGAAGGCGGGAAAAAAGGAACGCCCGACGGTGGACGGAATATCTCACCCCACCTGTAAGCCTGTCGCCCTCATGCAATGGCTGGTCCGCCTCGTCACTCTTCCTGGCGGCATCGTTCTCGACCCGTTTGCCGGATCGGGCACCACCGGGGAGGCCGCTCTAGAGGAGGGATTCAACTGCATCCTGATCGAGCGGGAACCGGATTATATCAAGCTGATCAGGGAGCGGCTGAACAGAAGGGAGCCCACTCTATGGGACTGAACCGGGACACCTGGACGAAAGCCAAGAGGCTGGTGAGCGCCCGGGACGGCGGAATTTGCCTCAAATGCCTTGGGGAAGCTACCGCCGTACATCACAGGATACCGCGGGGCATGGGGGGCAGTTCCGACGACGAGCGGAATTACGGCCTGGCCAATCTCGTCTCGCTATGTGAGGAATGTCACACCTGGGCACATATGAGCCCGGAAGAAGCCTACGGAACAGGGTTCCTGTTGCATTGGTGGGATGACCCGGGGAAGTTCCCGCTGACCGTCAAGCCGGGCAGCTTCCATGTTTTGCTCACCGCAGAGGGAGATATGGTGCAGCTCAACCCGGTCGTCTTGTTCTGAGAGCGAAAGTAAGGGATACTTAGATGTGACGAACTCTCGCGTGACCCGTGGTCGTGAGTCTGAAGCCATCCTGGCTGGTTACCTCAGAGGACACGGCTTCCCCCATGCCGAGCGGGTGGCCGCCTCCCTGAAAGGCGCGGATGTCACCGGCACCCCGGGAATCGCCATCGAGGTGAAAAGCCGGACGAACCTGGACCTGGGCGCATGGATGAAACAGGCGGCGAAACGGGAGGGCGTCCCGCTGCTGGTGGTGCGGCTGAACGGGGCAGGACCGAGCACGATAGGAAACTGGCCGATGGTGGTACCGCTGGGCGTCGGGATAGAACTATTGCGAGGGGCTGGATACGGTGACCGATCAGGCGAAAAAGGATCTTCTAGCCTCCCTTGACATTACCGACAGGTATCACCACGCCCCGGTGAGGGCGAAAATCAACGGGGCTGACCTTTCCCTCAACGAGGAACGAGATGTGGCGGTCAGCCTGGGCGGGGTGATGTGTTCCTGTCCGATCCCCAAACCGCTGGGTCCTGCCGGAACCTGCCCGGATTGCGGGATGGAGGGACCTTTCTACCGGCAGGCGCTCGAATATGCCAAGGAAACAAGGAAGGCCAGGATGGATGAGAACTATGCGATCACCGATGGCTATGTTCCGGTTGACTGGCATCAGGCGTTCCGGACCCGCCGGTCGGAACCCGACTGGCTATTTCCGCCCATCCTGGAGGCGTCCACCCTCAACGTCCTGTACGGGCTGCCCGGCGTCGGCAAGGCACTGGCCCTCGATACGCCGCTACCCACCCCGTCCGGATGGACGACGATGGGTGAGGTTCAGGTCGGGGACGACCTGATCGACGCCAACGGCAAGCCGACCAGGGTGGTCGCCGTGACCGGGATAATGCAGAACCGTCCCTGCTATGAGGTTAAGTTCGACGATGGCACGGTGATTACCGCTGATGCCGATCATCAGTGGCTGGTGGAAACTCGCGCTTCGCGTATGTCAGCAGCGGAGCAGCGTAAATACAAGCACAATACGCCCTCAAGGAGTCAGCAGCATAAGCGGCGCATGCCGGAGGTTCTAACCACTAAGGAGATGGCTGGCACATTCCGATGCGGAAGTGATAATCGTTCGAACTACTCGGTCCCCGCGACTGGAGCCTTCCAGTTTCCAGACGCTCCTCTTCCGATTGATCCTTATGTTCTGGGAGTGTGGCTTGGGGATGGCCATAAGAATGCGGCCAGTGTGACTACGGCAGATCAGGAGATCCTCGACAACCTGGCCAGTCGCGGAGTGGATACGAAACTTCTGAAAGGAGATAGCAGTGGGGCAGCCAGTACCTATGCCATGATTCTCTCCACAATTCCGGAGTCAATAAAACTCGGTGCCGAGTGTGCGAAGTGCGGCTATCACTGGAAAGGTAGAGCGGGAAGGTTTCCGCGATACGGAACGAAGGCTAACCTATGCCGTAAATGCCGCGCGGACTGTACGTCTCGCGGGGTGCTCAGGGGGCTTGATGTTCTGTACAACAAACACATTCCTGAGATTTACCTCAGGGCTTCGGAGTGGCAGCGGCGAGAGCTGCTCGCCGGATTGCTCGACACTGATGGCTGGGCCGAATCGAACGGCTCGATAGGACTGGCTTTCACTTGTAAGAGACTGGCCGAAGGGGCACGAGAGCTGATCTTTAGTCTCGGGTATCGCTGCGGATGGAGCGAGCAGCGGGTCAAGGGGAAGACGGAAGAATCATCCGTCTCTTACAGGATGACGTTCGCGTCGCGACATAACCACGTTTTCCGCCTTTCTCGGAAAGACGTGGCTCATCGCGAGCGACTACGCTCCCGTAGTAGCGGAAGGTCCAATCGTCGGTATATCGTGGACGTCCGTGAAGTTTCGAGTGTTCCGGTGCGCTGCGTGCAGGTGGATAATCCTGATCACCTCTACCTGGCCAGCAGGTCGATGATCCCCACGCACAACAGCCTGCTGGTTCTCGACCTGGTTCTGGAGATCCTGCGCGAAGGCAGGAACGTGGCCATATTCGACGAGGAGAACCGGGTTGACGAGGTGGTGGAGCGGCTCACCAAGTTCGGCGTCACCGACCCAGGTGAGCTGGGCGGCCTGTCCTGGTACTCGTTTCCGCAGCTGCCGCCGCTGGACACCCCGGCGGGCGGCGAGCACCTGGTGGCCGTCGCCGACCGGGATAAGCCTGCACTGATCGTGCTGGACACCACCACCCGGATGATCGAGGGGGATGAGAACAGCGCCTCCACCTGGCTGCAGCTGTACCGCTGTTCCCTCGCCCCGCTTAAACAGCGGGGCATCGCCGTCTTGCGGCTGGATCATCAGGGGAAGGACCCGAGTAAGGGGCAGCGGGGCAGCTCGGCAAAAGACGGGGATGTAGACACGATCTGGCGGCTGAAGTTCCAGGACGGCGGCTACCTGGCCCTGGAGCGAGAGAAAAGCAGGTCCGGTCACGGTGAGGACTGGCTGCTGGTGGAGCGCCTGAACGACCCGCTCCGTCATGCATTCAAGGAGCTGGCCCACATGCCGATCACCCCGAAGATCGAGCAGTGGGCGGACAACTTTGACCGCTGGGGGATTCCCCGGGATGCCGGACGGCCCACCCTCCGGGCGGCCATCCAGGAGAAGACCCTGCACGACGAGGGCATTTCCACCACGCTCCTTGCCATGGTAGCCCGGTACCGCAAAGGACTGGACAGCCCGTCACAGCCTGAGTATAGTCCTCTTCAGTGACCCGGCCTGCAGAGCCGCGATACGTGCCCTCGGACCGCGGTCTTCCCCCTGCGGGCCGGGTCGCCTTCAAAGACGGACGGCAGCCACTGCACCTGCAAATTCTCCGACGACAGCCACAGCCCCAACGACATAACGGCAGCCAGAAGGCTAACGGCCAACCACGAAACGGCAGCCAGAAAGCTAGCGAAACTGATATAATTGAATAGCACTCATGAGATATAATCCGCCCCACAGAGATGAGGACTAGTGGCTTCTTTCGACTGCATCGGCAACCTGGGCAACGACCCGGAAGTCTCCTTCCTGCCCAGCGGCCAGGCCCTGGTCAAGTTCTCGGTCGCGGAAACCGAGCGGATCAGGAACAAGGAGACGGGCGAGTGGTCGGACGGCGACACCACCTGGTGGCGCTGCACGGCGTTCGGCCCGTTCGGCGAGCAGATTGCCGAGAACGTGACCAAAGGCCAGTCCGTTCACGTCAAGGGCAAGGTGAAGATCCGCGAGTACACGAAGGACGGCGAGAAGAAGTACTCGACCGACGTGCTGGTGGACGAACTCGGGCTGAATGTCCGCCGCCTCAAGCCAAAGGGCGAGTCCCGTCCCCGCAACGACCAGGAAGCGCCTTTTTAATGTGACCATCGTCCATTACGTCTCGCCCGGGAGTCTGGTCACCGCCTGTAACATAACTATCATGGCGGACATGGAGACCACCTCCCGGGCCGGGGACGTCACCTGCCAGGGATGCAAAGACAAGATACTCATATGACTGACCTGACGATTCATTACGCGCGGCAGGGAGACAAGCTCACCCCCTGCGGCGAGCCCGTCAAAGGCTTGCGCACGTCCTTCCGGATGAGCGGAGTGACATGCCGGGACTGCATCCGCCAACTGGCCCGGTTCCCGGACATATGGCTCTGAGACTGAGACGGGAGCTTGATCCTCGTTACCGGATCGGATACGATGCCGCTAGGCATGACCTGCGCAGACTGCTGGCGAAAGTGGACGAGAAGAAGCGGCTGGGCGTCGTTTACGCCTGGCTGCATGAGCAAGAGGAGGACGAGAATGAACGTAAATGATGCCCTGGGCGCGATGACGGAGCGGCTGGAGAAGAAAGGCTGGGTCAAGGGCCAGTCCTGGACTTACGAGATGAGCCCCGCGGCGAACCGGGGTCTTCCGCTCGCGATCGGCTACGGCGCAGCCTGCCTGCAGGGAACCTATAGCCTGATCACCCAGGACATGGTGATTGATGTGGTAACGCTTCACGCTAAGGTGGCCGAGCGCCTGGCCGTGGCGATCATCGGGCTGTTCCCCGACCGGATCGACGACAGGAGCACAAGAACGTGGAATACGGTCGTCCGCTTCAACGACCACACGGACACCACGTTCGAGGACGTCCTGCTAGTGGTCAAGCACGCGAGAGAAATGGAGACGACGTGAACGTGACGCAGATCATCCGGGACATGCGCGAGTGGCTGGATGCTCACGAGTGGGCGCAGGGCGAGCTGTACACCCACCAGCTGAACGAGGACGGCATGAGGATCTTCGGCATCACCGGGGGCTGCCTGGACGGGGCCGTCAACATCGTCCTCTCCCGGGGCAGGACGCGCTGGGACGCGAAAGAGCCTTACGCGCTCCGGAAGCAGGTGGGGGACGTCCTGCTGCCCGTGATCACGAGCCTGTTCCCGGACCGGGTGCATCCTGCGCTCCTCGGCTTCCTTCCCGTCAGCGTACCCGAGATAGCCCTTATCGATGACACCAAGTGGCCGGGCATCATCGCGTTCAACGACAACCCGCAGACCACGAAAGAGGACGTTCTGCTGGTTCTCAAGCATGCAGCCGGGGCAGAAGATGAATGAGTTTGTGGAATTCGGGACGAATTCCACGGACCCCGTGACATCCGTCCCGGATGTCACAAGGCAGAGCGCACTGGCATACCGGGCCGCCGCGATCATGGCCGAGCGGGGTCACTGCAAGAACAAGCTGACTGACAGCGAAGGCCGCGTCTGCTACCTCCAGGCCCTCATCCTGGCAGCTGAGCAGATGGAGCTGCCGCCGAGCGCTATCGCCGAGATACCGGTTCTCGGCATGAGCAGGACGATCCTGCAGGAGCGCGGTTATGCTTCCATAATGCCTTTCGGTGACTCATTCCTCCCGGTTGACTACAACAACGATCCCGCCACGTCCGGCGAGGACGTGATCCTGCTGCTGAAAGAAAGCGGCTCCAGGCTGGAGGAGCAGTGAGCGCGAAGCAGCTCGCGCACGAGTACCTGTCCACGTCGTGCCTCCACGATGAGCATGTCTACTGCCAGAGCGGCACTGGCAGCAACGGCACCACCGAATGGGCCAAGACCCCCGCGTCCTGCAAGTTCTGCGGCGCGTCCTGCGTGTGCCCGTGCCATGGTGCCCGTACCGATGAGAGTAGCTGAAGGGTACTGGTCACTGGAGCGGTGCAGGTACTGTAAGGGGAGCGCGCTCCTCGGCAGCGTAGGAAAATACGTCATCCTCTGCGAGTACTGCGACGCCAGGGGCACGGTGCTGGTGGAGCGCGCCACCCTTGACCCGGAAGAAGAAGATGATGAAGTTCTCGGCGGACCGCAGTGAGCTGTCGATAGCGGTCACCAGCGTTGCCGCGGGCCTTCCTGTGCGCCCTCGCCATCCTGCTTATTTGGGCATGCTCATCTACGCGGCGGACAGCGGCGAGGTCGTCCAGTTCAGCGACAGCCCCGGCGTCGTCCAGCTGACGGCCAGTGACGGCGACACCACGTTCAACACCACGGTCAGGCCGGATGTCTCCGAGCCGGGATCGGCCGTCTTCCCCCGGATCTTCCCCGAGGTGGTCCGCAGCCTGACCGGGGAGACGGTGGAAGTTGCAGTAGAGGGCAACTCGGGGACGGTCAGCTGCGGCAGGAGCAGGTTCACGTTCAGCGTCCAGGACGGGAAGGACTACCCGTTCCCGCTGCTAAACGTGCCCGAGCTGGGCAGGGCGGACGGGGAGGAGTTCCGGGCGGCCCTGAGGAACGTGCTCCCCGCGGCGGACCGGGATAATCCCGTTCCCGCCCTGACCGCGGTGATGCTGAAAACGGGCAT
>Ga0099794_10000274_pt1 | contig 17867 bp, 18 predicted proteins | sample Rivendell_Oct201_10_FD_77320 | JGI IMG/M metagenome (GOLD analysis project Ga0099794, IMG submission 77320) | Vadose zone soil microbial communities from the Eel River Critical Zone Observatory, Northern California, USA -... | ecosystem: Host-associated > Plants > Roots > Rhizosphere > Soil ... | reverse complement strand
CTGAAGACGCCCGCGAACGGCGGCGGCCTCGCCGCGGGAACGCCGTACATCGATCCGGCAGTACGCGCCTGCATCGTGTGCGAAGACATGCCCTGTGCCGCCGCGTGTGAGACCGGCGCGCTCACGGTGCCGGAGGATGTGAACGGGCGTGGAATCTGGGCGGACGTGCGGATGGGTGTGCTCGAGCTCGATCCGCAGCGCTGCATCACGTTTCAGGGCGCGCAATGTGGCGTGTGCGCGCGCGCGTGCCCGATCGGCGAGGCGGCGCTTGCGCTGGACGAACGCGGCCAACCTGTTCTGAAGCCGGAAGGCTGCGTCGGTTGCGGCGTGTGTGTCACGGCCTGCGTGACGATGCCGTCATCGCTGAAGCTGAGGCTCGCGTGAGCGAGCTGCCGTATCGCGTCGAAAAGCCGTGGGGCCACGAGCTGATCTGGGCGAAAACCGATCACTACGTCGGCAAGATCCTGCATATCGAGCCGGGGCACGTGCTCAGTCTGCAGTATCACCACAAGAAGGATGAGTCGATTTACGTGCTGACAGGCGAGATCATTCTGCGGGTTCAACAGGGCGAGACGCTCATCGAACGTCCCATGCGTGCCGGTGCATCATTCCACATCGCCCCCAAGCAGATTCATCAATTCGAAGCCGTCGTGGCGAGTGACCTGCTCGAGGCGTCCACGCCGGAAATCGACGACGTCGTTCGGCTCAAAGACCGCTATGGACGGGTGCCATGAAAGTCATCATGCCAATGGCCGGCAAAGGCACGCGTCTCCTGCCGCTGACGAAGCGCGTTCCCAAGCCGCTCGTGAACGTCGCGGGTCGTCCCGTGATGGACTACGTGATGGAGGCGCTCCAGCGCGCGGGCACGCTCGACGAGCTGATCATCATCACCGGGCATCTGAAGGAAAAGGTGGAGCAGTACGTGCGGTCGCACTACGACATCCCGGCACGCTTCGTCGAGCAGAAGGTGCTCGACGGCACGGCGGGCGCAGTGAACCTGGCGCGTCCCTACGTCGACGGGCCCGTGATCGTGATCTTCGTCGATACGCTGTTCGACGCCGACCTGTCGATCGTGAAAAAAGTCGATGCGGACGGGATCATCTGGACCAAAGAAGTCGAGGACTACCAGCGCTTCGGCGTGGTCGTGACGGACAAGCAGGGCTACATGACCAAGATCGTCGAGAAGCCCAGCACGCCGATCTCCCGGCGAGCGAACATCGGCCTACAGTACGTCAAGGATTGGCGCACGCTGTTCGACGGCATCGATCACGTGATGAAGAGTCCCCCGGGGAAGGGTGGGGAGTTCTACCTCACCGACGCATTCCAGTACATGGTCGATAAGGGGAAGAAGCTCTATGTCAGCGAAGTCGGCGGGTGGTACGATTGTGGGAAGGTCGACACGCTGCTCGAGACCAACCAGCATTTGCTCGAGCATGGTCGAGCTCGGCGTCCTGCCAAAGTTGCGACGGACGTGAAGATCAAGGATCCCGTCTATATCGAGGACGGCGTCACGCTGAAGGACGCGACCATCGGCCCCAATGTCTCGATTGAAGCGGGCAGCACGATTCTCGGCAGCACCATCGCCAACAGCATTCTCGGCCGTGGGACCAAGGTAAAGGACGCCACGGTCGAAGGCTCGCTCATTGGGGATCAGCAGACGATCGAGGGGCGCAAGGTGAATGATTCCGTGATGGATGCGGGGGAGCTCGCGCCGGCCCGCTAGCGCGATTGACAAGTACGACATTTCTAGTATAATCGAAGTGTGGACGCCGTACACTTTGCCACCAAGTTCGCCGCCCTCGGTCATGAGGCTCGCCTCAGCATCGTGCGCCTACTCCTGTCCGCCCATCCCGACGGGATGGTCGTCGGAGAGATCCAGGAAGAGCTGGACATCCCGGCATCCACGCTTTCCCACCACCTCGATGCGCTGCAGCGTGAGGGATTGGTCCGCGTGACGCGGGAGGGGAAGTTCTTGCGGTGCCGTGCAGACGCCGTGGGACTCCGTGACCTGCTTGCCTTTCTGTATGCCGAGTGCTGCACGCGCAACCGCCTCGTTTCTATGTCCGCCGTGAAAGGAGCAGCAGTATGAAGGTGCACGTCGCCCTCAACACGCCGCGGTTCGACGAGTCCGTGCGTTTCTATCGCACGTTCCTGGGTCTCGAGCCGGTGAAGCTCAAGCCGGGGTATGCGAAGTTCGATGTCGCGGAGCCAGGCCTGAATCTCACGCTCAACGCTTCCTCGGACTCCGGGCCGGGCGCGCTGAATCACTTGGGGATTCAGGTGCATTCGACCGCTGCCGTGAGAGAAGCGGCCGAGCGGCTCAAAGCCGAGGGTTTGGCGACGTTTGAAGAAGAAAATACGGACTGCTGTTACGCATTACAGGACAAAGTCTGGGTTACGGATCCCAATGGTTACAGGTGGGAAGTGTTCGTCGTCAAAGTTGGCGATACTACCGTCGCCTCACCTACCGTCGATTCATCCTGCTGTCCCACCTGCTGTCACGCTTGAACGAATTCCTCGAGCTGTTCGAGTACAACGCCTGGGCGAACCGGACGATCTTCGACGCGGTCGCCCAGCTTCCCGATGACCAATATCTCCGCGATCTGAAGAGCAGCTACGGCGGCATTCACGGCACGCTCGCGCACATCGTGTGGGCCGAGCAGCTGTGGCTACATCGGTGGTTGGGGCGACCGAACCCGGCGGTGCCGCAGGGTACGGACCTGAGCTCGCTGGGTGAGGCGCGCGCTCGATGGGAGGAGGTCGACGCAGAGCGGGGGAGATTTGTCGCCAGCCTCGGCGAAGCCCGCTTGGATGACACCCGGCTCGTAAAGCCTTCGAGCGGTGGGGAGTACGTGCATAGCTTCCGGCAGATGTTTCGCCACTTCATCAACCATTCCTCTTATCACCGTGGTCAGATTGTGACGTTCCTGCGACAACTGGGCACCAAGCCGCCGAGCACAGATCTCATTCTGTACTATCGCCGGAGGGGTTGACCGGCGGCGGGAACCCAAGTTACTTACTGACCGTTCAGTTAGTAACTTTGGAGCCCGAATGCCGACGAGTACCACACGTAAGCCTCGACGTCCACGCCGCGTTCGCGCCTCCATCGGTCCCCGCTGGCGCCGCCGCAAAGATGCCCGCCCCGAAGAGATCATCACGGCCGCGCTCGAGGTGTTCGCCGACCGGGGCTTTGCCGCGACCAAGCTCGAGGACATCGCCCGTCGCGCCGGCGTGACCAAGGGCACGATCTATCTCTACTTCGAGAACAAAGAAGCGCTGTTCAAGGCGCTGGTCCGACAGACGATCGTCCCCGTCATCGCCCAAGGAGAGGTGACCGCGCAGTCATTTACTGGCAGCGCGCGCGATCTGTTCGAACGCCTGGTGCGCGAGTACTGGCGCCTGGTTGGCGAGACATCCATCTCGAGTATTCCGCGGCTCATGATTGCGGAAGCGGGAAACTTCCCCGAGCTCGCCCGCTTCTATTACGAGGAAGTAGTCACGCGCGGCCATCGGCTGATGGCCGGCGTATTGGAGCGGGGTATTAAGGCCGGCGAGTTCCGGCCCGTCAATCTTGCCGTCGCGACGAAGCTCGCGATGTCCCCTCTGATGCACGCCGTTGTGGCGCGCAAGGCGTTCTCGGCCTGTATGCCCGAAGGCTTCGATGTCGCCAGCTATCTCGACACTCACATCGACCTCTATCTACATGGCATTGCGAAACAGTAGTCTCCTGATTGCGCTCGCCGTTGTCGCAACCGCGTCACTGAGCGCCCAAACAGCCGCGCCCCCCCCGGTCCGGCTGTCATTCGCGGGCGCGGTCCGCGAGGCAACGGGTGCAGCGCCGGATACGGCGCCCCCCCCGCCGGTCGTAGAGATCGCGGGATTCCGAACGGATGCCGCTAGTGCCCGCGTCCGTCAGGCGCGTGCGGCGCTGCTGCCGAGCCTCTCGCTCGGGGGTTCATGGGTGAACCGCAACTTCAATCCCAAAACCCTCGGGTTCAATCTCCCCGGCCTGCGCCTGCCATCCATGGTGCCTGCATTCAACGTGTATGACGGTCGCGCGCGGGTCACCCAAACGCTGTTTGACTTCTCGGATCTCGGCAGAGTGCGTGTTGCCAAGGGTCAGGTGATTGCGGCGAATGCCGATCGCTCGGCAGCGGTGGAAACGAGCGCACAAAACGTGGCGCTCGCCTATACCCGGGCCGCCCGCGCGCAGGCGGTCGTCGTGGCGCGCCAAGCGGATTCAGTGCTGGCCGCGGAGCTCGTCGGTCTCGCGGTCGCGCAGGAGCAGGCGGGCGTGAGTGCGTCGATCGATGTGACGCGAGCGAAGACGCAGCTCGCGGATGCGGCCGGGCGGCTGGTGGTGGCCACGAATCAGCTCGATCGCGCCAAGATCGATCTCGCGCGGGCGCTGGGTCGCGACCCCTCCACCTCCATCGCGTTGACGGACACGCTCAGCGCACAGCTGGGTGCGGCCGACGTCCCGGCCGATCGCAACGCGGCCGTGGCGCAGGCGGTCGCGGCGCGGCCCGATCTCGCGGCTGAGCTGGCGCGGGGCATGGCGGCGCGCACCGCCGTGTCGGCGATTTCGGCCGAGCGGCTGCCGCGGCTCGAAGTCGAAGCGGACTACGGGGTGAGCGGCCTGCGCATGCCTGATGCCGTGGGCACGCGGCAGGTCGCCGTGCAGGTCACACTGCCCATTCTGGACGGCTTCCGCCGCGAAGGACGGCTGGCGGAGCAGCAGGCCGTGGCGCGCGAGTCGGACGTGCGGGCCCGTGATCTCCGCCAACAGGTCGCCGCGGACGTGGATGGCGCGCTGCTCGACTTACACTCGGCGGCGGCGCAGCAGATGATCGCCGTCGAACGGCTGCAACTCGCCGCGCAGGAAGTCTCAGAGGCGAGGGCCAGGTTTAAGGCTGGGGTCGCCGGCAATATCGAGGTGATCAACGCGCAATCGTCGCTGCTGAGAGCGCGTGACGCGGATATCGACGCCCGTTTCGCCGCCGTGTCGGCGCGAATCGCGCTGGCCCGCTCCGTCGGAGCGGCCCGGACACTACACTAGCATTCAAAGAGAGCACGAGCCCATGGCAACAACGATGGAACCCAAAACGGAACCGCGGTCCCGGACGGCCGCTTCCACACCTTCTGCTGAAAGCTCCGCAAAGGCGACTCCCAAGCGGTCGCGGCGGACGGTGTTCTTGATCATGGGGGTGGTCCTGCTCGGGTTGCTCCTGTTCGGCGCCCGCAAATGGTGGTTCAGTCGCAATCACGTCTCGACCGACAACGCCCAGGTGGACGGCCATATCGTGCCGATTCTGCCGAAGGTCGGCGGCTATGTCGCCGAGGTGAGGGTCGATGAGAACCATGCGGTGAAGGCCGGCGACACGCTGGTCGTGCTCGACGACCGCGATTTCCGCGCCCGGCTCGCGCAGACTGATGCCGATCTTGCCGCCTTGCTGGCGACCGTGAGCAGCAGGACCCGCGTCGGGCAGGCCGAAGCAGCGGTGGCGCAGGCGCAGGCGAACGCCTCGAAGGCGACCGCTGACCTCGCACGGATGGAGCCGCTCGCCGCGCAGAACGTCGTCAGCCAGCAGCAGCTCGATGCGGCGCGTGCGGCGGCGGCCGCGGCCCTGGCGCAGCTCGCTTCCGCGCAGGCCGCTCTCGTGGGCGCGGACGCCCGCGTGGCGGCGGCGCGCGCTGCGCGCGACCAGGCGGCGCTGCAGCTCTCGTATACGCGCATCACCGCTCCATCCAACGGAGTGGTTTCGAAGAAGTCGGTCGAGCTCGGCCAGCTCGTGCAGGCGGGACAGCCGCTCATGACCGTCGTACCGCTCGACGACATCTGGGTGACGGCCAATCTGAAGGAAACCGAGACGGCCAACGTGACGCCCGGCGACTCCGCCGTGGTGACGGTCGACGCGTACAAGGGCACGGAGTTCCACGGGCATGTGGAGAGCTTGTCTCCCGCCACCGGTGCCAAGTTCTCGTTGCTGCCGCCCGACAACGCGACCGGGAATTTCACGAAGGTGGTGCAGCGCATTCCCGTCCGGATCCGGCTCGACACGCCGCAGAGTGCCGAGCATCCGTTGCGGCCGGGAATGAGCGTCGTCGCCACGATCACAACACACTAGGCAGCGATGACCGCGGCTTCGATTCCGTTCAGTCCGGCGCTCGCGAACGACCGGTACAAGTACAAGTACCTCATCGCGATCACGGTGTCCCTGGCGTCGGTGCTGGAGCTGCTCGACACCAGCATCGTCAACGTCGCGATTCCCCACATGATGGGGAACCTCGGCGCGACGCTCGATCAGATCGCGTGGGTGTCCACCGGTTACATCGTCGCCAACGTGATCGTGCTGCCCATCACCGGATGGCTGTCGGCCTACTTCGGGCGGCGAAGCTATTTCGCCGGCTCGATCGCCCTCTTCACACTGGCGTCGTTCATGTGCGGCAACGCGGGCTCGCTCGGCGCGCTCGTCTTCTGGCGGATCATCCAGGGGTTGGGCGGTGGTGCGCTGCTGTCGACGTCGCAGGCGATTCTCTACGAAGAGTTCCCGCGTGAAGAGTACGGGACGGCGATGGCAATCTTCGGCGTCGGCGTCATGGTCGGACCGACGCTCGGCCCGACGGTCGGCGGCTGGATCACCGACACGTATGGGTGGCCGTGGATCTTCTACATCAACATCCCGTTCGGCATGCTGGCGCTGGCGCTCACCCTGACGTTCATCAACGACTCGCTCCACCAGGAGCGGGCGAACCGCGTCGATTGGCTGGGCCTGGCGCTACTGGCGATCGGAGTCGGTTCGCTCCAGATCATGCTCGAGCGTGGGGAACGGCTCGATTGGTGGGCCTCCGGCCAGATACGGCTGCTCGCGATCGCGAGCGTCGTTTCCATCATCACGTTCATCTGGCACGAGCTGCGAACCGAACATCCGGTGGTGGATCTCAGCATCCTGAAGAGCCGCCAGCTCGCGGTAGGCGTTCTATTCGGACTCGTATTGGGGGTCTGCCTCTACGCGACGGTGTTCGTGCTGCCGGTGTACCTGCAGAACATTCGGAACTTCACGGCCAATCAAACCGGTCTTGTGATCCTTCCGGGCGCGCTCGCCAGCGCGTTTACGATGGGGTTCATGGGCCGCCTGCAAGGGAAGTTCGACGGACGGCTGTCCATCGCGGCAGGGATCGGGATCTTTGCGCTCTCGATGTGGAAACACGCGCACTTCACGACCGAGAGCGGATTCCATGATTTCTTCTGGCCGCTGATCTTCCGTGGCGTGGGGCTCGGATTGATTTTCGTGCCTCTCACCAATCTCGCGCTGGCCGATCTTCCGATGTCGCGCATTCCGAACGGCACCGGCCTCTTCAATTTGATGCGGCAGCTGGGCGGCAGCATCGGGATCGCGCTCTCGGCGACGCTGCTGCAACGGTTTACCGCGATTCATCGGGCTGACCTCGCCGCCAATGTGACGCAGTACAGCGAGGCCACACGCGAGCGGATCGCCGCGATCACGCAAACGTTGATTGGACGGGGGGAGTTGCCGGCTCTGGCGCAGACCAAAGCGATCGGATTTGTAAACGGGATCGTTACCAGGCAGGCGATGATGCTCTCCTTCGAGCAATTGTTCCTGCTGTTTGGGGCCGCGTTCGTGCTGTCGCTCCCGTTATTGCTGCTGATGCATCGCAGCCGCGGCCCCGCGGCTGCCGGCGCCGGGGGGGCACATTGAGTAAGCTCGACATCGGCGCCGGCGCGCCAGACTTCACGCTTCTCAACCAGCATGGCGTACCGGTGCAGCTGCGAGAGCTGCTCGGCACGAAGAACGTCGTCCTGTACTTCTATCCCAAGGACGCGAGCCCGCGCTGCACGACCGAGGCGCGTGCCTTTCGAGACGCGTATAAGAGTTTTGCAGCCGCCGATACGGTCGTGGTGGGGATAAGCTCGGATTCGGTGCGCTCGCATCAACGGTTTGCAACGCAGGAAGACTTGCCGTTTCTGCTGCTCAGCGATCCCAAGAGTGACGTGCGCGAGCTCTATGGCGTCGGGCGGATGCTCGGGATCGTGCCCGAGCGGGTCACCTACGTGATCGATCGGAATGGCATCGTGCGACATGTGTACGCCGCCCAGCTCGCGGCAGCACGTCACGTGAGTGAGGCACGGCACGCCGTGGAAGGGCTTAGCGCTCCATGACCAGACTACAAATGGCGGCCCGGCTCGGCATCGTCAGCGGGATCTGGACGTTGCTACACATCTACGTCGGTGCGCACGTGCTCGGCCCCGCCCCAATCACGGGCGTGCCGCGCGTGCTTGCCTGGGGCGCGGTGCTACTCGTGGCATGGCTGCCGCTGATTGCGCTGATCACGGCCCGTCGCACGGCAGGCCAAGGGAATGGCCGCGGGCTCACCATTCGCATGCTCCACTGAGCTGCGTACACGGCGATGGGGCTGTCGTCGCTGCTGATCGTGTCCGTCTTCACGACCGATCTCCTCCGGCTCCGACCCACCGCGACGGTGGTTCTGGTGGTTGTCGGGGCTGCGGCGTTCCTCACGCTCATCGGCATGATACTCGCGCGACGGCCTCTCGTCGTTCGCGTGACTGTCCCAATCGCTGATCTTCCCAGCGACCTCGCCGGCTTTCGGATTCTGCAGCTCAGTGACTTGCACATTGGACCCACGATCCGGCGTCCATTTGTGGACGCCGTCGTCGACAGGGCGAACGCGCTGCGGCCGGATCTCGTCGCCGTGACCGGGGATGTCGCTGACGGCCTGGTTCCCGAGCTGCGCGAGCATGTAGCGCCGCTCGGGCGGCTGCGGGCGCCGCACGGGGCCTACTTCGTGACGGGCAACCACGAGTACTACTGGGATGTGCGCGGCTGGACCCGCGAGCTCGAGCGCCTCGGTATCGCGGTGCTTTCGAACGAGCATCGCATCGTGGAGCGGGGAGCGGGCCGATTGCTGCTGGCTGGCGTCACCGATCTGTCGGCCGCATCCGATCCGGCGGCTGCTGTGGCCGGCGCCCCGCCGAGCGATGTGCGCGTGCTGTTGGCGCACCAGCCGCGCAGTGCGTTCGCCGCCCAGGCAGCGGGCTACGACCTGCAGCTGTCCGGACATACCCACGGCGGCCAGTACTTCCCATTCAATCTTCTCGTGCGGCTGTTCCAGCCATTCGTCGCCGGACTGCACCGCCTCGAGTCGATGTGGTTGTATGTGAGTCGGGGAACGGGTTACTGGGGACCGCCACTGCGGCTCGGCGCACCGGCCGAAATCACGCTGTTGGAGCTCGTCCCGGCCTAGACCACCGTCATTGCGCCACGGCCATCGCCGCGGTCACAAAGAGGGCGCGCACGATTCCCAGCGCGCCCTTTTCGTTTTCATACCACTCGGTCGGCAGATGCGCATCACCGGCGCGACCGCCCGCGCCCAGCGCAACCGCGGGGACGCCGAGGGCGATCGGGACGTTGGCGTCGGTGGAGGCGCAGGCGAGCTGATGGTCGTGCCCGACGGCGCGCGTCGCGGCTACCGCCGTCTGCACGAGGGGATGCGAGCGCGGCGTCAGCCCGGAAGGACGGTCGCCGACACGGCGCACATCGAGCTTCAGGGGAGGCGTGGTGGGCGCGCGGTGGCGATTCTCGTCCTTCAGCGCCTGCTCGAAATACTCGTGCGCGGTCGCTTCGAGACGATGGAGGATACGCGGATCTTCGCTCCGCAAGTCCACATCGAACCAGGCGGTTTGTGGAATCGAGTTCAGGCTGGTGCCGCCACCAAGGCGCACAACCGCGCAGGTACTGCGCGGTGAGCTCTGCGTGGGCAGATCTGCCAACATTGCGGCTGCACGTCCAACGGCGTTGGCGGGATTCGCCACGCCGAATGCGGCCCAGGAATGCCCACCGGGGCCGTGGTACGTGACGCGATAGCGCCGCGCTCCGAGCGCGCGGTGCACGATACGCTCCAGGCCCGCGCCATCGAGCGCGATGAACGCGTGCGGACGGATTGATTGGCCCCCCCCGTCCAGGAGGTGCCGCACGCCGCGAAGATCGCCAGATCCCTCCTCGCCGACCGTCGCGGCGAAGAGAATAGGACGTGCGGTCGTCACGCGCGCGCGTGCCAGCGACTCGCCGACTGCCACGAGCGCCGCCAGACCGCGCGCATTGTCGGAGATTCCGGGTCCCTGCAGGCGAGGGCCGCGGCGCGAGACCGAGACGTCGAGCTCCGGTCCGAAGACGGTGTCGAGATGCGCGCTCAAGACGACACACCCGTCGCCCTTGGTGCTTCCGGCCTCGCCGTACCAACCCCTGACGTTGCCAACCGAGTCGATCCTCACGTCCTGCAATCCGACATCAGCAAACAACTGGGCGACGCGCGCTCCGCGTGCGGCTTCGGCACCTGTGGGCGCGGGTATCGCGGACAACGTCGCTTGACGGGTGAGCGTAACTTCATCGAAGCGCTCGATGTGAGTGCGCGCGGCGCGCACGCGTTCGTTCGCGAGCAGGGTATCAATGTCGTCCGGCATCGACAGCAAAGTACGGTTGTGCGGGGCCGTCGTGCAACGGCGCAGCGTACGCTTGACCTGGACTAGGGGGGGCGCGACACTAAACGCATGGAAGAGCGGCAGCTGATCTACGATTGGAATAGCGAGTCGGCCAATGGGAGGGGGAGGGGCGGCTTTGATTGGTCGCGCGTCCGCGTCGATCTCAACGACGAGACACTGCGCGACGGGCTCCAATCGCCCTCCGTGACCGATCCGTCGCTCGACGTCAAAAAGCGGCTCCTGCACCTCATGGCTGATCTGGGCATCGTCGCGGCCGACATTGGCCTTCCCGGCGCCGGCCCTCGCGTCGTCGACCAGGTGCGCGCTTTAGCGATGGAAATCCGCGATCACAGGCTGCCGATCATGCCGAACTGCGCGGCCCGGACCGTGGTCGCCGACGTGGAGCCGATTGTTCGCGTGGTGGACGAGTTGGGCATCAAGATCGAGGCCGCCACGTTCATTGGGTCTTCACCGATCCGGCAGTACGCCGAAGACTGGACGCTCGATCACATTCTCAGGGCCTCGGAAGAGGCCGTCACGTACGCCGTCTCGCATGGCCTGCCGGTCATGTACGTAACCGAGGACACGACGCGCGCGCGTCCTGAAACACTCAAAGCGTTATACGGTGCCGCGATTGCGTGCGGGGCGGGGCGGATCTGTCTGGCGGACACAGTCGGGCATGCAACGCCCGATGGTGTAAAGGCGCTCGTCAAGTTTGTGAAGGACGAGATCGTAGGGAAAAAGCCGGTAAAAATCGATTGGCACGGCCATCGCGATCGCGGCATGGGGTTGATCAACTGTCTCGCCGCGATCGAGGCGGGTGTAGATCGGGTGCACGCGACGGCGCTGGGTGTCGGTGAGCGGGTCGGCAACGCCGAGATGGACCTGCTGCTCGTGAACCTCAAGCTCTTGGGCGCCCATCGCCACGACATCCGCCGGCTGCCCGAGTACTGTCAGTTGGTCGCCGATGCGGTCGGCGTGCCAATTCCGGTGAACTATCCCGTGGTGGGCACCGACGCGTTCCGCACGGGCACCGGCGTGCACGCCGCGGCGATCATCAAAGCCAAGAAAAAAGGCCACAACTGGCTTGCGGACCGCGTATACAGCTCGGTGCCCGCCGAGGAATTCGGCTTCGAGCAGCGCATCGAGATCTCGCCGGTATCCGGCCTCTCCAACGTGAAGTATTGGCTGGAGCACCACGGATATGATCCGGAAGACGCGGCTGCGTGTCAGAAGCTGTTCGAAGCCGCGAAGCGAACCGACCGCGTGCTCTCCGACCAAGAGTGCCATCGGCTGCTAAAGAAATGAGCCTCCGCGATATCGAGCAGTCGTATTTCGACTTGTACTGGCACATGGATCCCGTGTCCGCCACGCAGGCGGGTGTGCCCGGGCACGACGACCGTTACGGGCGATTCAGTCCCGCCGCGCTCGCGCCGCATCTCGCCGCCCTGAAGTCGATCGCGTCCGCGCTCGAGGAAGCGACCACCGACGACCTCGACCAGGAGATCGATCGTACCGCGCTGCTGAACGAGATTCGGGTGACGCTGCGCCGCTTCGAAAAGCTCAAGCCGCAGGCGAAGAATCCCGAATTCTGGCTCTCCCACCTGCTCGGCGGCTTGCATCACCTGCTGCTCTCGGCGGATCGCACGCCCGCTGAAAAGGCCGCGGCGGCAATCGGCCGGCTCGAGGACATCCCGGCGTTTCTCGACGACCTGCGCGCCACGCTCGAAGAGCCGGTGCGGGTGTTCGTGGAGACCGCCGTGCGCATGACCGAAGGCGGTCGTCTGTTGGTACGCGAGCTCGCGGCTGCACTGGGTGCTCAGGCGCCGATGCATGCTGCCCGCCTCAACACCGCGGCGGAGCAGGCCGGCATCGCGCTCACCAAGTTCGATGCCAACCTGGCACGCTGGCTCGAGATGGGGACGGAGGAGTACGCCATCGGGGAGGAGGCGTTCAACTTCTTACTCCACTATCAGCATGCCTTGAAGGACACGGCGCCTGAACTATGGCGCTACGGCCTGCGGCTCAAGGAAGAGATCGAAACCGATCTCGTGCGGCTCGCGAAGCGCCTCGACGGCGACGGTCGTCCGTGGCCGGAACTGGTCGACAAGCTTCGGGGCGATCATCCCAACCCCAGCGAGCTCGTGAAAGCGTACTCGCAGGAGATGGCGCGCGCCCGCGATTTCGTCGCAGAGCGGAAGCTGGCGCCCATTCCCAAGGCACCCCTCGGCGTGATCCCGACGCCTGCCTTCATGCGGCCCGTGATTCCGTACGCGGCATACGACAGCCCCGGCGCATACAGTCGCGACCGTACCGGATGGTTCTATGTGACGGTGCCGGACTCACGACTGCCCGCCGATCAACAGGAGCGGATTCTGCGCGACCACTGCCGCTACGAGCTGGCCGCAACCGCCCTGCACGAGGGCTACCCCGGGCATCACCTCCAGCTTGTCATCGCGAAGGAGCAGCCTTCGCACGTGCGCAAGAATCTGTGGACGCCGCTCACCGTCGAGGGTTGGGCACTGTATTGCGAAGACATGATGGGCGAGGAAGGCTTCTACGCGTCGGACGAGGAGTTGTTCTTCCAGCGCGTGCACCTGCTGTGGCGCGCGATGCGCATTCTGCTCGACGTCGGCCTGCATACACGTGGCATGACGCGCGACCAGGCCGTGAACCAGATGGTGAGCGAGCTACACGTGGAGCGCGGCAACGCGGAAGCGGAAGTGCGGCGCTACTGCGCCTGGCCCGCGTACCAGTTGTGCTATGCGGTTGGCCGCCGCGAGCTGCTACGCCTGCGCGATGACTTCAAGAAGGCTCGGGGCTCCAAATTCTCGTTGCGCGCGTTTCACGACGCGGTGCTGCCATACGGCGGGCTTCCGGTCACCCTGATTCGCTGGGGACTCGGCCTGGGTGAGTGAGTCGAATGGTGGCGGGGGGGGCCTGCCCCGGCAGGTCAAGCTGTTCGGTGCCGTTTCTCTCCTCAACGACTTCGCGAGCGAAATGGTGTACCCGCTCCTCCCGGCGTTCGTCACCGGCGTGCTGGGCGGGGGTGCGTTGGCGTTGGGCGCGCTCGATGGTGCGGCCGACGCGGCGGCCGCGCTCGTAAAACTGCTCGCGGGACGACTCGCCGACCGGCCGGAGCGCCGAGGCCCGCTGATTGTAGGCGGGTATTTTCTCGCGGCGATCGTGCGGCCCATCATCGCGATCACCGCGGCCGCGTGGCAGGTCATCGGGTTGCGCGTCGTGGATCGGCTCGGGAAGGGACTGCGTACGCCTCCGCGCGATGCGCTGATCGCCGATGTCACACCGGCGCCGCTCGTTGGCCGCGCATTCGGATTACAGCGCGGGCTCGACCATGTCGGAGCGGTGATTGGTCCGCTCGTGGCCTGGGCGTTGCTGACACGCCACGCTGACGTGAGGACCGTGATCCTGGCCAGCTTCGTGCCGGGCGTGTTGGTGGTGATGCTGGCGGCGTGGGCTGTAAAGGGCGGCAACGGGCGGCAAAGGGCGCCACGGCCGTTGCCGCCTTCTGCCGCCCCTGCCGCCCATGTTCCGCCCGCAGTCATCGCCATTTCCGCCTTCTATCTCCTCCGCATGCCCGATACGCTGATCATTCTCCAATCGCAGCGTCTGGGGATCGCTATCGCGCTGGTGCCGCTGCTGTGGGCGGCGGTGCACGTGGTGAGGTCTTCGACGAGCTTCCTGGGCGGCGCGCTCTCTGATCGCATCGGACCGTCGCGGACGATGTGGATCGGCTGGCTGAGCTACGTCGCGCTCGCGACCGGAATGGCGTTGGCGCGCGGGCCGCTCGCGGCGTGGTTGCTGTTCCTTGCGCTCGGCGTCGTCGCTGGGCTGACCGAGAGTCCCGAGCTGGCGCTGGTGTCAGCCGTGGCGGGAGGGGGGGGGGCAGGTGCAGGCCATCGCGGCAGCTCGTTCGGTGTTTTTCACGCGCTCACGGGAGTCGCAGCGCTGGCCGGGGGACTGTTGCTGGGCGTCATCTTCCAGCAGGCGAGTGGAGCGACGGCGTTCTACGTAAGTGCCGCTGGGTCTTTAGTTTTGGTGATCCTCTGGCCTTTCTGGACCCGCTTGCATAGGGTTCCCCCGCCATGAGCGCCCCTGCCAGTCTTTGACTCCGACCCAATCACCTCACGCTCCCGCAGCCCGGCAGGGTGGCAAGTATCTCGCCCGGCTGTCGCTGCTCGCCCTCGGCGTCGTCTACGGCGACATCGGGACGAGCCCGCTGTACGCGATGCGAGAGGCGTTCCACGGGCAACATGGCATTCCCGTGACCGCGGGGAATGTCTTCGGCGTGCTCTCGCTGATCTTCTGGTCATTGATTCTGATCGTCACGGTGAAGTATCACGTCGTCATCATCCGTGCGGACAACAAGGGCGAAGGCGGCGTGCTCGCGCTGATGGCGCTGGTGAACGGCAGCCGGGTCGCCCGCGGGTTGTCGCCGCGCCGCATCATGATCGTGCTGGGCATCTTCGGAGCGGCGCTGCTCTATGCCGATGGCGCGCTCACGCCGGCGATCTCCGTGTTGTCGGCGGTCGAGGGTCTCGAGATCGCCGCGCCAGCCCTGCAACGTTGGGTCATCTGGATTACGCTCGTCATCCTGGTCGGCCTGTTCATGTTCCAGAGCCGTGGCACCGCGCGTGTGGGAGCGGTCTTCGGACCCGTCATGCTGATCTGGTTCCTGGTGATCGCGGTCCTGGGACTCGACAGCATCTTGCGCCACCCCGCGGTCGTCGGCGCGGTGCTGCCATCACACGCCATCCGCTTTTTCGCGGAAGATCCGAGCCGCGGCTTGATCGTCCTGGGTGCCGTCTTTCTTGCGGTCACCGGCGGAGAGGCGCTGTACGCCGACCTCGGCCATTTCGGTCATTCAGCAATTCAGCTCGCGTGGTTCACGATCCCCTTGCCTGCGCTGCTATTGAACTACTTCGGACAGGGCGCGCTGTTGCTGACGCAGCCAGAGGCGGCCGCCAACCCATTTTACCTACTCGCGCCCGCCAAGGCGTTGTACGCGCTCATTCCCCTGGCGACGGCGGCGACCATCATCGCCTCGCAAGCGATCATCTCGGGCGCATTTTCGCTCACGCGCCAGGCCGTGCAGCTCGGTTACATCCCGCGTTTGCAAATCGAGCACACGTCGTCGCGTGAGATCGGTCAGATCTACGTTCCGTCGGTCAACTGGCTGCTGATGCTGCTGACGATTGCGCTGGTACTCGGCTTCCAAACGTCGAGCAACCTGGCGGGCGCGTACGGTGTGGCGCTTTCAACCCTGATGGCGCTCACGACGGTCATGTTCTACGTGATGAGCCGCGAGGTGTGGGGCTGGAGCCTGCCAAAGGCGGCCGCCGTCTCGGGTACCTTCCTCGTGGTCGATCTCACGTTCCTCGTGGCAAACGCACTCAAGATCTGGCACGGCGGTTGGGTGCCGCTCGCGATCGCGATCGTTCTCTACTTCGTGATGAGCACCTGGAAGCGGGGGCGCGAGATCCTGTCGAAGCGGATGATGGAGAAGACGGTTCCGCTCAAGCTGCTGCTTGCCGATCTCGCCGCCGAGCCCCCGATCCGCGTTCCGGGGACGGCTGTGTTCATGTCCGGCAGCACGGATGGAACGCCACCGGCGATGGTGCACAATCTGACGCACAACAAAGTCCTGCACGAAAAGGTCGTGTTTCTGACGGTATTGACCGAGGACATGCCGCACGTCGGTTCCGAGCATCGGGTGACCGTGAAGCGCAGCGGCAAGGGATTTCACAACGTTGTTGCCCGGTATGGCTTCATGCAGGATCCCGATATCAACGAGATCCTGGCCGCCTGCAAGGCGAATCATCTCGATATTCCCCTGGAGGGCACGACGTTTTTCCTGGGCCGGGAAACGCTGATCGCGTCCGATCGGCCGGGAATGGCGATGTGGCGTGAGCATTTGTTTTCGTTCATGTCGCGCAACGCCATGCGCGCGACCGCGTTCTTCAAAATTCCGCCGAATCAAGTCTTCGAGGTTGGGGCACAGGTCGAGCTGTAGCGCGGCGACTGTCTTCTTAACACGTTCTTGATAGCGCGGTCGCGATTCCTGAGGCCGCCCTGACACGGCAACTCGTACGTTCCCGCCGTGCTCGACCTCATCTACATCCTCATCACCGTGGCGTTCTTCGGCCTCATGCTCGCGTACGTGCGCGGCTGCGAGCGGCTCGGTCGGGATGCTACGCCTGAGGATCGGTCGTGAGTGCCGTCACGATCATCGCCGGATTGGTCTGCGTGCTGATCCTGGTTTACCTCGTCTACAGCCTGCTCAGGCCCGAGAAGTTCTGAGGCGATCGCGATGACCGCGAACGGCTGGCTTCAGATTCTCGTGTTTGCGCTGGCGGTGCTCGCCATTACAAAGCCCGCGGGATTGTACATGCTCCGGGTCTACGACGGCTCGATGCGCTGGCTTGCCCCGGTGGAGCGGGCGATCTATCGAGTTTGCGGGATCGATCCGAACGAGGACCAGCATTGGACGCGCTACGCGGCGGGCCTGCTGCTGTTCAGCGCGGTTTCGATGTTGGTGACGTACGTCGCGCTGCGGCTCCAGCATCACCTGCCGCTCAATCCCTTCGCGCGCGGCCCACGCGGGGAAAGTACTGACGCATCGCCAACTGCTCAAGGAAGTTTGGGGGCCGAACGTAGTCGAACACAAGCATTATTTGCGCGTCTACATGACACCGCTGCGGCATAAGCTCGAGGCGGATGCCGCGAGACCGCGGTATCTCTTCACCGAGCCCGGAGTAGGCTACCGATTGCACGTGGACTGAGAAAACCGACGGTGGGTTAGGCTTTGCTAATCTCCCGCAACCGACGCCGTCGGCACAAACGGCGCTTCATGCACGACCGCCGGCTTGCGGCGCGACAGCACCAGCCACCATTCCCTGGCCGACGTGAACACCAACATCGCCACGACCATCATGAAGAACAGCGCGACTGCGGCGTTCAAGCGGTCGTTGAAGATGAGCCGGGGGGCATTGGGTATCGCGGAGCCGGCAAGTGTGGCGGCGTGTGCCAGAAAGCCGAGCTTGGGATCGGCGGAGAAGACTTTTTGATATCCGGCGGTCATCGTCACGACAATCAGCCAAACCAGCGGTCCCAGCGTCACCCAGAGGTAGCGCTGCCGTCCCATCTTGATCAGGATCGTCGTCGCGACGCACAACGCGACAGCCGCGAGCAGCTGATTCGATATTCCGAACAGTGGCCAGAGCGAGTTGATCCCGCCCAGCGGATCCACGACCCCTTGATATAGGAAATAGCCCCACGCGGCGCACACCGCGCCGCTCGCGAGCAGCACACTCGGCAGCCAGGACGT
>Ga0099794_10000272_pt1 | contig 17966 bp, 13 predicted proteins | sample Rivendell_Oct201_10_FD_77320 | JGI IMG/M metagenome (GOLD analysis project Ga0099794, IMG submission 77320) | Vadose zone soil microbial communities from the Eel River Critical Zone Observatory, Northern California, USA -... | ecosystem: Host-associated > Plants > Roots > Rhizosphere > Soil ... | reverse complement strand
TGCCGACGCGCTTGAGACCCGCAAACGAAACGCGCGCCATCAGAGGCGCGCGCGAATCGTGGGAGTGAGCTTCGTCAGGACGGGCACCAGTACAGCGAGCTTGAGCAGGTCTCCCAGCAGGAACGGCCAGGTGCCGAAGCGCGCGGCGGCGGACAGGTTGCCGGTGAGAATGGCGAGCTGAGCCAGGCCGCCGAGGTGAATGAGAAGGAGGCCAACCAACACTCCCAACGCCACCCGAGCCACGTCCTCACCCCCTGACCCCCTCTCCGTAATGCGGAGAGGGGGAACGATCGATCCCACCGCAAAAGCCGCTAACGGATACGCGAGCAAGTACCCACCCGTCGGCCCCAGCAGCCTTGCGAAGCCCAGTAGCGGCACCGTCGGTGTGAATACAGGCAGTCCCGCGGCGCCCATCGCCAAGTACAGGATCATGCTGAGCGCACCGAGCGGCGCGCCGAGCAGGCCGCCGACGAGCAGGACGGCAAGCGGCTGGAGCGTCATCGGCACGGGAGTCCCGGGAAGCGGCACCGAAACTTGCGCTGCCGCCGCGACCAAGAGGGCTCCGAGAACGACGGCGGCTGCGCGCCGAATGATCAATGTCGAGTGATCAATGACGAGTGTTCTTTCCATTCAGATCATCTCCACTGATAGGGCGACCGCGTTACCGCCACCGAGACACAGTGTGGCGAGGCCGGTGCGCTTGCCGTACTGCTTCAGCGCGTACAACAGCGTCGTGAGCACGCGGGCGCCGGACGCGCCGATCGGATGGCCGAGCGCCACGGCACCGCCGTGCACGTTGACGCGGCTCCAATCCCAGCCGAGGGCTTTGCCGTCGGCCAGCGCTTGCACCGCGAACGCCTCGTTCGCCTCGATGAGATCGTAGTCGGAGATCTTCGCGCCCGTCTTCTTCATCAGGTTCTGCACGGCCACGATCGGCGCGAAGAAGAGGTCCTTCGGCTCGCCGCCGCCGGTCGCGTAGCCGGTGATCTTCGCCATCGGCGCGAGGCCGTGCGTCTTCGCGAACGCGAGCGACGCCACGACGAGCGCGCTGGCGCCATCGTTCAAGCCGGGCGAGTTACCAGCCGTTACCGTCCCGTCCTTTTGGAACACTGGCTTGAGTGACGCAAGCTTCTCGAGGGATGTATCGGCGCGCGGTCCCTCGTCCTTTTCGACTTTGTCGACCGGCACGATCTCTGCTTTGAAGAAACACGACTCCATCGCCTTCACGGCTTTCTGATGACTCCGCAGCGCGAACTCGTCCTGCTCTTGGCGCGAGACGCCGGCCTTCTTCGCCGTGTACTCGGCCAGATTGCCCATGTGGGAGTTCGAGAACGAATCCCAGAGACCGTCGCGAATCATGCCGTCGACCAGCTCGCTGTTGCCGGCCTTGATGCCGCTGCGCATGCCGTAGACGTAATGCGGCGCGTTCGACATCGACTCAAAGCCGCCCGCAACGACACATTGTTCATCGCCCGCCTTGATCGCCTGCGCGGCGAGCATCACTGCCTTGAGTCCCGAGCCGCAGACCTTGTTGACCGTGAGCGCCGGAATCGTGCCCGGCAGGCCGGCATGAATTGCCGCCTGTCGCGCCGGCGCCTGGCCTTCGCCGCCCTGCAGCACGTTGCCCATGATGACTTCGTCGACCTGGTTGTCCGCGATTTTGGCTCGGCTTACCGCCTCGCGGATGACGAGGGCGCCGAGCCTCGGCCCGGGCAATGGCGACAATCCGCCCAGGTACCGGCCGATCGGGGTCCGGCAGGCGGAAAGGATGACGGGCGTGGTGGCGTCGCTCATGACGATGAAATTAGCGGTTTGAGACTCCTGCTGTGAACCTCTTCGCGCAGCTTCGCTACAAACTCATCAATCGACATGACCACCTGCTTGTTCCCCGCCCCGCGGCCGCGCACGGCGACCGAGCGAGCCTCCGCTTCCCTTTGCCCCACGACGGCCATATACGGCACCTTGTGAGTCTCGGCGTCGCGGATCTTGTAGTTCAGCGTCTCGGAGCGCTCGTCGAGATGTGAGCGAAGCCCCGCCTTCTGAAGCGCGTCATGCACGGCCCGCGCCGCGTCGAGCTGCGTATCGGCAATGGGCAGCACCCGCACCTGCTCCGGCGACAGCCAGAGCGGGAACGCCCCCGCGAAGTGCTCGATGAGGAATCCGACGAAGCGCTCCAACGTGCCGAAAATGGCGCGGTGGATCATCACGGTGCGATGCGGCTTATTGTCGGTGCCCGTGTACTCGAGCTTGAAGCGCTCCGGTAGCTCGTAGTCGAGCTGGATCGTCGCGCCCTGCCACTCGCGGCCGATCGCGTCGTTGAACTTGATGTCGATCTTCGGCCCGTAGAACGCGCCGCCGCCGATGTCCATCCGATACGTCAGGGCGCGCCGCTTGAGCGCGCTCTCGAGCGCCTTTTCGGCGACATCCCACATGCGGTCATCGCCCAGCTTTTTGTCGGGTCGTGTCGCAAGATCGAGCCGGTACTGGAGGCCGAACGTCTTCCCCATGACCAGCTCGACGATGTCGAGGAGATGGAAGATCTCCTCCTCGATCTGATCCTCGCGCAGGAAGATGTGCGCGTCGTCCATCGACAACCCGCGCACGCGCAGCATGCCGTGCAGCGTCCCCGACCGCTCGTTGCGATACACATTCGCGATCTCGGCGAGACGAATCGGCAGGTCGCGATAGCTGCGCTGCTGGCTCGCGTAGACGAGGATGTGCATGGGGCAGTTCATCGGCTTGACGCGATAGCGCACGTCCTCCGATTCGCCCTCGCCCGCCGCCATCGGTGGAAACTGATTCGCGGCGTAGAGCGGCAGGTGGCCCGAGCGCAGGAACAGCTGCTCGCGCGTCACATGCGGCGTGTAGACGAGCTGATAGCCGCGCGCGAGGATCACGTCCTCGATGAAGCGGCGCAACTCGAAGTTCAGGATCGCGCCTTTGGGATGCCACAGAATCAGCCCCGGGCCGACGTCTTCCTGGATCGAGAAGAGGTCTTGTTGCTTGCCAATTACTCGATGATCCCGCTTACGGGCCTCTTCAAGTCGATGGAGATACTGATCCAGCGCTTCTTTCGAAAACCACGCCGTCCCGTAGATGCGCTGGAGCATCTGGCGGCGCTCATCGCCGCGCCAGTACGCGCCCGCCGCGTGCAGCAGCTTGAAGAACTTGATCCGCCCAGTGCTCGGCACATGCGGGCCGCGGCAGAGATCGATGAACGGACCGTCGGTGTAGATCGAGATCACCTCGTTGGCGCCGAGATCGTCGATCCGTTCAAGTTTTAACGGGTCATCGATAAATCGCCGTTTTGCTTCTTCTCTACTCACTTCTTCACGCGTGAAGAGATAATCCTGCTTCGTGACCTCGGCCATTTTCTTTTCGATGGCCTCGAGGTCTTCCGGCGTAAACGGCCGCCCGATATCGAAGTCGTAGTAAAACCCATCCTCGATCGGCGGACCGAACCCGATCTGCGCCGTGGGGAAGAGCTGGCGCACCGCTGTCGCCAGGACATGCGCCGATGAATGGCGCAGCACGTCGAGCGCCTGCGGGTCCTTCTCCGTCAGGATCGAGACCTTCACGCCGTCGGGAAGCGGGCGCTGCAAGTCGCCCACGTCGCCGTTCACGCGAATGGCGAGCGCGGCTTTCGCGAGTCCGGGACCGATCGCTTTCGCTAAATCGGCGCCCGTCGCGCCCGCCGGAAGGCTCTTCTTGCTCCCATCCGGCAGAACGACCTGAATCTCGGATGAGGGCATTGCTACGGCGTGGAGGTCGTCGACGTCGCGGACGCGGGAGGGGGGGGCACCGACCCGATCGGCGGCACGCGCAAGCCAAACCGGAAATAGAGTCCCGCCGCAAATAGAATCACGCCCGCGAGCACTACCCAGCGGACGGCGCGACTCGCCGGCAGCACATCATCGGCTGCGGATTTGGGGAGCGTCATTGGACGGTATTCTAGTTGCCGCTTCTATATTAAGGAATGGCATACGATCCGCGGCCCGTCGAATCAGTCCTCTACAAGCGCTGGCTCGACGCCGGCGTGTTTCAGCCGCGGCCACAGGGCGATCCGTATGTCATCGTCATCCCCCCGCCCAACGTCACCGACGTGCTCCACGTGGGCCACGCGCTCAACAACGTCATTCAGGACGTGCTGATCCGCTTCGAGCGGATGCGTGGCCGCGCCGCCGAGTGGCTCCCGGGGACGGATCACGCCGGCATTGCGACGCAGAATGTGATGGAGAAACGGCTCGCCGCCGAAGGCAAGACGCGCTTCGACCTCGGCCGCGAGGCGTTCGTCGAGCGCGTATGGGAGTTCGTTCGCAAGACCGGCACGACGATCATCGAGCAGCTCAAGACAATCGGGTGTTCGTGTGACTGGAGCCGCCAGCGATTCACCCTCGACCCGGCGTACAGCGCCGCCGTCCGCGAAGTGTTCGTGCGCCTCTGGGAAGAAGGGCTGATCTATCGCGGTCACCGCGTGATTCATTGGTGCCCCCATTGCCTCACCGCACTGTCCGACGAAGAGGCGGAGCACGACGACACCAATGGCAATCTCTACTACATCAAGTATCCCCTCGCGGACGGTTCCGGAGCCGTCACCGTCGCCACCACGCGTCCAGAGACGATGCTCGGCGACACCGCGGTGGCCGTCAATCCGGAGGATCCGCGCGGGCGGCCCTACATCGGGAAGAAGGCTCGGCTCCCGATTGCGGGCCTCGAAATCCCCATCATCGCCGATGAGAGCGTCGATAAGGAATTCGGGACCGGTTTTGTAAAGGTCACGCCGGCGCACGATCCGAACGACTTTGAAATCGGGATGCGGCACAAGCTCGACATGCCGCTGGTGATGTCGGAAGATGCCAAGATGCAGGGCGAGCGCGTGCCTGCCGAGCTGCGCGGAGTCGATCGCTTCGAGGCCCGAAAGCGCATCGTGAAGCAGCTCGAGCGCGAGGGTCTGCTCGTGAAAATCGAGCCGCATCCGCATTCGGTGCGTCGTTGCTATCGCTGCGACACCGTGGTCGAGCCGCGGCTCTCCGATCAGTGGTTCGTGAAGATGAAGCCTCTCGCCGCGCCGGTTCTCGACGAGTATCGACGGGGCAGCTTCGCAATCATCCCGGAGCGCTGGCACGCGACGTTCGAGAACTGGATGGAGAACATCCGCGACTGGAACATCTCGCGGCAGCTGTGGTGGGGACATCGCATTCCGGTGTTCACCTGCAAGAAATGCCAGCATCAATGGGCGGCGCGCGAAGATCCGAAGCAGTGCCCGCGCTGCGGTGGAGGACCGATCGAGCAAGATCCCGATGTGCTCGACACCTGGTTCTCCTCGTGGCTGTGGCCGTTCGCGACCTTTGGCTGGCCTGAGAACACGCCCGACCTGCGGCGCTTCTATCCGGGACACACGCTCGTCACTGCGCCCGAGATCCTGTTCTTCTGGGTCGCCCGCATGCTGATGTCGGGCTACCACTTCATGGACAAGCGGCTGCCGTTCAGGACCGTCTATCTGCACGGCACGGTGCGCGACACGAAGCATCGCAAGATGTCGAAGTCCCTCGGCAACGGGATCGATCCGCTCGACGTCGTGAAGCTGTACGGCGCCGATGCGCTGCGCTGGACGCTGATCGCCGGCAGCTCCCTCGGCGCCGATGTGATTCTCGATCCCAACGATCTCGAGACCACGTTCGCGCCCGGCCGAAACTTTGCGAACAAGCTCTGGAACATCGGGCAGTTCGTGCTCGGCCAGCTGCCAAAGAACATCGCCGGCATCGAGGCGGTGGACCGCCGGCTGCTCACGCTCGCGGATCGCTGGATTCTCTCCCGCGCCCAGGCGATGATCCGCGACGCCAGTGCCTCACTCGAGCAGTTCCGCCTCGACGAGGCCGCCAAGCGCTGCTACGAGTTTGCGTGGAACGAGCTGGCGGACTGGTATGTCGAGGCCGTGAAGCCACGCATGACCGGCACTGGCGCCGCGACGCCTCAGGCCGTGCTCGCCTACTGCCTCGATACAACGCTGCGGCTGCTGCATCCGGTCGTACCGTTCATCACGGAGCAGCTGTGGCAGATGCTGCCCGGCCGGAAAGCGGGCGAGCTGCTCGCCGTTGCCTCCTGGCCCGCGATCCGCAGTGAGTTGGAGGATCCCGTGGCCGATCGCGAATTCGCGCGCGTGAAAACCGCGATCGAGCAGATTCGCTCGATTCGCGCCGAATACCGCGTGGCGCCGAAGATCAGGCTCAAAGCGACGATCGTCGCGCGCGGCAACGACCGCAGCGCGACCTTCGACGGCGAGCGCGAGACGATCGTGCGCCTCGGCCAACTCGAGAGCCTGGCGCTGGACGGTGCGTCGCAAGGCGTGGGCGCGCATGCGGTGTTCGGCGATGGCAGCGAAGTCGTGGTCGCGCTGGAGGGGGCCGTCGATATTCGCACCGAGTGCCGACGGCTCTCAGAGGAGAAGGATCGATTGGACAAGCAGCTCGAAGGGCTCGCCGCCCGGCTCACGAATGAGAACTTCGTCGCCCGCGCGCCGCAGGACGTCGTGGCGCGCGAGCGCGAAAAGGAAAAAGCGTGGCGTGACCAGCGCGACGTCCTCGCCGGAAAGCTCAAATCGCTCGGCTGCGCGTAGCCGGCTGGGCGGGCGTCGCCCTCATCAGCGCCTGCGCGAGTGTCGGCGCCCCGCCCGGCGGGCCGCTGGACACCATCCCTCCCCATATCGTCGCCGTCCGCCCCGAGTCGGGTGCCATGGTCCCGAATCTCAAGGGCGACGCCGTCATTCAATTCGATGAGGTGATCGAAGAGATGGCGGGTGGAGGAGGAGCCGGCGGACCTGGACTCGAGAAACTCGTGCTACTGTCACCGGTCGCGGGACCCGTGCGGGTGGGCTGGCATCGGACCAGCATCAGCGCAAAACCGCGCGAAGGATGGAAACGTCGCGTGTATCGGCTCGAAGTGCTGCCCGGCATTTACGATCTGAGCCGCAACCACCTCGACACCGCGAAGATCGTGCTGTTCTCGACGGGCCCCGAGTTCGGTCACGCCCGCATCGGCGGCATCGCATTACACTGGATCGATCAGCGCATCGTCCCGCGCGCATTGATCGAGGCGGTGCCGCTGCCCGATAGCATCGGCTACTTGACCCTGGCCGATTCCGGCGGCCAGTTCAATCTCGAGGGCGTCGCCCCGGGCAAGTACATCGTCTACGCGACGCAGGACGAAAACGGCGACCGGCGGCGCAGCCCGCGGGAGGCCTACGACTCGCTCATGGTGACCGTCGACTCGAGCACCAACGTGGCGCTGTACATGTTTCCGCACGACACCACGGCGCCGCGTCTGCAGCAGGCGACATTCGTCGACTCGATCACGGTGCGCGTCGACTTTTCACAGTCGCTCGATCCGAGCCAGTCGTTCGACACGGCCCACGTGCACGTGCTCCAGCTCCCCGACTCGACTCCGGTCCCCGTTGCGCAGGTTTTCACGGCGCGCGTGTATGACTCGCTGATGACCGTGGAGCGGCAGAAGCGGGACAGCGCGGCCGCGGCGGCGCGCGACACCGGCGCGGCGCGCCGGCCACCGCCTCCACCTCCGCCGCCGCCCCCGCCCCCACCTCCAGCTCAAGCACAGGGGAAAAAGCCCTCGCGCCCACCGGTTGACACCGCGCTCGTGCGCCGCTTGCTCGCCCGGCGCCCCATTCCTTCTGATAAGATCGTCGTGCGCATGGCCAGGCCCTTCAAGACCGAGACGCGCTACGTCGTGCGCGTACAGGACGCGACGAACCTCATCGGGAAAAAGGGTGAGGGCGACGTCGGCTTTCTCGTTCCCAAGCCCGCACCGGTAGATACCACACACCGCGCTCCGCGTACCCGACCGTGACCGATCCCCGACGCCAATTGCCATCGATCGACGCGCTGCTTGGGGGTCCGGGCGTGGCGCGATTGTTGGCCGAGCATCCGCGAGGGCTGGTGGTGAAAGCGGCGCGTGAAACGGTGGATGCGGCGCGGGTGAACGGGGGCGCGACACCTGCTGAAGGGTGGGATGCCGCCGTGGAGGCGGCGGTCGCTCGACTGGCCGTGCCGTCGCTCGCGCCGGTGATCAATGCGACGGGCGTCGTGCTCCATACGAATCTCGGCCGCGCGCCGCTCGCTGGCACCGCGATCGCGGCGCTCACCGGCGTGGCGCGCGGTTACGCGGCGCTCGAATACGACCTCGGCCGCGGGACGCGGGGCTCCCGGCACGCGCACTGTCGTGATCTGCTCGTCGAGCTGACCGGTGCGGCCGATGCGCTGGTCGTGAACAATGCCGCCGGCGCGGTGCTGCTCGCGCTCAGCGCGCTGGCGCGCGGCGGTGAGGCGATCGTGTCCCGCGGCGAGCTGGTCGAAATCGGCGGGTCGTTCCGGATCCCCGACATCATGGCGCGCTCCGGAGCACGCGTGGTCGAAGTCGGCACCACGAACCGAACCCATCCCAACGATTACGACCGAGCGCTGACGGCGGACAGTCGACTGCTGCTCAAGGTGCACCGCTCGAATTTCCAGGTCACCGGATTCACCGCCGACGTGGCCGTCGTCGAGCTGGCGGAGATGGCGCATGCGCGCGGGTTGAGCTGCTTATACGACCTGGGCAGCGGCCTGCTTGTCGACCTCTCCAAATGGGGACTGACGGGCGAGCCGACGGTGCCCGAAGCGGTCGCAACGCGCGCCGATCTCGTGGCCTTCAGCGGTGACAAGCTGTTGGGCGGTCCGCAGGCAGGCATTCTCGTCGGCAGCGAGCAGGCGATCGCCGCGTGCCGCGCGGATCCGATTGCGCGAGCGGTGCGCGCCGATAAGCTCACGCTAGCGGCGCTCGAGGCTACTCTGGCGCTGTATCGTGAACCGGAGCGCGCACGAAAGGAGATACCGGTTCTACGAATGCTTACTGAGGATCTTACGACGATAAGAGCGCGCGCCCGGGCGCTCGGCGGCGAGCTGATCGAGGGCGATTCCGAGGTCGGCGGCGGCTCATTCCCCGGAGCAAAGCTCAAGACCTGGCTCGCGGGATTCCCCGACCAGCGGCTCGCGGAGAAACTGCGGGCCAACGATCCGCCGATCATCGCGCGCGTCGCCGGCAGTCGCGTGTTGCTCGACGCGCGCACCATTTTCCCGGAACAGGTGGACACGGTAGTCGCGGCGCTGCGTGGCTAGCCGAGCGGTCTTTCTCGATCGCGACGGCACGATCGTCGAAGACCCGGGATTCCTTCATGAGCCGGGCCAGGTCAAACTCCTTCCCGGCGCCGCCGGCGCGATCAAACGGCTCAACGACCAAGGTTTCCTCGTCATCATCGTGACCAATCAATCCGGTATCGCGCGCGGCCTCTACACGGTCCAGGACTACGCGGCCGTGCAGCGACGCCTGGTCGAGTTGCTGGAGCAGCACGGCGCGCACGTCGACGCCGCCTACTTCTGCCCGCATCATCCGCAGTTCAGCGGTCCCTGCGATTGCCGGAAGCCCGGCTCCGAGCTCTTTCAGGAGGCGCAGCAAGCGTTCGACATCGACTTCACGCGCTCCTGGTGGGTCGGGGACCGCCTTGCCGATGTCCAGCCCGCCCGCGTGCTCGGTGGCCATGGGATCCTGGTCACAACGGGGAACGGCAACCTCCACCAGGGACAGGCGCGGGCGGTCCGTGTGATGGTGGTCGCTGACCTGGCGGGTGCGGTGGATGAGATTCTGCGGCCCCTTCAGGGTGTGAAATCACGGTCCCTGATTGTGTAAGGGTTCTCCAACTTGCAAATTGGGCCGGCGTCCTCCTTCTCCCGTTGCTAGGAGCTCTTGTGCGCGCTTCCGCCGCCGCTCTTGCCGCTCTTGCCGCTTTTGCCGCCCTTGCCGTCCCTCTCGCCGCGCAGATCCCCATTCGTGTGGGCCAGACGGTCACGGGCCGGCTCCTGCAGAGCGATCAGAAGTTCTCCGATGGCTCGCACTACAAGATGTACGCGTTCGTTGGAAACAAAGGCGACCCGGTCGCGGTGGATCTGACCTCCGACGACTTCGATGCGAACCTGCTCATCGCCGACGCATCGGGCAACACGCTGGCGCGCAATGACGACAGCGGCGAGAAGTGCAACGCCCGCCTGACCTTTGTGCCGCCGGCAACCGGCAACTATCGGATCTACGCCAATTCGAGTGCCAAAGCGGAGCTGGGTGAGTACCACCTGTCGCTGGCGCCTGGTCGCGCAGCCGCAGCGGCCGACACGGTCTGCCGCGGATTCGGCGCAGTGGCGGGGTTGATCGAGGTCGGGCAAACCATCACCGGCACTCTCACGGCCGAGGATCCCCAGTTCATCACCGGCGATTCCACGTACTTCCAGCGCTGGATCGTGCCGGTCAGGCCGAATCAGGCGTTTACCGTTGACCTCCAGTCCGACGATTTCGATGCGTACCTGATGCTCACGCGCGGCCGCGGTGAGAAGCTCGTGTCGAACGATGACGGCGGCGGCGGCTGTAACGCGCGGCTCGTGTACACGGCGCAGGACGATCATCCGCTGCGCATCCTCGTGAACACGGCGTCGCGGCCCCCCCGCCAGACCGGGCGTTTCACGCTGCGTGTCTCCGATGGTGAGGCGGCCGTCGAGACGAAAGGCAACTGTCGGTTCACGGCGACTGCAAGCGCGAGCGCCCCTTCCGCCCCTCCCGCCGCCGCCCCCGCCGGTCAGCCGTTGCAGCAAAAGGTCTCAAGCTCGGCGATGCCGACGATACGAGTCGGGGAAAGCATCAACGGTGCGCTCACGGCCAGTGACTCGCTCTATCCAGACACGAGTTATTTCAAGTTCTATCAGTTCACGGCGCCGGGACCGAGCGATACGATCACGATCGATCTCTCATCCGACGATTTCGATCCGGTGTTGATCGTTCGTGGCGAGGACCTGGAGAACTCCGTCATCAACGACGATGGTGGACCGGGCTGCGCATCGCGTATCGTGCGCGCGTTCCCGGGCCGGGGACCCTACCGCATTCTCGTGAACACGACGAATACGCCCAAGCGGCAGACCGGCAACTTTACGCTGTCGATCACGCGCGGTGCCAAACCGGTTCAGGAACACGGCAACGCCGATTGTCATCCACCGCAGGGCACCGGGGGTGGCGCGGCGAGCGGCGCGCCGAGCCGAGCCAGCGCGCATGCGATCGACGTCGGCCAGTCGCAGCAGGGCCGGCTGTCCACCAACGACGTGCTGCTCAATCACGACAGCACGTACGCGCAGGCCTGGACGATTCAAGCTCGCGCCGGTCAGACGGTCACGATCGACCTCGAGTCGGATGACTTCGACGCCTATCTCTTCCTGCGCGGCCCGGGCATCTCGGGTGGGCGCGACTTCCAGGACGACGATTCGGGCGGCGCCTGCAATGCGCGGCTCACGGCCACGTTCCCGCAAGACGGCGAGTACGAGATCGTCGTGAATACGCAGGACCACTACAAGACGGGCGCGTTCACGTTGAGCGTCACCAGCGGCTCGAAGCCGAAGTCGGTCGCTCGTTGCTCTCGCACTAGTCAGTGACCAAGCCGGTTCGTGTCGCCGTGCTCGTTTCGGGCGGCGGCACGAACCTGCAGGCCCTCCTCGATCAGCTTCACGATTCTCCCATCGCACGCGTTGCGCGCGTGATCTCGAACCGGGCCGACGCCGGTGCGTTGCAGCGCGCCCGCCGAGCCGGCATCCCGACCACCGTGCTGCGCGATCCCTCCGATGCGCAGGAGCTGCTTGCCGCCCTCGGCGACGCGCACCTCGTCGTGCTCGCCGGGTACCTGAAGCTCGTGCCCGGAGCCGTGGTGTCGCGATTTCGCGGCCGGATGATCAATATCCACCCCGCGTTGCTGCCCGACTTCGGCGGTCCCGGGATGTACGGGCACCGGGTACACGAGGCCGTGCTCGCGAGCGGTGCCAAGGAATCGGGTGCGACGGTACACTTCGTCGACGAAACATTCGACCGCGGCGCGATCATCGCGCAGGAACGCGTACCGGTGCTGAAAGGCGACACGTCCGAGACGCTTGCGGCGCGGGTGTTGGAAGCGGAGCATCGACTTTTACCCAGAGTGGTTTTGGACCTCGCAAGGAGCATAGCGTGAACGTGCTGCTGATCGTGCTGGCGCTGCAGAGCCCAGAGAGCCTCGCAATCCGTTTCTCCGGGATGACTGCAATCACGGGTTACGAGCAAGCGATGACCGACAGCCTGCTGGCGCTGCTGCCCGGCAGTACGCGCGATCGCATCGGCAACGTCACGCTCGCACTGGGCCGCGGCAGTCCGAAGCGGTTGATCGCCTGTTCGCTCGATGAAGTCGGCTACGTCGTCGGCAATATCACGGACGACGGATATCTGCTGCTGCGCCGCGTCGGCGTGTCGCGAACGAACGCGTTGTTCGATCAGCAGCTCGAGGGCCATCGCGTCACGGCGTTCGGGCGGCGCGGGCCCGTGCCCGGCGTCGTCGCCGTGCGCTCGACGCACTTGACGCGCGGCCGGCCTGCGGCGAACGATCCGCCCTTCACTGTGGACAACGCGTACGTCGACATCGGTGCGTCCTCGCGCGCTGAAGTACTCGCGCTCGGTGTGGACGTGCTCACGCCGGTTTCGCCTACGAAACGTCCGGAACGATACGGCGACCGCGCCGGACTCCTCGCCGCGCCGAATGCCGGCCGGCGTGCCGCGTGCGCCGCGCTCGCGTCAGCCGCTCTTGCAAAACCGCGCGCGCGCGGCAGCGTCGTCGTGGCGTTCACCGTGCAAGGGCTCTACGCCGACACTGCTGGATTGAACACAGTCAAGAACGTCCAAGGTCCGTTCGACGAGAGCCGGCAAGTCTCCCTTCCCGTCAAGTTCCCGGACACCGCCGTGGAGACCGTTTCCCTGCACGAGGTCGATGCGTTGCTTACGGATATCGTGCGCTGGATCGGAGGCCCACAATGATCCTCGCGCTCGTGTTGGCACTTCAGGATACCAGCCGTATCGCGGAGGCGCAGAGCGTGGTCGCGCCGCTCATCGAGAGCTACGGCGTCTCGGGCGCCGAAGGCCCCGTGCGCAGCATCGTGCAGCGCCTCCTGCCGAGCTGGGCGAAGACCGAAACGGACACCGCGGGCAACCTGTGGGTGCGCGTCGGCCAAGGCGACGCACCCGTAGTCATCGTGGCCCACATGGATGAGATCGGCTTCCGCGTGGACTCGATCCTTTCCGATGGATCGCTGGCGCTGCGCCCGCGCGGCGGATTCTTCGGCTCGCTCTTCGAAGCGAAGCCGGCGCTGATCCACGGAGATCGCGGCGACATCCCCGCGATCTTCCTGCCGCGCGACACGGGCTTGACCCGCCACGTCGCGCCGCCGGAGCGCGCGAGTGTCGGCGCGACGACTCGTGCGGGCGCGGAATCACTGGGAGTGCGAGTCGGTCAGACAATCACGATGCCGAAGCAGTACGTGCGGCTGGCGGGCACGCGCGCCACCGGCCGGTCCTTCGACGATCGCATGGGGTGCGCCGCGCTCCTGCTTGCATTAAGGAGATTGGACCGTTCAAAGCTGCGCCATCCAGTAGTCTTCGTCTTTAGCGTCCGCGAAGAGATCGGCCTCGAGGGCGCGGCCGCCGTCGCCCGGCAGCTCGGCACCACGGTGCGGCGCGTGCACGCGATCGACACATTCGTGTCGGCCGACTCGCCGCTCGAGCCCCAGAACTTCGCGGTGGCGCGGCTCGGCGCGGGAGCCGTCGCGCGAGCGCTCGACAACTCGTCGATCACGCCGCCCGCCTACGTCGATTCCCTTGCGCAGCTCGCCCGCGCCCGTGGGATCGCATTCCAAATCGGCACGACCAACGGCGGCAACGACGGCTCGACGTTCACGCCCTACGGCGTCGTCGACGTCGCCATGGGCTGGCCGCTGCGCTACTCCCACTCCCCCGCCGAGGTCATCGATCTCAAGGACCTGGTAAGCCTGGCAGACATCGTGCGCGCGGTCGCTGAGGATTGGTGAGGGCTCTTCTATCAGTTTCAGATAAGCGGGGCCTTGTGGAGTTCGCCCGAGAGCTGGTGAAGCTCGGCTGGGAGATCGTCTCGACTGGCGGCACCGCCGAGGCTCTACGGCGTGAACAGGTCCCGGTAATTGGCATTGAGGACGTGACTGGGTTCCCGGAGATGATGGATGGTCGAGTAAAGACCTTGCATCCAAAAGTTCACGGCGGCTTGTTGGCGAGAAGAGATAATCCCAGTGACGTCGCCGCCATGAAGCAGCACGCCATCACGCCGATCGACCTTGTCGCCGTAAACCTCTATCCATTCCGCGAAACCGTGGCGAAGCCGGACATCACGTTCGCGCAGGCGATCGAGCAGATCGATATCGGCGGCCCGTCGATGCTGCGCTCGGCCGCGAAGAATCATCAGTCAGTAATTGTTGTGGTCGATCCGGATGACTACCCCTCGATCATCATGCGGCTCAAAAATGGTGGAGTTGCGGCCAATGAGAGGCGGGCGCTGGCCACCAAAGTCTTCGCCCACACATCGGCATACGACGCCGCGATCCTCGGCTACCTGTCACGCTCGCAAGAGGCGCTGCCGCCAACCTTGAGTCTCGTGCTCCAGCGGCAGCAGGCGTTGCGCTACGGCGAAAACCCGCACCAGCGGGCCGCGCTCTACGTGACTGACGAGCAGGGCGTTCGCAACCTGCAGCAGCTCCACGGTAAGGAGCTGTCGTTCAATAATCTCCTGGATGTCGACGCGGCGGTGATGGCCGTGGCGCCCTGGCAGTCCAGGGGGGGCGGGGGGGGCAAGGACGCGCGCGTGGCGTGCGTCATCATCAAGCACACGACGCCGTGCGGCATCGCGCTGGGTCGCAACGCCGCCGACGCCTTTACCCGGGCGCTCGCGACCGACCGCACGTCGGCGTTCGGGTCGGTGATCGCGTTCAACACGGTCGTCGATCGCGCCGCCGCCGAGGCGATGCGCGAGCTGTTCGTCGAGGTCGTCGTCGCGCCGCGCATCGCTGCGGACGCGCTTGCCGTGTTCCAGGAGAAGAAGAATCTCCGGGTCGTGGAGCTGCCGCGGCCCAGCACCGAGCCGACGCTCGACTACAAGCGGGTGCGCGGCGGATTTCTGGTGCAGGATCGGTTCGATTCCAATGCAGTCGCCGACGAGTCCAAGTGGCAGGTGGCCACCACCCGTCGCCCGACCGATGCGCAATGGAACGACCTGCGATTCGGGTGGGCGGCCGTCGGGTCGGTAAAGTCGAATGCGATTGTGCTCGCTCGGGACGAAGCGGCGATCGGGATCGGCGCTGGGCAGATGAGCCGCGTGGATTCCTCATTCCTGGCGATCCACAAGGCTCGGCAGCAGGGTCACGACCCGCAGGGCGCCGTGCTCGCGAGCGACGCGTTCTTTCCCTTCCGGGACGGGGTAGATGAGGCGGCCGCGGCAGGCGTTGCGGCGATCATCCAGCCGGGCGGCTCGGTCCGCGACGCCGAGGTGATCGCGGCGGCGGATGAGCACGGCGTTGCCATGATCCTGACCGGTATGCGGCAATTCCGTCACTAGATTACTTGGGCCTATGACGACCACTTATCCGAGCCGAACGAGTCCGGCGAGTCGCAGCGTCGACTACGCACCCACCGTGCCTTCGACCGCCGCCAATCCGCCGTATCTCATGGCGGCCTGCGTCTCGCTCGGCGCGCTGATCCTGTACATCCTCACGCTCGCCCCCACGACGCAGTTCTGGGACACGTCGGAATACATCGCCGCCGCGTACACGCTCGGCATTCCGCATCCACCCGGCAATCCGCTGTTCACGCTGGTCGCGCACGTGTGGGGACTGATCCCGTGGGCCGCGGGCTATGCGGAACGCATCAATCTGTTCGCCGCCGTGACGAGCGCGGTGTCCGCCGGCTGCTGGTTCCTCGTCGGCGAGCGCTGGCTGCGCTCCATCGTGCCCGCCATGTGGCCGCGCCGGCTGGCCGCGCTCGCCGGCGCGATCGTGTCGGCAACCTCGTTCACCGTCTGGAATCAGTCCGTCGTGAACGAGAAGGTGTACACGCTCAGCCTGCTGTCGATCGCGCTCATCCTCTGGCTGATCGTGCGCTGGGACGATCAGCCCGCCGGCGAAGCGCACGATCACCATCTGCTGCTGATCATCTACCTGCTGGCGCTCACCGCCACGAACCACATGATGGGCGTGCTGGTGGGACCGGTCGTGCTCGTGCTGCTGTTTCCGCCGCTCAAGAATCAGCGCCCGGTCACCGATGCAGAGCGCGCCATCGAGTGGTCGCAGTTTCTCGTGGTCACGAGCGTCTGGTTCTTGCTCCTCTCACTCGGCCTCGAGAGCGCGACGTGGGTCATGGCCGCCGGCGCGATCGTCGTGGCTTCCCTCGTCTACGCGACGCTGGTCGCGGGCAACGTGTCGTTCGCGCTCACCGCCTTGCTGGTCGCCGTCGTCGGGCTGTCGGTGTACGTCTATCTCCCGATCCGCGCCGGCTTCCATCCGCCCATCAACGAAGGTGAGCCGACGAATTGGCAGGCGTTGTGGGCGGTGCTGACGCGCCAGCAGTACGGCAAGCCGTCGATCTTCGACAATCCGACGCAGGCGCCCGGACTCGGCAACACGGGGCACACGCTCGCGCTCTACAAAGACCAGCTCGGCAATTACGTGCAGTACTTCAGCTGGCAGTTCGCTCACGACTGGTCCGAGCTGACGCAGCGACTGCTCGGCGTGCTGTTCTTCGTGGTCGGCGGCGTCGGTGCCCTGCGACACTGGAAAGCCGACAAGCGCAGCGCGCTGGCGATGACGATTCTCGTCTTCACGTTCACGTTCGCGCTCGTCTTCTATCTCAACTTCAAGTACGGCTTCTCGCTCCACGGTGACCAGGCCTCGACGGCGCACGAGGTGCGCGAGCGCGACTACTTCTTCATCTGTTCGTTCGCGTTATGGGGCATCTGGGTCGGCATTGGACTGGCGTCAATAATGGAGTGGCTGAGCGAGCTTGCGCGCGGCAGCCAGCCGAACGAGACACGGCGGTGGATCTATGGGACGCCGCTCCTCGCGATCGCGTTGATCCCACTCGCCGGCAACCGGCTGACCGCATCGCGGAAGGGTGAGACGCTGGCGCGCGACTTCGCCTATGACCTGCTGCAATCGGTCGAGCCATACGGCGTCCTCGTCACCGCCGGCGACAACGACACCTTCCCGCTCTGGTACGCGCAGGAAGTCGAGGGCATTCGGCAGGACGTGACGATCGTCAACCTGTCGCTCGCCAACACCGACTGGTATCTGCGGCAGATTCAGCACCGCCCCATCGTGCCGTTCGATTCCACCAAGGCGCCGGCGATTTATCGCGGCCGGCAGTGGCCGATGCCCAGCGGCCCGTTGATGAGCTACTCGGACCAGCAGCTCGCGGCGCTCGAGCAGTACTACATCATCGACCAGAAGCGGACCGCGCGCCTCGGCACGATCAACGTCACGATCGATCCGCAGATGCTGGGCCGTCCGTACTTGGAGCGGGCGGACGTGGTCGTGCTCGAGGTGATCAAGGATCAGATCGGCAAGCGCCCGATCTACTTCTCACGCACCGTGGGCTTGTACGGCGATCAGTTCGGCTTCACGGGACATCTCGAGGGACAGGGCTTCGCGCGCGCGTTACGCGAGCACGAGCTGGTGCAGTCGGACAGCATCAAGGCCGTGCAGTCGCTCGGCTTCGTGAACGTGCCGCGCACGACGAAGCTCCTGTTCGACGTCTATCACGCGGATGCGGCGGCGCGGCCGAGGCCGCGGGGCTGGGTGGACAAGCCGTCGGAAGGAATCCTGTCGCTGTACGCGCTGACGTATTACACGATGGCGCAGACGATACAGACGACGCCGGGGAGCGGAGCACTCGCCGCGCGCGCGCAGGCGATTGCCCAGTCGATCTTCCGGAACACGGAGACGATGCTGCAACCGCTACCGGAGCGTCCCGCGACTCCGGCTCCGATCCACTAGCGCGTCTTTGGTGCCCCCCCCGCC
>Ga0099794_10000269_pt1 | contig 18026 bp, 19 predicted proteins | sample Rivendell_Oct201_10_FD_77320 | JGI IMG/M metagenome (GOLD analysis project Ga0099794, IMG submission 77320) | Vadose zone soil microbial communities from the Eel River Critical Zone Observatory, Northern California, USA -... | ecosystem: Host-associated > Plants > Roots > Rhizosphere > Soil ... | reverse complement strand
GGGCGCGCCGGTGGCCGCGCCGGAGGACCTGGCCCAGCGCCGGGCCGCGCTCGCCCGGTTCGCTCGGAAGTGGCGCCACCGGCTGCCGTGCGACGTCCGCGGGCTACCCGCGCGCGTGCGTGATTGGCTCGCGGCGCCGCGGACGGTATCATCACCCGCATGATCCCCTTCGCGAAGGGCCACGGGCTCGGCAACGACTACATCGTGATCAACGCGGCCGATCTCCCGGCCGCGCTCACCGCGCCCCAGATCACGCGCATCTGCGACCGCAACTGGGGCGTGGGCTCGGACGGCATCCTGCTGCTGACGCCGCCGTGGGACGGAGCCGACTTCGGGCTACGCATCCTGAACCCGGACGGCAGCGAGGCCGAGAAGTCGGGCAACGGGCTCCGCATCTTCGCCAAGTACCTCCACGACCACGGGCACGCCAAGAGGCCCACCTTCACGGTGGCCACCAAGGGCGGGCGGGTCGAGTGCACCTGCCACGTGGTCGATGGCCGCATGAACCTGGTCACGGTGGAGATGGGCCGCTGCACCTTCGTCGCGCCGGAGATCCCGATGAACGGGCCCGCGCGGGAGGTGGTGAAGGTGCCTCTGCAGGTGGACGGGGAGACCCTGCTGATCACCGCGGTGTCGGTCGGGAATCCGCACTGCGTGATCTTCACCGACCGGCTCGACGAGGCGCTGGTGCGGCGTCTCGGGCCCAAGGTCGAGCACCATCCCTCGTTCCCGAACCGCATCAACGTGCAGTGGGCGCGGGTGGCGTCGCGCTCCATGGTCGACATCCTCATCTGGGAGCGCGGGGCCGGGTGGACGCTGGCCTCCGGCTCGTCCTCGAGCGCGGTCGCGTGCGCCGCGGTCCGCAACGGCCTCTGCGATCACGGGCTCGTCACGGTGCGGATGCCGGGAGGCGAGCTGTCGATCGACGTGCGCCCCGACTGGTCGATCCGGCTCAAGGGCGCGGTCGAGGAAGTCTACACCGGCGCGCTCACCCCCGACTTCATGGCCACCCTGGAACGGCTCTGACGCCCGACCCGCGAGCCCACCGGCGGGAGTAGTCGAACGTCGACCGGACCCGCCGGGGCCCACGGGCCCGGGTCTGGGCGAGCTACTTGGTCGGCTTGGCGGCGGGCGCGGCGGGGACCCCCGGGGGAGCCGATTCGACGCCGAGGACCTTGACGTCGAAGAACAGGGTCTTGCCTGCGAGCGGGTGGTTCAGGTCGAGCACCACCGTGTTCTCCTTGATCTCCTTCACCACCACCGGCCGGGTCTCCCCGGACCCGCTGCGGGCCATCAGGGGGGTGCCGACCTTGAGCCCTTCCTTGGGCACCGAGTCCTTGGGCACCTCGGTCTGCGCGTTGGGCACGACCGGGCCGTAGGCGTCCTCGGGCTTGACCACGACCTTCTTCTCGTCGCCCGCGTGCATGCCCACCAGCTCCCGCTCGAGACCGGGAATGATCTGCTGCTGGCCCTGGGTGAAGGTGAGCGGGTTCTTGCCCTTGTTGGTGTCGAGCACCTGGCCGCCCTCGTCCTTCAGGGTGTACTCGATGCTCACGTTGGAACCGTTCTGCACCGTGCCGGTGACGGTGCCCGGCGACGTGGCCGGGGTCTGTGCGAAGGCGGTGGACGCGAGCAGGGCCACGAGCACGGCGGCGAGCTTCCCGATGCGAGTCATCGTCACCTCCAGGCGCGCACGAGAGAGGCAAAAGGCGCGCGATTCGACTCTACACCCGGCCTCCGGGGCGACGCAACGCGACGGGGGCGCACGGCGGGTCGTGCTATCATCGCCCGACCTTGAGAGCCCTCTGCGCCTGGTGTCAGCGAGACGGCGGACCCTCCTTTCTCGGGGAGCGCGAGCCGTTCGACGACGATAGCGAGACGCACGGGGTCTGCCGCCGCCACCTCCAGTACATCCTGGCCGGGCTACCTTCGCACTCCTTCCCGGACGTCACCTATCTGGTCGTGGTCCGGCGAGGCGAGGACGGCCTGCACGACTACCTGGATCGGGCCTTCCTGGGCGTGCGCGGGGTGAAGGTGATCATGGACCGGCGCGAGCGGGAGCGCCGAGGCTCCGAGCGTCGGGCGAGTGACGAACGGCGCCAGGTGGAGCGCCGGCAGCCGCGCGGGATCTCCTATGCCCTCGGCTACACCACGGTACGCTTCGGCGCGGCCTCCGAGGACGTGAGGGCAGAAGCGGCACTCGGGTGAGCCCGGCCGGGGCGCCCTAGGACCGGTGCGGGGTCTGGGGGGCGCGCGCCGCCTCGTCGGTGAGCAGGCCGGGGTTGCCCAGGCGGTGCAGCGCGAGCGTCGCCAGGCGGGTGACGTGCTCGGCAAAGACCTTGAAGGTATCCGCGACCGCGAGCCGCTCTGCCCGGAGGAGGTCGAGCGCGCGCCTGAGGGTCTCGTTGTCCGCCCGCAGCCGGCGAGTCTCCTCGGACAGCGCCTCGACCTTCGATCCGAGTGCGGCCGCGCCCTGCAGGCTCTCCAGGGTGAGCCGGAACAGGTGCTCGCCCTCCTTCACCCAGCGTACGAGGTCCGCGGCTGGATCTTCAATCATGGGCGGGTATCTTACCGCAAGCGACCTTCCATTTCGCGTCCCCGGAAGCGATGATGACTGGCGCGCATACAACTCACGCGTGGTCTCCAAGTCCTCGGGACCTTGGTGTCGAGACTCCTCCTCCCGACAAGTAACGGAGAGGATCGATCCCTACCGTTAGGGCCTGCCCTCGATCCCGATGGTGTCGTGCTCGTCGACCGAGTTGACGGTCGAGACCTTGGGTCCAAGGGGTCCGGGCGAGGCGGGAATTCGTCAGGCACAGTGCCTGGCGCTCGGCCCGCACACAACTCCGCGAAGAGGCGTTCGCCGTCCAGGCGATGCTCGATCGACATGACGCCCCGCACCCCATTGTGGTGACGGACGGAATGCTCGATGACACAGTGCGGGAGCCATTCCTACGCCACGCCTGTGCTATTCCTGATCGGACGCGATCGAAGCCGCGGGACCGGTGACAGAAATGCTGGTCTGAAGGAGACGCCTGAGCGCTTTCGCGAGGGCGCGGCAAAGCTGGCCGTAGCACAATCCGCTAGCATAGTGGGTGTTTCCGATGGACAGGAAGGACGCAACTAGTTAGAATCCCGGCCACGGACGATTAGCTCAGTTGGCAGAGCACCGGCCTCACATGCCGGGGGTCACTGGTTCAAGTCCAGTATCGTCCACCATTGCCGATCTGGACCCGGAGGGGACTCAGAGCCTCCGGGTCTACATATCTCTTCAAGACGCGCTATGAGGGGTGCTGGTCTGGGCTTGCGGATTCTCGGACTCGCCGCGCTCCTCGTTTTCGTTGGCGCGGCCTTCACTCCGGTTTCGAATTGGCTGAACGCCTGGATGGCGGGCGCGGCGCGGATCGAGCCAGCGGATGCCATCGTCGTGCTGGGTCGGGGAGGCGCCGACAGTGACGGTGTGCTCACCAATCGGTCGCTGCGCCGCTTGATGCACGGAATCGAGTTGTACCGGGAGAGGCTGGCGCCGCTGCTCGTGCTGTCCGGCACGGGTGAGGAGACGGGCGCGCGGGCCGTCCTCGCGGAGGGCCTGGGCGTTCCGGCCACGGTCATCATGCAGGTCAGTTCGGTGCATACCACCCGCGAGGAGGCCGAGCGGATCGGGGAGCTGCTGCTTCCCCGAGGCCGGCGGCGCATTCTCCTGGTGGGCGATCCCATCGACATGCCCCGGGCGCGGGCGGTGATGGAGCGCGCGGGGTTCACGGTGCTGCCGGCACCCACGGCAGCCACCGGCCCGTCGCTGCCCGAAGGCCGGCTCGGGCTGCTACGCGACATCGCTACAGAGCTGGGCGGCCTCGCCTACTACCGGATCACGGGCCGGCTGTGACTCCGGACGCACGCATGCTGGCTCCGATCTTCATCTTCGGCCTGACGTCCATCGGGATCTATCTCGCGCGTGTGGGACGCGAGGGACTGCATCCGTCGGCCCTGGCGGGAGCAATGCGGGACGTACTGGAGTCCCTCGGGCTCGGCGTGCTCTTCCTGCTGGTCAATCTGGTGGTGGGCGCGGCGATAGTCCTGGGAGTTCGCTCGCTGAGCTGACACTTCGTCTCGATCTACTTGCTCAGTGACGTGACACGGCCGATCCTATCCCTGGTACAAGCGCTAGTCTTCCAGCGCTGGCGGGAGCGGTCGAGGTGAGCGATGAGACGCTGGACATCCTGATCGCGTGCGCGGGCCTGGCCTGGCTCATCTGGCTCGGGATCTTCGGAGCCAGCCGCAGCCTCGGATCCCGGGCCATGCCCAGCCGGCCCGCCAGGTCCTGGCCGTGGGTGATCGCGCTGCCGGCCGCGCTTATTCTGGGCTGCCTGGCGTACTTCTTGTTAGGTAGGCCTTGACGTTTCGGCGGAGCTTTGTGAGAGCGCGTGGTCTACGACCGAGCGGAGCTGGTCGAGCGAGAACGGCTTGGCCAGGACGAAGTCGACCCCGCGGGACTGCGCGTCATCCGGGCCCATCCGGTCACCGTAGCCAGTCATCAGTGCGATCCGGGTCGCCGGCCAGCGTTGCTTGAGCCGATGCGCCACCTCGAGTCCCGAGATACCGGGTAGTCCCAGGTCCACCATGGCCATGTCGAAGGCCCGCGTCTCCAGCTCGACGAGGCCGGATTCGCCGTCGGGGGCGGTCACGACCATGTACCCGTGCCGGCTGAGCAACTCGCGGAGAACCTCGCGGACTTCCTCGGAATCGTCGACCACCAGGATCTTCGCGCCGGGAGCCGACTTGGGCGCCGGGGGCGGCTCGGGGGCAGGCGGGTTGGCGGCCTGGCGGGCCATGTCGGGCCTCGTCGCGCTGGTCTCGGCCCCGGACGGAAGCCACACCGTAAACACGGTACCCTTGCCGGGCTCGCTCTCGACCTTCATCTCGCCGCCATGCCGGTCGACGATGGCGTAGGCGCCGCTCAGGCCGAAGCCCTTGCCCTTCTCCCGCTTGGTCGTGAAGAAGGGGTCGAAGATGTGCAGCCGTACCTGCTCGGTCATACCGATGCCGGTGTCGGCAATCTGGCAGTACACGCGCCCGCCCTCGGTTCCGGTCCGGAACGTGAGGTTGCCTCCCTCCGGCATCGCGTCGAGCGCGTTGAGGGCAATCGCGGTGAGCACCTGGCGAAGCTCGGCCATGTCGCCCGGCACGAGCGGCACCGGTCCGGGCTCGGAGTGGACCTCGCCGTTGATACCGCGGGCGGCGAGCTGCTGCGTCCAGCGCGAGCGGGCGGACGCGGCGATCTCATCGACGAGCTGGTTGAGATCAACCGGCTGGAAGGGCCTGGCTGGGCGGCTGCGGCTGAAGTCCTGGAAGCGCCGGACCACCCACGCGCCCTCGAGCGCCACCTGCTCGATCATGCGTAGGGAGCGGCGGACGTCGGGATCCTGCACGTCGGCGAGGAGGAGCTGGGCGCGCGCCAGGATGCCAGAGAGTGTGTTGTTGAAGTCGTGCGCCACCTCGCCCGCCATCTCCCGGAAGGCGCGTAGGCGCTCCTGCTGGACCACCTGGAAGTGCGCGGCGACGAGCCCGTCCAGGAGCGATTGAACCTCGCTCATGACGGAGCGGCCCGCGCGCTCCACCGGCTTTGGCTGGTCGCCCTTCGACGTCACGGGCTTTTCGCTGTCTCGCGCCTCAGGACTGAGGCGGGCGGGGATCGCGAGCGAACGGGCTCGACTTGGAGGGGCCCTGGAACTTGTGAGCTACCTGGTTGACCAGGTCTTTCATCTCGCCCAGCAGCTTGGCCGCCGACTCGCCGGCCTCGACCTGCTCGGTCTTGAGGCGATCGCTCTCGGCCTGGAGCGCGACCACCTCCGAGCGCAGATGCTCAACCTCCCGCTGGGCGCTCTCGGCGAGCCCGCGCTGCTGCTGCGCCTCCGCGCGCAGTCGCCCGAGTTCCTCGCGAAGCTCCGCTTGCTCGCGCTGAGCGGAGTCCGCCACTGACTGGAGGCGATCGTTGTCCTCCATGAGAGCCGTGACGGTTCGGAGCACGTCCTGCATCTCATCGACCCAGCTAGCGAGCGCATGCCGCGTCTCGCTCCTGGCGGTGGGATCGGCCGAGTTGGTCATCGACGCATTTCCTCCTGTCGCACCTATCGAGAGCTCACCGGTCCCTGCCTGGGGAGCTGGGCAGGTGAACTATTCTAGCCCCCGGTCGGTCCGCCCTCCATCGCAAAGCCCTGACAACCGTTCTGCCCACGTGCAGGACTCGGCCGGGGGCAGATCTGAGTATCGTCACCGAACTAGCAACAGCAATGCCACGACTGGATGGGGTATTAAATCAACTACTTACGATTATGGCTGCCCGGGCAGGGCGCAATAATTGTCAGGAAGACACCCCCTCGCTGTCACCCAGATTTGCCCCATGGCGGGGAAGGGGCGGTGCTAGGCGAAGTGGCCCAGGTAGTCTCGGAGCTTCAGATACTCACCGCGGGCCAGATTCGCGAAGACTACCACGGCGCCGCCAGTGTAAACCTCCCAGACTAGGGAGGGGAGGCGCAAGCTGCCTCCTACGTCTGGACCCGGCAGCTCGACGACGACGACATCCCCCACGGTGAGCTGGCCCTCGACCGTCACGCGCCCCCCAGAGGTACTCAGGTCGACAGTCCGGCCGGCCAACGTGTCGCCCTCATCGGAGCTGGTCTCGATGCGGATCGGCAGGCTGACGGCCACGCGGCGCGCCCAGCGTCGGATATCACCGGGCGCCACGAACGGGGCGATTCGCTCGGCCTCGCCCTCGCCGAGCGTGACGAAGGAAACGCCGAATCCGCGTGGGTCTCGACGCGCGACCTTGACGAGGACCTCGAGGCGCCCGGTGTCTTTGGGAAGCGTCACGCGGAGCATGAGCGGCGTATCCGGCTCGATATCGAGGTCGGTGCTCACCCGCATGCCGGTTAGGCTCACATCGATGATCTGACCGACGCCGACCCGTCCGTCGGCTGCTTCGAGGATGACCGGCCATGCGGTCCGCATGCGCGGGAACCGACGGCGATCCTGCCCAGTGATCACGGTGGCCTTTCCCCCTCCAACCATCGTACTCATCCGGGGCGAAGGCCGGTAGTTCTTCCTATTGCGCCCCCCGGATGATCACCGCCCCGTGGGTCCGGAGGCGATGGGCGACCTGCGGCGAGTTCCGGGAGTCGTCCTTGCGGCGGTCGAGAATCACGCGCACCTTGGCATCGCGGGAGAAGGCCTGGACTAGGTGCGCATAGAGATCGGCCTGCCCGCGCGCGACGACGATGAGCCAACGCTTGGCGGGTTGGCCGTCCAGGTGGTGCTTTTCCGCGGATTCTGGCATTGTGAAAGCCTCGCTCCAGTGACGAAGCAAAGCGAGGGCCATACCCAACGAGCGAAGTAAATCAACTGCATATGGGTCTTCATCCCCTGTGTAGCGCCACGGAACCGTAGGCTCCATGACGAAAACTGTCCTCAGAGCTGGAGGCTTAGCGGGGCAAGGGTGCGGAATCGTCGATATTTTAGCCTGATAGGCCTTCTGGCGGTGTCAGTCTGCATCGGCAATCCGACGACATCGCCCGGCCATGGGCACAAGACGGCTGGTCCTGAGGCTTCCCAGGTGCCCAGCAGACTCGAGAAGGCCACTTCCGCGGTGATCTCGTCCATCATCAGCTACCAGGCCGCCCTCGGGCGCGTGCTCGTCATCCACGAACAGGAACTGGCCCGCCGCAGCGAGCTGGCGGAGCTGAGGCAGGATCTCTACGAGCGAGGAGTGTTATCCAAGCGGGAGTTCGAGGACGGCCAGAAGGCGCTTAACGACGCCCGGACGAACGTGGAGGATACACAGCGGGCGATGGCTGAGGCCGACCGCATGCTGTCGGAGGCACGCATGGCCGAGGCGCTCGCGCGCCTGACTCCGCTGCCGCGCGGCGGCTACGAGGAGACGGCTGGCCTGGTGCGGTACAACGGCGCCACGGCGTGGTCGCTGACGCACGACCTCGGTCGGCTCCAGCAGTTCTTCGTGAGCCGGTTCGGCCGGGCCCTGCCGATCAGCGCCCTCGGCCAGACGCCGCTCCACGATCGCATGGGCTTCGACCACCGCAACGCTCTCGACGTGGCGGTGCATCCCGACAGTCCGGAGGGGCGGGCCCTCATGGAGTACCTACGTGCGGCGGGCATCCCGTTCATCGCCGCGTGGGGGGCGATCCCGGGCTCGGCGTCCGGCGCCCACATTCATGTGGGGCAGCCCTCCCCGCGGCTGACCACCCGGCGCTGAAACCGGCGCGTTCGGCACGTCGCAGTAGCCAGGAGTCCAAGTAATGAATGCTGCCATCTACGACCGCATCCTTCTCGCCCTCCTCTGCCTCCACGTCCTCGCCACGTCGGCCTCGGCCGACTGCGCGTGGGTGCTGTGGATGGAAGAACGATTCGCGTCCACCCCCGCCGAATCGTCCTGGCGTGTGCTTCAGGGTGCGACGACATATGACTCGTGCCAGGCCGGCCTCTATGCGCGGGTCCGGGACGACGACACCGACCGGGCTACGCGGGGTGAACCGATGCTTACCGAGGTCTATGGACCGGTGATCGCCAAGCTTCGCGGCCCTGACGGCAGAGGGGCGAGCCAGGTGCTCCGATACCTCTGCCTCCCCGACACCGTGGACCCGCGTGGGTCGAACCGGAAGTAAGCCGGCAACGGGTGGAAGCCAGGCCACCGTCGTACCAGATGGGGATCGGGCGGTGCAGGGCAACGCCTTGACGTGCTGCGGTTCCAGCCTCTACGATCGGCGAGATCCAACATGAATCGACGCTCGTTTATCACGACTGTCACCATGGCCACTGCCGCTGCGACTGTGGGCACGGCGCCAAGCGGTCGGGCGGCGGGGTCGTCGACCGCGGTGGGGGAGTGGTCGATCATCTCGAAAAACACGGTCCGCGAAGTTCCTCTCCCGTTCGAGCCCGAGGGCAACCGCGTGAACTTCATGGTGGCGTGGAGTGGCGCCATCTGGGACGCGGCGGGGCGCCGCATGTTGGCCTTCGGGGGTGGTCACCACGACTACGCCGGCAACGAGGTGATGGCCTTCAACCCGGACTCGGGCCTATGGAGCTTACTGATGCCGCCGAGCCCCGCGCCGCCGGCGATCACCGCGGGCCCGGCGGCCTACCCCGACGGGACCCCGGCCTCGCGGCACACCTACAGCGGTATCACGTACGTGCCTTGGGTCGGCGCTGGTGGCGGCATGTTCGTTTACTCGGGCTCGCACTGGAGCCTCGGCGGCTGGGGCAGCCCGGGAACGGATACGTGGATGCTTGATCTCGCGGCGAAAGCGTGGACCCGCCTGGCCGATGCCCCCAGCGGCTACGTGGCGGCGATGGCGACCTGCGACCCGAGCCGCCAGGCCATCTGGATTGTGTCGAGCGACGGCAAGGTCTGCCGCTACGACTCCGAGCGCAATCGCTGGACGGTCGCGTCGGCGTTCCAGAACGGCTCCGATGCGGCGGCGACGTTCGTCTACCACCCAGTGACGAAGCGGCTCTACGCGGCCGGCAACACGACCTTCAACCCGCCGAAGGTCTTCGACGCCACGAGCCGGTCACCCAGCATCTCGAACTTCCCAATCATCGGGCCCAACATGGCGAAGGGCGGCCCGGTGCTCGTGGCTGATCCCCTCGCGCCGCTGCTCTATACGGTCGATCGCGGCGTGGTCTGGCAGATCGACGCGCGCTCCGGCAAGGCGGTGGCACTCCCGAGCGGTGGCGTGACGCCCAGCACCGAGAACGGCCAGGGCACCTTCGGGCGCGGTCAGCTCGACCCCCAGATGCGGCGGCTGCTCCTGGTCAACCGCATCGACGAGCCCGTCTTCGCCTACCAGCTGCCAGACGCGCCGCGGTGACCCCGCATCTCCATCTCAACAGTTATGTCTTCGATGACCTTGGGCCGCACGTACCGCGGGCGGCCTCCAGCCTCAAGCGTCCCCTCCTCGGTGAAACACAATCTGACGAAGCTGCCGCCACACGTCGCGGTGGATCAGCGTGATCGTGACGAGATAGGCTACCGAGCCAACCGCGATGAGGGTCGTGCTCCGCCAAGGTAGCGCCCATTCGCCGACCACGAGGCGCGCGCTGCCGATCGCGGCCACCATGGCCAGCCCAGCGAGCACCGGGCGCACCAGGGTGCGCACCACGTCGCCAAACGCCACACCGAGCGACGCGCTGGTGCGTGGGAAGTTCAGTAGAAACGTGGCGGGAATTGCCACTAGCCAGGAGGCGGCAAGCCCCTCGGCGCCCCAGAACGCTCCGATCAGGAAGCAGCCGGGCCACACCACCGCGGTGATGACGGTGTTGCGCAGCGCGGTGCCCGCGCGCCCTACCCCAGCGACCGCGGTGTTGAAGAGCCCGCTCACCATGCGTAGAGGCACGACCAGAGTGACCATCTGCAGGGTACGGGTGGCGGCGGCCCACTTCGCGCCAAGCACGATGGCCACGAACTCCGGCGCCACCGCGGCCAGCCCCCATAGCACTGGCACGCTGACTGTCGTCAGCAGGCTGCAGGCCTGCAGCAGACGCCTCTTCAGCCGCTCTGGATCGTCTTGCAGGCGCGCGACCGCCGGGAACGCGACCTGGTTGATCACGCTCATCATCTTCTGCATGGGCAGGGTCGCGAGATGGAGCGAAACGGAGTAGACGCCGAGCGCCGCCTTCGACATCATCCGACTGCCCACCAACACGTCCGCCTGGTTGACCAGGATCCAAGCGAGATTGCCGCCCGAGTACTTCGCGCCGAAGTCGAGGTGCGAGCCGATGCCTCGCAACCGAAAGTCCGGCCACACGTTTTCGCCCCGACTCACCAGAAGGCCGGCCCGGGTCGCGCTCCCGAGCACGTTGCCGAGCACCAGCGCCCATACTCCAAACCCGTACAAGGCCATGGTGAGCGTCGCCAGGCTCGTGCTCACCGCGGTAATGAATTCCACCCGGGACAGCCACTTGAAGTCCAGGGCGCGCGAAGCTAGCGCCTGCGGCACCGCACCGAGCGCGATGAACACGAACTGCAGCGCAGCCGTTTGGAAGAGTGGGGTGAGCCGGACGTCCGCGAAGGCCCAACCAGCCAGACGCGATGCGACGACCAGCAGCGCGCCCAGGCCCAGATGGAGCAGCCACACGAAGCCCGCCACCCGCGCGAGCAGCGCGGGCTCGAGGCGGCGGGCCTGGACGAGGGAGGCACCCAGGCCAAGCTCGGCCAGGCTGGTCGAAACCGACATCACCACTGACACGATGGCCATGAGGCCGTAGTCGGACGGGGCGAGAATGCGCACGAGGGCGAGTGTGACCACCCAGGTCGCCGCCTGGCCGACCAAACGCGTCCCCGCGGTCCACCGGAGCGCGGTCAGCGTCTTGCGCTCGATGCTCACCGGAAGCTAATACTCGCTGGACTTCTGCCGTTCACGAAGGGGCCGGGCGGCTCAGTTGCCGCTCACAGCGACAGACAAGGTCACGATGGGGTCGCTATCCTCGTCTGCGACGCACAGCAACGAGACGGACGGCTCGATCGCGAAGAAACGCGCCGGCTCCCCAGCCGATCCGGCCGACCACCACGTCCCCGACGTCGTCTGCCCGCGTGCTGCTGCCCGTGAGCTTGGTGAGAAGCCTCGAGATCGTCGGGAGCGACATCAGGCTGCCTCGCTCGGCGTCCACTCATAGACGGTGATCATCGCGTTCCGCTCGTTGCTCAGGTAGGCGTAACTCTCCCCAGATGGAAGGTCGCGTGGCGCTACCTCGCCGAGAGCGCAGGCCGACGGTAACCCCCAGGTGAGCTTTCGTCAACTAGCTCCCCGTCTAGCGTCCGCGGTCGGGACTGAGGTCCTGCGGCTGCGACTCCCGTGCTTGCGAGTATTGATCCGTCGTCCAGCGAGCCCCACCTGCGCTGGCGCGCCTCGGTGGCTGCGGCCGAGCCTACGATCCGCTGCCGGTGCAGGAGTGAGCTCGATTCGATGAACTCCCTTGACACATCCCAGAACCAACTTTACGATTCCCTCAACCTTCCGCTGAGAGGGCAGAAGGTCTTGGTTTTCCGGACGGCGGAAGAAGTACCGGTTCCACCGTAGGATCCCGCTTCGCACCCCATTTCTGTCTGTGCAGCGGAGTTGCATCGAAAGCCTCAGTTAGGATCTCAGTATCGGCCACAAGCCCTGCGCAGTGCTTCTGGCGCCCGCGCAGGCTGATTAGGTGGTGGTTGGTGCAGCCGAAGCAGCCGCGGCTCGTCATCGTTGCGCCTGACCGAGGCGAGTGGCACGACTTTATGCGGGAGCGCTTCGCGGGCGACTCCGAGGTCGAGATCGTGCTGGACCGGCGCGTTCGGGAACGCCGCGCCAGCGGCGTCGCGCCGGTTGTCCAGATCGAACGTCGCCACCGCGAGCGCAGGGCGTGCGACATCTCCCGGGAGTTGTCGGCCACCGGCTGGGCGGAGGGCCGGCGTGCGACCGAGCAGGTTGGACCTCGGCGTCAGCCATCCACCGTGATGTTCTCGGCAATTCTCGTCGCGGCCGTTGCCTTACGAGGATACTGGGCGATCCATCACGGCTCAGTGTTGGAAGGGAACGGATGCGAGTACGCGCGGATCGCCGAGAATCTGGTCAAGCACGGGGCATACGTCGGGCTCTCCGGAGAACCCGAGCTCATGTTCCCCCCGTTGTACCCCATCCTGCTCGCGCTCGGCTCGCTCATCGCGGGTTCTGTCGACGGCGCGACGCGGCTCGTCCCATTCCTCGCGGGCGTACTCCTCGTGCCCGCCGTGTTCGCCCTCGCTCGACTCCTATATGGTCCGCGCGTCGCGCTCGGCGCCGCGGCCCTGACGGCGCTCCACCCGTTGCTCATCGACCTCTCCGGCTCCGCATTCTCGGAGGGGACCTACCTCCTCCTGATGGTGATGGCCCTCTACTGGGGGCTCCGTTCCCTGGACACCGACGCGCTCGCCCCTACGGTGTGGTGCGGGGTGATGTGCGGGCTGGCGTACCTCACCAGGCCGGAGGCGTTCTTCTACCTCGTCATCGTTTTAGCCGCGGCGCTGGTGGCGGACCTGAGACGGCCGACGTTTGTCCCCCGCTTTACGCGCCGAGCCCTGGGTCTGCTCGCGCCGTTCGTGATCCTCATCGCGCCCTACGCGGCGTACCTGTCGGTGCATACCGGGAGCCTGCGCCTCGAGGGCAAAGGCGTCATGAACTACACGATCGGGGAGCGTCGGAACTCTGGAATGAGTATGGATGAAGCGTCCCTAGGGATCGGTCCGGATCTCTCGGAGGATGGTCCACAGCTCTCACCGAACCGATTCATAGCCACAACCCACCGGAGACTCTCGCCCGGCGAGATTGCGCGCTACTGGGTCGCGAGTGCCCGCCGCAACAAGATGCCGCTCCTCCAGCAGCTGCTCCTCTCCCCCGTCTTCGGCTCCGCCCTCGTCGTGGGCCTCATCACGCTCGGACTGTTCCGTCGCGCGTGGCCCTCGCGGCGGGCCCGGCGCGAGGGGGTCCTACTTGCCGTCGCCTCGGGTCATCTCGTCCTGGCCCTCGGCTTACACTACGTCGCTCTCAGGTATCTGCTCCCGCTGCTGCCTCTATCCCTCCTGTGGGTCTCCGGGGGAGTCGACGAGGCGGCGCGATGGGGTGTGGCCTCCGCCCGGCGGGGGACGGCTCTGGGGCGGCGGGCTGCCCGGTGGCTCGATCCCGGCATCCGCGGCGTCCTGATCCTGGCGGTCCTGCTACTGGCGGCCTTGGGCGTGCGCTGGGGGTCACTCCAGGACGAGGGCCCGAGGGCCCTCCTCTGGAAAGACGTCGGCACGTGGCTCGGGAACTACCGGCCCGGGCCGAAGCGAGTCATGACCGTGGCCACCGAGATCCCATACTACTCGGGAGGCCTGTCCTTCGGGATGCCGTACGCGGACGCGTCACTCGCGCTGCGATACGTGCACTCCAAGCGGCCGGATTTCATCGTGCTGGTCAGGGAGGAGCACTACCGCGCGCCGTACCTCAAGCAGTGGCTCGAAGAGGCGATCCCCGACCGAGCGGCGAGGCTGATCTACCGGATCGGCCCGGCCGCGCTCCCCGACATTGCGATCTACGAGTGGGACGGTTCGGGACCGTAGCGGCTGTTCGATCCTTATGCCGTGCTTTACGGCCGGCTCAACACGCCAGCCTGCGGTAGCCGCGTTGACATGCCTCGGCCATCTCCAAGCTCAAGCGTGGCGTCTCCCGGCCGACAGGAGCTGACGAAGCTGCCTCCACATTGCGGTCAAGCCAACCGCAATGAGGAAGGGGGTCCGCAGCGGTAGCGCCCATTCCCGACCACGAGGCGGATGCACGCGATCGCGGCGACCATCACCGGTCAGGCGGACATCGGGCGCACTAGGGTGCGCACAATGTCGCGAGCCCCACATCTCGGGAGCACCGTCAATGGCCGTCCTGTGCGACCCGGCTTCGCTCTTCGGCACATTGTCTCCTTGACACCGTCCAACCGAGCGGAGACAATGCGGCCCCAACATGTGTGACCTGGCGCAAGCCAGTCCCGCTACTCGGAACGCGACGGCTGGGTCGAGTGCTCGTTGAAAGACGAATGCCACCCGTGAGACCGCCAGAGCCTTTCAAGCCCGCGAAGCTGTCGGTGGTCATCCCCTGCTTCAACGAGGAACAGACGCTCGCAACCTGCGTGGACCGCGTCCTCGCGATCCAGGACGAGGGGCTCTCCCTCGAGATAATCGTCGTGGACGACTGCTCGCGCGACCGCAGCGCTGGAATCGCCGCGGACCTCGCCCGTGAGCATCCCGAGGTGCGGGTGCTCCGCCACGCGAAGAATCAAGGGAAGGGGGCTGCACTTCGGACCGGGTTCCACGAGGCGACCGGAGAGTTCGTCGCGGTCCAGGATGCCGATCTCGAGTACGAGCCCATGGACCTCAGGGACCTCCTCGGCCCGCTCCGCAGCGGCAAGGCGGATGTGGTGTTCGGCTCCAGATTCCTGAGTGCTACTCCCCATCGCGTGCTCTACTTCTGGCACTATCTCGGGAATCTCTTCCTCACCTTCCTCTCCAACATGTTCACCGACTTGAACCTGAGTGACATGGAGACCTGCTACAAGGTCTTCCGGCGCGAAGTCATCCAAAGCATCGAGATCAAGGAGAATCGCTTTGGCTTCGAGCCCGAAGTGGTTGCCAAGGTCGCTCAGCAGCGGCTCCGTATCTACGAGATGGGCATCTCGTATTCGGGCCGGACCTACGCCGAAGGAAAGAAAGTCGGATGGCGCGACGGAGTGCGGGCGCTATATTGCATATTCCGTTACAACGCCCACCAGATGCCCGTCCCGATGCAATTCCTGACCTATCTCGTGATCGGGGGCACGGCTGCCCTGATCAATCTCGCCGCATTCCTGGCTCTCATGGCGGTGGGCGTCCCGCTCTCCGCCTCCGCGCCCATCGCCTTTGTCGTCGCCGCCGCGCTGAACTATCTCCTCTGCGTCAAGCTCCTCTTCTATCGGAAGATACGGTGGAACGCCTTCCTCGAGCTGGTCGTCTACGGCGTGGTGGTGGTCGTGGGTGGCGGCCTCGACCTCGGGATCACGAGTCTGCTCCACAGGGCCGGTGTCTCGGCGTGGCTTGCGAAGTCAATCGCCTCACTCGTCGGTGTCGTCTTCAATTTCATCGGCCGCCGCTTCTGGGTATTTCCGCCAAAGCGTCCGTGAGCCAGTCCGGCGGGAACGGGTCAGAACCGACCCGGACTGGGAACCTGGCACGGGTCGTGGTCTGGATCCTTTTGGCGCTCGGGGTGGCCCTGAGACTCCGCGTCTACCTGTTCAATCGCTCGCTCTGGCTGGACGAAGCGATGCTGGCGCTGAACATCATGGCGCGCCCGTTCGGCAGACTGATGGAGCCGCTCGAGTTCAACCAGGCGGCCCCGCTTGGCTTTCTGTTCGCGGAGCGCACTGCGGTGAATCTCTTCGGCGGTAGTGAGTATGCCCTCCGCTTCTTTCCGCTCGTGTGTGGAATCGCCTCGCTCTTTCTCTTCTGGAGGGTTGTCGGGCGGTTTCTCTCCCCCCGGGCGGCCGCGGTGGCATTGGGACTCTTCGTCCTCGCAGATCGCCTCGTCTACTACTCGTCCGAGACGAAGCCCTATTCGACCGACGTTGCCGTCGGCCTCCTGGTGTGGTGGGTGGTGGCACGTGGAGACGCGCCGAGCGCCGCGCCGGCCCGGGCTTGGGGATGGGTGAGCGCCGTCGTGGGGGCGGCGGCGATATGGTTCTCGTATCCGGTGGTCTTTCTCCTGGGAGGGGTGGGACTGCACTGGGCATGGCGTCAGACGAAGGCCAGGCAATGGCGCGCGCTCGCTGTCGTCGCAGCGACGGGGGCCATCTGGGCCGCGAGCTTCGCGGCGGCGTACGCCGTGTCGCTCCGCGGGGTGACCCAGAACACGCAGCTCGCCGACTTCTGGGGGGAGGCGGCGGCGCCTCTCCTGCCGCGCTCGTACGAGGACTGTCTCTGGTGGATCAAAGCGCTCGGGCGGATCGCCGCGCTTCCTCTGGGACGGGAGGTCGAAGAGATCGTCGCCCTCGCTGCCATTCTGGGTGGCGTGGTGGTGTACAGGACCCGGCCTGATTGGTTTTCCCGCATCGTGATCCCCGGAGGGCTCGCTCTGATCGCCTCCGGCCTTCACATGTATCCACTCGCCGACCGGCTCTGGCTCTTCATGATCCCGGGCTTGCTGATCCTGGTGGCCGCGGGACTGGATACATTGTGGTCGAGGGCCGGAAGCGCCTGGCCGCTCGTCGGGGTGGTGTTTGGATTTCTGCTGCTCGCTCACCCGACCTTGTACGCGGCCTATCACCTGGTGAGGCCGCAACAGGTGGAGGAAACGCGGCCGCTGCTCCAGTACCTGGCTCGGGAGCGCCGCGCGGGCGACGTCCTGCACTTATACTACGAGTCAGGCCCGGCGGCCCGGTACTATGCCGAGCGAGGCGTGATCCAGCTCGACGACGCCGTTCTGGGAGTCTTCGTGCGGAACGATCTCGGCCGCTACTTGCGCAGCTTCGATACCCTGCGCGGCGCCGGCCGCGTATGGATGCTGTTCTCGCATGTGAATGTCGAGCGCGGTCTCAATGAGGAGGAACTGGCGGTGTTGGCGCTGGACGCCCTCGGCAAGCGGGTGCTGGTGCGACGGACCACGGGCGCCGCGCTCTACCTCTACGATACGGGCGGCTGACCCGCGCGCTGGCGGGCCGGGCGCGAAGCTAGCCGGGGGCCGCGGATGTACGCGAAGCGTGCCTTGAGCCGCAGGAACGGTCGCTCGAGCACCACGTTAGGAGAGGGCCGCGAGGCACAGGGTCATGGCGAAGCTCAGCCCAAGCCGTAGGACGCGTCACTCGCGCTGCGATACGTGCACTCCAAGCGGCCGTTTCATCGTGCTGGTCAGGGAGGAGCACTACCCCGTGCCGTACCTCAAGGAGTGGCTCGAGGAGGGAATCCCCGGCCCGGCGGCGACGCTGATCTACCGGGTCGGGCCCGCCTCGCTCCCCGACATCGCGATCTACGAGTGGCACAGCTCTTGACTGTGGCGGCTGCTCGGTGGGGATGACGTGCTCGACGGCGGGCTCGCCCGGTCACGCGCGAGCAGACCATCTACTTCGGACGCGGCCGCTGCTGATACGCTTCCACGATCTTCCCGAGCATCAGCGCGCACTCGAGGCGGTAGTAGAACCGGCGGCTAGAGCGCAGGGCGGTCAGCCAGCGCGCCACATTGATCAGCAGGGCGCGCACCAGGTGCCGCGGGACGCCCAGCCAGCGCACCGCCTCCAGACCGACCCGATTGATCCGGACCTCCATGCGTCCGTGCTGGTAGTAATAAGCCTGAAAATACGCCTTCCGCAGGCGCTGTGGCTCCACGGGGTGGTACACGATCGCGTCGGGGACGTAAAGCAGGCGCTCTCCCGCTGCCAGCATGCGTCGGCCCAGGACCACGTCCTCCCCGCGCATAAGGGTGGTACCCATCGGTCCGAGGCGCGGATCG
>Ga0099794_10000267_pt1 | contig 18098 bp, 19 predicted proteins | sample Rivendell_Oct201_10_FD_77320 | JGI IMG/M metagenome (GOLD analysis project Ga0099794, IMG submission 77320) | Vadose zone soil microbial communities from the Eel River Critical Zone Observatory, Northern California, USA -... | ecosystem: Host-associated > Plants > Roots > Rhizosphere > Soil ... | reverse complement strand
CCGCCGATGCCTGGGCGGCGGCCTTCATGATGATTGGATGTGACAGCGCACTGGCGTTGGCGCCGCGACTCGCGGTGCCCGCGGCGCGTGTGAGTGTGGTATGTGTCGACTCAGCGGGAACGCGCTCGACTACGGACCTCGAGCAGCGGTTCCGGCGTCCGACTGGGCGCGTGCCTTGACGCGCGCCCGCTCCTCGTTGAGCAGCCGCAGGGAGCGGGTCCACACGTCGCTCGAGAGGCCCTGGTAGCTGATGGTCATCTGTTCTCGCACGCTGATCCCCTCCTCGAAGAGATAGATCGCCACCGCCTGCCGGCGCGCTTCGAGCTGATACGAGCTCCACGTCGGGGAGAGCGGCACGATACCGATCGGGCGGAACAACCGGCCGCGGCTGGTGATGAAGAGCTCGTCCGGATTGAAGCGGGCCCCGGGCACGATACCGAGGAAGGTGACCATCACGAGCACGGGATGTTCCGTGTTCGGGAGTCGCGCGGCGGCGGCGATGTCATCCGACCGGCTCTGGATGAGCTGGCGCAGCGAGCGGTAGGTGTCGGGCGCGAGCAGCCGGATGACTTGCTCGTCGAGCGGCAGGACCTGAACTGCGACAGTGCCGGTGCTGAGACTCACGACGATGTCGTCGCGACGGAGTGTACCGTAGCCGGGGGGAATCGTATCCTGGGCGGCGAGGGAAGGTCGGAACGATGGAAAGATGGAAAGAAAAGCGGCGACCAGAATGGTCATGGCCCGCGGGCTTTTCGTCCCATCATTCCAACTTTCCATCATTCCCTCGCAATCAAGGCGCCGATTGCTGCCCGCAAGTCCGCAATCCCCTCGCCGGTCGTCGCGCTCGTCACGATCACCTGATCCTCGGGAAGTCCGAGCTCGTCGCGCAGCTCGCGTTCGCGCGCGCGGCGCCGCGCTGTCGAAAGCTTGTCGCCCTTGGTGAGCGCGGCAAGGACGTGCGTCTCTCCTTCCACCAGCGTGTCCTGCATGGTGCGGTCATCGACCGAGGGCGGATGGCGAATGTCCAGCAGCCACACCACGCCGCGCAGCCGCTCCCGCTCCAGGGCGTATCGCAGGAGGCGGCGAAAGCCTGCTCTCTGCTCCTTCCCGGCTCTGGCGTAGCCGTAGCCGGGTAGGTCGAGAAAGTATATCGGCTCGGCTGACGCCGGGCCGATGGCCCGGGGTGGAACCAAGAAGACGTTCAGCGCGCGTGTTTTGCCGGGCGTTCCGGACGTCTTAGCGATCCGTTGCCCCACCAGTGCATTGAGCAACGACGACTTGCCGACGTTGGAGCGGCCGATGAACGCGACTTCCGAGTGTGGAGGATCGAGCAACGCATCGGCTCGCGGGAACGAGCCAATGTAACGTGGGTCGGTCAGGCTTCTTTCTTTTGGCGGGGACGCTCGGTCACGAGCAACGGCGCACGGCCCGACGTGACGCATTCAGCGGTGATCGCAACTTCGCGCACGTCGTCACGGCTCGGCAGCTCGAACATGATTTCCGTCATCATCTCTTCGAGGATGGCGCGCAGCCCTCTGGCGCCGGTGCCGCGCTTCATCGCCTTCGCCGCGATCGCCTTCAGCGCGTCTTTCTCGAGCGTCAGGCGGACGTCCTCGAGGTCGAACAGCTTCTGGTACTGCTTGGCGAGCGCGTTCTTGGGCTCGGTGAGAATCCGAATTAACGCGTCCTCGTCGAGCGCATCGAGCGGCACCGTGACCGGCAACCGGCCGACGAGCTCCGGGATGAGGCCGTAGCGTAACAGATCGTCAGGCTCGACGTCGACGAAGGGATTTTTCTTCAATTTCTCGGCGACGCCCTTTTCGACCTCTTCTTTTGTAAAGCCGATTTGCCGCCGGCCCGTGCGGGATTCGATGATCTTCTCGAGGCCGTCGAACGCTCCGCCGCAAATGAACAGGATGTCCTTCGTGTTGACCTGGATGTACTCCTGCTGCGGATGCTTGCGCCCACCCTGCGGCGGGACGCTGGCGACCGTGCCTTCCAGAATTTTGAGCAGGGCCTGCTGCACGCCTTCGCCCGAGACGTCCCGCGTGATGCTCGGATTCTCGGACTTGCGGGCGATCTTGTCGATTTCGTCGATGTAGACGATGCCCCGCTCGGCTTCGGACACGTTGAAATCGGCTGACTGCAGCAGCCGCACCAGGATGTTCTCGACGTCCTCACCGACGTAACCCGCTTCGGTGAGCGTGGTCGCGTCGGCAATCGTGAAGGGCACGTCCAGGATGCGCGCGAGGGTCTGTGCCAGGAGCGTCTTGCCCACGCCGGTCGGCCCGATCAGGAGGATATTGCTCTTGTCGAGCTCGACGTCGTTGTCGCGGCCGGAGTGGGAATTGATGCGTTTGTAGTGGTTATAGACGGCGACGGCGAGAGTCTTCTTGGCGCGGTCCTGCCCGATCACGTATTGGTCCAACACGTCCTTTATTTCGGCAGGCGTGGGGACCTGAGTGATCGCCTCCGCGACTTCGCGTTCTTCATCCTCCGCCAGGATCTCATTGCAGAGCGCAATGCACTCATTGCAGATGTAGACGGACGGCCCGGAGATGAATTTCCGGACGGAATCCTTGGATTTACCGCAGAACGAGCAGCGGAGATGCTTGTCGTGAGACATCGTCTTCCTAGTATGGGAAGGCGCGTCTGGCGGCGCAAGTGTTCACTTCTTGGCCTTCCCGTCTTCCTTGATTTCTTCGTAGTTCGAGATGACGTGATCGATCAGTCCATACTCTTTCGCTTCTTCGGCGGACATGAAGCGGTCTCGGTCCATATCCTTCTCGATGTTCTCCACGGTCTTGCCGGTGTGCTTGGCGTACAGCTCATTGAGCTTGCGCCGCAGGAACAGGATCTCCCGCGCCTGGATTTCGATGTCGGAGGCTGTGCCCTGCGTGCCGCCGGACGGCTGGTGCATCATGATGCGCGCGTGTGGCAGCGCCGAGCGTTTGCCCTTACGTCCCGCGGTCAACAGGAACGAGCCCATCGACGCCGCCATCCCCATGCAGATGGTGTTCACGGGTGCGCGCAGGAACTGCATCGTGTCGTAAATCGCCATACCGGATGACACCAGGCCACCTGGGGAATTCACGTACAGGTAAATGTCCCGTTCGGGGTTGTCGGCATCCAGGAACAGCAGCTGCGCGATGATGATGTTGGCGACATCGTCGGTGATGGACGTGCCCAGGAACACGATGCGGTCCATCAATAACCGGCTGAAGATGTCATAGGTGCGCTCGCCACGGCTCGAACGCTCGATGATATACGGCGGATAGATGTGGCTTTCGCTCTTCGTCACGCTTGCTCCACGGTGGACTGCGACAAGAGATGGGAGAACACCTTCTCCTCGGTGATGCTCCGCGCAACATCACGGAGCCGCTTGGCCTTCTCCAACGACGCATACAGCTGCGCGGCCGGCATCCCACGTCGCTCGGCGAGCTCCTGGACCTTTTGGTCCAGCTCCGCTTCGGTGGCGCGCAAGTTCTGCGTTTCGACGACGTAATCGAGCACTAGATCGCGCCGCACCTGCGATTCCGCTATGGTGCGGAATTCTTGCGCGAACTGCTGCCAGCGCTCCTCCGGGACTTCATAGGCCTGCGCGTAGGCGCCCAACACGCGCTCGACCAGCGGCCGCGGCGCGACCACGCTGTTCGCCTGCACGATCTGGTCGATCAGCTCGGTGCGCAGGTGCGCGTCCGCCTCCCGCTCCGCCTCTTTGCCAAGGTCCGCGCCGATCGCGGCACGCAACGCCTCGAGCGATTCGAAGTCGCCCATCTCGCGAGCGAACGCGTCGTCCAGGGAGGCGAGCTCCTGCCGCTTGACTTCACGCAGCGTCAGGCGGATGTCGCGCGTCTGCCCGCGCTTCGCTTCCTCCGCGAAGTCATCGGGAAAACGCACGGTCGCATCCACCGATTCGCCCGGCAGGAGGCTCATGACGCGCTCTTCGACGTCCGGAATCGCACGGCCCTCGCCGAGCACGAACTGGTAGGGCTGCGGATCTTTGGCCTCGCCCCCCCCGTTCTCGCGGGTGGCAATGATGACGTCGACGAGGTCCTTGGGCTTGGGCTTTTCGCCCGCGACCGGGGTCCACGGCGCGCGTTGCTCGCGCATTGTGTTCAACTGCTGGTCGACCTGCGCTGCCGTGATCGCGGCAACTTTCCGCGTCAAGCGAAAACCGCCCAGCCGTTGCAGCTTGAGCTCCGGCTTCAACTCCACGTGGAATTCGAACGTGACGGGCGCGCCGTTCTCCCACTTGAGGTTGTGAATGTGAGGATCGGCGATCGGCTTGAGCTCTTCCTGCTTCTGCGCGACGCGCCAGCTCTCCTGCACGAGCTCACGCAGCGTCTCCTGGCGGATATCGTCAGCGAACTTCTTGCGCACCACCGCAGCTGGTACCTTGCCCTGCCGGAAGCCGGGCAGGCGGGCGCGCTGCTGGTACACCTTCGTCGCGCGCTCCTCGGCCGCTTTGACGCTGTCGGGCGGAATGGTGACCTCGAGCGACGCTTCGCCGGGCTCGACGCGTGTTTTCTTAACCAGAATGTCAGGCATGTGACGAAATAATCTAACCAGTAGGGAATAGGGTGAGGGTTGTCCCACATCCTCGTGCCTGCAAGCCGCTGTGCGTCTGTGCGTCTAGTCTTTGCAGGTCCGCGCTTAACTTCTCGATGCGACCGGAGGGACTCGAACCCCCACGGGTTGCCCCACCAGCTCCTAAGGCTGGCGCGTCTGCCAATTCCGCCACGGTCGCAAACTTCCTCGAAATGTATAGTTTCCCGAGTCCTGATGTCGTCCCCAGCCTCGCGGAGCCGCTTCATGATCAGTTCCCGTGTCACCTCTCTTCTCGTCATCGTCGCCAGCGCGGTGCTCCCCAGAACCGCCGCGTCACAGGCCGCCGATAAGCAGCGCATCTGCAGCCAGGTCGAAAACCACTCCTTCACCGTCGGTACCTGGGCCACGTACAACTGGACTGGTGGACAGACCAGTGGCAGCACGATGCGGATGGCGGTCGTCGGCAAGGAGCCGCATGAAGGGATCACGTACTACTGGTACGAAATAACGATCGATGACCCGAAGCGTCCCAACGCGAAAATGATCTTACAGATGCTGGTGCCCGGCCTGAAGGCTGGTGTTCGCACCGTCGTGATGAAGAGCGGGAGTCAGCCCGCGATGAAGATGCCGCCGCAGATGATTCAGATGATCAACGCTACTCCCGGCACGAACATGGCTGCAGAGATCGCGCGGCAGTGTAACGAGATGGACGTTGTGGCGTGGGAAGACGTGACTGTTCCGGGAGGTCACTTCCGCGCGCTGCACCTCAAACACCCGCACTCGGGGCAATTTTGGGTGCAGCCGGACCTCGAGTTCGCGATGGTGCGGGCAACAATGGAAGACGGCGGCGTGATGGAACTGACGGGGCAGGGGACGGGAGCCAAGTCGTCCATCACCGAGACGCCGACCGAAATGCCGGGGTTACCGGTCGCCCCGCCGCCCCGTTAGTTTTTCACGGCGTGCCGCTGCTCCTCGCTGTCGTCCTGGTCGTTCTCACCGCCTGCAGCGGACCGTTCCCACAATCGGCGCTCGCGCCACGATCTGACTTCAGCACGTCGCTCGACCACCTGTTCACCAACATTTTTTGGTGGGCGGTGGTCGTTTTCCTCATCGTCGAAGCGCTGCTGCTGTATGCCATTGGGCGCTATCGCGCGCGCGCGGGTGCGGCGGCGCCGAAGCCGGTGCACGGCCACACGGCGCTCGAGATTGGCTGGACGCTCGCGCCGGCGCTGATCCTCGTGTTCATCGCGGTTCCCACGATGCGCACGATTTTCGAGACCGCGGGCAACGCACCCGAGGGTGCGTTGCGGATCGAGGTCATCGGCCATCAATGGTGGTGGGAGTATCGCTACCCGACGCTGGGGATCGGTGCGGCGAACGAGCTGCATGTCCCGGTACGGACGCCAGTTCAGCTCGAGATGACGTCGGCGGACGTCATCCACAGCTTCTGGGTGCCGCGGCTCGCCGGGAAGCGCGACCTCATCCAGGGCCGGATCAACCGCATCGAGTTTAGCGCCGACTCGACCGGCGAGTACTGGGGCCAATGCGCCGAGTTCTGTGGCGCCTCGCATGCGAACATGCGGCTGCGCGTCGTTGTGCAGCTCGACACGGCGTTCCAGGCTTGGGTAGACCGCCAGCGCGCCGGCCCCGCGGCGCCGGCAAAAGGATCACCCGCCGAGCTGGGTCAGCAGGTCTTCCGCCGCAGCGCGTGCATCGCGTGTCACACGATCACCGGCATTTCCCAGGGCAAGGTCGGGCCTGATTTGAGCCACGTCGGCGGCCGGGGCACGATTGCGGGCGCCTTGGTCCCGAACAACACGGAAACGCTGCGACGCTGGATCATGAACGCGCCGGCCCTCAAACCGGGCGCGCTGATGACGCCGCAAAACTTGTCGCCGCAGGACCTCGACGCGGTGATCGCCTATCTCCAGAGCCTGAAATGAAGAGCTGGCTGACGACCACGGACCACAAGCGCATCGGGCTCCTCTATTTCTGGACGGCGTTCGGCTTTTTCCTCATCGGCGGAACCGAAGCGCTCGTCATCCGCGCGCAGCTGGTGCGGCCCGAGGGCATCGGCGTGAGCGCCGAGATGTTCAATCAGCTGTTCACGATGCACGGCACCACGATGATATTCCTGGCGCTGATGCCGCTGTCCGCGGCGTTCTTCAACTTCATCATCCCGCTCCAGATCGGCGCGCGCGACGTCGCGTTCCCGCGACTCAACGCCTTCAGCTACTGGGTCTTCCTGCTCGGCGGCCTGCTCCTGAACGCGAGCTTCGTCGCGGGGCCGTTGTTCGGCGCGGACCGGCTGTCGGTCGCTCCGGATGCGGGCTGGTTCGGATATGCGAATCTCACCTCGCGGCAGTTCTCTCCCGGACCGAACGTCGATTTCTGGTTACTGGGACTCCAGATCCTCGGCATCGCGTCACTGGCGGCGGGGTTCAACTTCATCGTGACGATTTTGAACATGCGGGCGCCGGGAATGCGGATGCTGCGTCTTCCCCCATTCACGTGGATGACGTTGATCACACAGTTCCTCGTCATCACGGCGTTCCCCGTCATCACGGTCGCGCTCGTGCTGCTCATGTTCGATCGTTTCTTCGGCACCCACTTCTTCCTGCCCGCGGGCGGCGGCGATCCGATTCTGTGGCAGCATCTCTTCTGGATGTTCGGCCACCCCGAGGTCTACATCCTGATTCTGCCGGCGATGGGCATCATTTCGGAGGTGCTGCCGACGTTTTCCCGAAAGCCGTTGTTCGGCTACACCGTCGTGGTGTACTCGGGCGTTGTCATCGCCTTCCTCGGCTGGAGCGTGTGGGCGCATCACATGTTCGCGACGGGACTCGGACCCATCGCCGACTCGGTGTTCGCGGGCACGACGATGCTGATCGCGATCCCCACCGGCGTGAAGATCTTCAACTGGATCGGGACCCTGTGGGGCGGGCAACTGCGGTTCACCACAGCGCTGCTGTTCGCGGTGGGGTTCATCGCGATGTTCATCATCGGCGGTCTTTCGGGCGTGACGCACGCCGCCGCGCCGGCGGACTTGCAGCAGACCGACACCTACTATGTCGTCGCGCACATCCACTATGTGCTGTTCGGCGGCACGATTCTCGGCTTGTTCGCGGGGATGTACTACTGGTGGCCCAAGATGACCGGCCGGATGCTGTCGGAGACGCTGGGCCGCTGGCACTTCTGGCTGACGATTATCGGCATGAACCTGGCGTTCTTCCCGATGCACTTATCCGGCCTCTTCGGGATGCCGCGGCGGATCTATACGTACTCGGCGGACCTCGGCGTGACCCGCTTCAATCAGCTTTCGACGATCGGGGCATTCATCATCGGGATCGCGACGCTCATCTTTTTCTGGAATCTGCTGAGCACCCGCCGCCGGCCGATCAACGCGCCGCACAATCCATGGGGCGGTGCGACGCTCGAATGGGCGATACCCTCGCCGCCGCCCGTCTACAATTTCACCGTGATTCCGACCGTCGCGAACCGGCTCCCGCTGTGGCAAACCGAGCGCCACGCGCCCATGGAGCCGCTGCCCGAGCGACCACCGGCTCCAATCCATGTGCCGGGAGGATCCTGGTGGCCGATGATCACCGCGTTCGGACTGCCGGTGATGGCGATCGGCGCGTTGTCACGCCTGTTCCCCATCGTGCTCGTCGGCGCCGCGGTCGTGATCGTGGGGATCTACCGCTGGGCTTACGAGCCCTTCGAGACTTAAATGGCGCACGCGCATCGCACGAGCATGGGGCTCGACAGCCGCAAGATGGCGTTCTGGGCGTTCATCGGCTCGGAGTGCCTGCTCTTCGGCTCATTGATCTCCACGTATCTCGTCTACAAGGGTCGGAGCCTCGTGGGGCCATACCCACACGAGATTCTGAATATTCCGTTCACGTCGTTCAGCACCTTCGACCTGCTGATGTCGAGCCTGGCGATGGTGCTCGCACTCGCCGCGGTGCAGCGCGGCGACATGAAACAGGGGAAGCTCTGGCTCCTCGTCACGGCGCTGCTCGGCCTGGTTTTCCTCGGCGGCCAGTTCTGGGAATTCAGTCATTTCGTACGCGAAGGCCTGGGCCTGACTACAAACCTCTTCGGCTCGACGTTCTACGTGCTCACCGGCACGCACGGTGCGCACGTGACGGTGGGAGTGATCTGGCTGCTGACGCTCTGGGTGCAGGCGTTGCGCGGCAAGTTGGGGCCGGGCCAGGCCATGACGGTGGAAATCACTGGACTCTATTGGCACTTCGTGGACGTCGTGTGGATCGTGATCTTCACGGTCGTCTATCTCATTCAATGAACGCTGCGGGAATCACGCGATGAGCGAGCAAGCCCACGCCACGACCGGAACCTATCTGCGCGTCGCCGCAATCCTCGTCATGGTGACGCTGATCGAGGTGGGCGTGTTTTACGTCCCGGCTTTCCACACGGTGCTCGTCCCCGTACTGCTGGTGCTCTCGGCGTTCAAGTTCGCGCTGGTGGTGATGTTCTACATGCACCTCAAGTTCGATAGTCGCTTCTTCGCGTTTCTGTTCGGCGGGCCCTTGCTGCTCGCGCTCGCGGTGGTGGTCAGCTTGCTCTTCATCTTTTATGGAGCCTTGCGTCTGCGGACGGGCGTGTAAGACCAATGATCAATGCAGAATGATCAATGATCATTGATCACTGGAGATTGGACATTCCGCGGTGGAATCGTTGGGATATCCATCCCAGCGTAGCGGCCGGGCTCGTCCTCCTGGGCGGGCTCTACGTGTATTTGGGAGGTCTGCGCGGAACGTCGCGCCGCAAGATCGCGGCGTTCGTTGGATCACTGCTCGTGCTCTTTGGCGCGCTCAACGGGCCGCTCCACAGTCTATCGGACCAATACCTCTTCAGTGCCCACATGGCGCAGCATCTGCTGCTCACATTGGTATTCCCGCCGCTGCTGCTCTATGGGACGCCGGCCTGGGTGGTGCGGCCGCTGCTCAGACCACGGTGGGTGATGGCGTTGGCTCGCGTCGTCACGCGCCCGCTGTGGGCGGCACTCCTGTTCACGGCACCGATCACCATCTGGCATGCGCCGGCACTCTACGAAGCGGCGCTCCGCAACCACAATCTGCACATCGTTCAGCACCTGATCTTTCTCGCGACTGCGGTCGTGATGTGGTGGCCGGTTCTCTCACCGGTTCCCGAGCTGCCGAGGATCCCGCACCTGCTTCAGATGCTCTACCTGTTCCTCCTCGGCATCCCGATGTCCATCACGGGAGCGTTGATCACGCTCTCCGGCTCAGTGCTCTATCCGTTTTACGCGGCCGCGCCGCGGGTGTGGAACCTCTCGCCCATAGACGATCAACAGATTGGCGGCCTGCTCATGTGGGTTCTGGGCGGACTGATGCTCTGGATCGTGATGACGGCGATTTGGTTCCGGTACTCAGTTTGGGATGCGCGGAGTGACGCTGAAAGGGAAGTTCCGCTAGAAGCGTATTCGAATGATCAATGATCATTGATCATTGATCATTGATCATTCGCCGTCATTCACCGTCCTCCGTTTCGCCCAGCGGATGCCGGCGCAGCTCTTCACCGATGCGAGGGTGTTCGCGCCAGAGGTAATAGCCCATGCCGAGTGCCGCGAGGCCATTCCCGATGGCGACGTTCCACCATGCCAGGTAGCCGATCAGCGGTTTGGCGAGTAGCGCGACGAGAATGTAGAACCCCACCTCAAAGAAGCAAAAACCCACAATGACCAGAAACAACGTCGACGGCGCGTATTCGACCTCCGCGGCGAGTGCCGCGGCGATGCAACCGACTACGACGAACGCGCTGACGTGAATCATCGTGTACCCAAAGATCCGACCCGGTTCGATGACGATGGCGTTGGGATCGTGGACGCCCGGGAAGAGCGCGCCCCCCAGCATCGCCGGTGTGAAGAACGGCTGGCCGTTGATGGTGTCTACGATGAGGAACCAGACGGCGACGACCGCGGCGCCGATGCAACCGGCGATGAAGCCTTCGCGCAGGATGCGATTGAGATCCATCGGACCGTCAATATATCGCGGCGACAAGTGCGTGCTAGATTAGGCCGCACTCGGAACTCGGGGAGAGAATGGTCGTGACGCGCCGTCCCTTGTTCTACGGACTGTGCCTGCTCGTCGGGGTGCTGCTAGCGGGGATCGCCGGCCTCATGCACCCGCTGCTCACGGGTGACGGAGCGGCGCAGCTGAGCACAATCGCGCGAACCGCGCACTGGCGCGCCATTCACTGGTCCTTGCTGTTCGGGCTGGCCTTCATGTACACGGGACTGATCGGCGTCGCGCTGCGCCACGGCGAAACGGCAGGCTCCGCGCCGGGACGCGCCGGAATGTTCCTGGCCGGCTTCGCTTTCTCGCTTTGGTCGCTGAATATCCTCTTCATGGTCGGGGCCGGATGGCAGCTCGCGCGCGCGTTCACGATCGCGGACACGGGGCTCGCCAGCACGCACGCCGTGTTTGTGTATGACATGCTGCACCCCGCCGGCCTCGCGGCTGAGCGGTTGGCGACGTTCATGCTCGGTCTCGTCGCCTACACGTTCGGCTGGGCGATTCGGAACGGCGTGGTGTGGCCGCGCTGGCTGGCGTGGATCGCGTGGGGGGTGGCGGTAGTCACTGGCGCCGTGGCCCTAGGATTCGACGAGTTCTCGCCGAATTTCTTTTACTACAGCCAGGCGCTGTTTGTGATGTGGCTGGCGGCGACCGCGGTGGTGATGCTCACGGAGCGCCGCCAGCCGTAAAGAGTCTTACCGGGTGCGCTCGCGCACGATGCGCTGCTGCCAGCCGTCCTGCGTGCTCGAGAGCACCGTCAGTGTGACGATCTCTCCACGCTTTACGCCCGCGAGGACCTGACGCAGCTCGGCGCGTGTCCGCGTCGGCTGGCCATTGACCTTCAGAATGATGTCTGGATACCCGGCGCTCGCGTCCACGAGATGCTGGTAGGACGGACCGTCTGGAGACACCTGCGAGACAATCAACGCACCGCCTGAGCGCATCACCGCGCGGAGGCTCTGGTCGCGCGCATTCTCCTGCGACAACGGCTCGACGGAAATACCGAGTGCCTCTTCCATCGGCCCGGAATCGCGTGCGGATCCCCTTTCATCCGCGTCCGAAACCTCTTGAGGCTCCGACGAAGGCGCCGGCGCGAGCCGCACGGGAATCGTCTTCCGGATGCCATTGTCGTGAACGACCGTGACCTGCACGACCTCACCGGGTTTCTTGAAGCCCACGCGCTGCTGGAGCTGCGCGACGGACTCGATCGACTGCCCGTCGACGGCGACGATGACATCGCCTTCCTGAATGCCGGCGCGCTTGGCCGGGGAATCGTCACCGGTGAACTCGTTCACCACGACGCCGCGGATTTCCTTGAGCCCGACTTTTTCCGCATCCTCAGGCGAAATCGGCCTGATCTGGACACCCATCACCGCCCGCTCGACGTGCCCCGTGGAAATCAGCTGCGTCATCACGGTGCGGGCGAGGTTGATCGGGATGGCAAACCCGTACCCGGCATAGAACCCGGTCTCACTGGCGATGGCCGAGTTGATGCCGATGACCTCGCCACGCACGTTGACGAGCGGCCCACCCGAGTTGCCGGGATTGATCGCCGCGTCCGTCTGAATGAAGTCTTGAATCGCATACCGGCTGCTATTGAGGCCGGCGAGCAGCCGCCCCTTCGCACTCACGATCCCAGCGGTGACAGTAAATGTGAATGCTTCGCCGAGCGGATTGCCGATGGCGAGCACCCAGTTGCCGATCTTGGTAGAGTCGGCATCGCCGAGCCGCACGGTCGGTAGCCCCGTCGTCTGAATCTTGATGACTGCGACGTCGGTCGATGGATCGGTACCGACGGTCTTGGCGGTGAATTCGCGGTTGTCGAACAGGCGAACCGTGACGCGGTCGGCGCCTTGCACGACGTGGTTGTTCGTCAGGATGTATCCGTCCTGGGACACAATGAAGCCCGACCCCGACCCTTGCTCGACCTGGGGACGGCGCGGGACCTGGAAGAAATCGTCAAATCCCGGCGGCAGGCGCCGGTTGCTCACATGCTCGCGCCGCTCCGACTTGATGAATACGACCGCGGGCTTCACATGCTCGGCAACCGATGCGAACGCGTCGCCGAGATCGACGGCAGCCTTTGCCTGCGGAAGTGGTCGGCTCGTGTCCTGAAGCACCGAGCGCACCGCTGCTTCACCGCGTGCCGGCAGCTTGAATGACGAGGCGAATGCCAGCCCGAGTGCAAACGCCATTGCCACCAGAGTTCCGAATTTCAACCAGTCCCGCGTCTTCACCGACATCCGTTCCCCCTTTTAAGACTTCTTGGATTTATCGTCGTCCACGATTTCATAGTCAGCATCTACCACGTTTTCCTGACGACCTTCGGACTTTCCACTTTCAGTGCCGGTCTGGCCTTCACTGCCGCCAGAGGCGGCAGCGCCCGCTTCTGCGCCCGCGCCGGCACCGCGTGCGGCGTACAGCGACGCGCCCGCCGCCGAGTAGGCCTGCTGCAGCTCGTCGAGCGCCTTACTGATCTCGTCGGCGTTGCCGCTGCGCAGCGCCTGCTGCGCCGACTGGATCGCCGCATCGAGCCGGGACTTGAGTCCCGCTTCGAGCTTATCGACCCAGTCCTTCGATTCCTTTTGGACCTGGTACACCATCGTATCGAGGCGGTTACGACGCTCGATCTCATCGCGCCGCTTCTTGTCTTCAGCGGCGTGCGCCTCGGCGTCCTTCACCATCTTGTCGATGTCCTTATCGGCAAGACCCGACGAAGCTTCGATCCGGATCTTCTGCTCTTTGCCGGTCGCCTTGTCCTTCGCCGAAACGTGCAAGATGCCGTTCGCGTCGATGTCGAACGTCACCTCCACCTGTGGCACGCCCCGCGGAGCCGGCGGAATTCCGGTGAGCTGAAATTTGCCGATGGTGCGGTTGTCCTGCGCCATCTGCCGTTCACCCTGCAACACATGAATCTCGACGGTCGTCTGATTGTCTTCCGCGGTCGAGAACACCTCCGACTTCTTCGTCGGGATGGTCGTGTTGCGCGGAATCAGAACCGTTGTCACGCCACCCAGCGTCTCGATACCAAGCGACAGAGGAGTCACGTCGAGCAGGAGGACGTCCTTCACCTCTCCTGCAAGCACGCCGCCCTGAATCGCGGCTCCGATCGCCACGACTTCGTCGGGGTTCACGCCCTTGTGCGGCTCTTTGCCGAAGAAGTTCTTGACGATTTCCTGGACCTTCGGCATGCGCGTCTGGCCACCGACGAGGATGACCTCGTCAATGTCCGACGGTTTGAGCCCGGCATCGTTGAGCGCCTGCTGCATGGGCGGAATGGTCCGCTTCACCAGGTCATCGACGAGCTGCTCGAGCTTCGCGCGCGTCAGCGACAGATTGAGGTGCTTCGGCCCCGACTGATCGGCGGTGATGAACGGGAGGTTGATATCGGTCTGCATCACCGACGACAGCTCCATCTTCGCCTTCTCGGCGGCTTCCTTGAGCCGCTGCAGCGCCATCGGATCCTTGGACAGATCGATGCCCTGATCCCGCTTGAACTCCCCAACCAACCATTCCATCACGCGGGCGTCGAAGTCGTCGCCGCCCAAGTGCGTGTCACCGTTGGTGCTCTTGACCTCGAAGACGCCCTCAGCCAGCTCGAGAATCGAGATGTCGTAGGTCCCGCCGCCGAGGTCATAGACGGCGACTTTCTCTTCCTTCTTCTTATCGAGACCATAGGCGAGGGCCGAGGCGGTCGGCTCGTTGATGATCCGGACCACGTCGAGGCCGGCGATCTTGCCGGCGTCCTTTGTCGCCTGGCGCTGCGAGTCGTTGAAGTAGGCCGGGACCGTGATGACGGCCTTCTCGACTTTGTGGCCGAGATAATCCTCCGCCGTCTGCCGCATCTTCTGGAGGATCATCGCCGAGATCTCCGGCGGCGTGTAGATCTTGCCCGTCACTTCAACGGACGCGAGGCCGTTCTGACCGCGCGTGACCTTATAGGGGACGCGCTTGATCTCTTCGGTGACCTCTTCGAGGCGCCGTCCCATGAACCGTTTTATGGAGAAGATCGTGTTCTGCGGGTTAGTCACCGCCTGCCGTTTGGCCACCTGCCCAACGAGTCGCTCACCGTCTTTTGTGAAGGCGACCACCGATGGGGTGGTTCGGCCGCCTTCGGCGTTGGGGATGACGACGGGATCGCCACCTTCCATGACCGCCACGACGGAGTTGGTCGTCCCGAGGTCAATGCCGATGATCTTCTCAGCCATACTTTCAGCTCCTGGTAGGGATTTGATGCCGGCCTGATGCTCCGGGTCGCAGAGGGCAAGCATCGTGCCCGACTAAAATGCCAAAAAGGCAGTTGGTCCGACGAATTCTAACCGCCTAACAGGCCAATCGTATAAGCGCATAGATTCCGCCGCATGTTTCCCTACCGGGACGAGAATCCCACCGAAAAACCGGCCATCATCACCGTCGCGATCATCATCGCCAACACGCTCGTCTTCATTCTGCTACAGGGCGCGGGGGCGCAGGGGCCATTGGCGCGGTCGGTATGCGAGCTCGGGCTGATCCCGGGCGAGCTGCTGCGCACCGCGAAGCCGGGGAGTGGCGTGGAGCTCGCGCCTGGCATCGCCTGCCTGGTCGGTGTCGCGCCGAAGTACTGGACGGTGATCTCGTCGATGTTTACCCATGGTGGTTGGCTGCACCTCATCGGCAACATGCTGTTCCTCTGGGTCTTCGGGAACAACATCGAAGACGCGATGGGCCACGGAAAATTCATCGTCTTCTATCTGTTATGCGGCATCGCGGCGGCGGCGACGCAAACGCTCCTGAGCCCGCACTCGATCGTCCCTATGGTCGGAGCCTCGGGCGCAATCAGCGGTGTGCTGGGGGCGTACCTGCTGCTCTATCCCAACGTGCGGGTCCACACGCTGATCATTTTGCCCATCTACATCACGTCCGTCGCGCTGCCAGCGTGGGTGATGCTTGGCTATTGGGCCGTTCTCCAACTAGTCGGCGGACTCGCGGGGCTCAGCGAGATCCAGAAGGGGGGCGTGGCGTTCTTCGCCCACGTCGGTGGGTTTATCGCGGGACTCGTGCTGATCCGCCTGTTCGCATCTGATGAAGTACTGCGCCGGCGTCCCACGCCGCCCGCAGGATACTACCGCTCCCGTTCCTTCGGCTGATTCCACAGATCCGGTAGACGCTTCCGCAGTTCACCGCGGACAGCACGAAAACTCGCGATGTCCGTGGGATCGGGAAGCGGCCAGTGGAGCCGCCGCACGCGACCCGGTACGACAGGACAGACCTCCTCGGCGCACAGCGTCACGATGGTATCCACCTGGTCGAGCGGAATGCTCGCCACACCCTTTGCGCGGAAATCCGAGATGTCGACCTGTTGCTCAGCCAGGGCCTCGATGGCGAGCGGATTGACTTCGCCGGGCTCGGAGCCGGCGCTCAGGAAGCGGTATCCGGGAGGGGCCATCGCACGCCCGAGACCCTCGGCCATCTGGCTGCGTGCGGAGTTGCGAACGCAGAGAAAGAGAATTGTTAGCGCGATTTGCCGCCCCCCCCCTCCATCGCATTGTCTTCGGCGTGGTGTTTGATCGACTTTCCCTCGACCAGGAACACCACGTCTTCGGCGATGTTGGTCGCGAGGTCCGCGACGCGCTCGAGGTTGCGACTCACGAGGAAGAGCTCCATCGCGGTCCCGATGATGTGCGGGTCCTCCATCATGTGCGTGAGCAGAATGCGGAACATCGATTGATGGAGCGCATCCACGCTGTCGTCGCGGCGGCAGATGGCCCGGCCGGCCTGGGCATCCCCTCGCACGAAGGCGTCGAGGGCATCGGCGAGCATGGTCCGCGCTTGCCGGGCCATCTCGAGCAGCTCGGGCTCCGGAACGATCGGCCGGCTGGCCAGCAGGCGCTCGGCCGATTGGGCGATGTTGACGGCATGATCGCCGACTCGTTCCAGATCGTTCGCGATCTTCATGGCCGCGGCGAGAAAGCGAAGGTCGCGGGCCATCGGCTGCTGGGTGGCGAGCAGCCGGATCACCGTTTCTTCGACCTCGACTTCCAGCAGGTCGATCTCCCGGTCGCCGGCAATGACCTCGCGCGCCTTGTCGCCGTCCCGTTGCAGCACGGCTTCGACGGCGGCGGCGAGCGCTGCCTGCGCGTCGCCGGACATGTTGAGCAGCGCGACCTTGAGCTCCGAGAGCTCGTCGTGAAAGTGGCGATGGCTCGTCGCTTGCGCGTTCATGGCATCAACCAAACCTTCCCGTGATGTATGCTTCAGTGCGTTCGTCCGTGGGGCGCGTGAATACCTGCTGCGTCGTCCCGAACTCCACCAGATGGCCTACGTAAAAGAATCCCGTGTAATCCGCCACGCGGGCCGCCTGCTGCATGTTATGCGTCACCAGGACAATTGTGTACTTCTGTTTCAGCTCGACGAGCAGCTCCTCGATGCGTTGCGTGGCGATCGGATCGAGGGCGGAGCAGGGCTCGTCCATGAGCAGCACCTCGGGTTCATTCGCGAGCGCCCGCGCGATGCACAGGCGCTGTTGCTGGCCGCCCGACAAGGCCGTTCCCGGCTCGCGCAGCCGATCGCTCACCTCATCCCAGAGCGCCGCGCCTCGCAGGGCACGCTCGACGCGATCAGGGAGTTCGCGGTTCGGACACAACGCGTTGAGACGCGGTCCGTACGCGACGTTCTCGTAGACCGATTTAGGGAACGGGTTCGGGCGCTGGAAAACCATGCCGATGCGGCGGCGCAGGTCGACGACATCCGTCCCGGGCGCAAAGATCGAGCCATCGTCGAGCCGGATGTCCCCGCTGTGGCGCGCGCCCGGCGTCAGGTCATGCATGCGGTTGATGGACCGCAAAAATGTGGTCTTCCCGCAGCCGGAAGGACCGATCAAAGCCGTGATCGCATTGCGTGGGATCGTGCAGTTGATCTCGTACAGCGCCTGCGTCGGGCCGTACCAGAAGCTGTAGCTGTGTGACTCGAGGACGGGCGGACGGCCCGACGGCCTGGGGGCCGACGTCGGCTCGGTCGCGGGTATGGCCGTCCGGCCGTCGGGCCGTCCGCCCGTCGCCGTCGTCATCCGAACCTTCCAGTGATGTAGGCCTCGGTCTGCTCAACCTTCGGTTTCGTGAAGAGCTCGTCCGTGCGGCCCACTTCGATGAGACTGCCGAGGTACATGAACGCCGTATAATCGGACACGCGCGCCGCCTGCTGCATGTTGTGCGTCACGATGACGATCGTGTAGAGCCGCTTCAGCGCGTGGCACAGCTCCTCGATGCGCTGCGTCCCCGCGGGATCGAGCGAGGCGGTCGGCTCATCCAGCAGCAGAATCTCGGGTTGGGGCGCGACCGCCCGCGCAATGCAGAGTCGCTGCTGCTGTCCGCCGGACAGCTCCAGCGCACTGGTGTGCAGCCGATCCTTCACTTCTTCCCACAGCGCCGCCTGCTGCAGGGCGCGGGAGACGACCTCGTCCATTTCGCGCTTCGGCCGGCGTCCGTTCACTCTCAATCCCGCAGCGACGTT
>Ga0099794_10000266_pt1 | contig 18135 bp, 18 predicted proteins | sample Rivendell_Oct201_10_FD_77320 | JGI IMG/M metagenome (GOLD analysis project Ga0099794, IMG submission 77320) | Vadose zone soil microbial communities from the Eel River Critical Zone Observatory, Northern California, USA -... | ecosystem: Host-associated > Plants > Roots > Rhizosphere > Soil ... | reverse complement strand
TACTCGATGCCAGGCTCTCCAGCCGTACCTTCCTTGCCGGTGATGTCTTTTCCATGGGCGATATTCCGGCCGCAGCGACAGTTCATCGTTGGTATGCGCTCGACATACACCATCCTGATCTGCGGAACGTATTGCGTTGGTATGATTTGATGAGAGCGCGACCGCCTTTTCAGCGGATCGTTATGACGCCCCTAAGCTGAAAACGCGACCGGATCCATCTGTCAAATGGCTCGCGCGGTTGCCTCGCGACGGTACGATTGCGCGAAGCTGCAAGGCGGAATCAAGAGATTCGGCACTCCACGTATTTGCGGTCATCAATCAGGACCATCACGTGGTCACCAGGTTTTACCGGATTCAGCCCAAGCGGCGTTCCTGCCAACACGAGGTCTCCAGGTTTCAATGCGGCGCCGAAGCGACCGAGATCGCCGCGGAGCCATTCGATCGCTTCGGCAGCGCCGCCTCGCATCGCCCACAGCGCTCCGGCATCGATCGTTATGCCGTTGACTACGACGGACAAGGTGCGGGAGGCCGTCCAATCCTTGAGCATCAGAGCTGTGTGGCGGTTCGAAATCACCGCGCCGGCGTTGATCCCATTGTTAGCGACGAGTTCTGCAAGCGTCTTCCGCGGCCCTCGAAAGACGAAGTGATGCAGTTCAATGACTGGGAAAGCCGCCTCGATTCCACCACTAGGGCCGATACGAACGGCCATCTCGCCTTCGATCGCGAGATTGGCGTACGCATCGTACTGCAGCATTTCTCCGGAATTCCTGATTTCACTGCGAAAAAGACGCGCGTGGATCGGACCGCTCATGCCGAATTGCTCGACCACGCCTGATCCGATGCAGCCGACTTTGTATCCCACGACGGCGTCACCGGCCGCGCAGCGCAAACGCGCGACTTCCATCTGAACCGCATAAGCCTCGTCTAGCGTCAGCGTATCCCGTGCTTCGGCGAAATAGGTTCCGGGCGTTCGCCTCTGGTAATCGCGCCATTGCCGCGCGACCAAAGCCTCGAGTACAGGACGGGATTGTACGTTCGCCATCGTCAGCCCAGTCGATACTCTTCGCTCGACGACAAGATTTCGAGCAGCGAGGCCCGATCGATAGAAGCGGGATCAGAGTTAAGCAATTCAAGGACAGCGGATATCAGAATAATTGGTGAAAGCGCGAGAGCCCACCCCCGAACTCCGAACGAGAGCCCGCGGTTTAAAGAACCCTGCGATCCCTGTCGACACCGCCAGCCAGTTGCGCAATGGCGAAGAGAGTAGGGACGGCAGGATGTCGTCGAACACATAACCGTGTTCGACGCGCTTCCAAAAGGTGCGCATTCGGTGCATCCGTTCGGCGCGCGGGCTGCCCGCGATGATCGCGGCATTGATGGCGCCGATCGACGTGCCGACGACCTAGTCGAGGTCGATGCCGAACTGATCGAGGGCTTGATAGACACCGACCTGATAGGCGCCGAGCGCCCCGCCGCCTTGCAGCACCAGCACCTGCTGACCGTGGGTGGCCAGGTCCGGATTTTCAATACCTTGCGACATGAGAGATGTCCTGAATTGGAGGAAGGTTGCCGGCTTTTCGATCGGGCCGCGGGTTCAGCGTCGGGTACCGGATGAAGTCAGGCGTCGTGGCGTGCAACATGTGTCATGCCGGTGATGAGACGTGCGCCACGCTCGAAGGTGATGTAGTTCCAGAGCCAGTTCGCTCCGACGACGATGCGGTTGCGGAAGCCGACAAGAAAATAGATGTGGGCGGTGGACCACAGCAGCCACGCAGGTAGGCCTGAGATCTGAAACGAGCCGATCTCCGCGACGGCACGCTTCCGCCCGATCGTCGCGAGATTGCCCCAGTTCCGATAGCGGAAGGGCGGTGGCGCTCGGCTTCCGGTGAACCGTGCGAGCAGGCAGTGAGCGACATGGGTACCCTCCTGCTTGGCGGCGGGCGCGACGCCGGGTACCGACCGTCCGCTCGCGTCGACCAGGCTTGCGGTATCGCCAATCACGAAGATGTCGTTGCGACCGGGCACACTCAGATCCGGCTCAACCTTTACGCGGCCACTCCGGTCGGCGTCGACGCCGAGCCATTTTGCAGCATCGGATGCCTGGACGCCAGCCGCCCATATAACGGTCGTCGTTGCGATCTTCTCGTCGCCGATCGTCACACCGTAGTCGCCGATGTCGGTCACGCGGCCACTCAACCGGACGATCACGCCGAGTCCGTTCAGCGCCTTGCGGGCGGCGTCTCCCAGTTTTGCCGGAAAGGTCGGCAGCAGCCGGTCACCCGCTTCGACCAGCATGACTCTGAGACAACGGCGGGTAATGAAGCGGAAATCCATGTCGGTGGCGTGGCGGGTCAGTTCGGCGATGGCGCCCGCCATCTCCACGCCCGTGGGTCCTCCGCCGACCACAACGAAGGTGAGATATTCGTCGCGATCGGGCAGGCTTTCCTGGCGGATCGTCTCGGCGCGTTCCATGGCAAGCAGAATGTTGCGTCGGACGCGGGTCGCGTCGTCGAGCGTCTTGATGCCGGGGGCGTGCTCCGCCCATTCGTCGCGGCCGAAATAGCCGTGGCGGGCGCCGGTCGCGATCACGAGGAAGTCATAATCAAGCGTCGTCCCGTCCGAGAGGAGAACGCGGCGCTGGTCGGCATTCACGCCGGTCACGTCCGCGAGGAGAACGCGCGTCTCCTTCTGACGCTTGACGATCGAGCGGATCGGTGCGGCGATGTCGGCAGGCGACAATCCCGCGGTCGCTACCTGGTAGAGTAGCGGCTGGAAGACATGATGGTTCTGGCGGTCGACAATCGTGACCGTGGCGCCGGAATGTGCAAGCCCGCGCGCTACCGCCAGGCCGCCGAAACCCGCGCCGATGATGACTACACGTGGCTTGGCGTTACGGCCGGTTGGCTGAGGGACGGGCGGCATGATCGGTTCCTTCCGACGAGCGTTGTACTCAACTTATTCCGTCTCACTGGGCCGCCTGGTTACAGATGAACACATACGCAGGACGTATGAACTTCATACCCCGGGATGGCTTCCATCCAGCGCAGAGCCGGCTCAAGATGGAAGACGATGACTACGCCATCCCTATCTGAGAGACTGGATTATCTCCGCGGCGCCTCACCTAAGTGGCGCGAGCGCTACGACGAACTCGTGGCGCGGCTCCGTGCGCTCGAGGTTGGCACCCGCGCGCCACGCGTCGGCGATCGATTCCCCGAGATCGTCTTGCCCGATCATCGCGGTCGTTATCGCACGTTGACCAGCCTTCTGGCCGACGGCCCGCTTGTGGTCAGCTTCAACAGAGGCAGTTGGTGCCCATACTGTGTCAGCGAGTTGGAGAGCTGGCGCGCGGCGCTTCCCGGGCTCGGGCAGGTCGGTGGAAAACTGGCCATCGTGACGGCAGAACTGGGTGGTAGGAGCCAAGCCCTTGGCGATATCGCCGGGCCCGGCTCGGTAACGCTCTGCGATGTCGACTACGGCGTGACGCTAGAACTTGGCTTGGCGTTCCACGTCGGATCGACGCTGGTTGCGGCCTATCGCGAATTCGGCATCGATTTGAACGAACTGTACGGCGGAGCGGCTGGCCTGCTTCCCGTGCCCGCGACCTTCGTCGTGCGAACGGACGGTCTCGTCGAATACGCGTTCGTCGAGCCAGATTTCAGGCTTCGCGCAGAGCCCGAGGATGTCGTGCGGATCGTCGCCTCATTGACCCGCTGAGAGCTCCACGTTCCAGGCGCGGGCGCGCGCCGCGCGTACTAAGGCATCTGCCGCAACGGACCGACGCCGCCCGGCGATTGCCGCGAGCACGACGCTGCGGGAGGCCTCGACGCCGACGAGACGGAGCACCGCCAGCTTTGTGCGATCGCGCGGCGGTGGAAGAAAGGCGCTTCCTAACCCGGCCGACACCAGTCTGCGGAGATAGACCATGCTGTCCACGCGATGCCGGAATGCCGGTTCGAATCCGGCCGTTTTGGCGGCGTCGCGCAGTGCCCGAGCCTCGTCGCCACAATATTCGATCCAGACCTCGTCGCGTACGTCGTCGAGCGTCACTGCATCCCGGCTCGCCAGCGGGTGCTCCGCCTGCGTGATCATATGATAGACATGGTCGAACAACGACCAGGCTTCGAACCTGTCGGGCGCGTCTTCGGGCGCTTCGACCACAAAAAGATCGAGCGCGCCGGTCAGCCCGAGTTCGATCATTTCCTCGGACGAGCCACTTTGCAGCGTGAGTTCGAACCCCGGCAGGTGAGCTCCGATCTCACCAAGCAAGACGTGCAGGTCGTCATTCTCGATCGTGTTCGCGATTCCGAGGGTCAGCGGTGCTACCTGTGCCTTGCCGATGTTGCGCGCCAGGTTCTTGGCGGCCTGCGTGGCTTCGTGGGTGGTCTCAAAAAGCGGCAGTATCTCGCGGCCAAGATCGGTCAGATGGGTCCGCGAGCGCTCGCGGCGGAAGAGCGGGCCGCCAAATTCCTCTTCGAGCTTCTGGATCGCGCGGGTGAGCGACGGCTGCGTGACATTGCATTCTTCGGCAGCCCGCGTGAAATTCAGGCTCCGCGCCATGGCAAGAAAGTATCGAACCTGATGCATCTCCATGTGCGGTTTATGCCACAGGTCGGACCACATTGCATCTGCCGCTGGGCATGCAGCGCGCCGTCGTCGCGCTACCGGCGTGGCAGACCGTTTTGCGGGATGCGCTTCAAATATAGCCGGCGCGTATCGAATCCATAAACACCGGTGACGTTCATTTACATTCCTGTCTGTGCGAGTTTTGCGTCGGAAAGGCGAAGCGATCGCCCGCCGAAGGAAACCGCAATGTTCGCTACCGTCCGGAGAGTTCCGCACGAGCGGTCCGTTCAACCCGTCGGGGCCGAGGATCCCTGGGGTGAACTGATGGCCGCAGCACAGCTTGGGCACGCAGGCGCCTATACGCGGCTGCTGACCGAAGTCGACGGCTGGCTACGCCGCTACTATGCTCGCCGTCTGCCGGTTTCGATGGTCGAGGATACTGCGCAGGACACGCTTCTCACCCTCCACACCCGCCGACACACCTACGAGCCCGGTCGTCCCTTCAAGGCATGGCTTGCCGGCATCGCGCACTACAAATGGATCGACCGGCTACGTGCGCTGGACCGTGACCCCGCTGTATCCTATGCCGAGGATATATCCGAGGACATACCCATCGACGATCACGGCCCCGCGATCGTGAGCGCGCTCCTGCTTCGCAAGCTTTTGAGCCAGTTGAAGCCGGCGCAGTCGGAGGTGATCAGGTTGGTGAAGCTTGACGGGCTGAGCGTAGAGGAAGCGTCCGAACTCACCGGCCAGTCCGCCCCGTTGGTGAAGGTGAACATCCACCGGGGCTTGGCTATGCTCAGCTACATCGTAGCCGACGCGACTTGAGGCACATTCACGTGCTCGATATTCGACTTGGATCGAGTGAATTGCATTGCAGACGCAGAGCGGAACGAGCGGGGAACCGGCAGTAGGCCGGATAGCTACCAGCGCAGGACGCGCGGGCCGATTATTGCACCGACGCCCGCGCTGATTGCGATTCCGAGCGTGTACCAGACTAGAACGAAGCCCGCCCCATTCTCTTTGCAAGCGAAAGCATACATGGTCGCGGCGATGCCGCCCGACACGAGTCCGGCGAGAGCTCCCGTTGGACCCAGACGCAAAGGCGCCTGTCGACGGATCGCCCAGCATGCGCCCGCGAATATGGGCGCCGACAGGATCGCGATACGGAGCGGGCATCGCTGCCAGCTCGATCCCAACCAAAGTGACACGGGGTCGGCATCCGACGTCGTCGCCGTCTGCAATACGACGAGCCCAGCGAGCAGAAGCACGGGAAGGGCGAAGAGGGTTCCCCGATCCGGCACGAGGTTTCCGGGCCGGAGCATCGGCATCAGCGTCGAACCGGCGATTGCCGCGAGCGAAAGGGTATAGCATGCCTTCATCGCCAAAGGCCCGCCATGAGCGATGCTAACCAGGTCCGGCTGCACGCCATAGACCGCTACCATGCCGGCGAACGAGACCAGTGCACCAAGGCTCAGGCCGAGGAGCAGGTCGTTTCGTGTCTTTCCCGGAGGAACTGGAGTGAGTTCGCCGGTAAGGGTTCGGATGAGATCTGAACTCTTCACGTTGATCACTTTCGAATTGGCCGGCCGGCGAAATTGGAGAGAAGGCGGGCACCTTCCTATTATCCGCGCGCGCAAGCAGAAGGTTACAGGAGATCTTCGGCAAATGCGTCGGGATTTGTGGAAGCTTGGCGGTGTTGCACGGCAGTTTTTGCGATCGGGCGCGCCGAGGACGTGAATTTCAGGAGGGAAGTGCCCGGTTCGTGAAGTTCACCGTCGTGTCCGCTTCGGAAGAAGACGTTCCACGTTTGTGAGTTCCGCCCGCAACGTGGCGGTGTACCCGCGCCTGAACCCGGTCCTGCAGGACCGGGCTTGCGGCGCCAATTGAAGGAGCCGGTCTAGCTTTCCAGGCCACGACGGATCGCGTGGTCGAGCGAGGCGCGGCCGGGTCCCCAAGCCATGATGGCGAGCGCCATTGCAGCCCAGGTTATGTGGATCGGCCAGCCATCTGGCACGGTCAATTCGACGATGACCGTCATGAAGAGCAGTCCCAATGCTGCGAAGCGAGTCGCCAAGCCAAGTACAAGCAGGATCGGAAACAGGATCTCGCCCGATCCCGACAGGAACGCAAAAACGGTCGGCGCCGGAAACGGATAAGGGCCACCGGGCAAATGGATCATGAACTCGTCGGTGAACAACGTAACGGCCGCGTCGCTGAGTTGGAGAAAGCCGCTCCACTTCAGGATACCAGATTTCCAGAAGGGGACGGCGAGAGCGAGGCGCAAGACAAGTTGGACGAGATCAGGATGCGCGATGAATCGGACAATCCCGTTCGCCAGCCCCGCCAGCGCGACAACATTTCGACGAAGGCTTCCGGTCGCCAACCTGTCATTGTCGATTATCATCGCGGATCTCCATCTTTGATTGTTGCGAACACGCCGGCATCGATCATGCCGACGATATTGGCGGCAAGATCGAAGCTTGGGGTCACCTCCAGCGCAGCTGACGCGGCGACGGCAAGAGGGGTCCCCTCGATCAACCGGGTCAGGAACGCGGCCCCGCCTGCGGGAAGGTGCCGAACCGCCACGTCCTGGCCGGGCCGCGTGATCAGCGCATCCTCCGGATCGACCGCGTTGACTGGGGCGGCCCGCCCTACGTTGCGATTGGCGGCGAAGATCGACACGGAGGAGAAACTGGAGCATACGATCCGGACAGCCGGATGTGGCTGGAACACGAGTTTTGCGAGCCTGTCGGCGGGGACGGACCCTAGGGCTGTTGCGCTCAGAGGTTCGGCGTCGGCCGCGTGGTAGCAGTCCAACCACGCTCGCTCGATCCGAGCCACGTCGCCCAGCCACGCCACCGATTGCGCGTACTCGTATCGCTCGATGAAATCGGGAAAGTCGCGGCCATATTCGAAAAGCAGCGGAGAGCGAGGCGGGTTTGCGCGTACATGAAAGCGTGCCATAGCCCGGAAGAACTCTGCGCCGGTGATGCGCTGGACCGCGGGATAAATCGAAGCCAAAGCCTCTATCAAGCTGACCGTCACGTTGTTGCGATAGATGTTGTAGCGTTTGGTTGCGGTCTTCCCATTGGGGCCCGCGACGCAATTCGGGGTGGCCCGTTCCGGATCGATCAATGCGCCGGAGAACGCCGCCCCATAGCTCGGCTTCTCCCTGGGATCGCGCGAGGAGATGTCAGCGGGCAGCATGGGTCGATCCGAATACGAATGTCTGCGCGTGACGATCCAGGATCGCTTGTGCCGCCATGGCCTCGGCCTTGAGCACGGACCAATCGGGAATCTTGCTATCCCATTCCACCAGAGTCGGAATCGGCCCGCGCCGGTCGGCAACGATGTCGAAGAGAGTCCACACCGCATCGGCAACCGGGCCGTCATGGCTGTCGATGAGAAGCCGTTCGCCCTCGTCGTCCGACTGTTCGGCATGCCCCGCAAGGTGGATTTCACCCACCCTTTCGAGCGGGAAATCCGACAGGTAATCGAGCGCAGAGAAGCCGTGATTGGTGGCGGAAACGAAGACGTTGTTGACGTCGAGCAGCAGTCCGCAACCCGACCGTCTGGCGAGTTCGCGAATGAAATCGGTCTCGCTCATGGTGGAGTCGCGAAACAGCACGTAGGTGGAAGGATTTTCGAGCAGAATAGGCCGGCGGATCGCCTCTTGGACCTCATCGATGTGATCAGCGACTCGCGCGAGCGTCGCCTCCGTGTAGGGAAGAGGCAGAAGATCGTTGAAGTAGGTCGTCTCGTGGGTCGACCATGCGAGATGTTCGGAAACAAGCGCCGGCTCGTAGCGCTCCACAAGAGCGGCAAACCTTCCAAGGTGGGCCACGTCGATCCGCTGCGGGCCGCCGATTGACATGCAGACGCCATGCAACGAAATAGGATAGTCGCGCCTGACGCTTTCGAGCGCACGGTGGGGCGGTCCTCCCGCTCCCATATAATTTTCGGCATGAACCTCGAAGAAGCTGTTCGCCGGTCGCTCGGCGAGAATTGCGCTGAGGTGCTCGTACTTGAGGCTTGTGCCGGCCAAACCGGCGATCGAGTGAGCCGGAAAACGGAGCAAGCGTGAGGCTTGCGAGTCCGCGAATTGGATGATCGCATTCATCGTCTTCTCCGCTTTCCGTCAGGTCCTTATTGGCTTACAGCGCGGTCGGCGAGCCGGTCTTGCCGCCCGGTACCTGGATGGAAGTGCAGGTGCCGTGCTGGACGAACTTCCAGGCATTGCCTTGGAAATCCATGGTCGAGGTCCCTTGGCAGGTCGTTCCTGGTCCTGCCGCACAATCATTCTGCCCCTTGAGCGCTACGCCGAAGCATTTGTCCTTGTGGGCTGCGGTCGCGGCGTCCATCTCGGCCTTCGTCAAAGGGGCGGCGAATGAAACCGAGGCGAGCGCGGTTGTGACGGCGCTCGCAAGCAGTGCTGTAGTAACCTTGGTTCTTACTGACATGAAGATTCTCCGATTGAATTTGAGTGCAGCGATTTTTCGTTGCACATGAAGAACTCCGAGCCGGCCCCGTTTAGAGTTACACTGAGGCGATTCACGAGTCTGTGATTGCAAATTTAAGCGAGAAATTGCGGTCCTGCGGCACGCACCGAACGCCAGTGTAGGAAAGCGATGTGGTGCCACGGAACGGTCGCGGAATTGCTCGGCGAGGCCTCGCTCTGCCGCTGCGCGCGGATGCCTGATGCGGCCTATGTCCAGGTGACCGACTGCTATTGGACGGAAAGCGGTCGATCGGCAAATTGGCGACGTCGGCTACTCGCGCGCGCAGCCGTTCCGTTTTTGCGACGCGCAAACTATCGGATCAACAACGTCAACGCTCATCGCCGACGTCGCCCACCCCGGGTTATTTCGGATCTCGAATGCGCTCGGGGGCTCCGGCGCAAAGGGGTTGAAGACGGGTGGGGGCCGTATCAGTTGGCGGCCACTGGTCGATGAGATTGTCCCAAGGCGTTGGTGACGGGAAAACCTCGTAGAGGAAGTTCAAGAACGCCCTCACATTTGGGCTGCTTCGCCGACTCTCAGACCACAGCGCAGCGATGGTCGCGCGTTCCACTGCGAATTTCGTGAGAACTGGGACCAGGAGACCGGCCCTGACGTGGGAAGCGGCCAAATAAGTCGGCGAGACTCCGACTCCGGCTCCTGCAGCGAGGGCAACCAGGACAGCATCGCTTGAATCTATGACGAATCCAGCCTGAGGCACGACTTCGAACGTGCGTTCGCCAAGGCAGAACGGCCACCGCAAAACCTGCCCGGTGCTCTGAAAGCGAAAATTCACGCAGTCGTGGTCTATTAGTTCATCCGGATGGTGAGGCGTGCCTCGTCTCGCGAGATAGTCGGGCGAGGCGAATGCGCAGAGTCGGTGGGGAGCCAGTCGGCGGGAGATCAGTCGGGAATCCTCAGGGTCCGCGATCCGGATCGCCACGTCGATCCGCTCTTCGATCAGGTCCACGAACCGGTCGTTCAGCCGCAAGTCGATCGACAGCTTGGGATAGCGTTCTCGAAGCCGCGGCAGGGCCGGTACAAGGAGATGGACGCCAACAGGCGGCGAAGCGGCGATTTTCAGCGTTCCGGTTGGCTCGGCACGTGCGGCAACCGCCGCCTGCTCGATCTCTTCCGCCTCCCGTAGGAGCCGCAAGGCTCGTTCGTGCAGGTCCTGCCCCTCAGGCGTCAGTGTGAGAGAACGCGTCGTGCGGCTGAAGAGCCGAAGACCAAGACGCTGCTCCAAGCGCTGCACGCTCTTGCTCACGGCTGATGGCGAGATGGAGAGCGACCTGCCGGCAGCGGTAAAGCTCCCGAGGGAAGCTACTCGAGCAAAGGCAATCAGCCCCGTTAGTCTGTCCAGTCCGATTTGTTCCGTCATGGCATAACTAGATCAAATCGTAGGCCCATTTTCAACTATTGGATCATAGGTCAATTCCTAGGACGGACGGTGGCAAGAGCCCCGCCTTAGGCTGCGCCAACCAATGCGTGGCGCGCGCAAGCGTCCGCGCGAAGATCGGGAAAGGGACTCACGATGACCGCCCAGACAAAGAAGTTCGTCGACGTCCTCGGCCGGCAAATGGCCTATGTCGATGTCGGCTCAGGCGATCCGATCGTTTTCCTGCATGGGAATCCCACCAGCTCGTACCTCTGGCGGAAGATCATCCCGCGCTGCACGGGCCTCGGCCGTTGCCTCGCCCCGGACCTGATCGGCATGGGCGATTCCGACAAGCTCCCGACCTCCGGCCCGGGCAGCTACACGCTCGGCGAGCATCGCCGGTATCTCGATGCGTGGTTCGAAAAGCTTGGCTTGACCAAGAATGTCACCCTGATCGTTCACGACTGGGGCTCCGTCCTGGGCTTCGACTGGGCCCGCCGTCATCCGGACGCGGTCAAAGGCATCGCCTATATGGAAGCGATAGTCATGCCGCTGCGTTGGGCAAGCATGCCTAGCCCGGACGCCTTCAGGGCCTTCCGGTCGCCCGCAGGCGAGAAGATGGTGTTGGAAGACAACAAGTTCATCGAGGGCGTCCTCCCCGCAGGCATGATCAGGAAGCTTAGCGAGGAAGAGATGGCGGAGTATCGCCGACCTTTCCTCACGCCGGGCGAAGATCGCCGTCCGACGCTGACCTTTCCGCGGCAGTTGCCGCTCGAAGGCGATCCGGCCGACGTCACGGAGATCGTCAAGGATTACGGCGCTTGGCTCCGCGAGACCAAGACGCCGAAGCTGTTCGTCAACGCCAATCCCGGCGCAGCGTTGCAAGACGAGCATCGTGTGTTCTGCCGGACATGGCCCAACCAGACTGAGGTTACGGTCTCCGGTCTGCATTTCGTCCAGGAAGACAGCCCGAACGAAATCGGTCGAGCCATTGTCAATTGGTACTCAAGTATCAACGCGTGATCGAGTGGCCACTAAAAGGATCGTGGCCAGCGCTCGCCAGCCGTCCCAGCTGCACCTTTCAAGACAACCCAAAGTAATGGTTGAGGATGAGCACATTCGACCCTTTTGAACCCATGAACGAGGAGAGCGAAGCCATGAGAAATTTCCGGCCGCAAATCTGCGCCGCCTTGTCGCTGGCTGCAACGAGCTCCCTCGCGCTGGCACAAGCGCCGTCCAGTTCCGCTGTCCCAGTGACCGTCGACAACTACATCCGCGCCCAGTCAGACATCTATTTTGGCCAAACGGTCAAAGCGGGCGCCTTCGGCAAATTCCGGCATGGCCGCGAGCTGGCGCCGATCGACAGGCGGCTGATCATTCGGCCCAACCGCGACACGCTCTATTCGCTTGCGGTTTTCGATTTCGATGCCGGTCCGGTGACAGTCATGCTGCCCAACGCCGGCAAGCATTTCATGGTGATGCAGGTCACCAATGAGGACCAGTACACCCGAGCGGTCTATTACGGTGCCGGCAACCATACCCTGACCAAGGAGGGGGTCGGTACGCGATTTGGCATTGTCGTGGTGCGCGCGCTGGTCGATCCGGCAAACCCGCAAGATGTCCAGCAGGTCCACGCCTTGCAGGATGCGCTCAAGGTGAGCCAGCAAGGTCCGGGTACATTCGATATTCCCAATTGGGACGAGCCGAGCCTGAAGAAAGTGCGTGTCGCGCTGTTGCAGCTCGGGGAGACGATCTCAGATACCAAGCGCATGTTCGGTGCCAACAAGGATCAGGTTGATCCGGTGCGCCACCTAGTCGGAACCGCATTGGTTTGGGGCGGCCTTCCCGAGAAGGACGGCCTCTACCTTCCGGTCATGCCGGCCCGGAATGATGGCACCGCCATCCACAAGCTCACGGTCAAGGACGTACCAGTCGACGGCTTCTGGTCAATCACCGTCTACAACGCCGAGGGCTATTTCGAGCCGAACCACTACAACGCTTATTCAGTGAACAATATCACCGCCAAAAAGGGAGCGGACGGATCGGTTGCCGTCCAGTTCGGCGGCTGCGAGAGCGAAATTCCCAATTGCCTGCCGATCATGAAGGGCTGGAACTACACCGTGCGCCTGTTTCGCCCGCGACCCGAAATCCTCGATCGCACATGGAAATTCCCAGAGGCGCAGCCCGTGAATTGAGCTCGGCGAATGTGCGCTTAGTGTGGGCGCGCGTCAGTCCCCAAATTTGCAAGCTCGATGACCCTCGCGCGGGCGCGGAACAATGGGGCCTCCCGACCACGAGGAGGGATAAGTCAGGTGACTTAAGGGGTGACTTAGGGGATGACTTAACGGCGGACTTAAGGGGTGACTTAATCCCCGACGCCGGTAAAGCAACTTGCGCTCAGGCGGCTGTGGCTCGGCTTCGAACTTCGCCCGCCAGTTGCCAAAAGCCTTGAGCGGAATGCCTTCCGCCTCGCAATACTGCCGTTGATTCAAGTCGCTGCGCTTCCACGCCTCGTGGTGCGCCCGCCAGAAAGCCTCACCCTGACGCGTCCATGATCGGATCTCGCTCGCCATCTCGCTCTCCTCAATCTGTAAATCGAAGGGGAGAACAGATCGCGTCCGCGGGCCATCAAACAAGTGTGTGAGAAATGGACGCTTACCTGATATCCAGGTCGGATTTCGCTGTTAACTCGATTTCGATCCCTGTTATCCAATAACTTTACCCTGTTAATTTTCTTAGGGAATTTGGTGAAAAACCGCTGCGGCACAGCGGCTTTTCTGATGTAAAAATGCCTCTAAGGCCCAAAAATCGCGGAGTACCCTGTTAAATTCCCTGATAACAGGGAATATTCAGTGGAGACCGGTTCGTATCCGACTGCGCACACCACCATCCAGTCTCCGCAAACCGCACGTTTCCAATACGAGGTCAAATAGGGGCCTTTCTGCGGGCATTTCTGGCCACTCGTTTCTCAGATTTTTGTCTCTGAAGGCGTTCACACATTTTGGCGACGGTTTTTGGCGCCCTGTCTCTGCATCCAAAAATTCCGTTCCCGGCAGCCGTGGCTGAGCGCGAAGTCCGAGCGCAGTTGAAGCCGTATTCTGGGTTTTGCGCTGCCGCAATTCGGGACCTGGACGGTGCTGCGGCTATTCCGGATTGAGTCCAAGCGCCTCGATCTGTCGGCTCCATTCAGTCGACAGATCGCGGAGCCGCTCGATGCCGATGCCGCGGGGCAGGCGGCCTTCTACGGCTGCTTTGACAAGATTGGGGGCGAGGAAGGCGAGCGAGATGGTCATATTGACCCGCCGAACGCTGCAATTCTCGCGCGTGCAAAGGTCTTTGACGGTGGTTACCCGACCTGAGACCACATCATCCAGCCACCGGCGACCTCGGGCTATTGCGCTGACCAGGCGCGCCCGGCGCTCAAACTGCTCCGGACGGACGTCGCTTCGAGATGCATTGTGCGGCAGCAGGATCTGGCGGGATCTTTTGGAGGGCGGTTTCTGCCAGGGAATTGTGAGCGACTTATCATCAGGACAATCGGGTGCTTCTTCTGCGTAAACTCGTTTGAGTCGAACTATTAGCCTGTCCCTGTGCACAACAATCCCAGCGACCAGCTCTACGAGGTCGTCGCGATCCCCCAAGCGCACCGCACTCGTTTTTGGCTTGTCTTGTTTCGCGGCATGATGCTCGTTCAGGCATTTTACGACAGTGTCTTCGATGTCTGCCGCGGGAACGCTGGAGACCGATCCGGCTGAGGCAGTCTTGGCCTCACCATGCAAGACAGGCGTCGACACGTAATAACGATAGCGGATACCGGCTTTTGTGGCATGGGTCGGAATCATGCGATGCCCGGCATCGTCAAACAGCGATGTCGCGCTCGAGATAAAGCGCGCGCGACCACGGATCGAAGCCGGTATTGAGTTCATCGATCGCAAGCCCGCTGGTCATGCGCTCGAGCTGGTCGATGGTGATGCGGCGTCGCGGGTCGTCCGCGCCTTGCCACGCCGCGACCGGCGCCGGCGCGTCGACGGAAAGTCGGCCTTCGCGCACCAGAATGCCGAGCAGCGCGTTTGTCATGGATTTTGCCACCGAATAGCTGATGAGCGGCGTGTCGGGGCCATAGCCCGGCGCGTAGCGCTCCGCGATGACATGACCGTCCTGCACGACGACCACCGCTTTGGTACGACGGGCCCGCCCGTGATCGGGCTCGGCGAATGCCCGATCAAGGGCGGTGCACAGCTTGTCGTCGGCGGGTTCGACCACCGCCGATCCCGCGATTTCGGGCAGCAGCGCCGCCAATTGCGGCCGCGCCGCGACTTCCGGCGCCGGTGGCTGAGCATTGGCCGGCTCGAGATCGTGAACAACCTGGCAGCCGAGCCCGTAGCGGAAGACCGCGCGGTTCGCGAAGCCGCCTTGGAAGGTCGCCGTGACCGTGTGGTGCTCGGCGTCGACCGTATAAGCGAGTCCCCAGGCGATCAACGACAGGCCGGGTCGAGGCTTGATATTTTCGGCGAAGATTTGATCCGCCTGCAGACCCGACACGAATACGCCCGAACATATCTCGTGGCTCACCACACCGGTTGCGACACGGATCGCACGGCGGATTTCTCCTCGATACACAAACCCTGCCCCGGCGAGGACCGCGGCGATCACCGCTATGCCGATCAAAAAATACTTTGTCATGCCCAGCCAGTTGGAAAGCGATTGCTGCATGGAGGATCCTCGTTCCGTTCGGGATAAGTGCTCATCGAGCCGGATGCGTTTGGTGCTGTTGAGCTGCCACGCCTGCAACGATCGTGGCCGTGGCCATTCCAAATCTCCGAGCTACCGAGCCAACTATCCGGCGTACAGCCTGGCGAAAAAGCTGAGCGGTCGCTCGCCGCAACTGCAATAAGGCTAGCCGATTTCGAAATCGGCGAGCGTGGATGGCTTGTTCACGTGCTATACAGGGACGAGGGTATCCGAAGCGCTTTCGATGCTCTGTAGAATTTGTGCCGACACGCGATCGAAAGGTGCGCAGCAACAAAAGCCACTTCGTTGAAAGTCAACGCTGATGGCGTTTATGCGAGATCGTCGCCGTCAGAGTTGGCTGCGTCCCCGCTAATTCGGAGTTGCCGAATGCCATGATGTGATCTAGTTCGGCGAGGCAAGGATTGGCGTAGCCGATCCTACCAAGGCGATCAGCGCCGTCAGGAAAACAGCACGCGATCCTTGATCTTATGCGCGACCGTGTAGTCGTCGTCCCACCACGGCTTTTCACTGGGCGCGCGCGGGGGCCTGGAGAGATGCAGCTTCTGGCCCTTGGCCGCCGCAGTCTTCTCGGCGACCCGGAACGAGTAATGGTCGAACAGGCTGAGCGCCTCGATCATGTAGGACACCGCGATGCGCCGGTCCCTGACGATCACGAGATTCTCGCCGTTCTTGAGATCGGCGGGCGTGGAGAAATTGTAAGAACCGAGATAGACACGCGCCGTCGACTTGTCGAAGTCGATCACGGTGAACTTGTGATGCATGCGCGTGCCGGTGCCGCCGGTCGGCTCGGACTTGAAGGGTTCCGGCACGTCTGCGCCGAGCTCTGCCGCATAGACAGGCGCGACATTGCCGCTCGGGTCCTGCACGTCCAGACCGCCGACCTTCTTGTCGGAAATGCCATAGACGAAGATATTGTTGTCGGCGGTGACGGCCTTGATTGCGTCGAGCACAACGCCTGGCGTCTCGTAGAGGAATGCGAGCGAGTAGAGCAGCGACGACGTCGTGTTCGTCTTGATGTCGGCCGCGATGCCACCGAGCTTGGCATTGGCCGCGCTGTGCGGCGAAAACGCCACCTTCGCATCAATGCCAGCGAGGCCGAGGTCGTTCCAATCGGCGGACGGCTTGGCGCCGAATCCCGCGACGTCGTTCTTGCCGCCGTTGAAGTAGCTGTCGAAGGCGGCGAAGAACAGATCGACGGCGGTCTGGCCGGTCAGCACGAACGCGTTGTTTGCCTGCACGAAGAAGCCGCGCCAGGAAAGATTGGTCGAACCGCACACGACTTTCTTCACGGTCGCGCCGTTCACCGCGATGGTCTTGTTGTGCTGCAGGCTGCCCATGTGCTGGCGCAGCACGTTCGCCCGCCCCGCCGAGGCCACCAGGCGGCCCTCGGCTTCGGTCTCGGCGGTGCCTGCGCCGCCATGTCCCTTGCTGTCGTCGATGATGATCTTGAGGGAGCTGCCGAGCTTCTCCAGACGGTCTACGACTTCGGGTAGATTGAAGTCGTAGGCGATGACGCGGACCTTGGCCTTGTCGGCGATGGCTTGGTCGAGCGTCTCGATGATCGCGGCGCGCGCCTCGAAGCCCATCCAGGCAAGCGCGGCGATGCTGTCGGGGTGGGTCGAGGTGAAGTCGAGACCCTTGGCGGCGAGCGGCGCCACCAGCGTGTCGATCGGGCCGTCCTTGATATAGCGGTCGACGAAGGCCTGCGAGGAGACGAAGCCGCGCGTGAAGGTGACGTTGGCGATGCCGGGATAGGTTTCGCGCGCGAGCTGGATCGCAACCTCCTGTGGCTCGCCGCTACTGAGCTTATCCTGCGCGCCCATGAACATGGGCGTGACGCGATATTTGAAGTCGCCGACGAGATCGGCATTGCGTGGGAAATGCACCCAGCGGAATTTCTGGATCGGCGATTGAAGGGTCGAGAGCGCGGTAGGATCGACATTGCTGGCCGCATCGAGGAAGCCGAGTCGGTTGTTCAGCGCGAAATACTGGCTACCGCCAGGCTCCTGATACTCGATCGCGAAGCCGACAAAGTCCTGCGGCGGCTGGCCATTCTTCCAGTTCATGGCGACGAGCGTCATGCCATCGCCGCGATGCAGCTTCAACGTGAACGGCGCCTTGCCGTTCGTGCCTTCTACCTGGAAGCCCGAAGGTGCGCTCGCTTGTGGACTTGAAGGGGCGGGCGTTGCTGGTCGAGGCACAGAGACGGCCGGTTCGGGCGGTGTTGTGGCTGGCGCCTTGGGCTTGCTCTTAGCCGGGGTCTCGGACCTGGGCAGGGTTGCAGTTTTCGGCTTGGTCTTGGCTGCCGGCTTGGACCTGGTTGCCGGCCTGGACTTGGCCTTCCGTGACGGGGACTTAGTGCGCCTGACCGCCCCGGCGCCGGATTTGGACTTTGCCTTGCTTTTGGTCTTTGCCGCGACCTTAGCCTTCGCGGACTTCGTCTTCTTCCTGGCAACCATGCGCGCGCCCTCTGCTCCGAACGCCAGCCATGTCGCGTGGCGACGCCGACAACCAACCACAACCAAGGTCGATGGACAGGCGGAAACTGGCGATCGAAATATACCCGCAAAGATTGTATCATACACCGAGCGACTCCGAAGCGCCATGTTGGACTACGGATTTTCGCTCCACCATTCGGGCCACCTGACCTTGCGAGGGGTACGGGTGGCCTTCACGATGGTCCGCTGATCAGCGGGACTGAGTGTCCCACGGAGGCGGGCCAACGCGGCCTCGACGAGCCACGGTTCGAGGGCCATCCGTGCGGTCTCGCGGTAGGGATCGAGTTTCTTGGCCATTCGCAGCGGGCCGAGTGCAGATGTGACGCTTCCGGGTGTCACAAGTGTCCAGACAATGAAGCTGGGCAGGCGCCGGTCTGTGCTGGCTCGTTCCGTGACCTTCTCGATCATGACCAAAGTTGCGCGCGCTGCGGCGCCATCACCT
>Ga0099794_10000265_pt1 | contig 18177 bp, 13 predicted proteins | sample Rivendell_Oct201_10_FD_77320 | JGI IMG/M metagenome (GOLD analysis project Ga0099794, IMG submission 77320) | Vadose zone soil microbial communities from the Eel River Critical Zone Observatory, Northern California, USA -... | ecosystem: Host-associated > Plants > Roots > Rhizosphere > Soil ... | reverse complement strand
GGCTTTCACCGTCGCGGAGGTCGAGCCTCCCGGTGCCGTTCCAACGGAGAAATCGAGTGGCGCGTTTATGGATTCAGTCAGTGCCGCCGACGTGCTGCCAGCAAAGTTTGTATCGCCGAAATACGTCGCCGTGATTGAGTGGGGCCCGACCGCCAGCAACGAGGTACTGAACATCGCCTGCCCGTTTGCGCTAAAAGCAACTGTGCCAAGCGGTGTCGTACTATCCAAGAATTGCACTTCGCCGGTTGGAGTCCCTGGGGTGGAGCTAGAAACAGTGGCTGTAAATGTCAGTAGCTGCGCGAAGCTCGCTGGATTTTGGGAAGAGACGATTTCCGTTAAAGTTGCCGCCCGATCCGTTGCCGCCGGAGCAAAAGCAGCCATGATTGCAACAGCCTCGCGCCCGAGGGTGTTAGTCCAAGTAAATTGCACGGGCGCGGCCGACCCTTGGACAAAGTCGGCGCTCATATAGCTGGGGTCTTCTACAACCTTTGTCCAAGGTGGGTCGGCGGGGATCATAGCTGGTGGTGGAATGATAGGTCCAAAATTCTCGGCGAACCCCATAAGATAGGAGTTGGGCTGCGACGGTGTTACAGCCGGTACAGTGCTCTGTGACTCAGAGCTGAAGGCGTCTACCACCGCGTGGTCTAAAGTGCCGAGCGTGAGCGGGTCGAAGGATTTGGCGTTATCCACCTCATGCAAGATGATTCCCCGCCACATTACCCCTGCCCCGGTCACGATGTTTACTGTGACTGTTTTTGGGCCGTTGGTGAGGTTAGAAGAAAAGAATAAGATATCGATCTGTCCCAATCCTGTATTCTCAACCCGACCCAGAATTACATAGTTTGTATTTCCCTTATCATCAGTAATTGTACTGGGGTACTCGAAACCTACATTCTCCCATCGAGCAGCTCCTATCACTGCATGCCCGGAACCAATCGGCGAGGTAAAGGTCGCGGCAATAGAAAAGTCAGATGCATCGTCGGTGAAGTGGGCCAGTTGGACTCGCCCTGTTGAGCCAGTTCCGCCGCCACTAGGAAGGGTCACCTCCCCAAGCGAAAATATCATCGTTAGGCCACGAGAGGATGCAGACTCGTTAAGTGACACGTTGCCAGTCGCACCGGCAGCGGACTGGATCTTGTAAGCAATTGCCAGTGACTGGCCAGAGCCATTCGTATTGCGATATTGCGACTGCAACCCTGACTGTGACCATCCAGCTCCGGATAACGTGCCCCATGTGTTTGCCGCCGCAACCGTCCACAGAGCTATGCTAACCGTGCTAGGGGCCACGGTCGTGATTCCTGTGATTGACACAGTGTAAGGGCTGGATGGCGCAGCAAAACTCGCATGATTCGGCCCTACGTCTGGTACCCAAAACTTACTACTTGCGGAGGGCCGAAACACCAACATCACTACACTGAAGGGAGTAACTGCGGCGTTAGTAAGCCTCACAGACGGATTTGCTGCCCAGGTACCGTTAAAGCGTGCATAGAACATGCGAGAGATTATGGTCGCATCGTCTTGAAGCTCCGCAACCATATTCCAACCCTGACCGCCAGGCTCAGAAATACGTAAGTTATCAGAGGTAGCATCACGATTATCGGCAAACATGATGACCAGATCGCCTGGTACCATTGAAGCTGGCGGCATAACAGCTACCGTCGCTCCGGCCTGCGAGCCGTTGTCTGCTGGGGTCGATGCTGCACCAAAAAAGGTGATGGTTGCTTGGCCGGGTACCGCGCAAAGCAAAAGCAGGAACGGAACTAGCAGCTTCATTGTGTAAAACTCACTACCCAGGTAAGTCTGCTTCGGCGTGCCGTTCGGTAAAGGCGACCTTGATGACCTTGATATAGTTGCCGGGTGAGTGTCACGTTCGCGCTCTGTGTTCTGGCAGCAAAGGCATTTGTGCATGCGACCGCCCCGCTCAACAGTGTCCCAAAGGTGTTCCTGGCTGCAGGCGCGCCTGCGCCGTGATTGTCGGTGAGACGCGAAAGCTAATCACCATGCGCCCAGGCATATTCCAGTGTGGTGCTACCGGGCTGGAAAGGAGTATTGCGGTCTTGAACTCAGTGTGACACGTTAGCACCAGGACTCCAAGTGATTCCCGTGGCTATGTAATCTCGGCTTCCTGGAAACACCTGAAGGTCATACGATCTCTGGTTTCTGCGGACATAGGAAGCGAACCAGCTGATATTTCGAACGAGCTGATAGCTCACATTGGCAGATGCATATGCCCCTGAAACCTTGGCGCGGGGCAGACCTGCCAATAGAAGTGTCGACGGAGTGTACTCGTAGCCTCCTCCGAATTGAGTCCTCATCCGCCGAGTCACAGTCAAGCCATAATTAACATCCGCCCGCTGCGTGTCTCCATTGTTAATATAACCTGACAAGATGTGCCCCCGGGTATACGCGAGTGACAGGTAAGATCTTTGAAAGGTCTTGTTTAGGTTGAAACTCCCATTGGGACTCCACTGTCGTTGACCCACAAAATCGGAGGTCGAAGCACCCAAGGAGAAACTGATCCCCAAGGAGGGAGCAAGCTGGTGAGCGTAACTGGCTGCTAAAGTCTGATAAGTATTGTTCGCAAAGGTACGCGAGACGAGAATCCGCTGAAATGAGTACGAGAATCCGACGTTCCGACTGGGGCTAAGTGCATGCTCCAGACTAGCTGTACCGGCGTAGGTCGGGCTCGAAAGCGGCGTATTTGCTTGGTACCCCCCGCTGGAATAGCCGTAACTAAATTGGGGGCCAAAAGAGAGATGAGTTCGAGGGCTTAACGCCCGAACGAAGTTCAGGGAGGTGGAACTTAGGAGCGATTCAAAAGGGCCCTCCAAGAAGTTGTTGTGTACCGCCGTTGCGGTCACTGCGTCCGCATTGAAATATGATTCGGTATATAAGCTGTTGGCGCCATGGTACGCCAACCCTTCAGCGATACTCATCGACCATCGAGGGTTCAAACGGCGATAAAAATCGGTCTGAAAGTCAACGCCGCGATTCGAGAAGCTCGTATATGTTCGGCCGTTGGTAATCCCCACGAACGGGCGATACTGAAGCGCCAACCGACTATGCCTGAATTGCTTGTCGTAAGCGACTGTAGCCTGAAAGAGGCTCGTGGTCACACTCCGGTCGCGGGCACTTCCGAAGCTTCCATTATCAGGGCCGAAGGCTTGCAAGAACTGAACAGAGCGAAGGAAAACCGAACCCCAGCGAAGCTGGCTTAGCTCGCTTGTCAAAAGCGTAGCTCTCCCAATCTCTCTCACGGGGGGCTGGCCTGAATCTGTCGCGGTGCCGTAACGCAGACCGGAAGAGGAGCCTTGCTGCCCGCCCAAACCCGGCTGAGAGTTTTCCTGGCTCGTAGCCGGTTGGGTCTGGAATGCTGGCGCGGCGGTAGGTTGCTGCTGAGCCAAACTAGAAGAGATTAACAGACCCGCCGACGCAAGGGCCCAAGCGATAATCCTGGTATGTCTCACGACGCCCTCAAGTCGGTGAGTGTGCAGATCGATTCCATTCATGGGACCACTACCATGTCTCCGGGCGCAAGCAGAATGTCCTCGTTCTTGCCAGTCTCACCTCGGATCGCTTTCTTATAGTTGAACGGTATGCGGATCTGTCGACCGTTCACAGTACGAAGAACGTGGATCGAACCGGACTTCGCGAAGGGACCTAAACCTCCAGCTTCGGAAATGAGCTGTAAAACTGTCATATTTCCGGTCAGAGGGAACGGGCCCTGCCGCGCGACCGAGCCGATTAGATAAACCTTCCGGCTTCGCATCAGATGCACGATGATGGTGACCTGCGGTTCGTTCACGAAGCCTTTGAGTTTCTGCTCCACTAAAGACTGAAGATCCTTCGTGGACAGCCCCTCTACCCGAATATCGTTTATGAGCGGCAATGTGATCATCCCATCTGGCCTCACGGTGACAGCAGACGAAAGATCCGGCTCTTTCCACACGGAGACCTGGAGCTCGTCATCAATTCCGATGCGGTAGGCGCTAGGGTCCATGGCGGCCAGCCCATCTGTTGGAGCTGACGTCGGCCCTGGCGCGCCCGGGCTATCTCTCTTTGCAGAGAGCGATGAACTCTGAAACGAAGAAGTCGTCTTGTTCCCTTCACCTTGCGTGCCGGTTTGCGGCTTATTCTGCGCCTTCATGATCGGCGCCGCCAGAGCAACCAGCAGGATTACCTCGCCCAAGATGACCGAGATTGGATTTGATTTCGACAAGCTCCCAACCTTTCTGACTCTTGAGAATCGACTACAGACGTGTCTCTCGGCTTTTCAGAGCAAGGCCCTCGCCAGACCTAACTCGTTAAGTTCTAAGGTGTTATTCACGCTGGAAGCCGTTTCGGACCACCCTTGGGAATGCGGATTCCGGAACTAAGAAAATCTCTTCACTCCTGGGCGCCGAACGTCTTTAACTCATTGGTTCTTCATCGATAGGGGCCCGTTTAAGGCCGACGGTATGGTAAATACCTTGCTGTGAAAAGGTTGGGCCGACGCTTCAGATCGGTATGGCCCCCTTGCAAGGGATCTGAGCTTCCGGGTCAAGGTGTCGGTCTTGCAGCAAACAGCTAAGGGGGATCGGAGCTTTCCGCTCGTTCGATCTCAAACCGTTTGGCTGGATCGTGAGGAACTCTGGGTGCGAATACTGACTTTCACTAGCCTGTTCCCCAACGTTTCGCAACCCTTACAAGGGATTTTTGTTTACCAGCGTGTGGCCCACGTTGCGAAACTTCCTGGGAACAGCATCACAGTAGTTGCTCCCATACCCTATTTCCCTGCAGGGCTGCGCTCGTTGTGTTGGAGAAAATTTAGCCAAATCCCGGCACACGAAGAATTTGGTGAGTTAGACGTTTACCACCCCCGATATCCACTTTTACCGAAAATTTCCATGCCCTTCCATGGCCTGCTGATGTTCTTAGGAAGTGTTTTTCACGTGCTGAGACTGTGCAGGGAGACTCGCTTCGATTACATTGACGCTCATTACGTTTACCCCGATGGTTTCGCTGCGGTTCTTCTTGGCAAGCTAACCGGCCTGCCCGTAATTGTTTCCGCGCGCGGGAGCGATATTAATTTATTTCCATCATTCCGCTTGATCCGACCGCTGATTCGTTGGACGCTCAGAAGTGCCACGGGAGCGATAGCCGTGAGCATAGCGTTGAAGCAAGCCATGCTGGAACTGGATGTACCGGGATTGGATGTCCGAGTGATCGGGAACGGCATTGACTTACAGAGGTTTCAGCCTGTAGAGGACACGGCCGCACGACGGACTTTGGGGCTGCCTGAAAATACGCACCCGATTGTTTCAGTGGGTTCACTCATCCCGCTCAAAGGTCACCAACTTCTCATAACTGCCTTTGCGCAGGTTACGGCCAAATTCCATAACTTAGCGCTTTATATTATTGGAGAAGGAGAATACCGCCCGATACTTGAGGGACTGATAGCTGACCTCGGTCTTCGGGATCGGGTATTCTTGGTGGGAAATAGACCGAACGAGGAACTTAAGCTGTGGTATAGCGCGGCCCGTCTAAGCTGCTTGGTAAGTTCCCGCGAAGGCTGGCCGAATGTCCTTCTGGAATCCTTGTCCTGCGGAACGCCCGTCCTTGCCACGAGGGTCGGGGGCGTACCGGAAGTCATCATCTCACCTGATCTGGGCGTTCTCGTCGACCAGAATTGCCCGGCGATCGCTGCTGGACTCGAGTTTTCTTTAAAGAAGCGTTGGGACAGAGAAGCATTGATTCGGCACGCCAAAGCGCGCACCTGGCGTGTCGTAGCGTCAGAAGTACAGAATTTCTTTGACTCAAAACTCTTGGAAGTCGAACACGCTGCGGTTCGGCGGTAAGGATCACGCTATGCACAACCACAAGCAGTTCTATCTCACTGTTATGGTTGCGCTGCTCTCGGTGTCCGAGGTCTGGGCCTGCTCGTTGAACAATCCGAGAGTGAAATCTATTCAGGCGTTTTGGCGGAGGGCGTTTATTGTGGCGGCGGACAGATCGCCGCCGAAAGCAGGAACTCCTGGGCGGCGATGTCTCCAATGGGCAAAAACAAAGACACGGAAACGCTCGCGGAATCAATGGCAAGCCGTTGGGACTCTTTACTGAAGCCTTCGACCAATGGTAGATTAACCGGCCGTCAACTACGCGTTACTCGGCTGATAGCATACGTACGATTGCCGCACGAGTAGGGCTCACGGCAGGAACTCTGCGCTGAATCCTACATGGCACCTCGCGCCAAGTCGCAAGTTTTTGGGCGTGTTGCCCAAGGAAGACTGGAAAATGGCAACTCAGTTGCAGGTACTATACGATTTTATCAGAACCGAAATCGGGTATGACGGGGCGCTTAGTCCCGACATCGATCTGCTGGAAAGGCAGATTCTGGATTCCTTCAGTATCGTGCAACTGGCTGTGTTTATTCAAGAACGTTTCCAAATCGAGCTAGAGGCCGAGGATCTAGTCCGCGCGAACCTCGGCAGATTGTCGAACATGATTGCACTAATCGACAGGAAGAAAGCAGCCAAGGGGCAGTTAGGCAACCAGGGTAATGGATAGCGGGGATATTGCGCGGCAGCGGATCGCCGTTGCAATCGGAATGGCGCTCCCGCGGCTTGGCCCGCGAACCGTGCCGAGTTAGGAGAGGCTAAATGCCCAGATCAATCCCTCGGTTTCTTTGCGAGACAGCAGAACGCCTGCCTGACAAGACGGCCATCGTCTCGAAGACGCGATCAGTAACTTTTTCGCAGCTCCGCGACGAAGCGCTCGCCACGGCCGAGTGTATGCGCGAACTCGGCGTTCAGCCGGGCGACCGGGTTGGCATCTGCATGGAAAAGACAGTGGATCAGGTATCTGCGATTCTCGGCGTCCTGTTCGCCAATGCGATCGTAGTCCCCATCCTGCCGCGCCTCAAGCAGACAAACATCAGGCATATCATTGAGAACTCCGGCATGGCGGCGTTGATTACTGACTCCGAACGACTGACCGAGGTGTCCGAGTTTGCGGATATGACCAAGCTGATTACTGGTCATGGGGCGATCGATAACAACTGGCCCAATCTTCCCTACCTGCGACGCTTCATCCAGCCACGCCTGTTCTTTAACTCTATCGGCGCAGACAACGCGGCTATCATCTACTCGTCGGGGTCGACCGGTCGTCCGAAAGGAATTCTGATTGCCCATCGTAATCTGGCTGACGGCGCCGATATCGTGGCCGAGTATCTAGATACGAGGGAAGTTGATCGCATCGGCTGCGTGCTGTCGTTCAACTTCGATTACGGGATGAATCAGATCTGGCAGACGATACTGAAAGGCGCCACGTTGTATCTGCATGATTTGGCTTTGCCCAACGACCTATTCGCGCTTGTCGCGAAGGAGTCGATCACTGCCCTTCCGGTGATGCCGGTGATCATCACCAAGATGTTCGACAAACGCTTGAAATTGGCAACGGCCTCTTACGATTTTTCTGCCCTGCGATATGTGTGCTCTACCGGTGGGCGTCTTTCGGCTGACATGCTGAATGACCTTAAGGCGACGTTTCCGACCGCAAAGATCTATTCAATGTTCGGCTTGACAGAAGCGTTTCGTTCCACCTATTTGGAGCCCGACAAACTTGACACGCACCCGACCTCAATTGGCAAGGCCATTCCTGACTGCCAAGTTCTGGTGCTGGACGAGAACGGCGAGGAGTGTCCCCCGAACGTGATTGGCGAATTAGTGCATCGCGGGGCGACCGTCACCAAGGGCTATTGGCATGACCCAGAGAACACCGCGAAGGTCTTTCGCACGCATCCTAGGTTCCCCGGCGAGACTCTGGTGTTCAGCGGCGACAAGGTCGTCCGTGACGAAGACGGCTATCTGTACTTTATTGCCCGCGGCGACGAGATGATCAAGACAAAAGGCTTCCGAGTCAGTCCAACCGAAGTGGAAGCGGAGGTGACTCACCATCCGGAAATTGTTGATGCAGTTGCAATTGCCGTGCCCAACATTGCCGTGGGTGAGGACATCGCCTGTGCATACACAACAATAAGCGGCCAGCCTCTTCCTGAACCTACCCTGAGGCAGTACCTGAAGGGCCAGCTGCCGAGTCACATGGTTCCGACGTATCTCATCTATTTCGGTAGTTTTCCGATTACTGGCAATGCCGGAAAGTTGGATCGCAAGGCGATTAAGCAGGCGACCTTCGAGCGTCTGGGCATTGAAGAAGAAGCCGGCGATAGCCGAAGCTTGCGAGCTTTAATTCAGAACGAGTGAGCACCGTGGACGGCGGGCGAGTGATCATAGGTGTGATCGGCGACGACGTTCATGTCGTCGGCAACCGTATCATGCAATTGGCCTTGGAAGAGTCTGGGTTTCAGGTCTTCAATTTGGGGACTCGCAATCGCCCAAGTCACTTCCGCCAAGCAGCGCTGGAGGTAAACGCTCACGCCGTATTCGTTTCTTCGCTGAATGGGGAAGGCGAGTATTGGTGTGCGGACTTCCGCAGGCAGTTTGCAGATGTAGGTTTGGGGAACATTATCCTGTACGTTGGCGGAAATTTAGTTGTGGGCAAACGCCCTCAGGAAGACGTGGTGAAGACCTTCAAAAGTTATGGTTTTGACCGCGTCTATCACCAGCAACGCGACATCGGTGTTGCTATTGCAGATTTAGTTGAGGATCTGAAACATGTCCAGGCCACGTACCAACGCGAAACTCGCGGGAATTGAGCGATATCGGCAGCAGGTGATTTCTCATCCGCTGGCGCGCGGTATCTCACTAGACGATGTTCGTGATCACCTCGCGAACCTTCCAAGGAAGCGGTTTCCCCGCGTAGCATATGGCAACAGGGGGGGGATCCCATGCGTTCAACCGCGGGGAGGCGTTCCGTTGTTCGAGGCTCAGTACCAACTGACCCGTCAGTTGAGCGAAGCCGGGGCGGACTTCATTCCGCTTACCATAGACAGCTACACGCGCCAGAACCAATACGAGACTGCGACGCAATTGTTGCGAAGGAGCGAGGAAGAGGGAAAGAATTACCTGAACGGTTATCCCTTGATTAGTCATGGATACGAGTTGACCCGCGAGCTATACCACGAGATAGACAAGCCGATCAGTCTCCGCCACGGAACGCCCGACGCCCGGCTGCTGGTTGAGGTTGCAATCGCCTCTGGAATAACTGAAATCGAGGGCGGAGGTATCTGTTATTGCTTGCCCTACTCGGAGGGCTTTCCGCTGGATCGATGCCTCCTGTACTGGCAGTATGTCGATCGTGTATGCGCCGTCAATTCGAGTGAGGATTTGCCAATCCATCGCGAGAGTTTCGGTCCTTTGACGGCGACACTGGTACCCCCAGCGATTGCGCTGGCGATAGAGATCGTTGAGGCCCTGCTAGCCGCTGAGCAGGGCGTTACCTCCTTTGCCGTAAGCTTCGGGCAGACAGGATCGATCATCCAGGATATCGCGGCAGGTAGAGTGCTGAGGCGGCTCACTCGCCACTACCTTGATAGGTTCGGGTTCGAAGCAGTGCAGAGCTATATTGTTTACCATCAATGGATGGGGCAGTTTCCATCAGGCAGAGAGAAGGCGACGGCTATTATTGTGGGGTCTAGCATCATTTCCAGCATGATTTCTGCTGACAAAATCGTGGTTAAGACCCGGGACGAGGCACTTGGCGTGCCGAGTGCCGAAGTCAACGCCGAGGCGGTTGACACGGTACGATATGTGCTGCGCACGTTCGGTTGTGCCGAGCCCGTGACATCGCCTTTGGTCGACTGCGAAGCCACTCTGATCGAATCTGAAGTCACAAGCATTCTTGGGGCAATCTTTGACATGTCCGGCGACGTGTTCTGGGAAAGTGTATTTCGCGCTTTTCAGATGGGTTACCTTGATGTACCTTTCTCGCCCCACATCGACAATGCTAACAAGCTAATATCAATGCGGGATAGGAACGGTTCAATACGGATATCCGAGCGGGGCAACGTTCCTATCTCCGACGAAGATGCTCAACTCGAAAGGCGACTGCTGGCATCCCGAGACATTGAATTAGATAAGTCGTATCGCCAATTGTTGACTGATATCAACGTCATGGTATGACCTAAAGTGAATGCGAACAAGCAGCACGGCGTCTTAGCAGGCACCCGCATAGCGGTCGATATCGGCTCGACAGTCGTTAAAATAGCGCAGATAGGAGAGCGTGGCGAACTGATTGCGCAGAACTTTTATCCGCGCGATTTCGACGCCGGCATCGCGAGACAAGTCGAGTCGCTATTGGAGGAGCTTGGCGTTGCAAAAGATCATGATGACGTCCTCGTTTGTTCGTCCGCCAATGGCGGCCTACGCGTCGGAATTGTTTGTCTCACGGAACATTTCAGCGGGTCGATATTGCGGAACCAGGTATTCCAGGCGGGCGCCAACCCCATTTTCGTCCGAGAGATCGATGAGCATGGCGGCGACCCTAGTCCGGTAGACATACTACTGATCGGGGGCGGCATAGATTGTGAGGATGCCGCGCCACTCGAGAACAGACTGAGGCGGTTCAAACCCGAATGCTATCGCTTTGGCTCGATGGTTTACGCAGGCAACAAACATCTGGCCAACGTGTTTCTTGACGTGTTTCCCAAGGCTGTTGTGATTCCCAATCCGCTTGCCGAATCACTTTCGAGCAGAACGTCCAGCGTATTCGAAACGGTGCGCCGCGCATACCTCGACGATCTCGTTTACAAGGAGGGCGTGAGTGAACTCAGGAGCAATTTGTCGAGGGGGATACGGCCGACTCCCGAAGTTGTCAACCGTGGATTCCACCGCGCTGTACTGAACTGCGCGACCGTCCAGGTCGTTGGTGCGTGCATCCTGCTGGATATAGGCGGCGCGACAACGGATCTTCATTACACCGTGGAGATCGTCCGCGATGATAGTGCGGTCAGGCCCCCCGGGGGATCGTCTGTGGCGCGCTATGTGTTCACGGATCTAGGAATAATGGCTTCACGCGACAGTTTGCTGCTGCAGATGCGGACCCATCCGCGGCTTTATGAATTCCTCGGGGCCGTGCTGGATGAGGATGTCAGAGAGGTCTACCGGTTGTTGCGGGAGGGGGAATATCGTCCTTCGCCGGAACTGCTCTCTTACGGTTGTGTCTTTCTGGCGCTCGACCGATTCGCTCAGGGGCGAGGACCAGGCTTACCGACAGCGGATCTCGCCAGGGCGGCACAAATCATTCTGACTGGCGGCGCGGCGCAGGTCTTAGTTGAGGATGTAGTTGCTCGGGTTGTGAGATCGTTACTATCCGATGGAGGTACCAAACCAGTGGTACTTATCGATAAGCATTACCAGGTTTGGATTGACGGAATTACCTGGTCCGGGCATGCATCGGTTTCCTAGGCGCCCAGCACCTTCGCTACGAACTCGCGTGAAATCGAGCCGCGTGACAGACCGATTTCGGTAAGATCTTCGGAGGAGTGATGGAGTCACAGGCCGAGTATTGCTGGAATAAAACTTCTCTATCGGAGTTTCATGAGCTGGCAGCGACCTACGGAACGCCATTCTTCCTCTACGATGCCGATGTAATAAACCGCCGAATCAACCTGATCCGCGAATCCCTTGAGCACCTGGTAGAAGTGTTCTACGCAGTGAAGGCCAACCCGAATCTCGAGCTGCTCCGCGCCGTGCGCGGTGTAGCCAACGGGCTTGACATTTCCTCGGCTGGTGAATTGGAACAGGCTTCTTTAGCTGGCTTCGACATGACGAAGCTCAGCTTTGCCGGGCCTGCCAAGACAACGGCCGAGCTTACGGCGTCGATCGAAAAAGGTGTTGGCTACATCAGTATTGAATCCATGCGTGAATTAATGGAGTGCGTAGACATCTCGAAGCGACTCGGTATCAAGAGCAACGTCACCGTGCGGGTAAACCCGCAATTCCTGAACAGGTCTTTTGGTATGAAAATGGGCGGCAGACCCGTCCAATTCGGTATTGACGAAGAAGAACTCAGCGGCGTTTTGGGGGCGATTCTCGCCAATACGGACAATCTTAGCTTCCAAGGCATTCATGTGTATGCGGGCAGCCAATGCTTCGACGTGGCCGGCGTCGTAGAAGGGGTGCGGGACACTTTACGAATAGTGCGAGAGATCGAGACAAGCGTTGGTCTAACCTGCAATACGGTCAACCTAGGTGGGGGCTTTGGGGTCTCTCACAATGAGAGTCGCGAACTGGAGATCAGTGCGCTTGCGGCAGGCCTTGTGCCGAGTCTGAGGGCGTTTCGTGACTCGTCTAAAGTGGAACGAAAGATTATCTTCGAACTCGGGCGCTTTCTGACAGCCGATGCCGGCATATATGTCGCCCGTGTGATCAGTAGCAAAGAGTCGCGCGGCAAGACTTTCTTCTTAGTCGATGGTGGACTGCATCATCACTTAGCCGCAGCGGGGACGTTCGGGGCAGCACTTAGGTCGAACTTCATTTTGCAGAATCTGTCGCGACCAACTGCGCCACAGGTACGCTGTAACGTAGCAGGCCCGTCTTGCAACCCCACCGACCTGCTGGGCATTGACGTGGAACTCCCGCGACCGGAACAGGGGGATCTGATAGCCGTATTGAGATCGGGCAGCTACGGATTCACTGCAAGTCCCGTACTTTTCCTTGGGCGGAAGACACCTGCGGAGCTTGTCCGCCACAATTCTAAGGTCATTCTGGGAAGACGCCCGAGAAGAATCGTCGATTTCAATTAGTGCTCTTTCTCGCAAGATTGGCCTACTTCGTGCAGGATGCGTTCCAGCGACAATTGCCAATGGCCGATCTTTCTGCGCGCGCGGATGGCCTTCAACATCGTCGCTACTTGTTCACCTTCTGGTCGGCGGGCGCCATCGACAGTTGCGAAAAATTGCACCGCGGGCCGCTGCTACCGCACTGCCAGATAAACTCTACCAGATTTTCCACCATTCCCAAGCACTTGTCCGAAACAAACAGCCGGACACTTTTTCACGCCGCGTTCCGCAAAAGGCGGTCGAGTGATCCTGTCCCCTTCTTATTTGGTCTTAGACCACACGAGGTTTTAGCCTGAATCAACTATACCTTCGATACACTTGAGATCCAGAAATCCTCGACACATTGAATGCACCTTCAACTAAGAATTCGCACTCGCGTTCAATCCAATAGTTGGTGAACGGTCGTCTGAACTCTTGGTCAGCAAAGTCCGAAGTTCAGTCTCGTTCCTTTTCCACTGCTCCAGTTTTTCGAGCCGAAGCGACTGCACCTCTATCTTGTATTTTTCGAGATTTTTCTTCATTTCCTGAACGCCGGTGATTATACTCTCAATCGTATTGTCGACGTGAACGCAGCCTTTGTTGAAAGCTCTCCGAAGGAGTTCTGTATTCGACATGATTACCGGCCGCCTGAGATACACTGCCTCATATGCTCCCCGCTGCATCGTGTGGGGTAATGTCGTCAGACATATGATAGCATCCGAGCCCAAAATCAGTCCGACGTACTCTGCGTCAGGCAAAAAGCCCGTAAATTTCACATTTCGGGGCTTCAGCTTCAGTATCGTATCAGTTAACCCTGAGAGTGGACCTGTCACATAGAACTGAATTTCCGGCAGCTGGGCCGCTGCGCGAAGGAAGACTTCGAGGGGCTCATCGCGAGTGAACGTATTAACTAAGGTCATTCTCGCGTCTCCACTGAGATTCAATTGGGCCGGCTCTGGGAAGCAAATGGGCACATCTGTGATGATCATCGTCTTGCCACCAGAATCGTTTAGAATTCCTTGTAAGTATTGATTGGTCAGAACAGTCGTTACCGCTCGCCTCGAAAAAAAACGGTGCAGAAACAGCGTATAACGCCAACGCGGATCCAGCAAGGCGCCCGAATGCGCATCGATAACATAGTGGGCCTTGGCAAATTTTGCGTACAGCCACACTGGGACACAAGCGATCACGGGGGGAGTCATGACAAAAACGACTTCCGGCCGATCCCTGAGTAGGATCCGCAGGGTCTTCCAACTTTGATCGATGTATTTGAAAAGGATGGTCAGATACCTACTGCCCCATCCGGGAGAGTAAATCATATACGACGTTCCGCCGAGCCTCCTGGCGATGCCGTCACTGCGACTGCAAAAAGGGGCCCACGATATAAAGACGAGGCTCGTTCGATTACCAGGATCTTCTGATCTCACTGTTATCCTACCTCCGGCGCAAACCCCGTATACCTACATTACGTCGGTAGTCCTCTTGCTCGCCACGGGGCATGATTCGCCAGTCTACAACTTGAATGTCCTCAAAGCCGACTTCTCGAAACCATGCGACCAGTTCTTCGGGAGACTGCCGGAACGCATAACGGGGCGTGAAACGGTCCCGAGCGGCATGCACTGCTCTCCCGAAGTTAAGTGGCTGGATCTCTGAATTCCATAATCGATGAGAGGCATTGAATGCCATGTATCCGATTCCCATGCACGACAAAAACGCATTAGCCAGCCACCCGTCAGGGGACCGACTCAGTAGCGGACGAGTTAAGGCTTCTCCTGCAAATGCAAGCCTACGGAATAGAGTTTCCTGAATGGAACCTTTCCCATACACCCAGAGGTAAAACGATCCTCCAGTTCGACAGCACCGAGCAACGGCCCTGAATGCATTTTCAGTTGAGTATGTATGATGAAGGACTCCCCTCGAGTACAACATGTCAAAGCTCTCCGCGGCAAAAGGCAAACAGAAAACGGAAGCCTGCACAAAATGCACAAAAGGATTCGTTTTGTATTGTTCAGTAGCTCGTAAGGCTGCGAGGCTTAGGTCTACCCCGACTGCATCGGCCTTGTACTTTGCCGAAGCAAAGTACGTTGTGATTCCTAAGCCGCATCCGATTTCCAGGAAGTCCAAATGTCCCGTTTTCTTATCCGGGCTAAACCCCACTTCGTTGAGGAATCTTTTCTCAAGGTCTTTGTAGCTGAGTTCCCAGATCACCCCGTCGTATTTGTAATCGAGCCACTCCTTCGAGAACGACCTCAGCACGAATTGTTCACCGGGGACAGCTCGCCGTGTAGGAAATACATAGGACAAGGAAAGTTGCGCAATCATTCTGTGGAACTGAGCAACGAATTCTGCATGAAGGGGAGTCGTGTAAGGTAGCAACACTGGCAAGCCGCGCAGGATGGGAAACCATGTTTTGCAGAGGTGGCAAATCAGCAAGCCGGCATCCACATACCTGTCGAAATCGGCATCGAAGAGGCCCTGACATCTTGCAAGTGCTGCATCTTCTGCTCCGATCGCCGTACGCGCTTCTTGAAAGATTCTCAATTCGAACGAATTCTGGCAAAACGGACAGCACAGGCGCTTAACAAGCCTCGCCCACATCAGAATTTTTCCTTCCCAAGCTTCGAATCTATTGAGGTTCGAGTGCAACTCATCGTGGATCTAAAACCGTAGCTTCCCGAGAATTCGAGAAAATCTGACCACGGGATCTCTGGCTGGACACTGTTAGAGCGTCTAGCAGCAACGACTTGACTCAAGCGGGAACAACAAAGATTGTGATATTGTTCCAAAGAAATCCGCGCACGGAGATTCACCGAACAGCCCTTCGACCTCAGTTCCTACCAGCAGATACCTTCATAACTGGTTTGCTCGTATGGGCGCCGCGATCTTTCAAGGTTGACCAAATCGAATACGATCTGTTCGGAACGCAAACGAGCAAGGAGAAACTCCTTGTCAATTCCGCGAGTACCCATAACAACCACCTCGGCCACATCCACCACCTCTTCTATGCTTCCACAAAGAAGTGCGCCGATGTGTGGAATGATTTCTTCGATGAACTGGCGATTGGAACCTACCAACTGTCCGAGCGACACGTTCTTGTCCCAAATCTTGATTTGACAGCCCTCGCCGAGCAAGCGCTTGACCAAATGGACCAGCGGGCTTTCGCGCAGATCATCCGTGCCTGGCTTAAAACTAAGACCCAGAACTCCGATCTTCTTCTTGTTTGTACGCAAGACGGCCTCTACGGCCCGCTCGATGTGCTCCGTATTACTTGGTAGAATCGACTCGAGTAAAGGCAGACTCAAATCCTGTTCTTTGGCGCAGTAGAGCAGGGCCCGCAGATCCTTGGGAAGGCATGAACCTCCAAAGGCAAAGCCAGGCTGGAGATAAGCCGCGGAGATATTGAGCGTCGTGTCTGACGTAAATATTTCAGTGACGGCTTCTGTGTCCACTCCAAGCTGCTTGGCAAAGGTCCCCACTTCATTCGCGAAGCTAACCTTCAAGGCGTGGAAAGCGTTGCAAACATACTTCACAGTTTCGGCCGCCGCTAATGATGTTTCGAAGATTCTACCGGGAACCCCGGAGTAAAGTTCCCGCAGGAGCGCTAGATGTGTAGGATCCTGTGCTCCTAATACCGTGAATGGCGGCTGCATGAAATCTGTGATAGCGGTGCCTTCTCGCAGGAACTCAGGATTGAAACAAACTGCAAAATCAGTACCGGCGCGTTTTCCGCTCGCCTTTTCTAGTGCCGGAATGACTACTGACTCGGTGGTGCCAGGCAAAACTGTGCTGCGCAGAACAACTAAGTGGAATGAGGGTTTACGGCGAAGCGCTTCTCCAATGTCCTGGCACACTCGCTCAACACCCCTAAGATCCAACTTGCCATTGCGGAGACTGGGCGTTCCGACGCAGATAAACGAGAGCTCTGATTCCAGTACGGCTCGTGCTGCATCAGTTGTTGCATGGAGTCTACACGCCTGATTGCATTCGGCGGCAAGCTCATCCAGGCGTGCTTCGACCACAGGACTTCGGCCGGAATCCAACATTCGCACCTTGGCTGGGCTCACGTCTACGCCAAGAACACGGCTTCCCTTGTAAGCCAAGCATGTGGCAGTCACTGACCCGACATAGCCGAGCCCAAACACGCTAACTGATTGGGGCATGCCCACTCGTGATCCTTATGATCGTGACTATACACCTAGGTAGTTAGCAATCAGCCTTCCAAACGCACCTTCGCCCATCAAACGGGTCACTTATTAAATCTTCTAGAATCAATGACTTATATGTACCTGTCGGCCGCACTACTGACGTGGGGAACGGAAATTCCCTGCTCTTTCCTGCAAAATGCTTTCCCTATTCTGTCGCCCGTAGAAGCGATCGCACAAACTGTGGGCGAAATGGCGGGTGTCAATCCGCCTTCTTAAGCGTTGCGACGATGTTGGTTCTCAGGTTCTTCAAAAAAGGCAAGCGAAGAAGTCGAATCCATAACAATTCGAGAATTACCACTGGCCCCAGCATGACAGTCTGAGCGGACGATTCAATGAGCTGGAATTCGAGAACGTCAAAGCGGTGTTGCTTTGCCAATCGCCGAATCGCCTCTCGGCTATTCATTCGGTAAAAGGTAGGGAACACGTCTTCTTCTCTTCGATTTTGCAGAAAAGCAGCCAGTTTAATCTTCAAAGCCGCAGGAATCACGATACTAATCAATGTGGCGTAGCTCCAACGATTCGGTGTATGAAAAACGAAAATCCCGTTGCGGGGAAGAGCCCGATGCACTTCACGCAACAGCTCATCGGGGTCTTTAACGTGCTCCACTACCATATTTGCTGTGATCAAATCAAATGACTGATCTCTGAAGGGCAATCGCCCGATATCTCCCAGAACTTTGTTTTGAAGTGTTCGGTGCTTGTGCAAGCTTGGCCAGTCTGCGTCGATGCCGATGGCGGTCTGCGCCCATTTCAGGATATCTATTTGTTCTTCTGCTGACCCTGGCATCCACTCGGGCAAAAGCTGGTGCCCGCAACCCAAATCCAGCCACCTAGGCTTGGCACGAACATCCAACTTAAGTGTTTCCCGATAGGCATATTGCGAGTTCTTTAGGTTTGGCACGATGAGGCCCTGCGCAAAAAAATAGAGACGGTATAGCAACCTCCGGGCGAATCCTAGGGTGGCGGCCATCGAAAACAAAGTGGGTTTCGGAGCCAGGAGCGCCATGAGGAGCGTGCCAATGTTAGCTCCGTGCCAATCAGTCCTTTCTTCCCTGCTCTCTTTCTTGAACAGGACACTTACAACGAGAGCGAAGTCATTCTCCCTCGAAAGCTTCCCCTCCCATACTTGAAATATGCACAGCCCTCTAGATCGAATACAAAAAATGAATTGGTTTGCCACTATTTTACAAAATGAAATCAGTCGGAAGTGAGCCACATGGGTTTGCTAGGTTCTCATCCGTCTTTTCGACCTTCGCTATCTGGCGTCCAGAATTC
>Ga0099794_10000264_pt1 | contig 18179 bp, 11 predicted proteins | sample Rivendell_Oct201_10_FD_77320 | JGI IMG/M metagenome (GOLD analysis project Ga0099794, IMG submission 77320) | Vadose zone soil microbial communities from the Eel River Critical Zone Observatory, Northern California, USA -... | ecosystem: Host-associated > Plants > Roots > Rhizosphere > Soil ... | reverse complement strand
TTCGGATTGGGCCTTCTTGGCGATGCGATGCAGCGCATCTATCGCGACGGTAAGGTCGGTCTTGGCCAAGGCCTCGATGGGTGGGCCTTTCCTCGAAAGGAGATGAACCATAGATGCCCCCACCGCGTCATCCGACTGCTCAATCGTGTTCGAAGTGACGTGGACGACGTCCTTCAGGTTGGCCGCAAGGACAAGCCAGAAGGTTATGTGAGGCTGTTTGCTATCCGGGAGGCCGGTGCCGACAAGGCTCGTGTCGAGAAGTGCATCGCCGATAGAATGGCGGCGGCGACAGGCGATGTCGATTGGAGCCGTCCGACGCGTAGCTTCAAAACCCTGACCCTTGAGCACCACATGGCCGCGGTGCGTTTCGGCTTCGCCGAGATGTTCCATCCGCTGTACCGGAACAGTCGCATTCAGACATCGCTTCTGGAGGGAACGTCGCCATCACTGAATTTCTTCAGCAAGCAGGTGTTGCCGGCGGTCAAGGCTCTACGGGCCAAGGACGACTTTGCCCTTGCGAGCATCATCCGCAAGTCCTCGCCTCTGCTAGCCCCCGAGCTCTTGAAGTTAAAAGGTGTCGACCAACTCCAATTGGCCAAACAGGCCGCTGACACCCTTCTTGGGCTATTTGCATCAGTGACTAAGCCAACGTTCCGGGCGGTACTGGAGAACGTCGCCGCCAGCGGCCTTTTTGAGATTCCTGAAACGCTAGTTCCCTTCGCGGCGCCAGACATCGCAAACTTGGAACTCGGCGAGGCCGACGAGCGCGAAGCCGGAGAAGTTGCGGCTTGGCGCGAGATGTTAGACACGAACTTCGAGCAGATCGACGCCTATGATCAATATGTCAGCGGAAAATCGCCCTTCGGCACACATCAGGGCGTGAAGGGTCTGGAGTTCCCAAGAGTGATGGTCGTTATAAGCGATGAGGAAGCGAGGGGATTCCTTTTCAAGTACGATAAGCTGTTCGGTGTAGATCCGCCCAGTGAGACCGATCGAAAGAATCAGGCAGCCGGCGCGGAAACAAGCAACGACAGGACGCGACGTCTCTTCTATGTGACTTGCAGCAGAGCTGAGGAGAGCCTCGCTATCGTGTGTTATACGCGAGCCCCAGAAGACTTGCTGCGCAACGTCGTGGAACGTGGCTGGTTCGCTGCCGCCGAAACCGAGCTAGTCGCAAACTAACTCCCTAACTATCCGATGGCCATCCTCGTCCGTGGGCCCCGAAGGTCGCCTCTCGGCCTTTCGCCGACTCTAGCGTCGCCAGCGAATGTCCGCTTCACCCCGAAAGCGGGCATCACGGCAGGACGTGAGGGATCGTCCCAGGCATCCCATTTCTGATTTGCTTGTTGTCTTAGGGACATTCTTCGAGGACGCGTGTTGTGGCAACCATATCGAAGGAGCCATGGGCAAATTTGTTTCTTATCTTCGCGTTTCGACCGAGAGGCAGGGCAAGTCTGGACTTGGTCTTGCTGCCCAGCAACGTCGCATATCCGAGTTCGTAACCTGCAATGGACGACTGATTGCTGAGTTCTGTGACGTTCAATCAGGGAGAGATGATTCGCGCATTGAATTGCAGCGGGCGATCCAGCTGGCTAAGCGCGAGAGCGCCAAGATTGTCATCGCGCGCCTCGACCGTTTCTCCCGCCGCGTGAGTTTCATCGCCAATATTCTCGAACAAGGCATCGGCCTGGTTTGCGCTGAAATGCCGAACGCTACCGACTTCCAACTGCACATATTCGCAGCGCTCGCCCAAGAGGAACGTCGGCTGATTTCAGAACGAACGAAGGCGGCATTGGCTGAGGCCAAACGTCGAGGCAAAATTCTCGGCACAAATGGCAGGAATTTGGCCGCAAGAAATCGCAGTGCGGCTGACGAGTTTGCCTTTCAGCTCAGGCAACAACTTGATGCGGATCTATTGGGGCGATCTTACAGCGAGATAGCGCGACACCTGAACGATGCGGGAATTACCACCGTTACCGGTCGGAAGTTCTATCCACAGACGGTCAAGAACTATGTAAGGCGGCTGCGCTCCGGGCGGTAAGATTTCGTTTCCCGAGTCCTGGCACTCAATGTCCGTAAAAAGACACAGCGACGCGTAATGCCGCAGGCGCCGCGCTGCTGGTCTCAAAGATGCAAGCGATAATCCTGAAGGCATGACTGGTTAGCAAACGCTTAAGCTATTTTGCGCCGTTAGAACGCAGTACGCGCGCGATCTGTGGGACAAACCGGGTAGCGCTGAGGATTGTCAGAAACCACCAGCCCGCGCCTTTGCTAAGGGGGCAAGTAAGAAGAGTGATGGAGTTCAAAATTCCTCCAAGGAGAGAATAGCTTCAGCGGCATCGGCGCTAATTGTCCACCGGATTGGTCGAGCGTACCCAAGGCTATAGGACTCTTGTTCGACAGCATATTGAAAGCCTAGCCAACCATGCCGTCGCGGTACCGCAATTATTCCGGCGGCAGCAAAAAAAGTAGGCCGCTCCACCAGAACGATCGAGCGCGCGCAACGTGGATCGAGTACAGATAAAGAATAGCACGGATAATCAAACCATAATTCTCTCTAAAGTCGCCGTTTCGCTTGGCATCTCGAGCAAGTCCGAATGCTTCGCATCTGACGTCGTGGCACTCCTGGCGAACTCACCTCTTCAGAGCACGGGAAGGAGAGCGGCCCGAGCCCAGCAACGCTCCAGATCAGCCAGATCCAATCACTGATTTGGGCGCGGCGCCCAGCCAAATTTCGGATTTTGAGAACTGCGCTGCGGGGCCCTCTATCGGCTCGATCTGCTGGCTGGGAGGCTGGGATTACTGCCAAATGCGTCAGCCGGCATCCATCGAGGCGGAAGAAGGATGGTCCCTGACGTTCGCGCATGAGATACGAACGCGAACGATTAACGAACCGCGGTGAATCAGCGTCGACATGCTCCTCCGAGGATCGCGCGCGTGGCCCCGGTTGAAACCAACCGACAGAGCCTCCAGCTTTGTAACGGCAGCTATCGTGACCAGCATGGTCAACGGAATGTTGAGCACTGACATCCATCGGCATAGCCTATTGGAAATATCTGGCGGCTCTAGATTGGCGGCCCGAGCAGAATCATCTGCCGTGTCCGCTCGGATCGACATACGAAGCGGTGAGCAATGCCCTTGCCGCGATGGTCGTTGAGGACGGCTCCCTGGAACCGATCGCGGCCATGTGCTTGGCTTACGCTGCACGGAACCCCGCTTTCCTGGCGACGGGCGGGCAAAGCCGATCGGCAATGGCAAGTGGGGATTGCAGCGTGCAGGATCGCCGGACGGCTGCGCCGCATCAGCTGGCAGCAGCTGCTGATGCATCTGGACGGGCCGGCTGATCTCACCGGGCTGACTAGCGCATTGAAGGCGAACTAAGGGCTAGTTCCCCCTGATACCTCCGTAGGAGGTCGCGACCAAACACAAGAGCGTGCCTCCAGATTCATTGCCTTACATGGGATAGGTAGTAAGCTTCGTCTTGAAGCGCCTTCCTTGGAACGCCGGCAATCCCTACGGGTGAAGCTTAGCAGCGAGGGAAGTCATGTCATTGCTCCAGGATCTTGAGCGCGTCGGCGCACAGCACGGCTACCGTTTGATCCGCCAGCTGGGATGCGGCGGGATGGGGTGCGTGTACCTCGTTCGTCACGAAAAGAGCGGAGAAGAGCGCGCGCTGAAACTCATCGTGCCCCAGAGCGCGACGAACGCTAAGGCGCGAGACCTTTTTCTCCGCGAGATCGCAAACGCCCGCGCGGTGAGCAACCCAAACGTCGTGCTCATGCTCGATGCCGGCGTAGTCGAGAACGTGTTGTTCCTGGTCATGGAGTTCTGCGAGGGCGGAAGCATCGATGCTCTTGTCGCGCAGGACGGTCCGCTCCCGCTGCAGCGCGCTGTCGACATCGTCATGGACGTGCTGTCCGGTCTGGAATATGCGCACATGGCGTCATTGCCCGACGTCGTGCTGGCTGACGGCACCCACCAGAGCGCGGTAGGGCTCGTACACCGTGATCTGAAGCCGCAGAATATCTTTCTTAAGACTGAGGCGGGACGAGCTACTGCGAAGGTCGGCGACCTCGGGCTCGCGAAGGCGTTCGAACTCTCCGGGCTCAGCGGGATAACAATGACGGGTACGTGCGCCGGCACCCCGGCATTCATGCCACGGCAGCAAGTCGTCAATTTCAAGTACGTCGGCCCCGAAGTCGATATCTGGGCAGCCACTGCGACCCTCTACTTTCTCCTCACCGGCTTCACGCCGCGTGATTTCCACCAGGGTCGAGACCCCTGGCTCACCGTCCGGGAAACAAATCCCGTCCCGATATCCAGTCGGGGCGTTTTGCTGCCATCAGCTCTCGCCCAAGTCATTGATGAGGCGCTCGCCGACAACCCGAAGATCCGATACCGGACAGCGGCGGAACTTCGTGCCGCCCTAGAGTCCGCGCAATGACCGAGGAGCCCGCACCGCCTTCCGACACCGAGCCACAATTTCCGGATGCCCCACCCGAACCTTGGACACCAGGACAGACCGTGTGCGGCGAGTTTGTCTTCGAACGCTGGTTAGGGAGCGGTGGCTTCGGCGAGGTGGCACTGGTGAGGAGCCGGCACAGTGGTGAGCCGTACGCGGCGAAGCGGAGCCGCCGGCTCTCCGACGAGCAACGGATTTCTTTCCTTACAGAGCTCCGCCACTGGATGAACCTTCCGACGCATCCTCATCTGGTCGCATGCCGGTTTTTCCGAACCGTCACCGACGAGGTCGTCGTGTTTTCGGAATACCTGAGCGGCGGCTCGCTAGCCGACTGGCTGGCGGATGGGAGGATCAACACGGAGGGCCCGCGCGGCGCGCTCCGCCTGATCCTTGACATTGCCATCCAAAGCGCCTGGGGTCTTCATGCCGTGCACGAACTTGGGATCGTCCATCAGGACGTGAAGCCCGGAAACCTGCTGATCTCCGCAGACGGCATCGTCAAGATTGGCGACGTCGGGCTCGCGGGCGCAACATACGATACCATCGCAGCTCAGATCCACGACAGGTTGCTGGATTTCGTCGCAGGATACTGGACGCGCGAGGTGCCGGCTAAGCGAGAAACAGTCAAGGGCAAAGTCGGAAGGATGTTTCTCGAAAGCGATCCCTGGCGGTCTGAACTCGTTGCCCGTCGTGGAGCGACCAGGGCCTACGGATCTCCCGAGCAAGCCGAGCGAAACCCGGTCACTCGCCAGACAGACATGTGGAGTTGGGGTCTCACTGTGCTGGAGATGTTCAGCGGCGAACGCACATGGATCTCCGGCACAGTTGCGGAAGACATTCTCGACGACCTCCTTCGGCACCCTCCGCAGGAATCATTGCCACCGATGCCCGATCGCTTGGCAGAGATCCTCCGATCGTGTTTCCGCAGACGCCCGGAAGACCGCCCGGCGTCGCTCGGCGGTTTAGCCCTGCTCATGCTTGACATCTTCCGGGAGGAGTGCGGCGAAGACTACCCCCGCACGCGGCCACTCGTTCCAGCACCGACTGACCTAACGTGGAAAGGAATCGTTCGATCCTGGCGAGATCCGAGAGTGTGGCTCCTCGAATGCTCCGAGCGTTTGCAGCTGGAACCAACCGCCTTCGAACCATGGTGGCCCGTACGCTACGGCAGCCGCAAGTCCCAACTGCTGTCCGACTTCGTCGCTCTCGAACAGACGCGGCGCACCCTAGAACTTCTCCGTCCATTGCGCTTAGCCGATGTATACCGGGCTCTGGGTGGACTGCACCTCGATATTGCTCTCGTCGAGCAGGCGCTGGCCGACACGTCCGGCGCATTGGACGCTTGCGAGGCCGCAATCGCGTACCTGCAACCTCTGCGAGATGCCGATGCATCGGTTACCCTGGCCCGGACCTTGGCGTTGAAGGCCGACTTGCTACGGCGGTTGGACCGCGATGCGGCAGCGCTCATTGCGTGCGACCGGTCCATTTCAGTCTCGGAAGGTCTCTACGCCGCTGGCCAGAACGCTGCGAAGCTGCTCTGCGAGGCACTCAATGCAAAGGTAACGGTCCTAATCGGTATGCAAGACAATGCCGGAGATGCGTGCCAGCTTGCTGTCGCAGCTTGCGATCGTGTCCTGAAGCTCGCCGGGACGGCGAACGAGGAAATAGCTGAAAAAACGTTGGATTTAAAGGCCATGGCGCTGTGCAAACTCGGTCAGCGCCAGTCCGCGAATGACCTGTGGACCTCCCTCGCGAGCAGACTTACGGCCAAGATCGATGGCGGTCGGTTCGACCTCCGGCCAATACGCGGCGAGGGAGCGTTCAATCATGCGAACGCCTTCGAAAACCCGAACGATAAGCTCAAGTGTTTCGAAAGAGCGGCCGAGGATTTTAGTGAGCTGGTCTCCTCGGACGACCGACAGGAGTTTACCGCGCAGCTTGGGCTAGCGCACCTGCACGCGGGAGACCTGCTGCGTGCTTCGAAGCCGATCGAGGCTCTCCACGCCTACTCCCAAGCTCGGGAAGCACTCACGCGCGCGATTATTGAGGAAGGTCGCTCCGAACTCGCCTCTGATCTCGCCGCAGCAACGCTTTCCGAGGCGATGCTGGCGGCCAGCTTTGGCACGCCCGACGCCGCACTACAGCTGGCGTACGAGGCGGTCGAGATGCGGCAACGCCTCGCCCAACTTGACGGCTCCGCGGCCAAGGAACTGGAGCTGGTGACGGCCGAAGCCAACTTGGGCAACATCCTGGTCGACGTGGGTCTCTTTGAAGAGGCGCTTCAACATCTCGAGCGCGCAATTGCCCTGGCCCGATCGCACAGCGGCAAGGCTTCCGATCGAGACGTCCGGAATCTGGTCTCCGCGCTGCAGACCGCGGCGTCCGTTTATCGAGCGACGAAGGCACCCGACCGAGCGGTGGAGCGAAATGAGGAGGCGCTCGATCTCGTCCGGACGCGTCTCGGAAACCCGCCGCGCCCTGTGGCCGGCATTCTAGTGAACCTTGGCAAGGCATTGGATGACATGGGTCAACTCCAGAGGGCCGTGGCCGTGATTGGCGAGGGTGCGGACATCTTTCAGAGCATTGCCGATGGTGGAGACACGAGCGTGCTGCAGTACCTGGCGGACGCACGAGCGCAGCGCGGACAGATCCTTTCAAAGCTCGGGTATCTGGAGGGAGCTCTGCAAGTCGACGACGTGGCTTTGCAGATCTACGACCGTCTTATCCTTGGAGAAAACAGGCACGATCTGAAGTTCGCGTGGGCGAAAGCGCTTTCCGCCAAAGCGCTGGTGCTCCGCCGAATGTCCCATCTCGACGAATCCACACTGTTTCTCAAACAGGCAATTGCGGCGGTGGCGCAAGCCCCGACGTCTGTGCACACGGAAGAGGCGATCGAGCTCGCAACGTTCTGGGAGGCTTGGCTACAGGACGACTGCAACCTGCTTGATGCGGCGCCGGAACAATTCGACACATGGGCCGCTCGCGCACAGCAGGAGGTCGCCAAGGCGCAGCAGTCGAGTGTCGCCGGTCAAATGGTGGCCGCCCAGTTGTTCTTTGACGACGCCATCACGATCTACACGCAACTCGCGAAGCAGTCGGGTGAACCCAGATTTTACGAGGCCGCCCAGCGGACACGACTGTTGAAACAGGCTGCGGCGGCACCGTATCGAGATCTTTACTCGTCTGCGCCTCTCGATGCTAAGGCGGCACTTGCGGGCCCGCATTAGTAGCGCCCGATGGACACTGTCAAAACCCCTACAGCGCCATTCCATGTGTTTCCCTGAATCTTTCGATGAAAGTTTCCTCCAAGGCATCGTCTGGCGGGAACGTCTCAGCATGCGCCAGCCTACCGAGGCTCGAACCTTCGATGAACATGATGTCGATGTTACGGGGCGGATTACGGACGAGGGCCTCGAACAGTTTAGCCTTGCGACCATGTGCCCGAAGATCGCCTGAGTAGAATAGGCGCTTGCCTTTCTCAATTTCCACGGCATACGCATCGAACCCTCAATGATCCACCAGGCGTGGAAGAATAGTAAAGAGGGTCCGACTTTGATTCGCCGTCCGTGCTCAAGATGTTGGGCAGCGTTTAGAGCGACTCCATCAGGTACGAAATCGGCTGCAGCCCGCGGGATGCTTTCGCTCGCTCGGCCCCTGACCAGGGGAATTCGACGACTGGCTTTCGGGACGAGGCCCCAGTGATCCCGGTGTCCATGCGATAGAATGATCCCCAGAGGGTCGGCACCGCCTGTCGACGCTGGAAAGAAGTGTCGAGGCAAGATCCGCAGCGTCCAAAGCCAAAGGTAGACCCAGGTCGAGGAGAATTCGAACACCCTCGCTTTGCAGCTCGATGCAGGTGCCTCCAATCTCGCGAGCCCCTCTATGAACTCTTATTGCACTCAGTTTCCTTGGTATCGACGGAAGTTCACGCCACCAGCACTGCGGACTGCGGTATGCGGTATTAAAGTCTCTTAACAAAGAGAGGTTGGCGTGCCGGCCTGCTAAATCACCATCACATAGATTCAAACAAGGCCGGCAGATTTTACATATTATGGAACCTTCCAAAAAAATATCCTTATGGTACCAGGTGCGCCGCCCGTGCCATGCCTCCTAGATGCATCTTGAGTTTGCGCAATGGCTGACCTAATCACATTCGCAGTTGGTGACATCCACGGTTGCTTTGAAAAACTGACAGCCCTGATGGCCGCATGCGATGCGGCTAGCGCTGGAAGAAGCGCGCGGTTTGTCTTTATCGGCGACTACGTTGACAGGGGCCCGGACACTCGGAAGGTCATAGAGTTTCTGATTGAAAAGCAGCGGCAACGCGAGGACCGTTTTATATGCTTGCGCGGTAATCACGAGGACCTGCTGGTACGAGCGGCGGATAGAGTCCGCACGGGCCGCGACCTCATGAACTGGTGGGCGAATGGTGGCGAGCAAACATTAGACAGCCATGGCGTCAATGATCCGAGCGATCTTCCGCCCGACCATCTGGTTTGGATCAAAGCGCTTCCCCTCAAATTTAGCCAGCCCGCGCGCCTGTTCGTACATGCCGGGGTCCGCCCGGGCGTTTCGATCTCAGATCAGACCGAAAAGGACATGATACACGAGCCGTTTCTGTCCTCTGCGGTGAGCCACGGCCCATTCGTGATTCACGGACACACGCCGACAGAAACGGGATTACCCGATCTGCGCCCGAACCGACTCAATATCGATACTGGAGCATGTTTCGATGATCCCCTGACTGCAGCGATGTTTTCGGACACACAAACCTTGCCCATCATGTTTGTGAACAACTTTGGCACGACGTGGTGACGGACGAAGTTGTCCGAAGCCAAGAAAAGCGCTGAACCAATGCGGTCTTGCGTAGGGCCAAGACTGACGTCCAGGCAATTTCTCGGCGCAAACGGAATTTGGCCGCCAAGAATCACAAGGCTGCTGACGAATTTGCATCCCAACTGAGGGCAAACTTGATGCGGATTTAACCGCCGAAAGACAAACAAGTAGCAAGCTGATTTAAGATGATTTGCTCGAGCTTAGTGCGCGCCGGATATACAAGGGCCACATGCCTTGCAAAAATACGATTCCTTGAAGCTTAGCAGAGATGTGACGACATACACGCTTCCATCGCCGAGCAAGAGCTCCGCAAGGCGCGGCTATCTTTTTGTGAAGCAGATGCGGATTTACACCGAGGTTCTCGTTACGATTGCTGCTTAGACTTTAATGTCAAGGGAGTACCGCGATTACTCCTGACCCAACCAAGGCGGTGATGGCTGCGCCGAACCGCCCACGCAAATTCTCGGGGCAAATGGACGGAATTGGCCGCGAAGAATCGCGGTGCGGCTGACGAGTTTGTCATCCCAACTCGGGGACAACGGGATGCGGATCTATTGGGGCGATCTTACAGCGAGATTGCGAGAAAGCTGAACGATGCGGGGATTGTGACGGCGACGGGCAGGAAATTCTATCCGCAGACGGTCAAGAATTATTTGAAGCGGCCTTAATCACCACGAACCTCAGCGAGTTCAGCTAGGTATTTCGAGCATCATGAAGCTGAAGGATTTTGAGGCGTAGTATCTAATGACCCATTGAAAAGGCTTGTGCCCTCCTTGGCATCGAAGCGAAGTTCTCGCATCCACAAGTGCACATTGTCAGCCTGCAACTGAAACACACAGTATGCGTTACGCTCGTCTCCAGGAGTTCGCTTGCCGCCCGTACTTCCATTTGAAATTACCTGCAGCGGCTGAGTGGCATTTCCCCCTCTCAGGGGCACCGTTTGATATCGTGCTATCCGCGGCATGTGTTGGTGCCCGTGAAGGGCGACATGCGCTCCCGCGTTTTGTGAAGCATCCAGAAGATCGGATGCATCTAGCGATAGCGTCACACCTTTGGAATACGGAGCCTCAACTCCGGCGACAGGTAATAGGTGGTGGTGAAGCGCTACGAATTTGAAAGTAGGCCGTCCAATAGGTTCATCTTTCAGAGTGCCAATGGCATCGATGCCACTGGTGCCGACGAAGCCATACTCCGTCCACTCGGTTGCTGCGATGGTGCATGAGTTCAGCACGCAGAGCAAGAGATCGGCGTCTTTGAGGCGCAACCGACGGACATAATTAAGAGAGTCCTTCCAGTTGCGCCCGACCAACTCATCTACAAACGTCCGAAATTCGCGCTCGTGCTGGTATGTGGTCTGGTTACTCAGCACCATCGCCGCTATGTCGATCGACGCACCTTGCGGGTACCTCACGATGTCGTGGTTTCCAGGCACAGCAATGATCTGTTCAGGTCTCAGGTTCAGGGCGCTCCGCAGTGCCCTGAATTCCTGAAGCACATCCTCTCGAGTTCCATCCCTCCAATCGCCGCCCGTTGTGAAATCTCCCGTAACCAACACCGCAGCGATGTTATCGTTTTGACCTATACGCTTGAGATCGGTCGTAAGGCATTCGGTCAAAGTTTTGCGAGGATCACCGATGCTCAGCTTTTCGCGCTGCGTCGCAAACGCATAATCTGCTCCAAAATGCAGATCCGAAAGGTGGAGAACACAAGACTTGTTGCTTGCACTTGTATCAGCGGCGAGTTTTTCAGATCGATAATCTTCGCTGTGACTCAGAGATAGCAGCGTATGATCGCCGAACCGCGCGGCCATTCCGCTTTCAAAGTTAACCTCCTCAAGTGATGATAGAAAAAACCAGGCAAATACCTGCTCCTCAAACTCAAGACAGTACTTTGGGACGACGGCAAGCTCCGTCCTCTCCAATCGTCCGATCCAAAGCCGCAATACATTGGCGCGAAACATGCGCCTTTTTGCCCGGTCAACTATAAAAACTTCGAACGAGGCATTCGCCTGCAGGTCCGATAGCAAGGCTAGGTGATCTTCTTCGAAATCCTTCTTCCACCAGCCCCACCAAACAGCACCTTTGTCGCGCAATACTGCGCGATGCGCGTCGACGGTGTCTACGTTGGGTACTGTATCTCGAAAGCGCAACGCTATTGCAGGTGTCGCCATTCCAATAACCTTCGGTAGGGAGGATGCGGAACATACAGTTCTCGCAACTTGATATAGGGCCCCAATTGCACCTTGAACGTCTCGGGATCGGCAGCTTTAAATGCCTTGCGTAATGCCTCAGCGGCGAGGTGGGGATGTCGAAGAATTGCCACCTCGTTCCGTGAACTCCAAAGATTAATCTGATCCTGCTGTGGTGCTCTCTTGCTCACGTACGGCCAAACCCATCCCTTAGCCAGCGGATGCTGACTAACTGGGGTTTGCCCTGTGCTATTTTCGTTCAGACAAACAGCTAACTGGTAATCATTCACGACGAATCGAACCCAAGTTTTCTGAGGGTCACAATGCTCCAATATGGAGGGGAGGTGTCTGGCGCGAAGGCAGAGTAAGCGAGCATACCCTGGACTCAATGCGTTTGACTGGCTTTCACAAGCGCAAAGGGCGGCACGCTCAAACAGAGGGATTTCGTAACGTGGGACAATATCTACACTTTCGATATCAGCCCATTCGCGAATCCAGGACGTTACGTCTTCAAACTCGTTCGCCGCAGCGGGACGAGTGATGTCCGGCCAGAGCGACACGAGAATTCTCTCTCTTGGCATGACTCTGTGGGCTGTCCACGCAATCCAGAGCTTGGCATCTGCGGGGTACCAAGGAGGATCAACTATTGCAAAAGAACGCCTTTGGAAATTGGGCTTCGGGATTCCCGCCTCAATCTGCAGATGGTTTCGAACAGCTTGGAATGGCTGCCGATCAACAAGTGTTACGTCACGGCCCAACGCCTCTAGATGCCGGGCCAGAGAAGGTGTCCCCACAGCTAATACGGTATCAGACGGGCGCACCAATGCTGAAAGGTCCAACACGGTCTGAGCCGTATATCTCCAATCGTAGTCTAGTATGTGAGGCTCGGGTAACGCCGTTGAGGGGTCAGATTTCATGAGTCGCTGGCTGAGGGCATCGGTCAAATCGGGCGCACGCTGCCTATCCTTGTCATACACTTTAAGTTGCGCCAAGCACCTTTTGTGAGTGGGTGCTTTTTCCTTGCCTTCCGTCGAATTTTGGTTCGATCGTAGCCATGCCTGCCAAAAGCGTCGCGTTATAACTGGTTCCGTCGAGGCCCGCATGAACACGACGATGGCAGTTGGGACAGAGCGCAATCACAAAAGCTGGATCATCGGGGCCGCCGTCACTCACTCGGCGGATATGATGAGGCTCGAGATAAGGCGAACCGTCTTTGCGCACAAAGGGTGCAGTTGTTTGGCATCCTTCGCAAGTTCCTTTTGACCGTCCCAAAACATACGCGCGCACATCCTCACTGCGTTGATAAACGTTCCGGAAGCCGGCAACCCGAGCTGCAGGAAATGTTCCAGCTGCCTCATAGGCACGGCGACGAAGGTCGTCTAAAGTAGTCGTGGATGCGTCACTTTTCGCGGTCTCAACGCTCTCAACGACTGCCGATAGCGGTCGAAGTTCGAAGACAATGGCATCTCGTTCTATGCCTTTACCGTCCGGCGCCCGCTCGATGTGATGGGTCTCATAAACCATCTCATCTTCAAAGATTAACCCCTCGCGTGATTTGCGGAACAGCAGCAGGCTCTTCCCCTCAGCCGAGTGGGTGGCGATCGCCTTGTTGCCTTTCTGCAAAGACATGTCGCCAGTTTGACCTTCACCGAAGTATTCAAATACCCCGTCGGTTCTCTGTCGGTCGGCATAGCCGTGCGAAAGTCCCTCTTCACCAGTTATGATGATGACAAGCGGATGCTGCCTGGGCGTGATGATCCCGCCCTGTCGTTGCCCCTCAAAGCGACCGTGAATGTCAGCCCGTCGATTGTAACCGCGTCCCTTTTCGAAGCCCCAGCTCATGATGCGGCCTTAACTGCTGCTGCGACCGTGGACGCGTCTTTGGCGCCCTTCCATTTCGCTTCGATATCGTCGCCTCGTGCCTGCGCCGGATCCGCTGGCTTTGGATTTTTATTGTCCGGATCGTAGTACTGAACGAAGTCAACGTGCTCAGCCATGTTTTTCGGTCGATACGGACCCGCGGCGTCGAACAACACAACTGAGGTTTCCGCAAATCGCTCGTAAACCGTTTTATGCATGATAGCCCCATGACTAGGTAGCGTTCGCTGGCCGAACTCTAGCCAGCTACCCTTCTGTTCATCATGTTGTGTGCCGGAGGCGTCCGGATGCAATCGAAGAACCGTTTCATCGTGCCTCAACCCATTCGGAATGACCGATGCTGCAGCCAACATCCACTGTAAAGAGACGTCTGAAAGTCGTGATTCGTTCTCTTCGTACCCGCCCCCGACGTCAGCGTGGACACCCGGAAACCAAACCTGTTCAAAATAGAGGTTGCCAGCGGCGTCACGCTTATCTAGTTTTTCCGCGGTAGGGGCCCAACCGACGCGCTTGAAGTCCTTCCGATTTTCGTCGATCGAGATGGCGTGCTTCGCGTAGCCAACATTTACATTGAGGGTCAGATCCTCAAATTTGTGCTTGGGCTGGGCGAAATGAATGGTCGTTAGCCGTTTCCAGAAGCCATACCCGGCCAGAGGCGGCGCCCATTTCAAATAATTCTTGAGAAAAATCAGCCACGCCATAACGATCAAAAGAGGCGCTACAAAATAGAAAACTCGCCAGTAGGTCAGCTCGCCCAGATATTTGCCCAAGTGTGGTAGCTGCGTTGCATAAGATAGGAGCGAGATAAGGAAGCTGATGATGAAAGGCGAAGCCACTACGGCGGCGATGACAAGCAAGCCGAGTCCGCGGTGGCCCAACGCGGCGACAGTATCGAACACGCCGATAAAATGTGGAAATACGTTAGCCTTTTCTCCATCATTGATGCCGACGGAGCTTCCATGCTCGCTTCGGAATTTCCTCGCGATCGCTTCGCGGGTTTCCATCATGAAGCGCTTATATTCTCCGACCTTTGCTTTGTCGTACGAAGAGCAGAACTGATAGACCTCCTTAACGGCCCGCTCGGCTAGTGCTCGCGAGCCCTTTGCATCCATCAGGAGCGGGCCCCCACCTGGAAGTTTTCGGGGAATACCGCAATAGGCCATAACGCCGGCTAAGGAGCGAACGGTGTATGCACCGCGACTGAACCCGATCAGGAAAACACGATCGCCGTCTCGATAGAGCCTAATCAGTGCCGCGTAGCAATCGATGATATTCGAAGTAATTCCAAGGCCAGTTGCTTTGCTTGCCAAATTGTAGATTGCGCGAGCCCAGTGTATCTTTATTTTGCTCCCATCTGCCGGTGACCCAAGTCCGGGATCGTAAAATGCCACCTGTTCTGTGGGGTCAATCGTTGTATCAGGCCCAACTCTGCAAGCCCGATACAACTTGTAAACGTTCGTTCGAACTTCATCGAATGTAATTCCTCCGGCTTGCCCCGTACCATCTGAGAAGATGATAATGTTCTTTGACATGGGCGCTCCATTTGCATCAGGCCGATCTGCGCGCGAATCATAGTTCAACCAGGACGAGACTAGCCTATTTCCGCCATTCAACTACAGCGTGTTTGTGGTGGGCTGGCGTTACAACAGCCATAGGAATGAAAGTTCTATCCACAGACGGTGACGAACGATCTGAGCAGATAATTTTGATCGCCGAGTCATTCATGTCGTTGCCAACACATCCGTTCATCCCCCGCAGCGAGAGTGAGCTTTCCGATCAATCCGTCTTTCGCGATAGCTGACGGGTGGACCGTCTCTGTCTTTCTGATGAAATTTAGGCGTCGCTGACGGCGGTCGGAATGGTTGCTGAGGATACCTCACGATACGCTCCCGAATCTCGCTTACTTGGAAAAGAACGTCTCTAGTTTTTTCTTGCTGATCGGCGATTTCAGACCCTTTCCTTCGGCCAGTTCACGAACGATCCGCCTCATGTAATCTCGGTTTCCATTGGCGGTTAACTCGATGTGATCTAGTACGTCACGAATAGTGCGAACGACAGAAAGTTTTTGTCCTTCCGCACCGCTCGACACGGGGTTGCAGTCATTGCACCAAAACATCAACCCGTGGGTTCCTCGGTAAGCCGTAGCGCGGGTGGCCCTATTGCCGCATTTGCCTTGGCACTTTTCTGTAAACGGCTTTTCCCCGAACGCTTTTGCGCATTGCCCGAATGCTTTTGCATGGGGTGAGTCGGGATGGTTGCGAACGTACCATCGAGCAAAATCTGGTTGTTTCATCAGAACCTCTTCCGTGGTCTTGCCGGCATGTTTGCCTGACTTGAATTCCATCGCTACCTTCCCTTGCGGATATCCTCGTCAGTGGGCACGCTTCATGCTGGCACCGAAACCCGCATTGATTCCGGTGGGGAAATAATACCTCTCTGAGTGACCTGTTTGGGAATCTTTATTTCCCGTCCGCGGCTTCTTCCTCGGCGGGCAGTTGGACGACAGTGCCATCGGCGGAAACCAACTCGAATATCGGCGCTTTCCCACTGACCTTCTGGACGAACTTCGTTGGATGCTCCGGGTCGACGAACAGCGACATGCCGTTTCCGTCGCGGAAGACGATCTCAAACCGCTGAGTGTCTGGGTCGACAGTCAGGCGCAATTCCCTGATCAAAGATTGGAGCCTGGACGCGATCTGCGCTCGCAGCTTGTAAACGTCTGCTCCTCTGCTGGATCGCACCCGTTCAATTAGCTGCGCCACGTGGTCAGGGCGCTTATAGTATGTCAGCGCCGTTTGATCCAAAATCGCGATTTCGTGCTTAACTTGCGCCCGCAGCTTCTTTGTCGCCGCCAGATCCTCCTCGCTTTCCTTGATCTTACGGGACAGGAATTCGCTATCGAACTGCGCCATCTTCATGCTGGTCTCGAACGCACGACGCAGCTCTTCCTCCAGGATCTTGAACTTTCCATCGAGAGCATCGATTTGAAGGGCCAACTCGTTCCTCTTGCCGGAATGCTCGCTCGAAGAGACCAGAGAGGCCAAATCGAGCTGCTCGACGAAGGACAGAAACGTCGTCTCGAACTGGTCGTAGCGCCAACGGCCGGTCATTCGGCAACCAAGATTACGAAGGGCGTTCGAGCATACCAGGTACGCCTGCCCCTTTGGGGGGCGGCCCTTGTTTTGGTATTGCATTGGCTGGCCGCAGTAGTCGCAGACGGCCAGTTTGGAAAACAGATTCGTCAGGTGCCTTCCCTTCGGTCCCCCACTTCCCTTCCTGCCATTTTCGGGTTTCGTCTTGCGGTCCAGCCGGCCACGCTGTGCTGACTCGTAAACAGCTTGAGGAATGACCCTAGGGAAATAGCCGCGAATCGGCGCCCCTTCGGGGTTACGCTTGCCATTTTGCATCTTGCTCGGCTGGAATGTTCCGATGGCGGCGGGGCTGCTCAAGATCTTATTGACCGTCGAATTCTGCCAACCGCCGCGGCCCATGAAAGTCGGGACTTTGGACTCGTTGAGGCGACGGACGATCGTATAGGTTCCGATTCCGGAGGCGGCTTCGTCGAAGATTCGACGGACTACGGCAGCCCGCTCCTCGATCACCTCAAACTTGCTACGGTCGGTAGTCAGCCGCAGCCAGCTAGGGCAACGAGCCGTCAGCTTCTTCCGGCCGATGCTGGCCCGCTTAGCTTGCCAAGCCTGTGCAAGACGGTCGCTCTTTCGAGCCGACTCTTCGTTGGCCCGGCTCATCTTAGCGATCGAGATAATCAGATCTTCAAAGCTGATCTTTCCGCTGAACACGCGCTCGTCGTCGAGGGTAACGAGCACCAAGCCGCTATTGACGATGTCCATGAACGGCTGAAGCGCGACGATCGGCTCCTGGCGACTCATCCGGTCGAACGACTCTACCAACAGGTAGGAGCCTTTTTCGATTTTCCCTTCCCGAACGGCCGTCAGAAACCGTCCGAAGTTCCCTGATGCGATATTTTTGCCGGAGTAGGCCGAAACACCGATGTCATGGAGATCGATATCCTCGACCAGCTCCAGGTCGTGCTTCTTGGCATATTTTCGGGAGGCCTCCTGCTGGCGCCTGAGACTGTCACCCTTCAGCTGGAGGTCTGTGGACATCCGGACGTAGGAATAGGCCATTTTCAGAGGATTTTGTGTGGTTATAACCATCCGGAATTATTAGTATATTATATATTTATTGTCCACCATATCCTGATGATCGGCTCTCCCGGCTCCGGCAAGTCGATGCTGGCCGCGCGGCTGCCCTCGATCCTGCCGCCCCTGTCACCCTCCGAATTGCTCGAAGTGTCGATGATCGCCTCCGTCGCCGGCGAAATCCGAGACGGCGCCTTGACGGCGCGACGGCCGTTCCGCAGCCCGCATCATTCCGCCAGCATGGCAGCCCTCACCGGCGGCGGCATGCGCGCAAAACCCGGCGAAATCTCGCTGGCGCATCAGGGCGTGCTGTTTCTCGACGAATTGCCGGAGTTCGATCCTCGCGTGCTGGATTCGCTGCGCCAGCCGCTGGAGAATGGCGAGGTGGCGGTGTCGCGCGCCAATCATCGCGTCACCTATCCGGCGCGCTTCATGCTGGTCGCGGCGATGAACCCTTGCCGCTGCGGCCACGCCTATGAGCCCGGCTATTCGTGCAAGCGCGGACGGATCGACCGCTGTGCGGGTGATTATCAGGCGCGCATCTCCGGGCCGTTGATGGATCGCATCGATCTGCGGATCGAGGTGCCGGCGGTAACCGCGGCCGATCTGATCCTGCCGCCGCCAACGGAAGGATCCGCTGAAGTGGCCGCGC
>Ga0099794_10000263_pt1 | contig 18185 bp, 26 predicted proteins | sample Rivendell_Oct201_10_FD_77320 | JGI IMG/M metagenome (GOLD analysis project Ga0099794, IMG submission 77320) | Vadose zone soil microbial communities from the Eel River Critical Zone Observatory, Northern California, USA -... | ecosystem: Host-associated > Plants > Roots > Rhizosphere > Soil ... | reverse complement strand
ATCTGGCTGTCGTAGGGATCGGCCATCGTACCAGTAGCGTAGGCGACCATTAGTTTAGCCTCGGCAATGTGAGTTGATTAGGACGGCGCATCAACGGCCCGAGCCGTCCACCAAGTTGCAACAGTGGATTCAACCGATTCGCGCCCGGCTGCGCAGGCGCTGTCGGAGTCGGCAGACGTGGCAGCCCCGCACGCGCCCGTGAGAGAATCGTCATCATCCCTTGGTTCGCCACGGGTGATCCGAACGGGGCCGGTGATTCTGGACTCGCACTGGGTGCCGAAACTGGCGTCTTGCGCGCAAAGGGATTCTGCGACCCAGCGAACAGCGAGCCGAGATTCGGCCGCCCTGGAATAGTCCCCAGCCGTCCCATGAGCCGCTGCCGTAACTTGTCGCGATCAGTCTGCTGGGCACGGGCCTGCGCCAGTTGTTCCTGTGTGAGCCTACCAGCTTCTCCGTATTTCTTTGCGCCTTGAATCGTCCCTAGAGCGCTGAGACCGAGTTTCGCAACCCGACCGATTTTGTCGAGCGTGCTGCCGCCGCCGAGCAGACTTCCGAGACCACTTCCGCCGCCCGCAGTTGCCCCTCCACCACCCGCCCCTGCCGCTGCTCCTGCCCCGACTGCCCCAAGGGCCGCGCCTCCCGCCCCGCCGAGTGCCGCTGCTGCTGCTGCTTTGTCGATCGTCCCTAGTACCGACGTAAACCCAGAGTCGCTCGCGGGGCGATTCGGATCAGCGTATTCGGTTGGGATGCCTAACTGGTTATTCAGAACATCAGCGAAGAAGTTCTGTACCGTGCCGTTCAGATATTGGTTGGCGGCCGCCCTCTTCAACTTCTCTACGGCCCCTGGCTTCCCCTCAACTGCCGCGAGCGCCAACTCGTTAAAGACGAGCGCTGTGGGATCGCCACCGCTTAGATCGAGCGGTTTAATCCCGTGGCTTGTGTAGCGCTCAGGCGTGGCAGTAGGCATAGCCTATCGCGCTCCGCGGGCAAGGAGATAGCCAATGCCCCGCACACGCGAACTGCCCCGATTGGCGGAATCCCCGTAAAACGGATTGCTGTTCTTTAGGCTTTCCTCAAGTTCGGCCCATGTCGTGTTTTCCCGCTTCTCGAAGGGTGTCGCATCGCGTAAGCCGCCCCGTGTTGCCCAATAGATGAGCGCACGGTCAATGAGTAGTTGCCGCGTGTAGAGGGGTCGCATCGTCGGTTGGGTGTTCGCGTCGATCGTGCCAGGCGAGGCGACCCAACGGGCGTACGGGGCACCATCCGAGAAACCGCGCACTTGGTTCAGCGTCATGCGAATTTGGGACCCCTCCCATACGTAATCTGCATCGGGGTCATCGAACTGCCCAACAATCAACCGCGGACCAGTGAGTCCGAAATAGACTTCTACTGCAAGCGGGGCGGTCTCGCTCGGGAACTGATAGGTGATACCGCCGTCGCTCGTAGTCATTAGCGTCGGTGGTACGAAAGAGTGGTAGGGGTACTCAGCGGCCAGTTTCGGCACCCAAAAGCCTTGTGCCCGCGTCAACCAGGCGTACCAGTCCACGGCCAGTGGGAAGGCGGTCGTTGTCGGCACGCCGCTATCGCGCTGCACCTCAGCAAGCAGGTAGGCATTATCCCAGAGCGCGATGATGCCTCCTTACTGAAGGCGCGTCAGCACATCGACGTAAGTGATGGTGCCCGCCGCGCTACCACCCGTAACGTCGATCACAACGTCTATGAAGGTTTCGCCTTTGGGCGGTGTGTAGGCGTGATTCGCTTCCGTGTTGTTGACGAGGTTGGTGGCCCCCGTCAGACCGCTCGTCGCATCGGAGATCGTCGTGTCGTTGCCGAAGATATTCGCCGTCTCGGCGACCGCTTGGATCGTGGGCGTGCCCCCGGTGACCGCCATCTTCGCGCGGACCTCGAACGCCACGAGGTTCGCAGCAGCCCGGAACCGCTCGCGATAGGTGTTGCCCTGCACGAGCACTTGACCGACTGCGAGTTTGCCGCGGGCGCGCAATGCTCCGCCAGCGGTGCAATCGTGAATAACGGTCGGTCCGATCGCAGCCATATGTTAGACCTTTGCTTCCGCTTTGTAGATGTCCCAGTGCGCTTTGATTTCGGCTGGGTCTGTGATGCCTTCTGCCTTCATCTTCTTCACGAACTTCGGGTACGTCACGGCACGCTTCACGCGCGTCTTCTGGACCGGCGGCAACGCTGGGTTCTCCTCCGCGAGGGTTGGCGCGGCCGCGAAACCGAGATCCTCTTCCGTCTCCCGACCGAGCAGTTTCCGGTCCTCTTTGGAGAGCGGCGTGAGACCGAGCATCGCCTTGTCGCCTTTCAGTGCACGAGCGATGGCGGCAGTTGGCGGCCATGGCTCTGGACCAGCAAGACTCATCAGCAGATCATCATCTTTGGCGGTCTTCGGGTCGTAAGCGGACTTGTATTGCCGCTGCCCGATCTGGTTCATCCGCACTTTCCATTCCCGCTCGGCGGCACGCTGCACCGCCAGCCACGGCGCGAGATCGCAGAACAGCTTGTTGCGATCCGGCTCTCCGAACTCGCCCATCGGAATGCGGAAATAGATTTGCGGAGTGGCGAGCGGATCAGTCCACCCGCAGGTGTGAAACTGCCCAGTCGGCATATTTGATCCACCCTGTCCGCCCGGACCAGTCTCGAAGGAAACGAGCCAAAGCCGACCGAAATTATCGCGGAGGTTACGGTCACGCCTCCAATCGGCTTGGTTAAGTTCGTTGGCCATAATGGGTTACCCTGCTTTCGTAAGAGGATGCGAACGTTCCAATGCTGCGACCAATCGCTGCAGCCACGCAAGCGAGGCATCCCGTTTTCGTGCGTTGCATTTCCAGCACAGTGCCCAGACGTTGCCAGGCTCGTAGCCGAACGCGTTATCCAACCGGTCAATGCTAAGCGCGGCTGCACTCCATTCCCCACTGCCACGAGAGACCATGATTATATCACACAGCGGACAGGGCTGGCCAACCTGCGTAAGCAAATGCCGAACATCGTCGGTCGTCAACGTACACGGGACGCCGCGACTACACGCCCGGTGACGAAGCTTAGCCAGCGTGTGGTTCGCAGTTAGGCAACTCGCACACTGCCCATTGACGATTTCGTGACCAGCATGGCGTTCGAGGAATCGTGCATGGTGAGTTTTTCCAGCCTGCGTTCCAGCCAACACGCGGCCGAGATGGTATTCGGGGGAGCCACGCTTCGCAATCCCTAATTCTTGGCGTCTCCGTGCAACGCGTGCGCGAATGGCATCCCGATGCTCGGCGGCGTAGCGGCGGTTATACTCCCGTCGCTGCTCGTGATGTGCGGTGTTGTACCGACGCGCGTAATCTCGGTCGCGTTCCCAATCGCTTCCCATATCACCCTGCTTTCTCTACCACGCTGGAATCTTCCGGAGTACCCCATTTATATTCACGGGAATCCAAATGGCGGGATTGGTGCCCGATGGTGCGTTGGTCAACGTACCCGTGGACGCCCCCGCTTGATTCGTCTGGTTCGCCAAGATGAGCCCACTTTTGAGGCCCGCCGCGCCGTCCGTCAAGATCGACAAGGCGACGGGGACCATCGTCGTCCCGACGAGCGGTGCATTTGGGTCGCCGGCATTATCCATAGGACTACCCTGCCTTCTCTAAGAGAATGGGAGCGGCTTCGACAAACCGTCGCTCGATCGTTTCTTCGTCGTGACCGGGACCGTCTGTCTTGGGCGCGTTGCCGTACAGTTCCGCCAGCGTCCCTTTCGGCACACTGTCCACCGCTTCTTTGACGCCATCTGAAAAATAACGGAGCATCTCGCGTCCGAAGCGTTCGTATTCGGCGTTTACGTCGCGCGCCACCCAGAGTCCTGCGGCGGTTTTCGTCTCACGGCGCTCGTCCCACGTCAACGTCGACTGCCACTTGCGAAGCCGGTCCAATTCCGCCACGCGACGCCACGTGCGTCGATCCGGCTCCGCATATGGCAGGCTTCCCGGAGCGGGGGTGTCGGCATCGTCGAGACCCAGCGCACGCTTGAACATGCGTTCCGCCTGACTCAGCTCGAACGGGTGGCCGCCATTGGGTCCCTGCACAACCCAGACCCGACGGGACAGGCAGCGGAACTCTTGGAACAACTCCCACTGTCGGAGCGAGGGGCCGCCGTAGCTCTTCCACCGTCGGACACCCTGTGCGTCTTGGACCCAGCGTCCGCGGCTTGGACTGCGGGGGTGCTCGGCATAGTCCGCGAGTATGTCGATGTCGCAGAAGTCGAGACACGGATCGAGCTCGCGTATCTCGAACCGCTGCACCGGCGCCCACGTTTCGCCTGGCTCCCACAGCAAGTGCAGCCACGGAAGCCTGTCGCTGCGCGGGGCGATGCGGGCCAGTTCCTCAACCCAGATCGGTAACGGGTCTCGTTTCCAGACGAACATCTAGTTAGTCCCAATCTGGATTGTCAAAGTCCCGATGCCATTTGCGTCGCCGGCACCGTTATTGGCAGCGACCGCGACACTGGTGATACCCGGAGAACTGATCTTCGCGCGGCGGATGAACTCCTGGCGTGCCCAGAATGCGAAATCGCGCCACCAGATCGCCTCAGTGACTGGAATGCCCGGACCTTGCTGACCGAGCTCGGGAAGTTGGGTGCTCGCTGCTGCTAAGCCGCCCAGACCCGGGAACGCCGACGCCTTGTACGCGTCGTCCGCGCGTCCACTGATCGCGAGTGGTTCAGTCGCTCCGCCGTACGTCCACGTAGCCATCCGTCCTCCTCAGCTCGTTACGATCGCGATGGTAAGCTGTCCGAGGCCATTCAGGTCGACACCCGTCGCGGTGACTTGCACGGTCGCGACGTTGAGCGACTGGTACAGGCACCGGCGGATAAACTCCTGCCGCACCGCCCAGGCGTAGTCCCGCCACCATGCTGCTTGGTTCGCGGGAACCACCACATCACCAAACAGATCACTCTTTTCTTCGGCATCGGCGGTCGCAGCGCCTTCTGCGGAACCTGAAGAAGCGGCGCCGATGGAGACTACCTCACTCGCCCACGTCCACGCCATGATCGAACTCCTACGAGCTGGGCGCGCAGACGCACCGCGCCCCATAAGGAATCACGCTGTTCGAGAGCAGCGTCGCCCGCGCCTCGAGCACCGGCAGAACTCCAGCCCGCGGCAGCATCATCAGGCTTGTGGTCCCGAGCGCGTAACCCTGGTCGACCGCGACTGCATCGGCCAGTGCTCCTACCGTAGCGGTGACGGGGGCTTTGTATTGCCGGAAGGTATCGACGCTCGGCGTGTTGGGAGGTTGAGACCCGAGAGCACTGGCGGTGCCGAAGCCCACGGCGGCCGTCGTGCCGGGACCAGGCGGAGGTGTAAAGAACCCCACCATGATCATCACGAGTCCAGAACTGTCCGCGATCGCCATCGTTAGCTCGTCGTGAAGGTGATCGTGAACGTGCCGACACCAGCAGAATCCCCGTTGCCGTTGTTCGCACTGAACGCGATGTTGCTGATGACTCCTGGGATACCAGGAGACCCTCCACCACGGCGCGTCAGTTCATCCGCGATGATCTGGCGCAACTTCCAGATAAACTCCGGCATCCACTGCACACCACTGCCTGCGGGGATAGGGAAGAGACTCGCCTTCGCCCCATCATCGGCGGCGACCGTGTAGATGCCGACTGGACCGCTGTTGAAACTCCACCCTGCCATCGTATCCTCCTAGCGTTTCTTAAGCAGATGCCGCAGGCTTTTACGCTTGTGCCTCGGTAGCCCCTTTTCCTTCGTTGCGGCGAACTCGTGCAATGTTCTTTGCGGCAAGTCAGCCGCTGCCTTGTTCCGAGCGTAGAGAATCTCGGGATGATGCTCGGCGATAGCGAACAGTCGCCGCTGTGCTTTACTACCCGCTGGCACGGTGCATCTCCACATACCGCACCGCTCGAGCAACAACATCGTTGCCCGCAGTTTCCAGATATCCGATCAGCGTGTTACACCGTCGACACAGTAGCCCGCGCACTTGGCTCGTCGTGTGATCGTGATCCACCACCGGCGCGTGTGTAATGACACGAGAACAGACGGCGCACCGACCTTCTTGTTGGCCGAGCAGTGTGCGATACTGGGTTACGCCAATCCCGTAGTGGTCCATGAGGCTCATGTTGAGTCGAGCCTCGGGACTCATCCTACGGTAGCGTTCCCGATTCGATGCTCGCTCCTGCTCACGGTGTGTTTCCCGATACTTGTGCCCCGCGATCCGGTCGCACATCACGCACGTTCCAGTGGACCGATAGCGGAGCCCATCGTGACCCCGGGCACACACTGCCCCGTGGTAACGGCTCTCAGTCAACAGGCCCTTCGGTACCCGTGTCGGCATCTACATCTTCCGGTGCTTCTTCAGCATGTGCGTCAGCGGCTGGCGCGCCTTCGGGTAATCGTGCGGCCAAGCACTCGGCCCTTTGGCGCTACCCGTGCTGTGGGTTGTTCCCATCCCACCTGCTGGGTAATCATGGCCCCACGGGCTCTTGCCGCTGCCGCTCGCCCCACTGGTGACTCCTGGTGCTTTGGGGTAGTCGTGACGAGTCGGGCTCTTTTTCTTTTCCTTCATGGCTCATCCTCCCAATAACAACGAAGCGGTTTGACCGCCCGCAGTGCCCCTCGGAAGTGCGAATAGGGTTCGACTGCTGCGACTTCAGGATTCGTGTCAGCGATCCCCAGAAAGGGCTCCGGGGCGACGAAATCGCAGCGAATGCGATAGGGCGAAATCTTGGAGCCAGGAATCCGATACGCGTCCTGCGAAAAGAACACGAACGCTTGAGGACTCAGCGCCCGCGTATGCGACGGATCAGCCCAAGCCCACACGCTGTCATAGAGAGGACTCTCAAAACGCAGTTCGCCATCCGGCTTTAGGACGCGGTAGAGTTCCTCGAAAAAGTAGAACCACTTGCCCGTCTTGCCCTGCTCCCCGATGTGCTCGAGCACATGGACGGCCACGGCGACATCGATACTGTCATCGGGCAGCGAGATCGGATCAATGCCCAAGCGGCAGACGAGATCCGGTTGGAAGAAATCATCGGCGTCAAGCGTTACCACATCGGCGATCGGCTCTGAGACGAACGGGACACTCCGACCCTTGCGGCCGGCGCCGAGATGCAGCACATGGACTGGCTTGACGAGTGACTCGGGAAGGAGCGTTGCGGTCATGGGACCAGTTCCATCGGTCGGCCGCCGTTCCCGCCAGGAGTTACGATGCCCGATGCTGGTGCGGCTTGCGCAGGCGTAATCTGCGGCCACTCGGCCATCGGAGGATCGCCTGGTCTCCCGGAAAGCATGACCGTCCACCACGACCCCGCCTCGGGGCCATCCTGTTTATACACGGGCCACAACACTGCCGAAAAGGTGTGCCCCACCGGAACATCGAGGTCCACGAACACCTCGTAGCCCGCCACGCGAGCGCGTTGACAGAATCCCACATCTTCCCCGAGATGCTCTCGCCGCCACCAGGGTCGCTCAAGCTTCCGGAGAACGTCCGTCCTGACGAGCAGACACCCCGCCCCAACGGCTTTCACGGATTGCAGGCTATGCTCGAAGCTCGACAAGAACCGCGGAGCGACAGCGCCATCGTCCAGTTCTTTGTCATAAGCGACGGAGACAAACGGCTGCTCGCGTTTCAGGTAATGCCCTGAGACAATATCCGTGTCGCGGCGGAGGAGTTGCATGAGCGTTTGCGGCGCGAGGACGTGATCATCATCGAGATAGAGGACGTGCGTGAAACCGTGCTGGAGCGCCTGCTCGGAGATCGCTTCTCTATTCTCGTTGACGTAACATGAGCCGCTCTTCGCCATGACGATCTGCGTGCCGGGCGGCGCAGCAAGGTGCACCAGGCTATCAAAAAAGCTGACCCAGCGGCCAAGCTGTCCACTGGACACGCCGATCAAAACTTTACACTGGTCCACAGGACGTTCCGTTCGCGTGGGTTTCGAGATATCGGACAGCCTTTGCGGTCAACCCGGGTCCCCCAGTTTCGAGATACCCAACAAAGATGTTGCAGCGCCGACACAACAGCCCACGGATTTGTCGCGTACCGTGGCGATGGTCAATTCCCAGTCGATACGATGGGCGTTTCCCACAGACAGCGCAACAGCCACCTTGGGCTTGAGTCATGGCCTCAAGTTGCTCGACTGAAATCCCATATGTGCCCTTCAGCCACTTCGCACGCTTCTGCTCACGAGAGAGCGCGTGATAACGACCTCGGGCGACCGAGCGGAAATGGTCGGCTCGTCGCTGGTATAACTCGCGCCTCTTCTTCGCTATGGACTCCCGATGTGTAACGAGATACCGTCGGGTCGCGGCATCTTCCTGCTCACGGTGCTCTTCGTAATACTGCTTTCTGTACAGCGCCGCCTTTGCAAAACTCGCTGCCGACTTACGCATATGAGCCTCCTGTCTCGTACGCCAAGATAGAAGGCTCATATGGTTCAGTCAACAGCGTAAGTCGTTATACGGGCGCGTCATACCCGACCAACGAGATCATGAACGTCTCAGCTGGAGCTGGGTTGCCCACTGGGCAGAACAACACGCCCGGTGGCACGATGACCGAGCCGTCGAAGTCCTCGAACAGGCTGTACGCAGCGGCCGTGGTCGTGATCGGCGCGCCCTGCGAGAGGTTCGACCAGCGGTACATCTTCATCGCGTTCGGCGCCGTCCCGGTAACCGTGGCCGCCGTGCCTCCGACGGTCAGCCCACCGTACACGTTCCCGACGATGCCGGCGTTCAGGGCCAGCACCGTCGCCGCGCTGACCGGCGCAGCCGTGCCGACGAGCGCGTTGACGCCCGTGACGAAGGCATAGCCAATCGCGCCCGCCACGCCGGTCCCGGCCGAGAAGCCGACCGTAAACCGCACGAGGACACAGTTCACGCTGCTGTTGACCGGGTTCCAGATGAAGAAGTTCGGCGTCGCGTTGGTGGCAAACAACGGAATCGCCGAGGCGGTCGTGAGCGTCAGGTTCCACGCCTTGCCGCGATACGTTTGCGCGTAATACTTGCCGTGCAGCTCGGCGACGATGGCTTCGCCCGACCGGCCACCGAGCAGTGGCGCTGGGGGACCATCCGGCAACGAGCTTGCGGGGATGGCGCCCGGTTGAACTTGCATGAGCGGCATAGCTAGTCCCTCCTCAAACGTTCACCGGATCGTCCCGCTGTCTGCCTCTCATACCGGACTAGAGACCTGCGCTCATCCCAACCTGTCTACACCTTACGGTCCGAACGTGATGTCGCTGCGGTAGTCGTTGTTCACGTCGATGCCGGTGTTCAAGAGCTGCGCGAGCAACTCGTTCGTGATCATCTGTTCGCGGAGAATGAGCACATCGCTCGGACTGGCGGGGACCGCCGCAGCGACGACCGCCGTGCCCGATGTGTACGAACTCATCCGCACCCGCACCTGCGAATATCCACCGCCATTGACGCTGTAGCGACCTGCGGCCGCGGCCGTGAGGACTACGGGTCCCGGCAACCCGGACGGCCCCGTTTGATGGGCCGCGACAGGGAACCAGTTCGTATCGTCGATGGTGAACTCGAATGTGATGATGCCGACGAAGGCGCCTGAGATGTCGAAGCCCACCGTCGCGCCGGTCGAGGCGTTGCCCGGATACGTGCGTTGCAGGTCTGTCTGAACCGCGAACGTCGCGTTCAGCGCACCAAGGGAAACCGAGCCGAACTTTGCCATGCGTAACCTCCCCCTTCTGTCTTCTGTCTACTGTTGGGTAGCGCCCGAGGCATAACCCATCGCGCCCCGACTCGTCGTGAACAGGAAGATCGGGAAGTCGAGCGACGCTGCTTTGGCACTCAGGTTCTCGAGCTTGTCGGTGTTCTCCTCATCGAACGGCTGTTCGTCCGGTCCAGGGAACAACTGACCCTTGCGAATCGAGTTGTTCTTGTCGTAGCCGAACACATAAGTGTCCGGGGTGAACCGACTCTGGTGGATCTTCACGCCCTTGGCCGTTGGCTCGCCGTCGAGCTCGAACGGTCCGCCGCCACCGAACCGCACGCCAGCTTCCTGTTGCGCGGTCAGATCGTTGAACACGCCCTGCGCCAGCCAGAGATCGGTGAGATCAGAGCCAGCGGGGCCGTTGTTCTGGACGCCCTGCTTCATCTTGCGGTATTTGACGGGGGTGAACTTCCCGCCAGAGGTGTCCGTGTAGCCTGCGGTCCACTGCGGATAGCTCCCCGATGGCCCGCCCGAGATGTTGTGCAGCGAGGCCGACGTGAGCATGTCGAGCAGGCCAGGGAGGTTGAGGTTCCGCTCCGTCCCGCCGGCGAGCGTCGTGTTCTCGTTGTTGTTGGCGAAGACAATCAAGTCGCCATCGGCTACGCCCGTGATCCCAGACGCGCCGCAAGTAATCGTATTGGTCGAACGGTTTTTCGCGGTGACCTGGACGATCCCGCCCGCACGCAACGTCGGCCCTACGGGGTTCAGGACCGCGATGAAGTCCCCGCCCGTCGGCAGCGACCCTGCTTGGAGCTGATCGACGACTTGCCGATTGTGCGCCAAGCTACCGAGTCCTGAGACGCCGTACATATCGCGGAGTGTCAGATCGTTGTTCCCGACCCCACCCGGCGAGCCGGAGACGAGGGCGATGGTGCCCGACGAGAAGCCGTAGGCGTTCATCGCGAACTTCTCGCGGAAGCTCTCGACCGCCTTCAGTCCTTGGTACTTCAGGTCGTTTTCAATGAAGGCGTCGCGGGACTTTTGACGGAGGATTTCCTGCAAGCGGGAAAACGTGATCCGCTTGTTCCACATGACGAAGGAGAGCGACGCTTCGACGAGCGCCGGACTGGAGGGCCGCGCTTCGTAGCCGCCTTCAGGAATCGACGCTGTGCCGATGCCTTTGGCGAGATCGAGCGGGACGAGAATGGACCGCGTGCTCCACGCGACCTTGAAGTCCTTACCCAGCCGTCCCTTCTCGAACTCGTTCCATTCATCGAAGCCGAAGTTCGCGGCTTTGTAGGCTTTCGTCTGGACCTGGCGCATCAGTGTGCCGAGTGATGCGGTACTGGTGATGACATTGGTCGCGGCTGCCATCGCGCACTCCTGTCGGTGGAGTCCGACGGGGGTGAGCGGGAGGTTATCGCAGTCCAGCATCCTCATCCGCTTCCCGCGTCGTCTTGAACAGTTTCCGCTGCTTCGTGCTGACCGCTGGTGTTGCACGTCCCGTGCCTGCGACTGGCGGTGCTTTGTTCCCTACCTGGCCCGTGCGCCGCGCGTTCTCTTGTTCGATCGCCGTCGCGGCCTGCGATGGCGTCCGATCCTTGAGAAGATTCTGCACCAGCACCATCTCCTCGCGGATCACTTCCAGATTGTCAACCTCACCGCGAATCCCGTAGCGCTGTCCCGCCTTGAGACCCGTGACCGGATCATCCTGCGTTAGACGCGGGAAAATCTGGTCAAGCCATTGATCTCCGCTGAACCGCTGAATCAGGGCGCGCTGACCGCGTTCATCGAGGCCAGCCTCATTCGCCCAATGCTGGACCGCTTCTTCGATCCGACCAAGCATGATCGGTCGCGCTTGTGCATCAGTCTCGCGCGTGCGGAGTTGGCGGTTCTCATCTTCGAGCGCTTTGGATCGCCGGTCGAAGCCGGCTTGCAACCCGTCTGCCCGCATCTTCGGCCAGTCGGCGTGCATATTGAGCAGCCACTTGCCTGCTGGCGTCTCGAGCAATTCCTCAAGCGTCGTCGCGCCCTGGCTGTCCTCGAACATCTTGTCGAGTTTGCCGAGCACCGATTTCGTGGTTGCGTCCGCAGCATCGGCGCGCGTGCGCTCGCGGGTCAGTTCGCGTTGGGCATCGGCATCGCGACGGGGATAGGCGCGGGCGTAGGCGAGGTCTTGACGGAGCTGCCGGACAGCGGCTGGCGTGAACAGCACATTGCCATCGTCGTCCTGGACTGCGCCTTCGTATGTCGTCGATTGCCCATCCGCCCGAAACGCGAACGGCTCGTACTCGCTGAGATCGGGTTCGGCTACTGCTGCGGGCGCAACCTGCTCTCCGGGTTCCGACAGCGTGCCGTCCGCTTTGGTGAAGCGGCCTTGCGCATCGCGCGGAACGTCAGACGCGGGGGGCGTCTCGGGACTGGGGGCTTCCTCACCTTCCGCAGGGGCGACAGGAGCTTCGGCGGGCGCCGGGCTCGGCGTTTCTTCTGCGGGGGTCTCGGTCGGTTCTAACGGTGCATCCACATCAGGCGCGACCGGAGCCACTTCAGTTCCTAGGGGCATAATTCACTCCGAGTGAGAGTTTCGCAAGGGGGGTCTCCGGTTCCGAGCTTGCTGCTTCGCTGTGGCCCAACGGCAGTTACCCGGTTCGTAATTCCCGGAATTGTTGATCCGATCTAGGGAGTAGCCAGAAGGGCGCGGTCCCATATCGGCCAGAAAGTTCTCAAATGATGTCCGCCATCGCTCGCACACGGTGATGCCTCGACCGCCGTAACGCCAATAATCGAGACTCGCCGAATCAGTGCAGCGTTGGATCATATGAGTCCACGATTTGTATTCTGGGCTCCGACCTGGCGTTACATGTAGCGCATGGCCATGGCCGACGGGATGACCTTTGATGCACCCACAGGAGCGTTGCCCACCACGGAGGTGATCTGGACGGACCCATCCCCAAGTACCGCAGTCGCACTGGAAAAAGAGTTCCGTCTTCTGCTTTCTAACTCGATGGCCGAGCGTTATCACCAATCGGCCGAATCGCAGGCCAACGTAAGGATGGTTCATGTAGACAACGATGCAACGAATGCCAAAGCAGCCGCCTCCAATTCTGTATCCGGTAGCCATCCAATACGCTGCAACGCGATATACCGTGCTAGCGGCAATGTAGGAATGTCTGCGCCAGCAAGGTCTACGCGAAAGCCCTTGTCGGGGATGCTGACCTGTTTGATCAACTCCAAACATTGCTGTCCAGCTTCTGGGATCGACGCTGCGGCGCTCACGATGGTGGCGACTTCGGACCAGCCCTCGACCAGCGCAAGCTGTCCTTCCTCTGCGTAGGCGCGGTAGAGATAGACGGCTGATTCTATTTCCGACGGCAGAATGATCGGCGTGCCTTTGATCGGGAAATCCACCACAACCGACAGTGAGGCACCGATCCGATCGTCAAACGCGCCGCTCATCTCCGTCGAGCCGCCGATCCACGCCCGCAGGATTTCCTCGGCTGCGCCCGTGGCAAGGGCCTGAAACATGACGGGATAGGCGTTGTAGCCGAATCGTGCGCCTGCTTCGAGGAAGTACGGCTCCCCATCGACGACGATCACGTTCGCGTCTAGCGTGCCGGTGTAGTCCTGCACGTCGGGATGGCTCAGGTACTTCGCCACCGTCTGCTGCACGCCCGGATTATCCAGCGGCAACGGCAACACATAATCGCCAGCGCAGCCAAGATGCACGCCGAGGTCGCCGACGAGCTTTCGTTTGGATTCGAGGTCGCAGAATGCCGCCACGGGCTGGCCGTTGCGCACCCAGAGATCGAACGCGACCTCCGTGCCGGTCACGATTTCCTGGAGGATGAACGAGCGACTGTGCGCCTTCGGGAGATGCTGGAGATACTCCTGCAGTTCCGTGTTGGCCTTTGGCGGATCGTCCTTTTCCTGCGGGACGTAGGTAGCTGTGGGATCGGCTTTGTCGGGCTTGAAGGCGAACGCTTGGTCTCCGTGCTGCTGCAGGTAGCGCACGGCAGTTGCGTAGTCGTGAAACTCTTCAGTCACCGGAATCTGGAAGCCGACGGACTGCGCAAATTGCGTGGCGAAATCGCGATCATCTTCCAGTTTCTTGCCGAGCGCCGACGTTCCGATCACCAGCTCGCCCTGTTTGCGGAGATCATCGGCGACGCTCGGGAAGTCGTTCGCATCGAACACCCACAGCGCACCTTTCCCCACACACCGCGTCAGCGCCTCGTCGAGCGGCATCTTCTGCACCAGTCCTTCCCCGCAGCGTCGCGTGGCGGGCAGATCGTCCTGCCGGACGCGCGTGTAATCGAAGGCGCAGATCACGAAACTGCCTTGGCGCTGCATCAATAGCGCGAGGCCGAGACCGCCCCACGATTCGGTAACGAGGATGACCATTACTTCTTTACTCGAAAATAGCAGGGACCAATCCAGAATCCCCAACGCCCACCGGTGCCGAACAAAAAGTCAATCTTCCCCCTCCAATAGCGTGAGGAGTTCGTCACCTGAAACTCAATGAACCCCACGAGCAGATGGATAGACATCCAGTCGTCCCATCGCGAGCAGCCAACAAGGAGACCGAATGGTCTGTGCCAGACCCAACGACAGTTTTTCACATCGGCTCTGCGATCATACTTCCGTCTGGTTGGCGGGTAAGGCGACGCCGCCGCGGCCCGACTGCTGGTGGAATGACGGGCGGTGCTGGCGCGGGTACCTGCAATCCTTCCTGCTGCAGCACGACGGCCGTCTGAGCCGGATCAAGCGGGGCGAGCGGCACGGACATTGAGAGATGCGGCTTCTGTAACTTAGCTTGCGCTTCCTTCAGTTGGTCTTGAATCTGCTGCGCTTGTTTCGCATCGGGCACCTGTGCGGCTTGCCGCGCCATCACATACGCCTGGACGAGTCCCTGTTGCCACTCAGGCGGGAAGCGGCTGAACTTGCTCGTCGCCATCGTGCGACCAAGTTCCTGCATCCGCACGGCGGCGACTTGCGGCTCGTCGTCGGCGGGACGCACGTCAAAGATTTCGGTGAGCAGCGGATCCGGGGGCGTGACCGGTGGACTCACGGCCGCCCCCGTCGCTACTGATCCCACGGCTGACGGGGCCGGAGCGGCGGCACCGGCATTTTGCGGGGGTCCAGGTGGCATCACCTCCGGGGATGGCAGTTGAGGTTGTGGTGGCTGCCAGCCTTGCGGCGGACCTTCCAGCCACCGATCAATCTGTCGCTTCACCCGCTGGAAATGCGGGTCCTGCTCGATCGCTAACACGGCATTGAACTGTCCGAACACGATGCGCTTGTATTGCTCGGGCGTCAACGCCCGATCGGTGAGGAATAACTCGCGCGCGACGGCCGCCTTCTGCGCCGGCAGCATCTGCGTGAAGCTGCCCGGCGCGATCTGTACGTCACCCAGCCCGACGAGATCCGCACCCGCCCATTCCTTGACATGATAGGCCCCGTCCTCACCTTCCCAGCGCAGGAGTTGGGGGATCGTATAGAAGGAGCGCATCTGTTGCGACATGATTCGCCAGCCCCGCGTCAGTCCGCGAGCGGTGTTCTGGCGGAGATCGGAGAGCAAGACCTGCACCTGCTGCAGGTTCGCCTGAAAGTGGCGAGCGGATTTGATGTTCGGAGCCTGCAACGCTTGACCCGATGCCTGGAGGCCAGACTCGTCGTCCATTTCACCTGAAATCCGGCCGTACATTTTCTCCATCGTGATCGGGAAGTCGGGAATCACTTCAGACACCGGCTGCCCTTGCGGCGAGACCGGGATGTAGCGATGGCTCTCCGCCTCAAGCTGTTCCGGTCGCACACTGGAGGTCGTCGGGACGAAGACCTTCGCATCCCCGAAGCGGTCCATGTGCTCGAGCATCGCATCCAATATCAGCGCCATGATCTCACTGCCCGGTCCGAGCGTCTCGGTGGAGCCTTTGCCGTAGCGGTTGCCGTGCTGGCGGTATTGCATGAACTGCGTCACCGGGAGGTCGAGCGGTTCGTCGTGTTCCTTGTCCCACCACTCGCCCGCGTAGGCGATATGGTTGTCACCGATGAGTGCGATGTAGGAGCCGTGCCGACTGGACTGCGTGGAGAGTTCGTAGCGGAGGAGGCGAAACACGAGCGCCCGGTCGAGGTCGGTGTGATTGAGATACTTGCGCTGCTCCATCGGCAGCAGTTCTTCGGCCTTGTTCGGCCGATACCGGACCAGCGCGGTCAGTTCCTCATCGGAGAGTTTGGCGACGCTCGGATGCAGGGCTTTCACATCGGCCAGCGGTACCATCGCGCCGATCCAGCACCCCGTAGCGTCCCAGAGATCGCGCGCCGTGTTCGGGAACATCCGCACATGCCGACCCGTCCACACCGCCGCGCAGAGCTTCGGGAGAAAGTGCTGCTGCAGCGGCTGGCCGTACCGTTCGGTCGTCAGTTCGCCGGTCGCCGTGATGTATTTGAGAATCGGGGGCTTCTGGGACGGCGGTGCCGCGCCCTCCACCGGTTGCTTCAGCAGCGGATCGTCGGCGCTCGTCGCGTCGGGATGCGCCTTGATCTGCACGGGCTCCGGCCCGCGGCCTTCTGGGTCGATGTAGAAGTGCAGGAACCCGGACCCGTAGTCCTTCGCGACCTCGAACGCATCCGCCGACAGGATGTCGTAACCGAGCCGCCCTTCGCTCGATTCGTCCTTGAGGATGCGGCCTTGGAACTCGGCGTTATCGGCGGACACGTCCTTGCCTGTTGAGGGAACAGCTTCAGGGACGGGGGGATCGGCGAAGATGTAGGACCGCAGCCGACGCGACTGGCGCTCGGCCTTATTCAGGCCGGTGATGCTCGGCCCCGCGCCGTAGGGAATCCACGCCTCTTGGCGGTCCTGGACCTTATCCAGTCGCGCCCCGAGATAGCCTTCTGAGCGAGCGAGGTTGACTTTCCACTGCTCGTTGTAGGACTGAATATCTTTCGTCGATTGCTCCCACTCCTCCTTTAGCCGCTTTGCCAACCCTTCCGGGTCGTCTTTGGCGAGGGCGAGAAGGTCGTCTGGCTTTGGCTCGTCGGCGCGGCGGTCTTTCCCGACGGGCGTCTCGGTGCGCGTCCGAACGGGCGATTCTACTTCTGGGAAGGCTGTGCGGCCCGATGGCACTAGGCGTCACTCCTCGTCATCATCATCCTCTTCATTGGGCAGCGCACACTGCGACGGTGTGTCGTCGTTCACTAGAACTCCACCCGTTGGCCCTTCGCCAATATCTCGACGATGCGTGCGGCTGCGTCCTCTGACCCATCCAATTCCGCTGCAAGCTTCTCGGCTTCCCGACGCTGTTGCCGCCATAACGGAGTACCATGTACGAAACGGGCGTCAAGAAACAACTCAATCTCTGGCGCAAGCATCTCGGCCGGAAGCGGTTGCGGTCCGGCGGGGATGGTCGCGCGGAGTCCTGCCGTTTCGCGCGCCATGTTGAGCAGTTCGCCCGCTTGGCGTTCGGCGCGGTCGATCGATGCCTGAAGCAAAGCCGTTAACCTGTTAATCTCCGCGTCTTTCGCCGAGCAGACTTTGCAGGGAAAAAGCGCCATCTATAGATCAGCGAGGAACGCGCACTGGAAGTTGAGCCACACTCGCTGTGCCCACGACGATGGGTGACCACTCCACTGCGGCGAGCTCGGTCCGTTGTACCACATGAAGCAAACGCCACGCCACAACCAGCGCGGGATGCGACTGAGCGTCGTAAACCACGAACACCGACCCGTGCCCTTGCAGTCTGGGCACATCAAGAAGTACCAGCCGTCAGGGGAAGTTTGCCCGATCTCTTGGCGGTGCTCAATTCTCCGCCGCTCGTATTTAGTTAGTGCTCGGTTCGCAACTACCGCTAGCGCCGCCCGATCGTTGGGCAATGGCGTGTGCGCGTGAACCGGGTAATAGCCTGTGGCTTCGCATTCGCCGAAGCAGCATCGGAGCCATGAGGGCGGGTGGCCGCCGTAGCGGTCGGTGAACTCAACATGGGTCATAATCTCCTCATCTCTTTCGGTTTGTACCGTGACCGTCGCTTGTCGGGTTCCTCGTCCAGCAGCCCCATCGCGGCCAGCCGCCGCCGATAGCGTTCCTCGAGTCCTGGATGCACGTCCTGCGGCCGTCCCACCAGTGGCGGGTCGTCGCCGTGCGGTCGTACCTGCAGAAGATAGCCGATCCCGTCCCACGCGTGGTCCGCACCGTGCGTGTCGGGCTGGTTCGGCTTCAGCGGATCCACCGCCAAGAACGGGATGGTGCCGATCGCGTAGGGACAGCCAGTGCTGACGAACTGCAGTGCTGGCAGCGTGGCGACACCGTGCTGCTGCTCCCAAGCGAGGTAGCGATGCAGCAGCTCGGACCGCGTGTTGCGGGCGTGCGCGCCGTGGGCGGTCGGCACGATCAGCGGACAGGGTTGCCGCTCGCCTTCTGGCCGCCGGGCCATCAGTTGCGCCCACATCACCGTAAAGCCGTTGGTCCATTCCTCGCCGATCGTCGGGCCGACGCCCTTCTTCGCGGCCGT
>Ga0099794_10000262_pt1 | contig 18253 bp, 17 predicted proteins | sample Rivendell_Oct201_10_FD_77320 | JGI IMG/M metagenome (GOLD analysis project Ga0099794, IMG submission 77320) | Vadose zone soil microbial communities from the Eel River Critical Zone Observatory, Northern California, USA -... | ecosystem: Host-associated > Plants > Roots > Rhizosphere > Soil ... | reverse complement strand
GTGGATTGGTATGTGCCGCTTGTCGCGGACGCGGAGGCGGGATTCGGGGGCGTGCTGAACGCCTACGAGCTCATGAAGCTGATGATCGCCGCGGGCGCCGCCGGCGTCCATTTCGAGGACCAGCTTTCGTCGGTCAAGAAATGCGGCCATCTAGGCGGGAAAGTGCTGGTGCCCACGAGTGAATTCATCTCCAAGCTGATCGCCGCCCGCCTCGCGGCCGACGTCTGCGGCGTGGACACGATTCTGATCGCGCGGACCGATGCGAACAGCGCCGGCCTGCTGACGAGCGACATCGACGAGTACGACCGCCGCTGGTGTACCGGTGAGCGGTCGCCGGAAGGGTTCTTCGTGATCAACGACGGCCTCGAAGCGGCCATCGCGCGCGCCCGCGCCTATGCGCCCTACGCCGACATGCTGTGGTTCGAGACCGGGAAGCCCGATATCGCGGAGGCAAAGCAGTTCGCCGAGGCGATCCATAAGGAGTTCCCCGGCAAGCTGCTGGCGTACAACTGCTCACCGTCGTTCAACTGGAAGCGTCATCTCAGTGAGACGCAGCTCGCGGGCTTCCAGAAAGAGCTGGGCGCGATGGGGTACAAATTCCAGTTCGTCACGCTGTCAGGCTTCCACGCGCTCAACCACAGCATCTTCACGCTGGCGCAGGACTACAAGGACCGCGGCATGGCGGCATATGCCGATCTGCAGTCGCGCGAATTCGCGGGCGAGCGTGACGGCTACGAGGCCGTCAAGCATCAGGAGTTCGTGGGCGTCGGGTATTTCGATGAGATCACGCAGATCGTCACCGGCGGTCGCAGTTCGACGCTGGCCTTGGAGGGTTCGACGGAGAAGGCTCAGTTCGTGAGTTGACAAGCCCTTAGCTATCCCTAGGCTAAGGGGATGAAAACCCTGCGTAATTACATCGGTGGCGAGTGGGTCACGCCCGCCGCCGATTACCTCGACCTGACGAATCCAGCGACCGGCGAGATGCTCGGTCGCGTGCCGCTGTCGGGGGCGCGCGAGGTCAACGAAGCGGTCGCCGCGTCGCAGGCCGCGTTTCTGAAGTGGCGGGAAGTCCCACCCGTCGTGCGCGCGCGCTATCTCTTCAAACTGAAGTACCTGATGGAGCAGCACTTCGACGAAATCGCCGCCACGGTCACCTGTGAGAACGGCAAGACGCTCGACGAAGCGCGGGGCTCGGTGCGCCGCGGCATCGAGAACGTCGAGCACGCCTGCGGGATTCCGACGCTCATGATGGGCAAGACCCTCGAGGACGTCGCGGCCGGCATCGACTGCGAGTACATGCGCCAGCCGCTGGGCGTATTTGCGGCGGTGACACCGTTCAATTTTCCAGCGATGGTGCCCTGCTGGTTCTGGCCGTACGCGATCGCGACCGGCAACACCTTTATCCTGAAGCCGAGCGAACAGGTGCCGTTTTCGCCGACGCTGATCGTCGAGCTGGCGCACGAGGCCGGCATCCCCGCCGGCGTCCTCAACGTGGTTCACGGCGCGAAAGACGCCGTCAACGCGCTGCTCGCGCATCCAGGAATCGCCGGCATCTCGTTCGTCGGCAGTTCGCCGGTCGCGAAGCACGTCTATCAGGAAGCCGCGAAGCACGGCAAGCGCGTGCAGGCGCTCGGCGGCGCGAAGAATCACGTGATCGTGATGCCCGACGCCGACATGGACCGAGCCGTCGCGAACATCAGCGAGTCACTCTTCGGCTGCGCCGGCCAGCGGTGTCTCGCCGGCAGCGTGGTCGTCGCCGCGGGCAAGGCGTACGAGCCGTTCCGCGAGCGGTTACTAGCCACAGCCAAGAGCCTGCGCCTGGGCTACGGGCTCGAGCCCGACGTCACCATGGGCCCTGTCGTCTCGGCCCGGCATAAAGAACGCGTGCTGTCGTATGTCGAGGCCGGCCGTAAAGACGGCGCCACGCTGCTGCTCGATGGCCGGTCGACCAGGGTCGAGAAGCATCCGCGCGGCCACTTCGTCGGTCCGACGGTCTTCGACGGCGTGCAGCCCGACATGACGATTGGCAAGGAAGAGATCTTCGGACCGGTCGCCTCGGTGACGCACGTCAGCAACCTGGAGGAGGGGATCGACGTCGTGCAGCGGTCGGGCTTCGCCAATGCGACGTCGATCTTCACGCAGAGCGGGAAAGCCGCGCGCGAATTCCGATATCGTGTCGGCGTCAGCATGATCGGTGTGAACATCGGCGTCGCCGCGCCTATGGCCTTTTTCCCGTTTGGTGGCACCAAGGGTTCGTTTTTTGGCGACTTGAAAGCACATGGGCAGGACTCAATTGAGTTCTACACGGACAAGAAGGTGGTCATTTCGAGGTGGTGAGGAAACTGTAAGTGGGTGTGTTAACCCCGGGCTGCCAGCCCGGCGTTAACCAACCCTAAAGGGGAGTCGAGGCATGCGCAAAGTTGTCGGCGGCCTAATTCAAATGTCGAACCCTTTGAACGACGCTAACGCACCCGTCGCCAAGATCACAGAGGCGATGCTCGACAAGCACCTTCCTTATATAGAGGAAGCGGGCAAGAAGGGCGTTCAGCTCCTCTGCCTGCAGGAGGTCTTCAACGGCCCCTATTTCTGCCCCAGCCAGGACGCCAAGTGGTGCGACATCGCCGAGCCGATTCCGGGGCCGACGATCGAGCGGATGCAAAAGCTCGCCAAGAAGCATGAGATGGTGATGATCGTACCGATCTACGAACGCGAGATGGCCGGCGTCTACTACAACACGGCGGCGGTCATCGACGCCGATGGGAGCTACCTCGGCAAGTACCGCAAGAACCACATCCCGCACACCGCGGGTTTTTGGGAGAAGTTCTTCTTCAAGCCGGGCAACCTCGGCTATCCCGTCTTCAAGACGCGGTATGCGACGATCGGAGTGTACATCTGTTACGACCGTCACTTCCCCGAGGGCGCGCGACTGCTCGGCCTACACGGTGCGGAAATCGTCTTCAACCCGTCGGCGACGGTGAAGGGGTTGTCGCAGTACCTCTGGAAGCTCGAGCAGCCGGCGCACGCGGTCGCGAATGGCTACTTCATGGGCTGCATCAATCGGGTAGGCAACGAAGCGCCCTGGAACATCGGTCAGTTCTACGGCTCGAGTTATTTCGTGGACCCCCGCGGCAACATTCTCGCGCAAGGCAGTGAAGACAAAGACGAGCTTGTAGTGGCCGAGATGAATCTCGACATGATCGAGGAAGTGCGGCGCACGTGGCAGTTCTTCCGCGACCGCCGCCCCGAGACGTACGACGACATGGTAAAGCAGCTTCCGTAAATGATCGTGCTCTTTCGCGCGCTCACCTATGGCACCCTGTTCGTGGGGTTGCTCCTGGTGTTCGTCCCCGACCGCATTCTGACGCAAGCGGGAATCGTTCGGCCGCCTGTGATTGGGCCTGTGCAAATCGCCGGCATGTTGGTGGTCGTCGCCGGTGCGGCACTGGCGATCGCGTCGGTTCTGACGTTTGCGTTCGTCGGCAAAGGCACGCCCGCTCCGTTTGATCCGCCACGCAAACTGGTGATCGCCGGCCCCTATCGCTGGGTCCGCAATCCGATGTACATCGGCGCGGGCCTCGTGCTGCTCGGCGCCGCGATGTTCTACGGATCCTTCGGCCTCGCGCTCTACACGATCGTCTTCTGGTCCATGGCGCACCTGTTCGTGCTCTTCTATGAAGAGCCCATTCTCCGCAAGAAATTCGGTCCCGAGTACGAGGCCTACTCGGCTTCTCGCCGCCGCTGGATGCCACGATGGCGCTCCTGATTCGCGGCGGGCGGATCATCACGCCCACCGAGGATTTCACCGGTGACATTTACGCCGAGGACGAGCACATCACGCGTATCGAGCCGCGCATCGATCCGAAGGTGCTCGCCCCCGGCACGGAAATCATCGAAGCCCGGGGCAAGTATGTGTTTCCGGGGTTCATCGACCCGCACGTCCACATCTACTTGCCATTCATGGGCACGTACGCCGCGGACGACTACGAATCGGCCAGCAAGGCCGCGCTCGCGGGTGGCACGACCACGCTGATCGAGATGATCTGCCCCGGCGCCACGGATGAACCCTTCGCAGCATTCGAGCAGTGGAAGTTCAAGGCAGAAAAACTCGCCGCGGTCGATTACACCTTTCACATGTCCGTCGTACGCTTCGAGAGCCACGTCCGCGATCAATTTCGCGACATCGTCAAAGCCGGAGTCGCGTCGTTCAAGGTATTTCTGGCGTACAAGGGCGCGCTCAATCTGTCCGACGAGCATCTGTTCGCGGCCATGAAACTCGCCAAGGAGCTCGGCGTGATCGTGACCGCGCACTGCGAAAACGCCGATGCGATCGACGCGCTCCAGAAAGCACTGCTCGCCGCCGGCAAGACGGGACCGGAGTGGCACGGCCCTTCGCGTCCGCCGATCGTCGAAGCGGATGGTGTCCATCACCTCTGCACATTCGCCGAATTGCTCGGCACCCACGTCTACATCGTGCATACGTCGTGTGAGCCGGCCGTCCGCGCCGCCCTCGCCGCGCGAGCGCGCGGGGTGAATGTGTGGATCGAGTCCGTCATCCCTCACTTCCTGTTGGACGAGACCTATGCCGAACGACGCGACTTCGAAGGGGCGAAGTACGTCATGTCGCCACCGCTCAGGGCGAAAGCCAATCAGGATGTGCTCTGGAGTGCCGTGAAGTCGCGGGACATCAGCACGATCGCCACCGATCATGCGCCGTTCCGCGTTGACCAGAAACAGATGGGGAGAGACGCGTTCACGAAGATTCCCAACGGCATACCGTCGGTTCAGGAGCGGATCGATCTGGTCCACACCTGTGGCGTCGTGCCGGGCCGGATGGGCTTGCAGGCGATGGTCGACGCCTGTTCGACGCAGGCCGCGAAGCTGTTCGGTTTGTACCCCCGCAAGGGGGCGATCCAACTGGGCAGCGACGCGGATCTGGTGGTCTATGATCCGGCGTATCGCGGCAAGTTTTCGAAGGAATGCAGTTATTCGAAGGTCGACTACAACGCGTACGAAGGCTGGGAGCAGAAGGGGCGCGCCTCAGTGGTGACCGTGCGCGGCCAGGTCCAGGCGAGGGACGGCGAGTTCGTCGGCACGATCGGGCGGGGACAGTTCCTGAAGCGGCAACCCACACACTGAGGAGATATGGATTCAGCGACTGTCCGCGCGAAGCATAAGGAGTTCCTCTTCCCCTGCGTCGCCAACTACTACGCCGAGCCGGTCGTCATCACCGAAGCACGCGGCTCCACGGTGAAGGACCTGGACGGCCGCGAGTACCTCGATTTCTTCGGCGGGATTCTCACGGCCGGCATCGGGCATTCGCATCCAGAGTTCGTGAAGCGCATCCAGGATCAGGTGGCGCGGCTCGTGCACACGTCGAGCGTCTATCCCACTCAAGAGCAAGTCCGCGTCGCCGAGCGGCTGACGCAGATCACGCCGGGCAAGCTGAAGAAAAGCTTCTTCACGACGAGCGGGACTGAAGCGGACGAGACCGCGGTCATGCTGGCGAAGATCTACACGGGCCAACAGGAGATCATCGTGCTGCGGCACAGCTACGCGGGCCGCAGCCAGGGGGCGATCGCGATCACGGGACAGCAACCGTGGCGAGTCCTCCCGACCCAGATCGCCGGCATCAAGCACGCGCTGTCCCCCTACTGCTACCGCTGCCCGATGGGACTCGAGTATCCCGATTGCGGCATCCGCTGCGCGCAGGACATCGAGGATCTGATCAAGACCGAAACGAATGGCCGCCCCGCCGCCTTCATGGCGGAGCCGATTCAGGGTGCGGGCGGATTCATCACGCCGCCCAAAGAGTATTTCGAGATCGCGGTCGGCATCGTGCGCAAGTACGGCGCCGTCTTCATCTGCGACGAGGTGCAAACCGGTTGGGGCCGCACGGGCGACAAGTGGTGCGGCATCGAGCACTGGGGCGTGGAACCGGAAATCATGACGTTCGCCAAGTCGATCGCCAACGGCTTCCCCGTCGGCGCGACGATCGCGACGGAAGAAGTCGCCAACGCCTTCACCGGTTTGTCCTTGTCCACATTCGGCGGCAACCCCATCTCCATGGCCGCGGTCGACGTCACGATGGACGTCATGGAGCGCGAGAACACGCCGAAGCGCTCGGCTGAACGAGGCCGCCAGCTGCGCGATGCGCTCGAGGAGTTCAAGAAACGCTTTGCGTTCATCGGCGATGTGCGCGGCATGGGCCTTATGCAAGGCATCGAGCTCGTCGAAGATCGAAAGACCAAAGAACCGTCACCCAAGAAGACAACCGCGCTCCTGGAAGCTGCGAAGAAGCAAGGTCTGTTGATCGGCAAAGGCGGGCTCTACGGCAACGTCCTGCGGATCGCGCCCTCCATGCTCATCAGCAAGTCGGACATCGACGACGGGTGCAAGCGGTTGGAGCGCGCGCTCGCCGAGGTCAAATGACGCTGCCGGCGCGCACCCCACTCGCCAACGAAGACCTGCTGCCGGTCTCCCCGGATCGACGCACGTGGAACTGGTGGCACATCGCGTCGCTGTGGATCGGGATGGCGATCTGTATCCCGACGTACACGCTGGCGTCGGGACTCGTGGATCAGGGCTGGACCTGGCAGGCGGCCGTGGGCGCGGTGGTGCTGGGAAACGTCGTCGTCCTGGTTCCGATCGCGCTGAATTCCTACGCGGGCACGCGCTACGGCATTCCCTTCCCCGTCCTCGCGCGCGCGTCATTCGGCGTCCACGGCGCGAACATCCCGGCCATTCTTCGCGCGCTGGTCGCCTGCGGATGGTTCGGCATCCAGACGTGGATCGGCGGCTGGGCGATCTACAAGTTGTTCGAAGCGATGTGGCCCGGCATCGCCACGCTGCCGCAATTCCTGCCCGCCTTCGTTGGACTCAACACCGGTGAGTTGCTCTGCTTCATGCTGTTCTGGGCGATGAACGTCTGGATCGTGCTCCGAGGTATGGATTCGATCAAGTTCCTGGAGACCTGGGGCTCGCCCTTTCTGCTTGTTGTTGGAGCGGCGCTCTTCGTGTGGGCCTGGGTGCGCTCGGGCAGTCTGGGAGCGATGCTCCAGAATCCGGCGGCCGTCGGGCCGTCCGGGGGGGGCCGTCCCGCCGTCGGCGCCGTTTTCGGCGCGGGCCTGACGTCCGCGGTCGCATTTTGGGGAACGATGGCGCTCTCGATCCCCGATTTTTCGCGCTACGCGCGGAGTCAGCGCGATCAGGTGATCGGCCAGGCCGTCGGGCTTCCGGCCACGATGGCGCTCTTCGCTTTCATCGGCGCGGCCGTTACCAACGCGACGATGGTGATCTTCGGAACGCGCATCGCCGATCCGGTCGCGCTGCTCGCACGAATCGGCGGGCCGCTGATGATCATCCTGTCGATGGCGGGTCTCACCGTCGCCACGCTGACGACCAACATCGCCGCCAACATCGTCGCGCCGGCGAACGCCTTCTCGAACGTCGCGCCGCACAAGATCACCTTCAAGCAGGGTGCCTTGATTACCGCCGTCATCGGAATCGTGATGATGCCGTGGCGGCTCTACAACGACGCCGCCGCATACATCTTCACCTGGCTCATCGGCTACGGCGCCTTGCTCGGCCCGATCGCCGGCATCATGATCGCCGACTATTTCGCCGTGCGCGGCGGTCAGCTCGTCGTCAACGACCTGTATCGCCGCCATGGTGTCTACGAGTACCGATATGGAATCAACTGGATCGCCGTTGGCGCGTTTCTCCTTGGCGTGGCGCCGAGCCTGCCTGGCTTTATCGCCGCGGTCACCAGACGGCCGATCGCCGGTGTGGGCGCCAGTCTCTACAACTGGGCGTGGTTCGTCGGGTTCCTGATTGCGGCCGTCGTGTACGTCGCCGGCATGCGGCTGACGAAGGCCGCGGCGTTGCGCGACATCGATGTCGGAGTGGGCGCCGGTGACTGAGCCCGCGCTGAGCGCGCAGCAGCTCCAGCGCAACTTCGCGGACATCGCGCCGCCGCTGACGAACGACTACGCGCTGCTCGAAGCAAACAAATGTCTCTTCTGTCACGACGCGCCCTGTACCATCGCCTGCCCGACCCACATCGACGTCCCGGCCTTCATCAAGAAGATCGCAACCGGCAATCTGCGCGGCTCGGCGCGCGTGATCCTCGAAGCCAATCCGTTCGGCCATTCCTGCGCGCGCGCCTGTCCGGTGGAAGTACTGTGCGAGGGAGCCTGCGTGCTGAATGACAGGGACGAACAGCCGATCAAGATCGCCTTACTGCAACGACACGCGACGGACTACGTCCTCGAGCACAAGCTCAAGCTGTTCGAGCCCGGTGCGCCAACCGGGAAGACCGTCGCCATCGTTGGCGCGGGCCCTGCGGGCCTGTCCTGCGCACGCGAGCTGCGGCGCTTTGGCCATGCCGTCACGGTGTTCGAATCGAAATCACAACCCGGCGGCCTCAATACCTATGGCATCGCCGAGTACAAGCTCAAAGCCGATGTCGCGCTCGCCGAGGTGCAGGACATTCTCGATCTCGGCGTCGAGCTCAGAACGGGCGTGACGGTGGAGTCGATCGAGGAACTGCTGACAGAGTATGATGCCGTCTTCGTCGGCGTCGGACTGGGAAGCACCAAGAGGCTGGGGATTCCCGGCGAGGACCTGCCCGGCGTGATCGATGCGTTGACGTTTATCGAGCACCTGAAGACGCATCCGTATCGCGATACGCCCGTCGGCCAACGCGTCGTCGTAATCGGCGCAGGTAACACGGCAATCGACGCGGTCACGCAGGCCAAACGGCTCGGCGCCGCTACGGCGACAATCGTCTACCGGCGTGGCGAGGCCGATATGCCGTGCTACCACTACGAGTACGAGCTCGCCAAACGCGATGGCTGTGGATTCCGATTCCAGGCGGCGCCGCAGCGCATCGTGAGCAACGGCAACGGCGCGGCCGCCGGGGTTGAGGTGCGCACGCCGCAGGGGAGCGAAGTGATCGAGAGTGATATGGTGATCGTGGCGATCGGACAGAGCGAGCGCGATGATCTCGCGATTCCGCGCGACCATCCGAAGGTATTTGTGGGAGGAGATTGTGCGAATGGGGGAGCGGAGATTGTGAATGCCGCGGCAGAAGGTGTGCAGGCTGCTAAGCAGATTCACGAAAGGCTGACCAATGGCTGATCTTCGAACGAACTTCGCGGGCATCCGAAGCCCGAATCCCTTCTGGCTCGCGTCCGGCCCGCCGACGAACACCTACGGCCAGGTCGCCAAGGCATTCGACGAGGGCTGGGGCGGCGCGGTCTGGAAGACGATCGGCGAGCCGATCATCAACGTCTTCTCCCGCTACGGCTCCGTCGACCTCGGCGCCACGCGCATGATGGGCTTCAACAACATCGAGCTCATCAGCGACCGGCCGATTGCCGACAATCTGAAAGAGATCGCCGAGGTCAAGCGCAATTATCCAAAGCACGCATGTGTTGCCTCACTGATGGTGGAGTCCAAACGCGAAGCATGGCATGAAATGGTCAAGCAGACGCAGGACACCGGCGCCGATGGGATCGAGCTCAACTTCGGCTGCCCACACGGCATGAGCGAACGCGGCATGGGCAGCGCGGTCGGCCAGGTTCCCGACTACACCTGCCAGATCGTGGAATGGGTGAAGGAGGTCGCGACGATTCCGGTCATCGTCAAGCTCACGCCCAATGTCACCGACATCACCTACATCGCGCGCGCGGCCGTCAAGGGCGGCGCGGACGCGTTATCGCTGATCAACACGATCAACTCGATCGTTGGCGTCGATCTTGCGACATTCGAGCCGCAACCGTCCGTGGCCGGGAAGTCGAGTCATGGCGGCTATTGCGGCCCGGCGGTCAAACCGATCGCGCTGCACCTCGTGTCCGCCGTCGCAGGCGATCCCAAAGTCACCGTGCCGGTTTCCGGAATCGGCGGCATTGCGTCCTGGCGGGATGCGGCCGAGTTCATCGCCCTCGGCGCGGGCACGCTGCAGGTCTGCACGGCGGTCATGCATTACGGCTTCCGCATTGTGGAAGACCTGATCGACGGCCTTTCGAACTGGATGGACGAGCGCGGCCACCGGACCATCGCGGACCTCCGCGGGCGCGCGCTGCCGCGCGTCGCGAAATGGGAAGATCTCGATCTCAACTACCATCTCCTGGCCCACATCGATCAGGACAAGTGCATCAAGTGCGAGCTGTGCTGGACCGCGTGCGAAGACGGCGCCCATCAGGCGATCCGGCGATTGCCGCGCGATAATGGCGGGCCGGTCGTGGAGATCATCGAAGAAGCCTGCGTGGGGTGTAACCTGTGCGCCGCCGTATGTCCGGTGCAGGACTGCATTACGATGGAGCGGGTCCCGAACGGATACGGAACCGTGAGTTGGAAGGACTATGTCGCGGGAAAAGGCGAGTTGGCGCCCCGTTCCGCGGAGTTCCATACTGCGAATTGGGCTCCCAGCCGGAAGTAAGGAGCCGCAAGAGAAGTTGCAACACGCCAAGTTGCGAAGTGGCTACACGCCCTCAAGCTACGAGTTTATAGGAATACCGAGCTTCCGGATCAGACCGAATACCGTACGAGCGCATTCGTCTCGGACCGCGCCCACCTTCGCAACGTCCTCGCGCCATAGATATTCGAGACCAACGGCGAGATCGATAATCGCTTCGACTTCATCTAGCGATGATCGTGCGATGTCTAAGTGCTTCCGGAACTCCTTTGCGCCACGGCGACTGGCGCCCTCAGCGATGTTGAGGACGACACTCGACGACGCACGGCGCCATTGGTCGCCGAGACCACTGCGCTCCGTGGCGGGCAGGCGCTCAATCAACGGCTTGGAAAGGATGGCGAGCGCTCGCGCGTGCTCCCAGGCTTTCAATTTCTTGAAGTGACCCACGCCCTAGATTAACCATCGCGATCCACTTGGCTGGACCAAATCCGTGCGCCGGAGAGCCTTTCCTTGCGGCTACAGCTTGAACCTGGAAGCCACTTCGCAACTTGGCGTGTTGCAACTTTTCTGAGGGCTTGAGCCTCGAGGCTTAGAGCCGAGTCGGCGGTGTAATGGGCGTCACCGGAACTCCCCCTTCCTCAGGCTCCGGCGTGAAATCCTCGCCCGGATTAATGAACCGGTCCCGCTCGAAATTGTACTGCTTATCATAGAGCTGGCGGTAGCGCCCGTTAGCCGCCAGCAGCTCCTCGTGCGTCCCGCGCTCGACAATCTTGCCGCCCTCGAGCACCAGGATCTGATTCGCGCTGCGGATCGTTGACAGCCGGTGCGCGATCACGAACGTCGTCCGGCCGTGGCGCAAGGCGCGCAATCCGTCCTGGATCTTGGCTTCGCTTTCTGAATCGAGACTCGAGGTGGCTTCGTCGAGCACCAGGATCCGCGGATCGGCGAGAATCGCCCGGGCGATAGAGATGCGCTGGCGCTGGCCGCCGGACAGCTTCACGCCGCGCTCGCCGACGATCGTGTCGTACTTGTCATCGAATTGCTCGATGAACTCGTCACAGTGCGCGATGCGCGCCACTTCCTCGATCTCCTGCCGCGACGCGTGCGGCCGGGCGAACGCGATGTTCTCCGCGATCGTGCCGTCGAACAGGAAGTTGTCCTGCAACACCACACCGAGCTGCGTCCGATAGTCCGCCAACGGCACGGACGCCAGGTCGCGGCCGTCCACGAGCACGCGGCCCTGCTCCGGCCGATTGAATGCGAGCACGAGACCGATCAGTGTGCTCTTGCCGGATCCGGACGACCCGACGAGTGCGGTCGTCGAGCCCGCGGGCGCGCGAAATGACACGTCCTTGAGGACAGGCACGCCCGGCTTGTACGCGAAGATCACATGATCGAACGCCACGTCGCCGCGCAACACGCCGAGCGGCGCCCGCTTCGCGTCTTCGGCGTCCTCGGTGGTCATGCGGCGCAGCTCATAAATCCGGTCGAGTCCCGCGAACGCTTCGGTGATCTGCGTGCCGATGGACGCGATGTTGATCAGGGGCAGCGCGACGAGTCCCACAAAAAAGACGTATTGGACGAACTGCCCCAACGTCATCGATTGTGCCAGGACCGAGCGTCCGCCGATGAGAATCATGACGACCGCTATCGCGCCGATCACGATCTGAGCGAAGGCGCCGACACCCGAGACGCCGGTCATCGTCGTGGCAACATTGCGGAACAGCCGGTGCGCCCCGCGCGCGAACACCAGTCGCTCGCCGCGCTCCGACCGGTACGCCTTCACGATCCGAATTCCCCCCAATGTCTCGGCGAGACGGCCGGTGACCTCGGCGTTGATTTTGCCGCGCTCGCGGAACAGCGGGCGCAGTTTGGCGAACGCATACGCCATCCCGCCGCCGAACAGCGCGAGGATGAGAATCGACAGCGTCGTCAGTTTCCAGTTCAGCCAGAACAGCACGCCTAACGCGATCGTGGCGGTGACGAGTCCCCCGACGAGCTGCACCAGCCCGGTGCCCACCAGATTCCGGACCCCCTCGGCATCGGTCATGATGCGCGAGATGAGGATCCCCGTCTTGGTCGAGTCGAAATACGCGATCGGCAAGCGCAACACGAATGCTTGTATGGACTTCCGCATGTCCGTGATGGCGCGTTGGGCGGCAACGCCGAGGATCTGCGACAGCCCGAACGAGGCTATCGCCTGGACAATCGCCGCCACGCCAACCGCCGCCGCGATCACGCCGAGCAGGTCAGCCCGTTTCTGCCCCACGACCTGGTCGATGAGGTAGCGCGACGACCAGGGCAGGACGAGCCCGGCGAGCCTGCTGACCAGCATCAACCCCAGGCCGATCGCGAGGCGACTCCGATGCTGCCAGATGAGCTGCCGCGCTTCGCGCCAGGCGTTCGAATAGTTCGTTTTGGGTTTCTTGTCCGCCACGGCGAGAAGGTTACCTAGGCTGGGCCGGCCTCACCAGGAGTCCGGTGGTGGAGACGCGGACTTCGTAGGTGCCGCCGTTCTGCGCGGTTGCGCCAGTGAACGTCGCCGAGCCGTATTCGGCATCGACGAGCGGGCGCAGGACCCAGTAGCGCCGTGCGAGGTCGAACGCGTCGAACGGCTTGGCAGCGGCCAGCGAGTAGACCGTGCGCTCACGGTTCTGTTCATCGTTCAGGGTGTGATACCGTCCGGCGATGCGATCGAGCTCGTAGGCTGTCTGTAAACCCAGCATGTTCGCGAGCGGCCGCCATTTGAGCACGTGCGCGTCCACGTACACCGCATCGCCCGCGAGATCGAACATGTGCAGGCTGCCGTCGGGCAGCGTCACCGTCGCGCGGAAGCGCTGCGGCGCGATCGGTTCCGTCTTGATGGTCGCGGCGACGACCTCCTGGGTAAGCGCGCGGTAGCCGCGGACGCCGACTGTGATCGCGGCGCAGAGGAGCCCCGCCAGGAGGCACACGGCGCCTGCCAAAAAGCCGACGCTCGAGCTGAGGTGACGCCGCTGGCGCCATGCGGACGCCGCGACAAAAAACAGCGCGATGGCCAGCACGACGAGCGCGACCATGACGAGCCGCACGATGCCAGTCATGCCCTACACATTATGTGATGCAGGCCTCTGGCGCGAATTTCCGGTGCACTACATCCTTCCCGCTCATGAAGCGCTCGACAGTGGTGACCGTAGCCGTCGTGATCGCGATCATCGTTGTCTTCTTCTATATGTCCGTCGCCGGGGCCACACAGGAGTGTACCGTCTGCATGGAGTTCCAGGGGCGCTCGAATTGCGCGACGGCGGCCGGCCATACCGCTGCGGAGGCGACAGAGACCGCCCACAGCACCGCGTGCGGGCCGCTCGCGAGCGGCATGAACGAGACGATTGCGTGCGGTAACCACGCTCCCCTGTCCGTGCAGTGTAAGGGCCGGTGAGCAGCGGCTTTTCAATGCCGCGCGTCGCCGTGCCCGCAACGCTGCTGTTGACGGCGGGCGGGCGCCGCGAGGGTGAGATCTACGTGATGGAGCGGGTGCCGCAGCATGCCGGCTCGGAAACCCCGCTCGACATGCTCAATCGCCCGGAGGGATTCTTTCCGTTCCGCCCGAAGAACGACGGAGCGGGGGGGTCGGGGGGGGCGATTCTCCTCGTCACGAAAGCACGGACGGTGACGCTCACCATTCCTCGCACGACCGCGTCCGAAGACCCGGCGCGAATGTCCGCGGCGCGGACCGGCCGGCTCGAGGTCACGCTCGCCGACGGCTCGCACTTGAGCGGATGGGTCACGATCGAGCTGCCGGAACACCATTCGAGACTGCTCGACTATTTGAACGCGACGAGCGAGCCGTTTTTCGCCGTCAGCACCACCGACGAAATTCACCTGGTCAATCGCGCGCAGGTGCTCTTCGCGCGTCCTGAGGACTGATTCATGCCGGCACGGCTGGACCCCTTCGTGGATGTGATGTTGCGCGAGCGCGCGGACCAGCTCTACCTGCTGCCCGATGAGCCTGTCACGCTCGTGAAGGACGGCAAGCCGCGCAAAGTCTCCAAACAGCCGCTCACTGACCAGCACATCTACGCGCTGATGGTCGAAGTGGCGCCCCCGGAAGCGGCGGACAAGATCGACCAGCACTCGGAGACCGAGTTCGACTACGCGGCCAGCAAGGGCCTGGTGCGCGTGCGAATCGTGCCCGAGTCAGGCCGGCTGACGGCGGTCATTTCCGCGATCCGGCGAACCTCTCAGGAACAGACGGCTCCTTCCGAACCTGCGGCCCAGACCGAAGTCACGGCTGTCCGTCCGGCTGCCAAGCCCGCCGCGCCGCCGCCGCGCCCGCCGCGAGCTTCGGTGATCGCGGCCGCGCCCATGGTGGACAGCCCACCGCCTGCAGAAGCGCCGGGTGCGCCCAGCGCCCTCCCCAGTGAATTCGCGTCGTCGGAGTACAAGGCGGCCGAGCAGAGGCTGGGCAAACTCCTGCGTGCGCTGGTCCAGTCCGGCAGCTCGGACTTGCACCTCCGTGTGGGCGAACCGCCGCTGTTCCGCACGCATGGCGAGATCCGGCGCCAGGACGGCACCGCGTTGAGCGTCAATGATCTGGAGTTGCTGGTTCTGTCGATCATGCCGGAACGCAACCGCGGCGAGTGGAAGGAGACGGGCGACACCGATTTCGCCTACGAAATCACCGGCGTCGCGCGCTTCCGCGTCAACGCCGCGCGGGACCGCAAGGGCCCGGTCGCTGTCTTCCGCGTGATTCCTGCCAAAGTCGTGACGGTCGAAGAGATGGGCCTGACCGATGAAGTACAGCGCCTCTGTTATCTCACGAAAGGGCTGGTGCTCATCACGGGACCGACGGGATCGGGCAAGTCCACGACGCTGTGCGCGCTGGTCGACCTTATCAACCGCACGCGCACCGATCATATCATCACGATCGAGGATCCGATCGAGTTCGTGCATGAGAACAAGAAGTGTCTCATCACGCAGCGCCAGGTGCACGTGCACACCGACAGCTTCAAGATGGCGTTGCGGGCCGCGCTGCGTGAGGATCCCGATATCGTGCTGGTCGGCGAGATGCGCGACCTCGAGACGATCGCCATCGCCATCGAGACGGCGGAGACGGGGCACCTCGTGTTCGGGACCCTGCACACCACGACGGCGGCGTCGACGGTAGACCGGATGATCGATCAGTTCCCCGCCGACCGGCAGGCGCAGATCCGCGTGATGTTGTCGGAGTCGCTGAAAGGCGTGATTTCGCAGACGTTGTGCAAGAAGATCGCCGGCGGGCGCATCGCCGCGCGCGAGATCCTGTTGACCACGCCGGCGATCTCGAACCTGATCCGCGAGGGCAAGACGTTCCAGATCCCGTCGATCATCCAGACGAGCAAGAAGCTCGGTATGCTGACGTTGAACGATGCCCTGCTCGAGCTCGTGGAGAAGAAGGTGATCGATCCGGACGAGGCCTACATGAAATCGGTCGAGAAGACCGGACTCGCGGCGAGTCTGAGGGCGAAGGGATTCAAGGTGACGCTGACGGCGGAGGCTTAGTCTCGTCCTCGCACGGAAGAGAGCCACCGGTCGGATTTGAACCGACGACCGCTCGATTACGAATCGAGAGCTCTACCACTGAGCTACGGTGGCGAAGGCCACTAACTTAGCGACGTGCCGGTCCCCGCGGTACTCCGCCTGTGCGTGATCTATCGGTCAATGCGCGGCCAATGAAGCGCGGTCAACAGCCTGATTTCAGCGTTCCTCTCGCGCGCGGGATGGCGGACCGTATCTTATCCCGCTCACCTCTTCGGGGAAATCTCATGAGAATGCTCTCGCTCCTCGGCAACGGTATCGCGCTCGCCGCGCTGCCGGTCCTTGCCGTCGCACAGATTCCGCCGGACTTCGCCCGCAAGGCGCAGATGGGCGCACCCACCGCGATCAGCGCCAACGCGACCATCGCCCACATTGACGCCGCAGGGAAGGCCGTGCACATCATCCGTCAGGGCACCAACGGCTTCACCTGCTCACTGATCCCGGATGAATCCGCTGCGCCCTTCTGCGCCGACGCGCAGGGCTGGCAGTTTCTCGCCGACGCGTTCACGGGTAAGCCGAAACCCACGAGCACCGCGCCTGGGATTGGTTATATGGCGGCGGGCGGAATGCACCACGAGACGCCGGACGGTGAGATCGTAATGGCCCCGGGCGCGAACACGAAGATGGTGCAGGAGCCGCCGCATTGGATGCTGCTCTGGCCCGTCGATCCTGCCACGAGCGGCCTCCCAACGAAGGCCACGGGGGCGACCTACATCATGTTCGCGGGAACGCCGTACGCACACCTGATGATCTATCAGGACCCGAAGACGTTGAAGCTGTAGCCGCGTCGATGGCCGCGGTGCCGATCGCGGTGACAAACCCCTCATCGCCGACGAGCGCCGGCAATCGCGCGCCTCGCCTATCTTCTTGAGAACACAACGGCCAGCGCTGGTGTGCGCTGGCCGTGTCGGATTACGAATCGAGAGCTCTACCACTGGGCTACGGTGGCGTAGTGTTGCGACAACGACTTACCGATTCGGTCGAGAGGTCTACGCCGTGGGTGCCAATGGTGGTGCCAAAACCGAGACCACAGAGCGCCTCAAACCGAGTCCCTAACTTAGCAATGTGTTGTTCGACATGGTACGGCTGCGGAAGGTGACCGCCGCGAAGGACCCGCTAACCGTCCAGTGGCTTGCTGCAAATCAGGAGCCACGACTCCAATTCCTGCTTCACGAGTTCCTGCCGCCAGCCCTACGCAGCATGAATACGGATCGCGAGTTCGAACGGATCGGGCGTGAGTTCGGCGGCTTTGACGAGTGGGTCGGCGACGATGAACCGCAAGAATGACCGACGGTCGTCGTTTTCGATCGCGCACCCGGCAGTCGTTACAACGGCACCGAAACAGTCTTGAGCTCCTCGCCCTTCGCGAGTGCGACTTCGGCAACGGCGCGGCCATCCTTCAACGATGGCGTGACACTCACTGCGCGGAAGCCAGCGTTGCCTCCCAGGGCTCTCTGCACCGCTGCCTGCAGCGAGACCTTGGCCTTGGCCATCGCCGCACTCTGGCTCTGTGCGGCGGTGTAATCTTCGCCTTCTCCATCGGCTCGGTCTTGATGACCGCACCGCTGTTGGGATCGACAACTACCTCGAAGAACTTTCCACCCGTCGCCGTATAAACAGAGAGCTGTAGCTTTCCTTCTTCCATTTCGAACTTCGCGGAAATCGGCCGCCCATGACTCGCGCTCGCCGCCAGACCACGCTCGAGGGACACCCGAGCGCTCAGTGCTGCCTTTGCCGCCTCTTTGTCCTGGGCCGCGAGCCTGGTCCCCCAGCACACTGTTGCGACGGCGAGAACCGGAACAAGCCACGCCTTCATCGTCATCTTCATACAACGCCCCGATCTCGGTGTAGTGAATTGATGTCCTAGCCCGCTCGAACGATCGATGATACACTTGTTATAGTCAACCGCAATGCGTTCATGCAGCGCCGAGGCTTCTATGCGATGGATTACTCGTGAGCATCCGAAAATCGATCGCGTCGCATGCCCGTGGCTAATCACACGGTTCATCGACCCGCAGGCGGAGTTTCTCTTTGCATCACCCGCGGAGGTCCGCGCCCGCGCCACCGAGCTCAATGCGATCCCGTACGATGTCGAAGGCGTGGAGCTTTCTCATGATGGGCCGTTGTGCAGCTTCGACGCCTTCCTGCAGAAGTACCGCTTGACTGATCCGGCCTTGCGCGAGCTGGCGGTTATCGTCCGCGGGGCGGACACGGATTGTCTGGACCTTGCCCCGCAGGCGGCAGGATTGCTCGCCATCTCTTTGGGGCTGTCGCAACTGT
>Ga0099794_10000261_pt1 | contig 18316 bp, 18 predicted proteins | sample Rivendell_Oct201_10_FD_77320 | JGI IMG/M metagenome (GOLD analysis project Ga0099794, IMG submission 77320) | Vadose zone soil microbial communities from the Eel River Critical Zone Observatory, Northern California, USA -... | ecosystem: Host-associated > Plants > Roots > Rhizosphere > Soil ... | reverse complement strand
CGACATCACCGGGAGCGGAGCCCGTGATGGCATCGACGACAGGTGGCAGCGGATGAAAGGCAGTGACGAGGAGGAGGAGTACCAGCCCGATCGCAATCGGGTGGCGACGTAGCAGGTTCACTCGCAGATTCCCCGCATGTCGAGTCGGATGGAAGGTAGTGGTCGGCTGGAAGAGCTGCCAACACTTGTGCTCGGCCCGCTACGCGGCCGCACCGATAGCGACTGGGAACGCGGTCCCGAAGGGAAATGGACGCCGGCGCAGATCGTCGAGCACCTGGCGCTCGGTTTGACCTTCAGCGCCGCCAAGTTCGCAGAGCGCCGCAATCACGCCCCGATGGCGCGGCGGCCGCGGACGCCGGCCGAGAAGATCGCGAAGCTGTTCGTCTTCGGCTTGCGTTGGTTTCCGCCGGGCCGGAAGGCGCCGGAACGTACGGTCCCCCCACCGCAGACGCCGCGTGCTGTTGCGGAGCCGCATTTCCTTGCGGGCGTGGCTGCGTGGAACCGCCTCGAGCGGGAGCTGCTGCCGCGCCGAGGCGGCGACCTATTCGTCAAACACCCGCGCCTGGGCGATCTCACGCTGAAGGAATGGATGCGGTTCCACCTCATCCACGCGCGGCACCACGCGCGGCAGATCAGACAGCGTATCGGACGATGAGCCGCAAGCGGCAGAAGGACAAAGTCGTCGTGCGCGTGCCGAATCCGGATGCGCCCGTGAAGGGACGCCTGAAGACTCCAGCCCATAAAGTCCACCGTTCCAAGAAGGGATACCGCCGGCGCGCGAAGCATCAAAAACCGCCGGGCCTCGACTAGATGCTGCTGGCGAGTTTCGTGGCAATACACTAAGCTCACGCCCTCAGATGCAACCGTTCCTACTGAAACTGCTGCTGACGTTCAGTGCGGTCCAAGGTCCCGCGACCCGCGGCGCGCACGTGACCGGCAGAATCGTGATCCTCGAGAAGGACAACACGCCGTCGGCCGATCTCGGCGATGCGGTGCTGTACCTCGAGGGAAACGCCGCGGCGCCGGTGAAACCGGTGACCGTCGAGATTGCCATCACGGACAAGACGTACGCGCCGCATGTGGTGGTCGTCCCCCTCGGTTCGACGGTGCGCTTTCCGAATCACGATCCCTTCAATCACAATGTCTTCTCGGTCAGCGAGCCGAATCAATTCGACCTCGGCCTGTACGGCCGCGGTGAAGCCAAGAGCCATACCTTCACGAACTCGGGACTCGTGCGCGTGTACTGCGACGTGCATCCGCGCATGGTCGCCTACGTGCAGGTCATGGCGAACCGGTACTACGCGCAGCCCGGGACCGACGGCAGCTTCACGATCGACAACGTGCCGCCGGGCCGCTACCGGCTGCACGTCTGGCACGAGCGCATTCCAACGGAGGTCGTGCGGGACGTGACCGCGGGTGGCGATTCCGTGGTGCAAATCGCGCTGAACGCGCGCGGCTATCATTGGGAGCCCCACCGCAACAAGTACGGACGCGACTATCCCACCAATGCCGGACTCGAGCGCTACTAAACCGGCGTTCGGACTGACGGCCAAGATCTTTCTCGCTTCGACCCTGCTGGTCGTGGCGGTGCTCGGCGTCACGTTCGGCCTCACATCCCTTCAGGCGAACCGCACTGCGGACGCGTCGATTCACGGAGCCCTCCGGGCCACGCGCCGCGCGGTCGACGACTATCTGGCCGCGCGCACGCGTACGCTCAGCCGCGCCAGCACCGTCGCGACCGACGTGCCCCAATACCGCCAGCGGCTCCTGAACCAGCGGGAGCGTGCCGAAGCGCTCGATCAGGCGGACGACGTGCGCGGGCTGATCGGCGCGGCGTGGGTCCTGGTGACGACCGGCGAGGGGATTCTCATCGCACGCACCGACTATCGGGAGCAATACGATCGGGACCTGTCGGTGGCGCCGCTCGTTGCCAATGCGCTGAGCGGCGATCAGACGAGCGGCGCGTGGCTCGATGACGTGAGGGGCACGATGTTCATCGCGATCGGGACGCCGCTGCGCGACCGCCCCACCGCGGCGCCGCTGGGCGCGCTGGTCGCAACGTATCAAATCGACGATTCGCTCGCCCAGGCGATCAAGCAGACCACCAATTCCGACGTGGTGTTCTTCTCGCTCGACACGCTCAGTCGCCCGGTGGTGGTCGGCAGCACGCTTCCCGCGCAGGAGATCGGGCCGGTATTACGCGACGCGGTCCGCGCCGAGTCGCTCGCCGCCGACACGGGTGGCGCGGGAATGGCGCTCACCGTGTCGATGGATGGCCAGCACCTTATCGGGCTCGCGGGCGCGATCCGTTCCCCGGGCGGCGACGTCAGAGGCGGCTTCGTGGCGCTGCGCTCGCGCGAGGCGGAGCTGGCGGCATTCAATGCGCTGCGGCGCACGATGCTCTTCGCGATTGGGTTGGGGATCGTGCTGGCGCTGGTCTTCGCGTTCGTGCAGGCCCGCCAGATCAGCGGGCCGGTCCGGCGACTCGCGCTGGCGACCCGGCAGGTGCAGGACGGCGACTACAGCGTCACCATCGACGTGAAATCGAAGGACGAGATCGGCGTGCTGTCGCAAGCCTTCAAGAGCCTCGTTGAGGACCTGAAGGAGAAAGCGGCGCTGGTCGATTACATGATGGCCGCGTCCGGCGCCGCGGCCACGCAGCCGCTCGAGTCCGTGCCCACCGTCGTCAGGGACGCGGGGGGAGGTCAATTACGACCGGGCGCGGTGTTCGCCGGCCGCTACGAGGTGAAAGAGATCCTCGGCGCCGGAGGAATGGGCGTCGTCTACCGGGCGTTCGATCGCGAGCTCCAAGAGCCGGTTGCGATCAAGACGCTGAAGCCGGAAGCGATGGCGGGCGGCTCGGTCGCGCTGGATCGCTTCAAGCAGGAAATTCGCCTCGCCCGCCGCATCGCGCATCGCAACGTCGTGCGCACGTACGATCTCGGCGAAGTGAATGGGATGTACTTCCTCACGATGGAGTACGTCGAAGGCACGTCCCTCAAGCAGCTCATCGCATCACGCGGGCGATTGCCGGTCGCGGTGACGCTGACCGTCGGCAAACAGCTCTGTCGAGCGCTCGAAGTCGCGCACGCCGAAGGGATTATTCACCGCGACATCAAACCGCATAACATGGTCGTCGATCCCAGCGGTTTTCTGAAGGTGATGGACTTCGGTATCGCGCGGCTCGCCAATCCGCCCCAGGGCAAAGGGCTGACCGAGGCGGGGCTCTCGATCGGAACGCCGGACTACATGTCGCCCGAGCAGCTCTCCGGTGCCGATCTCGATCCCCGCAGCGATCTCTATTCTGCTGGCGTGGTGCTGTTCGAGTGTTTGACTGGCCGTGTGCCCTTTGAAGCAGACACGACGTGGGCGCTCGTCGCGAAGCATTTGGAAGAGGAGCCGCCCAATCCGCGCACACTCAACGCGGACGTACCGGAGGCTCTGGCGATAGTCATTCTCAAGGCGATGGCAAAAGATCGTGAGCGGCGCTTTGCGACCGCGTCAGAGATGCACGACGCGCTGGCGCGCATCGGCTGACCTAACCCCGAACTACATCCGCTTTTTCTTTTTCAGCAGATGCATCGTGGCGCTGTCGTTCCCCCGCGCCATCTCACCGCCCGGCATCGTGTCCAACATGCTGTCGGCCTTCATGGGGTTCTTGATCATCGCGGAGTCAGCCGGCGGCATGACCGCGCGGTCGGCCATGTCGCGATTCTTGCGGCACGCCAGTGCGGCAACGACGATCAGGAGCGTCAGACTCCGCCGAACCATGGGTATCCCTGATCCTCCCAATAGCCGCCGGGTCGTTGTGCGGTGAACGTCATCGAGACGAGATACTTCGTCAGCTTGTAGCCGAGCTTCGTCGGCGAGTAGAGTCGCAGTGGTGCGCCGTGCGCCGGTGGGAGTGGATTGTCGTTCATGCCGTACGCAAGAATCGTCTGCGGATGCATCGCGCTCGCCAAATCCCAGCCGTTCGAATAATCGGAATCGAAAGAGACGAACCGGATGAAGCGGGCCTCGGGCAGCGGCTCACAACGCTCGACGATCGTGGAGACCGGGACGCCATGCCAGGTGGCGATGGCGGACCACCCCTCGACACAGTGATGCTTGACGGTATACGTCGTCCGCGGCAGCGCTTTCAAATCGTCGAGTGAGAGTGACACCGGCCGGCGCACGAGCCCTGTGACGAGCAGCCGCCACGTTGCCGGATCCTTCAGCATCGGCGTCATCGGCGAAATGAAATAGCTCGGCAAGTGGGCGGTGCGCTCCGACACTGGGTACTGCGGCGCGAGCCGATGCGCGGAGAATAGAATCTTCTCCCCCACCCAGTCGTTCAGGCGACTGACGTCGAGCAGCGCCGGCCGAATGGCATTGCCTCCATCCCAGCCACACGCGGCGACGAGCGACGCTGGACCCGCGCCGGCGGCGAGCCGGAGCAAGCCGCGACGGTCAATCATGGCTGGGGAATCGGCCGCGATACCAGCCGGTGATCATCGCGCGCAAGGACGCGGGGTCGACGACGAAGACGAGGATCACGTGGACGACGAGAAACGCCGTGAAAAACCACACCGCCCAGAAATGCCAGTACCGCGCTGCCTGGAAGCCACCGAAGAGAGCGGTGAGCCACGCGAGCTGTGTCGGTTTGTAGATGGCAAAGCCTGTGAGTACGGAGAGCACGCCAAGAAAAATGATGAAGGTGTAGGCGAGTTTTTGCAGTGGGTTGTGCTTGCCTTGCGCGGGATGTTCCTTGCGCAGCCGCAAATAGTACTTCTGCATTTCGATTGCGCCGCGAATGTCGCGCGGACGGAACAACAACGATCGCCACTCGCCGCTGACGACGAGATACGAGAGATAGAACAGACCTGCCGCGATGAACGGCCACATCAGCGTAAAGTGCCAATTCAATCCGCCCGCGAGCCATCCGCCGAGGCGGATGGAACGAGGAAACTCCCGATCCTGAAACGGATTGATGTAGTACGGACCGCCGCGCTCACCGAATCGCGCATAGGCGGTATAGATCTGCAGCCCGCTCCCGATCATCCCGACGAGCAAGACGAACGTCGCCCAATGCGTGAGACGAACGATCCAGTGATGACGTTTCACCAACGCGGGCGTGACGGGCGCGGCAGTGGCCGGAGTCGGAGCCGGTCTGGTAGAAGCGGGCGTGGGAGCCGTCATGCGACAAGTATATTGTCTGCCATGCGTCTGGCAACGCTTTGCATCATTGGAATCCTCTCATCATGTCGGCCCGCACCGCGCGATGCCTACGTTCCGAATCGCAGCGACAGCCTCGCACTCGGCGACATGGCGGCTCACGATTCTGGGGACAACGCGCTGCTCACGCCGCGAGTCGTCACCGGCCCGACGGTCATCGTCTTCTGGCTGCCCGCCGCGGACACCTTGAGCGCCGACGATCAGGCCCAGGCTCTCGACGACCTCAACAACGCCACCGATCACATCGCGCCGACGCTCAAGCGGCACGACATCAAGCTCTTGCCGACGAACGCCGAGACGATCTACGTGGCGCTGCCCAATCACCAGCGGCGCACGATTCTGCTGTCGGGCGTCGACTACCCGTTCGGTTACGTCCTGGTAGAGCCTGGTACCGCGGAGCGCATTCTCGCGGGCGTGTACACCGACGACGAGCTGAAAGACGAGCTCGCCGCGTATTTCGACTTGCCCCCCACGGCAGACTCGACCGCTACCGGTCCGCGGATCTCCTGATGTCCCTGCTGCTTCGCGGCGGCCGGGTGGTCACAATGGATCCGTCGCGGCGTATTCTGGAAGCCGACATTCTCGTAGAAAAAGGCCGAATCAAGAGCGTTGGAACGCTGGAACGTCGGAAGGTTGGAACGAAACAGCCCGTCATACTCGACTGTAAGGGGCTGATCGTTCTCCCCGGGTTAGTGCAAGCCCATATCCATCTCTGTCAAACGCTATTCCGGGGCCTGGCGGAGGATCTCACGCTCGAGGCGTGGCTCGCCCAGCGCATCTGGCCGCTCGAAGCGGCGCACACCGAGAAGTCGATTTATTGGTCGGCGATGTTGGGCGCCGCGGAGCTGCTCCTCGGCGGCACCACCGCGATTCTCGACATGGAATCGGTGCGCCATACCGGTGCCGCGTTCGAGGCGCTCGAATCGATCGGCATACGAGCGACCGCGGGCAAGTGTCTCATGGACGATTCCTCGAGTCCGTCTGCTCTGCGCGAATCAACCGACGAGGCGTTGCAGGGGAGCGCGGACCTCTGCGCGCGTTGGCATGGCGGCGCGGGCGGCCGATTGCGTTACTGCTTTGCGCCGCGATTCGCGCCGAGCTGCACTGGGCCGTTGCTGAGGGCGGTCAGCGATCTCGCTGAGAAGGCCGGCGCCGTCGTGCACACGCATGCCGCCGAAACGCCGCTCGAGCTGGAGCTCGTGAAACGCGAACGCGGCAACGACGAAATCGCCTATCTCGACTCGGTCGGCATTTCGGGGCCGCGGGCCGCGCTGGCGCACTGCGTGTGGGTCGACAAAGAGAGCATTGCGCGCCTCGCGCGCCAGGCCACCAACGTCGTCCATTGTCCCAGCTCGAACCTGAAACTGGGCAGCGGGATTGCGCCGATTCCCGAAATGCTCGCGGCCGGCTGTCGCATCGGGATCGGTGCGGACGGCGCTCCGTGCAATAATCGGCTCGACGCGTTCGCGGAGATGCGGCTCGCGGCCCTGGTGCAGAAGCCGCGCCACGGGCCGGATTCCCTGCCGGCCGCGCACGTGCTCGAGCTTGCCACGCTTGGCGGCGCGCGCGCATTGGGGCTTGAAGCGGAGATCGGCTCTATAGAAGACGGGAAGTACGCGGATTTGGTGGTACTGGATCTCGAAGATCCACACGCGCAGCCCGAGGACGCCGATCTGGTTTCGCGGATCGTTTACAGTGCCCAGCCCGCTGACGTTCGCCATGTGGTCGTCGACGGCCACGTCGTCGTCCGCGATGGCGCTCTTAAGACCGCCGATATCGGGGAGATCCGCCGTGGCGCGAATACTGAGGCTCGTCGCCTGCGCCGCGCTGTGGGCATCTAGCCTCAGCGCGCAAGGCGACAGTCTCTATACGGCATGGTGCAGTCGCTGCCATGGCGCCGACGCGCGCGGCACGCCCGCGCCATCGACCAAGCTCGAAGTGCCGCCTGCGGATCTCGCGTCGTGCGCGGCGTCTACTGCCGAGACAGAGGACCGCTGGATCGGGATCGTCACGCGCGGCGGAGCGGCGTTTGGCTTGTCGCTCGATATGCCCGCGTACGGCGAGGGTGCGACACCCGATCAAGTCCGTACGGTCGTCCGGTACGTGCGCTCGCTGTGTCGCGACCACGGCTGGCCGCCCGGTGAGCTGAACTTTGCGCGTGGCTTTCTCATCGAGAAGGCGTTCCCCGAGAATGAGTTGATCGCCGTCGCGCATGCATACGAGCAACAGCTGATTTACGAACGGCGACTGGGCCGTCGCTTCCAGTTCGAAGCAGAAGCGACGACCGTCCTCGATTCACTGGACCGCCCCTTTGGGGCGGTAACCGGTGCTCTCAAATACAACATCTGGCACAGCCTCGAGCATCGTGCGCTCGCCACACTCGGCCTCGAGGTGACGCCTCCACTCGGCCGGCGCGACCGGTGGGAGCTGGCGCCGTACCTGTCGACCGGCGCGGAACGGCTCGGCTTCACGATCCAAGGCCAGGCAGTGGCGAGTTGGGAAGAGGCCGGAGGGATTGCGGGTGCGTCGTACCGGTTGGGAATCAGCCACGCGATTGCCGCGAGACGTCTGGTGCCGATGATCGAGGCGGGGTGGGACGTGCCGCGCGCCGGCCCGAATGCCCTTTCCCTCTATCCCCAACTCTGGATCAAGCTGTCACGCCTCGGTCACGTCGCCGGATCGGTCGGCGCCGAGGTTCCCGTGAGCGGCGTTTCACCGCCCCGATCGAAGCTGATCGCGTTTCTGCTGTGGGATTTTGGAGACGGGCCGTTACTCCGCGGTTGGTGACGGTCCGCCCCCGCCGCCCCCGTTCACGCGGAAGCGCCGGATCGTCTGTGCCAGCTGCGTCGCGGCCTCCGACAAATGCTGCGACGTCGTTGTGAGCTCGCCGAGGGACGCGAACTGATGCGCGGTGGCGGCCGACGTCTGTCGCGCACCGCTTGCCGCGCCATCGGCGATCGCCGCGACTTCTTCCATGTGGCGCAGCACCGCACGCATGCGCTTCGTCTGATTCTCGGTTTCAGCGGCGAATGAGGTCGCGAACTGCACCGTCGTATTGAGGTCGGAGAAAATCGCGTCGAGCGCCCCTTGTACGGTGGTGGCGACGCTGCCGACCCCTTGGGCCGCTACACGACCTTGCTGCATCGCCTCCACGACCCGGCCGATCTGGCCCTGCGTCTGGCGCACACGGGTGCGCACTTCCTCCGCGGATCGCGCGCTTTGCTCGGCGAGCTTCCGAACCTCACCCGCGACGACGCGGAACCCTAACCCATGTTGACCGGCGCGCGCGGCTTCGATCGCCGCGTTGAGCGCGAGCAAATCGGTTTGACTCGCAATGCGCGTGATCCCGTCCACGAGCTTGCCGATTTCCCGTGATTCACGATCGAGCTCGATCGCGACCTCGGCCGCGTGATCCATGTGCACGAGCAGATTCATCAAGTACGTGCTCGCCCGCGACACCTCTTCGCCGCGGCGATGCGCCTGCACGGCGATCTCGGTGATTCGCCGCTCCGCTTCCTGCGCGCGCGCGTGCAACGTGGTCGCGAGACCCGACGCTGCTTCCGAGTCCTCGCGGCCGGAGACGATGAGCTGGCGTTGGCGCTCGGTTCCCTCCGACAGCTGGTCCGTGGTGGTCGAGATCTCCTGCGAAGCGGTTTGCAGGTCGCGTGCGGAGACGGCGAGCTCACGCGCCATGGCGGCGAGCGCGTGGCCTTGTTTGCCGATTTCGCGGATGATGTCGGTGATGGCCGCCGTCGTGCGGTTCACGCTGACACTGAGGTATCCGATTTCGTCGGCGGCGATGCCTTCGCCGGCTTCCATCTGCCGCGTCAGGTCCCCACGTTCGATCTCGCCGAGCACGCCGCGCGCGTGCCGCAGCCGCTCGACGATCTGCACGAGCATGGGAACGAGGGCGACGCAGGCGAAGACCAGCACGAGGCCTTCCTGCAGATAGAGGGACCATGGCCAGCCATGACCCGCGACCTGCGCGACCGCAGTCACGAGGGCGAACGCAACCAAATTGGTGATCAACGCGCCCCAGGCGTCGCGTCGCTCGAGGTACAATGCCGCTTGCAGCGGCGCGATCAGATAGGCGCCGTAGAGCACGTGGCCGTTTGCGCCCATCGCGAACACGACCGTCGAGATCAGGAGACAGCCGACGACCAGATTGAGCTGCGCGTGCCACGGCTGGAACGGCGCGCGCCGCACCAGCCGGCGCACGCCCGCATTGGCGCCGGCAAAGATCGCGGCAAACGCCAGCAGGAACCACGGCGAGATCGCGCTGATGCCGGCGAGCTTGACGATGCCGAGCAGCAGGATGCCGAAGCCGACGAATCCCCAGCGCGCGCGTGTGTTCGCGAGCACGTACTGCCGCTGCTTGGCGAGCCGTTCGTCGAGGAGCTGAGCTCCCAGGCCGTTCACATCCGGAATAGGTAGCTGGCTTTCAGGAAGAAGCCGTCACCCGTGCGCGTGAGCCGGCCGAAGCTGAACGGCTCCGGCTCGGTGAGTGACGCACCATATCCAAAGAACAACACCGTTCCCGGAATGGGCCTGTAGGAAAAGAGAACGTCGTTGCGGAACTCAGTATCCGTGTGGCGCGGTTGGGACTGGCCGTTGACGACCAGCGAATCGCCGGTGCGCGGATCACGTAACGCGTCGATCTGCTGAGCGGTGTATTGGCCCACATACCGAAAGAAAATGTCGCGCGTCAGCTGGTACTCGAGCTTGAGGCGAGGGATATTCGCGGTCGAGAACCAGCTGCCGTCCGCGGCTCGCGTGAGACGCTGATGCGTCCACTGGCCGTCGACGCGTACCGCGTTCGTCGGCTTCCATGTGACTCCCACAAAGGCGTTGAGCCCACGTGATTCCGCGGCTTCGGCGAAGATCACGCCCATGCCGGTGCCGACGTTTGCGTTCAGGGTGAGCGCGCGGTTCGGCGTGTTGAAGCCGATATTGCCACCCCAGAGGTTGTAGCGGCCGTGAGGGACGACAAAGGGAATCAGGGTCCCCGCCGAATCTACTTGGTAGCGGGCGTAGTCCGGCGGATCGAAGAGCTGATGGGCGTTCTGGTAGTTCGCGTTGATGCCCCAGCCGCCACGCAGCGTGAAGAGCCACTGCTCGTTGATGCTTCCCTCGAACGTGCTGCCGAGACGGAAGAAATCCCGATAATGCCAGACCGGTTGGATCAAAATGAACGTGGTGGCATTCTCGAGCTTCGCGCCCGGCTTGCCATACCACGTGAAGCGATTGGCGAACCGGCCCTGCACGAGGTTGACGCGATTCACGAAGCCGCTGAGCGCCGCGAAGTCGGGACTGATGCCGACGAGCTCGGCGTGGTTTCCATAGGAATAACCGGTACGATCGTACAGCGTGACGTCCCACAGCTGTCCTGACCGCACTCCGCCTCCGGCCGCGTCCTTGGTCCACGAGCCCACGAACTGCGCGTCGGAGAACCAGATCTTTTTCCAAATGACCCGCGCGTCGGCGCCGAGCACGCGATTCCAGTTGCTGCCGACGATCTGATCCGTGTACGCCATACCCACGGTGGAGCTGGTCCCCAAGTCACGCCGTAGGCGCAACAGATTGAAGATCGGGTGCGGCGCGTTTGCGACGCCACCGTTGTCATCCACGGCGCCGATGTACGCGACAGCAGTCCCACCGAGCTTCCCCGTGAGTTTGGCGCCCGCGACGGGCGACGTGATCCGCCGCGTGTAAATGAGCGCATTCGGCGTGTCGAACTGCTCGAGTCCTTCCAGGAAAAACGGCCGCTTCTCGGGGAAGAACAGCGCGAAGCGTTGGTTGACGGTCACCTGGCCGACGTCCGCCTCGACCTGCGAGAAATCGGGATTCACCGTACCCGCGGCACTCAGATTCTGCGTGACGCCCCAACGCACGTTGACGCCGAGCTCGGGATCGATCTTGTTGTAGCGATAGGTGGTGGCCGATACCGGTGCGCCATTCAGGCGCGACGTGAACTCCGGCGCCACGTCCATGACCAGGCCGCGGCGCAGGCCGGTGAGCGACTTAAGTGTCCCCGATTGGATGAGAAAGCTCGCGCTGGCGCGTACCACGGGCGCCCACGTGTCTTCATAGCCGGTATGCTGCGTCGTGCGCACGATCTGGAGGCCCCAGTCCTGGGTCGCGCCGCTCTGATAGCGGAGGCTCTTGAAGGGAATGCGCACTTCGACTTCGTAGCCCCAAGGGGTGACTCTGCCCTTTGACTCGTAGACGTAGTCGGGATTCAGATCGACGACGCCGTCGAATCGAAAGCCGGCGTTCTGCCCCCCCGCGGCGCCGGCGAGTCCTTCACTGCGGACGCCGTCCTGTTGCACGCCGAGCGGGTTGACTGCGAACAGGAGCGCGCGGCGGCGATCGTTGAATGTGTCCAGCAGGATCTGGATCTTGTCGTCGGCGTCGATGTTGTCGCGGTCGGCGAGCGTCGCGCGCACGACGTTCCCGTGGGCCTCGAACGCGCGAATCCCGAAGTAGATCGCGTCCGGCCCGTAGAACGCGAGCACTTCCGTGCTATCCTCCGCCGGCCGGCTATCGACCGGGCGGTATTGCGTGAAGCCGGTGAGCAACGCCGCGTGCTGCCAGGCCGCTTCATCGAGGACGCCGTCGACGTGCACCAACGGCGCGTCGATGCGCGGCACGCGCACTTCGATGCGATGGAGGCGACCGTCGTATGCCGGATTCGGATCGCCCGTGGATTGGAGGAGAGCAAGAAGAACGGCGAGCATTGCGAGAATCTAAAGCCGGGATGCGAGAAGCGGGATGCGTGATGCGTTGGCTATTCGTAATCACGCATCTCGTATCCCGCATCCCGCTTCCCGAGTGCCCCGACGCTTCGTCGGCTCGCCGGTCTACTCGTATCGCAGAGCGACGATAGGATCCAGCGCCGCCGCCCGCCGCGCGGGCCACAGGCCGAAGAACAAGCCGACCAGCGCGCTGAACAGAAACGCGATCAGGATGGCGAAGATGCTGATCGAGGTATTCCAGTGCGCGATCTTCGACAGGCCCACGGCGCCCAGGGCGCCGAACAGGATCCCGATCACGCCGCCTACGAGGCACAGCACCAACGCCTCGACCAGAAACTGGAACATGATGTTGAAGCGCGTCGCGCCGAGCGCTTTGCGGACGCCGATCTCGCGCGTCCGCTCCGTGACCGAGACCAACATGATGTTCATGATGCCGATCCCGCCGACGAAGAGACTGACCGCCGCGATGCCGGCGAGGAGATAGGTGAACGTCTCGGTCGTCTGCTGAAAGGTCGCGAGGATATCCGACTGGTTGCGGATCTGGAAATCGTTTTCCCCGCCGGGGCGGATCTTGTGCTCACGGCGCATCACACGCTCGATCTCGATCATCGCGAGCGTCATTTGTGGCACGCTCGCCGCGTCGACCGTGATCGACCGCAAGCGATTGGTACCCATGATGCGGTAGCGCGCGGTCTGCAGGGGAATGAGAATCTGCTCGTCCGGATTCCCAAACCCCATCGCGGAGCCCTTCGACGACAGCACGCCGATGATTTCAAAGGGAATGCCGCGGATCTGGACCTCCTGCCCGATCATCGCGGCTCCATTGGCATTGAACATTTCGGGAATGGCCGATCCGAGCACGGCGTAACGGCGCCGACCCTCGTCTTCACCGGCCGTGAACATCCGGCCGGCGGTGAAGGTGTAGTTCTTCACAGTCGGATAATTCGGCGTCGTGCCGACGATGTTCACGTTGGCGTTCAGGCCGCCCCGCTTCACTTGAAAGTTGCGGGTCAACTCGGGGACGACGCCCTTCACGTAGCGCGCACTCGCGGCGAGCGAGTCGGCGTCATCCACCGTCAGGCTGGCACGCTGGTCGAACAGGATCGCGACGCCACCGCGGAATGACTGGCCGGGATAGATGGACAACAGCGTCGGGCCGAGCGCCTGAATGCGAGCCTGCACGGACTTCTGCGCGCCGCTGCCGAGCGCCACCATCGTGATGACCGCGCCCACGCCGATGATGATGCCCAGCATCGTGAGAAACGACCGCAGCTTGTTCGCCCGGATCGCCTGGAGCGCGACGTGGAAGATTTCGTCGAGCAGCATGGTTAGGGCCTCGTGGGCGTCGCCGCAGTCGGCCGCTGCTGCGTGGTCGTCTGCTGCTGCACGCCAGGCAGGCCGCCACCCGTGAAGCTGCGCATGCGCTGTTGCATGTCGCGCTGGGAATTGATCAGTGACGCGCTGGGAAGCACGAGTACAGTGTCCTGTTCGGTCAGACCGCTGACGACCTCGATATGATCGAGATCGGATAGTCCGGTGCGAATCTCCACCGGCGTCGGCTGTCCTTTGCGGAGCGTGAAGACGATGTAGCTGGAGGCGTCGCCTCCACTCCGCCGCATGCCGCCGCCACCGGCTCCTCCCCCCCCACCGCCGCCACCACCGCCCGCCCGCCCGAACGCCGCCCGCATTGCCGTCATCACATTCTGCTCGGCCGGCGTCAGCTCCTGGCCCGACATCCGCTTCTGAAATGCCGCGCGAACCTGCGCTTCGATCACGCCGGGAGGCAGTTGAATCGTCCGTCCATCCGGCATGGTCATCGTGTTCCCACCACGGGCCGAGTCCCCTCGCGTCGCGGTGCCTCCGCCGAGTGAAGCGCTGTCATGGGTGGTCGGGGTCGGCGGCTTTTGGGCTGCGAGCTGCTGTTGCACCTGCTGCGGATCGAGCCCCAGCACCTGAGCCGCCGATGCGACGTCGCGCTGAGTCCGCAATGCCGCATTGGGGATGGCCAGCGCATTCTGACGCTGCCCGACGTGGATCTCGACCTCCGTATTCATGCCCGGCTTGAGGAGATGATTTGGGTTCGGGATGCGCACCAGGACGTTGAACATCGTCACGTTCTGCTGCACCGTCGCCTGCGGCTCGATCTTCAGGACCGAGCCTTCGAACGGCCGGTTGGGATACGCATCGACCGTAATGCTCGCGAGCAGGCCGGCCTGCACCTTCCCGATGTCCGTTTCGTCCACGAGCGCGCGGATCTGCACGGTATCGAGGTTCGCCATCTTGAACAGCACGGTCCCGCCGCCCACGTCCGTCGTCGGCGAGGAAATCACCGTACCCAGCTCCACGTTCTTCGCGATGATGGTCCCGGCGAGAGGTGCGCGCAGCTTCGTGTCGGTCATGCGGTCGCGCGCGTTCTCGAGGTCGGATTGCGCGCGGATCACGGCCGCGTTGGCGTTGGCGTAGTCGAGCTTGGACTGATCGTACTCGGTCTGCGTGATCGCCTGCGCCTTGAACAGCGTATCCGAGCGCGCGAGCTGCGCCTTCGCGTTGCTGAGCTGTGCCTGCGCGACCGCGAGATTTGCCTGAGCCTGCGCGAGGTTGTTACGCGGGATCCGCGGGTCAATCTCCGCGAGCTGCTGCTCTTTCTTCACGTCGTCGCCCGTCTGCACGTGCATCGCAATGATCTCGCCCGAAGCCTTGGACTTCACGTCCACGGTCAACACGGGCTCGATGGCGCCCGATGCGGATGCCGAGACCACGATATTGCGTCGTTCGACAGGAACCGCTTCGTACGCGATTGGCGCCTGCTTCTTGGCGCACGCGATGACGCCTACCACCAGCGCGGCAGCAGTCCAGATGGATTTGTTCACGGCTTCACTTCCGTCCTCTCATCGCGCTCGATTTTTCCGTCGAGCAGATGAATCTGGCGGCGCGCATGCGCCGCAATGTCGTGTTCGTGCGTCACCAGCACGATGGTTTGACCCGAGTCGTGGAGCTCTTGGAACAGCCCCATGATCTCATTGCCCGTCGCCGAGTCGAGGTTGCCGGTCGGCTCGTCGGCCAGGAGGATGCTTGGCGCATTCACCAGCGCGCGGGCGATGGCGACGCGCTGGCGTTGGCCACCTGACAGCTCGTTCGGGCGATGATCCATACGATCGCCCAGCCCGACCTGCCGCAGTGACCGCTGCGCGCGCTCGCGGCGTTCTTTGGCGGACATGCCGGCATAGATGAGCGGCAGCTCGACGTTGTGGAGCGCGTCGGCGCGCGGCAGCAGGTTGAACGTTTGGAAGACGAAGCCGATTTCCTTGTTGCGAATGCGCGCCAGCTCGTCGTCGCTCAGGTCGCTAACCTTCTGGCCGTTCAGCCAGTATTCGCCGCTCGTCGGCGTATCGAGACAGCCGATCAGGTTCATCAGGGTCGATTTCCCCGATCCCGACGGGCCCATGCATGCGACGAATTCGTTCTTCTTGATCTGGATGTCGACGCCGCGCAGCGCGTGCACGACTTCGGCACCCATCTGGTACTCGCGCGCCAGGTGATGCGTCAGAATCACGGTGTCGGGCGTCGGCGTGTCGCCCGTGCGGAACGTCAGCGCTTGCGCGGTCGTCACAGGGTGCGCCCCACGATCGCCTCGAGCTGCGCGCGGGCAATCAGGTAATCGAAGCGCACCTGAACGAGATTCTGCTCCGCCGTGGTGAGCGCCGTCTGTGAGGTCAGGAGATCGAGGATCGTCGCGGCTCCGACGCGGTACCGTTCGTTCTGAACCCGCAGATCCTCGGTCGCCGCGGCCACGTTCGTCTCGGCGATCGAAATTTTTTCGTACGCGGTCGCCAGCGCAGCAATCTGTTGGGTGAGTTGGGCGTTGACCTGCCGGCGCGTGTCAGCCGCTCGCGCTTCGGCCTCGTCGCGAGCAACGACGGCCGAGGTGAGCTGTTTCTCGCGGGAGAATCCGTTGAACAGATTCCACTGCCCGCTGAAGATGACGCGCCAACCCGACGCATAGCCCTGGGTCGACGTCCAGGGTGCCACGGAGCCAGAATAGGAATTTCCAATCGAGACGCTGAACGTCGGCCAGTACTGGGCACGCGAAATCGCCACCTGGGCGCCGAACGACCGCGCCTGGGCGTCAGCCTGTTGGACCTGCGGAGTGTTCGCAATCACGGACTGACGCAACCCTGACGTGTCCGGCAGAGGAGCTAAAACACTGTCTGGTACCGCACGCACGAGCGCGTCGACGCCGATTTGGCGGCCGAGATTCGCTTGAGCCGTCTCCAGGTTCGCCTGCGCCTGCAACAGTGCGATGCGGGAGTTGCCATAATCCACGAGCGAGCGGAGTGAATCGGAACGCGTCGCGGAGCCGGCGTGCAGCTTGTCCACGGAGATCCGCAACTGCTGCTGTGCCCGACGCACCTGCGCTGCGGCGACGCGCACGAGGTCCTCGGTGGCGAGGGCGTTATAGAACGCCTGCTTCGTCTGGAGCGTGACCTGAAAGCGCTCGTTCACCACGCCCGCTTCGGCTGCATCCTGCGATGCATGCGACGAATGCACGTCAGCCAATCTGCTAAAGCCATCGAACAACACCAGGCTCGCGCTCAGGCCGCCGTTGAAGGCCGTCGACGCGGGAAGCGTCAGCGTTTGATTGGTCGAGGAGTTGAACCGGGTCCCGCCAATTCTCTGGGAAGACCCACTGGCGGATACGGTCGGGAGATACGAGCCGAGGCTCGAACGCATCGCCGCGCCGGCATTGCGCTGATCGCCCCGCGCCTGCACCATCGCGGGCTGCACCTGCAACGCGCGCTCGACGGCTTCGTTGAGCGTGACTTCCTTTTGGGCTTGCTGCTGCGACGCGAGGCGCCCGCCTGGGAAGGCCGCCAGGGCCAACATGACAGCGAAAGGCCACCGCATTAGTTCGGTCCCCCTCCCCCGCGTTCCCCGGAGCTCTCCCTACGGTGATGCTCTGCTTTGTCGATCAGTCGCTGATGCTTCTCCCGCTGCGCCGGCGTGAGCTGGGCGTCGATCTCGGCGCGCATACGGGCCTTGATCGAGTCGAAGCGCGGGCGGACCTGCGCCCAGAGGGAATCGGTCTCGGGACGGTGCCGCTCGAAGATCGCGCGCACCGAGTCCCGTTGCGCGGTACTGAGATCCAACTCACGGCTCAGGTAGGCGACGATGGCGTCTGGGCCGTGGCGTCCGCGCATTCCGGCATCATCGCGCTCGGCGGCCGCGTGGCCACCCCAACCTGCGAGGCCCCCCGCCAGAAAAACGGCGGCGAGCAGTCCCACGGCAGCGAGTTTCGGTTTATTCAGCATGGCTCCTCGATGTTCCTTTAGCGTTGCTCTACGAACGAAGTGAACACGATGCTCGGATCAGGCGGAGACGGCGCCGTGACGAGGGCTGCGACGCCGCGTCCCGGTCCACCGACCGCGGCGGAGGCGATCGCGGCATCCATCGACACCGGAGCGGCTCCACCCCCGGCCCCGGCGAACAACACGGTGCGGCCGATCAGGAAACCGGCGAGCAACGCCGCAGCCGCTGCGGCAACGCCCGGGCGGAACCACGACGCGAGCACGTCCCACGTCGGGACCGACGCCCGCCGCAGTGCTTCGTCATATCCTGCCATGACGCGAGCGACGAAGGCGGATTGATCCTGCCTGGGCTCCAGGGCCACACGCAAAGCGGCCCCGAGCTCGGGATCCGGGCGATGGTCGAACATCTGCGAGTCATTCATTTCACCTGCTCCTTCCAATCAGCCAAAAGGGTCCGCAACCGTCGGCGTCCGTGAAATACCTCCGAGCGTACAGTCCCTTCGGGAACTCCCAGCATGCCGGCGATCTCGGCGTGCGAGTATCCTTCGACGTCGAACAGCACCACCGCGGTACGCCGCCGCTCGGGCAGCTCGGCCAGGGCGGCGCGCAAGCGATCGCCCAACTCACTTTGCACGGCTGCCGCGTCGGGCCGTGGGCCTCCGCCAACCAGCGCTGGATCGAGCGGCTCGGCGCGCCGAACGCTGCGGCGGCGACGGCGGTCGGTCGCGGCGTTTGCGACGATCCGCATCAGCCATGGGCCGAAGGGACGCCGGGCATCAAATTGAGCGAGCTTCACCAGGGCCGAGAGAAAGCCGTCCTGCGCGGCGTCATCTGCGTCATCGGGATCACCCAACACCGCCCGTGCAACACGGCGCGCCTGTGCGGCATAGCGCTCGACCAGCTCCCCGAATGCCGCACGGTCGCCGGCCAGGGTTTTGGCAACGAGCCCCCGGTCGTCTGCTCCGCTTCCCATACGCTTTGCCCCGCCGGGAGGTTGGGACGGGGAGGGGGGCGGGGGCGGAGGCGGGGGCATCCCGGCTT
>Ga0099794_10000260_pt1 | contig 18336 bp, 13 predicted proteins | sample Rivendell_Oct201_10_FD_77320 | JGI IMG/M metagenome (GOLD analysis project Ga0099794, IMG submission 77320) | Vadose zone soil microbial communities from the Eel River Critical Zone Observatory, Northern California, USA -... | ecosystem: Host-associated > Plants > Roots > Rhizosphere > Soil ... | reverse complement strand
CACTGCCTTGGCCGCCGCCACCACCTGGTCGGGCTCCAAGCCGAACCGCTTCTGGAGCTCCTTGAGGGGCGCCGAGGCCCCGAAGGTCTTCATGCCGATGACGTGCCCGGACGAGTCGACGTAGCGCTCCCATCCGAAGGTCGAGGCTTGCTCCACCGCGACCCGCGCCGTCACCTCGGGCGGCAGCACGCGGTTCCGATACTCCGGGGTCTGGTGGTCGAAGATGTCCCAGGACGGCATGGAGACCACGCGCGAGCGGATGCCCTCGGCCCCGAGGCGCTCGTGGGCCTGCACCGCGAGGATCAGCTCGCTGCCCGAGGCGATGAGGATCACCTCGGGGCTCCCACCGGGGGAGTCGGCGAGCACGTACGCACCGCGGGCGACGCCGGCGGCCGGCGCGTACGCGCTCCGATCCAGGGTCGGCAGGGGCTGTCGGGAGAGGGCCAGCACCGCCGGCTCGTGCCGTAGCTGCATGATGTAACGATAAGCCTCGACGGTGGGCTTGTAGGCCAGATCGCCGGTGATACCGAAGAAGACGAGGGCGTCGGACTGGGACGGGCTCAGCGCAGGCTCTTTGAGGCGGCGCGCTGCTTGCCGCCCGGCTTCTCGTGGTGTCCGCCGAACTCGAAGCGCATGGCGGAGAGCAGCTTGCCGGCGAACTCCGCCTCCCCGCGCGAGCTGAATCGCTCGTAGAGGGCGGCCGACAGGACGTGCGACGGGACGGCCTCGTCGATGGCGGCCTTGATCGTCCACCGCCCCTCGCCGGAGTCGGAGACCCGGCCCTCGAACTTCGAGAGGATGGGATCCCTGAGCAGCGCCACCGCGGTGAGGTCCAGCAGCCACGAGGCGACGACGCTGCCGCGCCGCCACACCTCCGCGATGTCGGGCAGGTTGAACTCGTACTGGTAGTGCTCGGGGTCGCGCAGCGGCGTCGTCTCGGCGTCGCTGGCGTGGTCCTGCTTGCCGACATTGGCGGCGCGCAGGATGCCCATGCCCTCGGCATAGGCGGCCATGAGCCCGTACTCGATGCCGTTGTGCACCATCTTGACGAAGTGCCCCGCGCCGTTCGGCCCGCAGTGGAGATATCCCTGCTCGGCGGTGCCCTTCATCTTCTCGCGCCCCGGGGTGCGCTCGATGCCGGTCGTGCCGGGAGCCAGCCGGGCGAAGATCGGATCGAGGTGCTTGACCACCGCCTCCTCGCCCCCGATCATCATGCAGTACCCTCGCGTCAGGCCCCAGACCCCACCGCTCGTCCCCACGTCCACGTAGTGGATTCCCTTGGCGGCGAGCTGCTTGGCGCGCCGGATGTCGTCGATGTAGTAGGAATTGCCGCCGTCGATGACGATGTCGCCCCGCTCGAGATGGGGGAGCACGGCGTCGATGGTGCTGTCCACGACGGCCGCCGGGACCATCAGCCAGAGCGCGCGCGGCTTGTCCAGCTTCTTCACGAAGTCGGCGGGCGAGGCCGCCCCGATCGCGTTCTCCTGGGTCAGCTCCTTCACCGCTTTCGGGGACATGTCGAAGACCACGCACTGATGGCCGCCCGCGAGAAGCCGTCGCACCATGTTGGCGCCCATCCGGCCGAGTCCGATCATTCCGAGCTGCATGGATGACTCCTTGGCGGACCTTCAGGTGTCTTTCCGGGGAGAGCGTCGGCTCGGCTTGACGGACACCCTGCCGTTGTCCGTCGCCTCCCACAGGCGGAAGCCTCCCCGGAACGCGTTGGCGTTGACGCCGGCGCGACAGAGGGGCGGGAGCGCCTTCAGCTTCTTGACGTTGCCTCCCCCGAGCACCACGGAGTCGGGCTGCAGGGCCGCGACCAGACGGGCGACGGCGTCCTCGACCGCGCTCCGCCACTTCTTCTTCCCCCTCTTCTGCAGTCCGCGTATTCCCACGTAGTCCTCGAAGGTGCCCTTCTTGTAGGGCAGGTGACCGAGCTCCATCGGCTGGACGACGCCGTCGGCGATCAGGGTCGAGCCGAGCCCGGTTCCGAGTCCCAGGAACAGCATCCTTCCGCCCTCGTAGCTCCCGAGCGCCTGCATCGCCGCGTCGTTGATGATCTTCACGGGCAGTCCGAAGGCGGCTCGATAGTTGAACGCGACCCATCCCTTGCCGAGATTGTGGGGCTCAGAGGCGGGCCGGCCATCGCGCACCGGCCCCGGGTAGCCGATCGACACCGCGTCGTACGTCCATCCCTGGACGGCCTGCTTGACTCCGGCGGCCATCTCCCGGGGCGTGAAGGTCGGGCCGGAAGGGAACTTGCGTGGCTCGCGCTGTCCGCTCGCGAGCATCTTGACGTTGGTCCCGCCGATGTCGACGACCAGGATCTTCACGGCGTCTTGTTCGAGTTCCCCAGATCCGCGCTCTTCGAGTCGAGGACCGTCATGAGCTCGTGCCAGGACTTCACGAAGGACTTGGCCCCTTCGTCCTGGAGCTGAACGGCGAGGGCGTCAACGTCGATGCCGGCCCGGGCGAACTGCGCGATCACCTCTTCACAGTCACCGCCGTCCGCCGGCAGGATCTCGCTGAGCTGGCCGTGGTCGGCGAGCGCCTTCAGGGTGCCCTCGGGCATCGTGTTCACCGTGAACGGCGCCGCGAGCGCCTTGACGTAGAGCACGTCGGACGCCTGCGGGTCCTTGGTCCCGGTGCTGGCCCACAGGGGGCGTTGCGGGCGGGCGCCGGCATTGTAGGCCCGCCCCCAGCGGGGCGAGCCGAGCAGGGCGCGGGCCGCCTTGTACGTGCGCTTCGCGATGGCGATGCCCAGCCGGTTGTGCAGCGCCTCCGGCACCCTGGCCGCGACGGCGGCGTCCCATCGGCTGACGAACACCGAGGCCACCGACCCGACCTCGGGCTTGAGCCCGGCCGCGATGCGTCGCTCGATGCCGCGCAGGAACGCTTCGGCGGCCGCCACGTACTGCTCGCGCGAGAACAGGAGCGTCACGTTGATCGGCACGCCCACGAAGATCGCCTCCTCTATGGCGGGCAGGCCTTCCGGGGTGCCGGGGATCTTGATGAAGAGATTGGGGCGGCCCGCGCGAGCGTGCAGGTCCTTGGCCGCGGCGATGGTGCTGGCCGTATCGTAGGCGAGAAGCGGCGAGACCTCGAGTGATACCCAGCCGTCCACGCCGTTCGTCCGGTCCCAGATCGGCCGGAACAGATCGGCGGCCTGGGTGAGATCCTCCAGCGCCAGCTCGAAGAACAGCGCCTCTCCGGTCTTGCCCTCCTTCAGCATCTGGTGGATCGCGGCGTCGTAGGCGGTGCTGCTCTTGATGGCCTGGTTGAAGATCGTCGGGTTGGATGTCAGCCCGGTGACGGACAGCTCGTCGATGTAGCGTTTGAGCGTGCCGTTCCGCAGCATGTCACGCGTGATGTTGTCGAGCCACAGACTCTGGCCCAGTTCGTGGAGCATCTGAGTTGCCTTCATCGGCGTCACCTCCTGCCGCTTTCCTCGCGGGGCTCAGACTCGCGAATACCGGGTTCGCAGTCTATGAGACCTTGGTCCTACGCCGGGGCGCGAAACCTATTCCATCGTGCCCGACAGATCGATGACCTTGCCGGCGCGCAGCACGCTCATCTTGAACGGGGCGCCGGGCGCCCCGCTGGCCAGCCGGTTGCGGATCTGCTCGATGTTGTCCTCGGACACCACGGGGATGCCGTCGACCGAGAGGATGATATCGCCACCCACCGGGATCTCCTTGCCCGCGATGGTGACGATCCCGTCCCCCCCCTGCAGGCCCATGTTCCACGCCATCGAGCCCTGGGCGACGGTCTTGACGAGAAACCCGGCGGGCGCCGGGACATTGAAGACCGTCGCGAGGCGGCCCGTGAGGAGGAGGCCCTGGAGGGCACCCCAGAATACCTTCCGGGGGACCAGGAGGGCGCGCGCGCTGTTGATCGTCACGACAAAGCCCAGGCCCTCGCTGCCGCCCGACTTTGAAATGTTCTGGCTGACGATGCCGATCACCTCACCCGCCATGTTGAACAGGGGGCCTCCGGAGTTGCCGGTGTTGATCGTGGCGGTGGTCTGGAAGAACTCGGCCAGGGGCATGTCGGGGAAGATCGTGTTGGCCGGCCAGCGGGCGCTGATCCAGCCCACGCTCATCGAATAGGCGAGCCCGTAGGGGGCGCCGACGACCATGACCTGTTCCCCGACCCGCATCGCGTCGGAGCTGGACATCCGCGCCGCCACCCGCATGGCCTTCGTCACCCGCTCGAGCTGCAGGAGCGAGACGTCCGCCGCCGCATTGGCCGAGAGAAGCGTCGCGCGCACGACCTCACCCCCGATGCCCTCGACGGTGATCTCGTCCATGCCGTTGACGACGTGGGCGGCGGTCATCACCCGGCCGTCACTCCCGATCAGGACCCCGGAGTCCGTCTCGGTGAAGCGGGTGACTCCCTCGGCCTTGACGTCGCGCCCCTTGGCCCGTACGACGATGACGGTCGGGCTAGCCTTGCGAGAAGACCTCGTCCAGGTTCTGGGCCTGGGCCGCCGAGACGAAGGCCGGCAGCAGGGCGGCCGAGAGGAGTATCAGTACGAAGAGATTCGTCATGGGAGCCTCCAAGTGAGGGTTAGAATAACCCGCGGAACGGAATGGCACTGCGCATAGAGGACTACGCGCTGATCGGCGACACGCACACCATCGCGCTGGTCGGCACGAACGGATCCATCGACTGGCTCTGCCTGCCTCGCTTCGACGCCCCCGCGTGCTTCGCGTCGCTGCTCGGGACCGCCGAGAACGGCTTCTGGGACATCGCCCCTCGCGCCGAGGTGGTCCGGACCCGACGCCGGTATCGGGGTCCGACGCTGGTGCTCGAGACCGAGTTCGAGACCGGGCACGGCGCGGCTCGCGTCGTCGATTGCATGCCGCCGTGGAGGTCCCACTCGCGGATCGTGCGGGTGGTCGAGGGGGTGCGAGGCGAGGTGCCGATGCGCATGCGCTTCAAGCCCCGCTTCGACTACGGACGGAGCCGCCCCTGGGTGAGCCAGGCGGGGGACGCGCTCCGGGTGGGCGCCGGTCCGGACGCCCTCGAGCTGCGCAGCGACGTTCCGCTTCGCGGCCACGACTTCCAGCAGACGGCCGAGTTCACGGTCGGCCCCGGACAGCGCGTGAGCTTCCTGCTCACCGCGTATCCCTCGTGGGAGGCGCCCCCGGCGCCCATCGAGCCCGGCACCGCGCCGGACGAGACCGAGGAGTGGTGGCGGGAGTGGTCGGGCCGCTCGACCTACCGGGGCGGCTGGGCCGAGGAGGTGGGGCGCTCGCTGATCACCCTCAAGGCGCTGACGTACGCGCCGACGGGCGGGATCGTGGCCGCCCCGACGACCTCGCTGCCGGAGTTTCTGGGCGGGGTCCGGAACTGGGACTATCGCTACTGCTGGTTGCGGGACGCCGTCTTCACGCTCGACGCGCTGATGTCGGCCGGCTACGTGGAAGAGGCGGTCAGCTGGCGCGACTGGGTGCTGCGCGCGGTCGCCGGCGATCCGGAAGACCTCCAGATCATGTACGGTCTCGGCGGAGAGCGCCGGCTCGACGAGTACGAGCTCGGCTGGTTGTCCGGCTACGAGCACTCGCGTCCGGTCCGGGTCGGCAACGCCGCGTCCGGTCAGCGCCAGCTGGACGTGTATGGCGAGGTGCTCGACACCGTCTTTCGCGCTCGCCAGCTCGGGATGCCGCCGGCACCGGACGGGTGGAGCGTGATCCAGCGAGTCATCGAGTGGCTGGAGACGCACTGGCGGGAGCCCGACGAGGGAATATGGGAGGTGCGCGGGCCGAAGCGGCACTTCGTGCACTCGAAGGTCATGGCCTGGGTCGCGGCCGATCGCACCGTCCGGGCGATCGAGGAAATGGGGCTCGACGGCCCGGTGGAGCGGTTCCGGCAGATGCGCGCCGACATCCACGCGGAGGTCTGCCGCGAGGGATACGACGCCGGCCGCAACACCTTCACGCAGTACTACGGCTCCGCGCAGCTCGATGCGGCGCTGCTGCTTATCCCCCAGGTCGGATTCCTTCCCGCTTCCGATCCTCGGGTCGTGGGGACCGTCGAGGCCGTCCAGCGCGAGCTCGTCCAGGATGGCTTCGTGATGCGCTACATCCCGGACATGGAGGCCGCCGACGCGCTGCCGCCCGGCGAGGGCGCCTTCCTCGCCTGCAGCTTCTGGCTGGTCAACGACCTCGCGCTGATCGGGCGCCACCGGGAGGCGCAGGATCTGTTCCGCCGGCTTCTGGCCCTGCAGAACGACGTCGGCCTCTTCGCGGAGGAATACGACCCGGGCCTCCAGCGCCTCGTGGGCAACTTCCCCCAGGCGTTCACGCACCTGGCTCTCATCTCGAGCGCCAAGGCCCTGTCCGCCTCCGGTCCCGCCTAGAATCCGTCGACTCATCGGCGCGTGTCCGCACGCGGCGGCAGCGCCAGGCGCAGGAGCAGGTAGCCGATCGCTCCCGCCAGCAGCGAGGCGGCCAGGACCCCAATCTTGGCCTGGCTGAGCGCGGGTCCCGGCTTGACCGCGAGCTCGCTCACGAAGAGCGACATGGTGAACCCGATGCCGGCGAGAAAGCTCATCGCGCCCAGCGTGGGCCACCCGAGGTCGGGCGGGAGGGCGGCCAGCCCGGTCCGCACGGCCAGCCAGCTGAAGAGCGTGACGCCGAGCGGCTTGCCGAGCAGGAGCCCCAGGATCACCCCCACGCCGATCGGGCCGGTGACGATATCGAGCACGTGGCCGTCGATCGCGATCCCGGCGTTGAAGAGGGCGAAGAGCGGCAAGACCACGTAGGTCTGTACCGGATGCAGGAGGCGCTCGAGGGTGAGCCCGGGCGGTCGGAGATTGGCGGCGGCCTCGTGCAGCTCGAGGACGGTGTCGAGCTGCCGCTCCTCGAGCAGGACGCTCTGCCAGGTCACGTCGCCCCGGTCGAGCTCGGGCAGACGGCTCCGGACGATCTCCACGAAGCGCTGGGGCCGGATCGGCGATTTCATCGGCACCATCAGGGCGACCAGGATCCCGGCCACGGTCGCGTGGAGGCCCGAGGCGAAGACGGCCAGCCACACCGCCAGCACCGGGATGAGCAGCACCAGCGGCTGCCGCACCTTCGCCCGGAGCAGAAAGAAGAACCCGGCGAGAAAGACGGCGGCATAGACCAGCGCGTCAGAGCGGATCGTCTCGGTGTAGAAGAGGGCGATGACGAGCACGGCGCCCAGGTCGTCGGCGATGGCGAGCGCGGTGAGGAAGACCTTCATCCCCACCGGGACCCGGGGGCCGAGCAGGGCCAGCACGCCCAGCGCGAACGCGATGTCGGTGGCCATCGGGATGCCCCACCCGCGGGCGCCCGGCCCCGTCGCGTTGAAGGCGGCATAGATGGCGGCCGGCAGCAGCACGCCGCCCAGCGCCGCGGAGGCGGGGAGAATGGCGAGTCGCAACGAGGACAGGTGCCCGACGACGACCTCGCGCTTGATCTCCAGGCCGACCACGAAGAAGAAGAGGACCATGAGGCCGTCGTTGACCCAGGCGTGAGCCGAGAGCGCGAAGGAGTGCGCGCCCCACGTCAGCCCGATCTTCGTGTGAAGGAGGTGGTCATAGCTCTCGCGCCACGGAGAGTTGGCCCACACGAGGGCGACCACCGTGCTGGCCAGGAGCAGGATGCTCCCGCTCACTTCCGCGTGGACGAACCGGGCGAAGACTCCCCAGATCGCCGGCCGCGGCGAGCTCCCCGTCATTCGCCGCTCTGCTGGAGGAGCTTGGCCACGAGGCCCGTCCAGCCCGTCTGATGGCTGGCGCCGATGCCGGCGCCGGTGTCGCCGTGGAAGTACTCGTGGAAGGGGATCAGGCCGCGCCAGTGCGGGTCGCGCCAGAAGATCTCGGCGCCGCCGTAGACGGGGCGGCGCCCGTCCGGCCCGGGGAGGAAGATGCGCGCGAGCCGCCGCGACAGCTCCGCGCAGACCTGCGAGAGGCTCATCAGCTGGTCGGAGCCCGTCGGGCACGCGATCTGGAAGTCGTCGCCGAAGAAGTGGTGGAATTTCTGGAGCGACTCGATGAGAAGGAAGTTGACGGGAAACCACACCGGCCCGCGCCAGTTCGAGTTGCCACCGAAGAGGCTGGTGGAGGACTCCGCCGGGTCGTAGCTCACCTGGTGATCCTGGCCGTCCACGTGCAGGACGTACGGGTGATCCTTGTGGTAGCGCGACAGGGCCCGGACGCCGTGCGGCGAGAGGAACTCGGTCTCGTCCAGCATGAAGCGGAGGAGTCGGGGGAGCTGGGCCGTCGTGACGATCGAGGTGAGCAAGCGCTTTCCGCCGCCCGGCTTGTCGGTCACCGCGACGTGCTCGCGGTAATCTGGATTGTTGTCGCCGAACCAGCGGGCCCGTCGCGTGAAGCCCGCGAGGCGGTCGGTGTGCTCGGCGTCCCACGTCGCGACCGCGAAGAGCGGGATCAGGCCCACCAGCGAGCGCACCTTCAGGCGGCGCCGCTGCCCGTCCGGGAGCGTCAGGACGTCGTAGAAGAAGCCGTCCTCCTCGTCCCAGAGGCTCACGTCCTGTCCGCCCACGTGACCGGTGGCGTGCGCGATGTACACGAAATGCTCGAGGAACTTGCTCGCGACGTCCTCGTAGGCCGGATCCTCGCGCGCGAGCTCCAGGGCCATCGCGAGCATGTTCAGGCAATACATGCCCATCCAGCTGGTGCCGTCGGACTGCTCGATGAAGCCCCCGGTCGGCAGCGGCGCCGAGCGGTCGAAGACGCCGATGTTGTCCAGGCCGAGGAATCCGCCCTGGAAGACGTTGCGCCCCGTCGGGTCCTTCCGATTGACCCACCAGGTGAAGTTCAGGAGGTGCTTGTGGAAGACCTTCTGGAGGAACTCCCGGTCCGCCACGCCGCGAACCCGGCGGTCGATCTTGTACACCCGCCAGGCCGCCCACGCCTGGACCGGAGGGTTGACGTCACCCAGCGCCCACTCGTAGGCCGGGCTCTGGCCGTTCGGGTGCATGTACCACTCGCGCAGGAACAGGATGAGCTGCGACTTGGCGAACTCGGGGTCCACGAGGGCGAGCGGGATGGTATGGAACGCGAGGTCCCAGGTGGCGTACCACGGGAACTCCCACTTGTCCGGCATCGAGATGATGTCCTCGTTGTAGAGGTGCGTCCAGTCGCTGTTCCGTCCGGACCGGCGCTCCGGGGGAGGAGGCGGCTGGGTCGGATCGCCCGCGAGCCAGCGCTTGACGTCGTAGTGATAGAACTGCTTGCTCCAGAGCATGCCGCCCAGAGCCTGTCGCATCACGGAGCGGCCTTCGACCGACAGGGTGGGCGGGATGACGAGGCCGTAGAACTCGTCGGCCTCCTCGAGGCGCGCCGCTACCGTGCGGTCGAAGGCGCGCCCGAACGGCCCACCGTCGGAGCCCGGCGCGGCGGCGGCGCTCAGCCGGAGCCGGACGGTCGCGGGCTCGCCGGGCTTCAGGGGCAGGTGATAGTGGGCGGCGGCCTTGGTGCCCTCGCGCGCCGGATTCACCGCGCCCGCCCGCCCTTCGACGACGTACTCGTTGATGCCGTCCTTCGGAAAATGGGTAGGCCCGGCGGCGCCGAAGACACGCGTGACGTTCGTCTCGTTCTCCACGAAGAGGAGCTCGGGCATCCCCTCGGCGAGGAGCCGGTACTGCCCGAGCGTCGGGTGCTCCGCCGCGATCGCCGCCGCGCCCGCGACGCCGTCCGCTGCGCTCAACCGCGGCCGGGGCGCGCCCAGGTCCCAGTCCCAGGTGTTGCGGAACCAGAGGGTCGGCAGGAGGTGAAGCGCGGCGTCCTCGGGGCCGCGATTGACCGCGGTGATGCGCACCAGGATGTCGTCGGCTCCGGCCTTCGCGTATTCGACGGTGACGTCGAAGTAGCGGCTCTCGGCGAAGATCCCGGTGTCGATCAGCTCGAACTCGGGCTCGCTCCGGCTCCGGCCCGCGTTCTCCTCGACGAGGCGCGCGTACGGGAAGGCCGCGTGCGGGTACTTGTAGAGGAACTTCATGTAGGAGTGGGTGGGCGTTGAATCGAGGTAGAAGTAGTACTCCTTCACGTCCTCGCCGTGGTTGCCCTGGGGCCCGGTCAGCCCGAAGAGGCGCTCCTTCAGGATGGGGTCACGCCCGTTCCACAGCGCCAGCGCGAAGCAGAGCCGCTGATGGTTGTCCGAGATGCCCCCCAGGCCGTCCTCCCCCCAGCGGTAGGCGCGCGAGCGCGCGTGATCGTGCGGGAAGTATTCCCAGGCCGTGCCGTCCGGGCTGTAGTCCTCGCGGATCGTGCCCCATTGACGCTCGGACAGGTAGGGGCCCCAGCGCCGCCAGTGGACGGAGCGAGCTTCCGCTTCGAGCAGCCGCTGCCGCTCGCCCAACCGGGCGCTACTCCTGCCAGCCGCCGCCCAGAGCCTTGTAGAGCCGCACCACCGCCAGCAGCTCGTCGCGATGGGCACGCACCAGCCCGAGCTCCGCGTCGAAGAACTGGCGCTCGCTGTCGAGGACCTCGAGATAGCTGCTATAGCCGCCCGTATAGCGCATGTTGGCCAGGCGGCTGGTGTCTTCCGCCGCCCGGGTCAGCGCCTCCTGCTGCAGGCGGAACTCCCGGCGCTTGCGCTGCTCGACCAGGGCGTCGGCGACCTCGCGGAAGGCCTGCTGGATGGTCTGCTTGTACTGGGACACCGCCGCCTCGGCCCGGGCTTCGGCCGAGGTCACCCCGGCCGCGGTGCGGCCGGTGTTGAAGATCGGCAGGCGCAGCTGGGGTCCGACGCTGAACAGGGCTTGCGGGCCGATCCACGAGCCGTCGATGAGGAGGTTGCCGCCGGCCGCGGCGCCGGTCAGGAACACCCGGGGAAAGTAGTCCGCCTTGGCCACGCCGATGCGCGCGGTGGCCGAGGCGAGCTGGGCCTCGGCCTGACGGACGTCCGGACGGCGCTCGAACAGAGCCGAGGGCACGCCCAGCGGCAGGGCGGGCAGGTCGATCTGCTGGAGGAGCGGCCGGCCGCGCGGCACCGCGTCCGGGTTCCGGCCGAGGAGCACGCTGATGGCGTTCTCGGTCTGCTCGATCTGGCGCTCCGTGTCCGGCAGGGTCTCGGCCGCGGTGGCCACGAGGATCTCGGACTGGCGCACGTCGATGAGGGCGGCCACGCTGCCCTCCTCCCGGAGCTTCACGAGTCGGAGCGCGTCCTGACGCGTGGCCAGCGTACGCTGTGACACCTCCAGCTCTGCATCGAGGGAGCGCAGCTGGAAGTACGCCGCGGCCAGGTCGCTCACCAGGCTGCTCGTCACGAAGCGCCGCGCGTCCTCGGAGGCGAGGAGGTCGGCGCGGGCCGCCTCGCTGGCCCGTCGCCAGCGGCCCCAGAAGTCGATCTCGAAGGCGAGATCGAAGCCGGCTATCGGAACGAACTGCTCTCGGAACTGGAGCACGTCTGGCGTGCCCACGATGTGCTGATAGACGGCGCTGCCCGAGCCGTTCAGCTCGGGGAACTGGAAGGACCGCGTGATGGTGACTTGCGCCCGCGCCTCCATGATTCGCGCCGCCGCGATGCGCAGGTCGTAGTTCTCGGCGAGCGCCGAGCGGATGAGCTGCTGGAGCGTCTCGTCCTCGAAGATCCGCCACCACGGCAGATCGCCCACCGACGGGCCCGGGACGTCCCCGACCTGGCCGCGGAAGGCCGGCGGCACCGGATATTCGGGCCGGTGGTAGTCGGGGCCCACCGTGCAGGCCCCCAGGAGCAGGGCCGCCAGCGGCAGGAGCGCCGAACGTCTCACGAATGCTCCTGCGGCGTCGGCACCGCCGGCACTCCCACCGCCGGCCGTCGGCCCTCCCGCTCCGCCCGGCGGCGCCCGAGACCCTGAACGAACGCGTAGTTCCCGGGAATGATGAAGACCCCGAGTGCGGTGGCGACCAGCATGCCCCAGAACACGGCGGTCCCCAGCACATTCTGTGCGCCCGAGCCGGCCCCGCTCGCGAGAACCAGCGGCACCACGCCGAGGATGAATGCGAAGGCCGTCATCAGGATGGGCCGGAACCGGAGCCGCGCCGACTCGAGAGCCGCCTCCTCGAGGGGCATGCCCTCGTCCTGCTTGGCCTTGGCGAACTCCACGATCAGGATCGCGTTCTTGGCGGCAAGCCCGATCAGCATGACGAGACCGATCTGGACGTAGACGTTGTTGTCGTAGCCCATGAGCCAGACCCCGAAGAAGGCGCCGAGGGCGACCAGCGGGGAGCCGAGCAGCACCGCCCACGGCAGGCGCCAGCTCTCGTAGAGCGCGGCCAGCAGGAGAAACACGGCCACGACGGCGAGGAGGAGGGTCGGGCCCGCGGGCGGCGCGATCTTCTCCTGGTACGACAGGCCGGAGTAGGCGAATCCCATCTCCTTGGGCATCACCCGGGCGAAGGTGCTCTCGAGGGCGGCCAGCGCCTGCCCGGACGTGAACCCCGGCGCGGGTGCGCCGCTGATCTCCACCGAGCGGAAGAGGTTGAAGCGGGTGGTGATCTCGGTGCTCGGCACCGACGTGATGGTCACGAGCGTCGACAGCGGGACCATGGTGTTGGTCGTGGAGCTGCGGACGTAGATCTCGCCGATGTCCTGGGGCTTCTGGCGGAACTCCGATTCCGCCTGCACGTAGACCCGGTACAGTCGTCCGAACCGGTTGAAGTCGTTGACGTAGCTGCCGCCGACCGTCGCCGACATCGCCTGGAACACGTCGTTGATGGGCACGCCGAGCTTGCGCGCCTTCTCGCGGTCGAGCTCCACCTTCACTTGAGGATAGTTCGGATCGAAGGAGGTGAAGAGGTTGCCGAGCTCCGGCCGCTGGCGCGCCTCCGCGAGGAACTTGCGAGCCTCCGCGCCGAGCTGCTCGACCGTGAACGTGCCGCTCCGGTCCTGGATCAGGAACTTGAAACCCGACGAGGCGCCGAAACCCGAGATGGTGGGGATGTTGAAGGGAAAGATGATTGCCTCGGGGATCGCCGCCACCTGCAGCTGCAGGGCGGCGATGATGCCCTTGGCGTGTTGGGCGGCGCTTTTTCGCTCCTCCCATGGCTTGAGGCGCACGAAGATACTGCCGAAGTTCGGCTGGTAGGTATTCGTCACGGCCCCGTAGCCGCCGACCGTCGCGTAGGAGTCGACGCCCGCGGTCTGCGCGACAATCTGCTCGACCCGGGCCAGCAGCACGCCCGTGCGCTCGAGTGACGCCCCGGGCGGGAGCTGCGCGTTGATGCCAATGATTCCCTGGTCCTCCTCGGGGATGAACCCCGTCGCCAGCGCGCGGCCGAAGAGGCCGGCGCCGACGACGACCACCCCGACGATCGCGATCGTCATCACCGAGCGCCGTACGAGCAGCCGCGAGACGTGGACGTAGCCGCCGGTCGCCCGGTCGAACACCCGGTTGAACCCGCGAAAGAACGCCCCGAGCGGGCCGCGCATCGGTCCCTTCGAGGGCCTGAGGAGCAGCACGCACAGCGCAGGCGAAAGCGACAGCGCGCTGAAGGCCGAGAGCAGCACCGAGATGGCGATCGTCAGAGCGAACTGCTGGTACATCTGGCCGGTCAGGCCGCCGACGAAGGCGACGGGGATGAACACCGCGGAGAGGATGAGGGCGATGCCGATGACCGGCGCCGACACCTCCTTCATCGCCTGGACCGTCGCATCCCGCGGGTTGAGGCCGTGCTCGAGGTGGTGGATCACGGCCTCGACCACGACGATGGCGTCGTCGACCACGATGCCGATGGCAAGCACCAGGCCGAACATGGAGAGCGTGTTGACCGAGAAGCCCAGCAGCGGGAAGAAGATGAAGGTGCCGACGAGCGAGACGGGCACGGTGAGCAGCGGAATGATCGTCGCGCGGACGTTCTGCAGGAAGATGTACACCACGAGCGTGACGAGGATCAGGGCCTCGACGAATGTCTTCACGATCTCGTGGATCGAGGCCTCCACGGCCGGGGTCGTGTCGTACACGATCTTGTAGTCCATGTCCGGCGGGAACAGCCCCTTGGCCCGGGCCATGGTCTCGTAGATCTGCTTCGACGCCTGGAGCTGGTTGGCGCCGGGCAGCAGGTAGAGGGCCATCGTGCCGGCGGGCTTGCCGCCGAGCCGGCCGAACGAGTTGTAGTCCTGCGAGCCCAGCTCCGCGCGCCCCACGTCCCGGATGCGCACCTGGGTTGCCGCTTCCGTGCCGCGGATGATGATGTTCTCGAATTCCTCGGCCGTGACGAGCCGACCCGGGGCGGCCACGGTGTAGGTGAACGCCTGGTCCGCGGGCGAGGGCGCCGCCCCGATCCGGCCGGCCGGCGCTTGTAGATTCTGCTCCTTGATTGCGGAGATCACGTCGGCCGGCGTCAGTCCGAGCTTGGCCATCTTGTCCGGCCGGAGCCAGATCCGCATGCCGTAGTCCGAGCCGCCGAACAGGTCGACCTGCGCGATGCCGGGGATGCGGAGGAGCTGGTCGCGCAGGTTGATGCCGCAGTAGTTGATCAGGTACTTCGAGTCGTAGGTCTCTCCCGGCGACGCGATCGAGATCATCATCAGGATGCTCGGGCTCTGCTTCTTCACGGTCACGCCCTGCGCGTTCGCCTCCTGCGGCAGGCGCGCCTGGGCCGCGGTGACCCGGTTCTGCGTCAGCACGTTGGCCTTGTCCTGGTCGACGCCGACCTGGAAGTTGACGTCGAGGAGCATGCGGCCGTCGCTGGTGTTGGACGACTGCATGTAGATCATCTGCTCGACGCCGTTGACTTCCTGCTCGATCGGCGTGGCCACCGACTGTTCCACCGCCAGCGCCGAGGCGCCCGGGTAGGTGGCGGTGACCCGGATCGTGGGTGGCGCCAGGAAGGGATACTGCTCGACGCTGAGCCCGAGCAACGCCTTGGCGCCGAGCAAGACGGTCAGGATCGCGATGACGATGGCGACGATCGGACGCCCGATGAAGAACTGGGCCACGGGCTACTTTCCGGCCTGCTTCAGCTCGGGCTTGACCTGCATGCCCGGCCGCACCTTCTGGACCCCGTCGACGACGACCCGCTCGCCGGCCTTGAGGCCGCTCGTGACGATGTAGAGATCGCCGACGCGATCGCTCACGGTCACGGGCCGGAGCGCCACCTTGTCGGCTGCGTCCACCACCAGGACGATCTTGGTGCCCTGCTGCTCCTGCACCGCGAGCGCGGGGACGAGCACGGCGTCGGCCCGATCCTCGACTACCGCGCGCACGCGCGCAAACTGGCCGGGGCGGAGGGTCCTCGACGGGTTGGGGAACTCCGCTCGCACGCTCATGGTCCCGCTCTTGGAATCGAGCGCGCGGTCCACGAACACGACACGGCCCTTGTGGGGAAAGAGAGTGTTGTCTGCCAGGTACAGCTCGAGGTCCTCCCGCCCACCTTGAGCCCGGCCCCGGTCGTCGAGGCGGATGCGTGGGGCGAGCCGAAGATAGTCGGCTTCGGCGATGCCGGCATCGACGTAGATGGGGTCGACCGAGGAGACCGTCGCGAGCAGCGTGGGCTCGGCCTTGCCCACCAAGTTGCCGCGGTCCACCTGGGCCTTGCCCACGATCCCGGTGATGGGGGCCTTCACGGTCGTGTAGTCGAGATTCAGATCTGCCTGGGTCACGGCCGCTTTGGCCGACTGGATCGCGGCGTCGGCGAGCTGGATCTGGGTGCGCTGGGAGAGCTGGGTGTCCTTGAGGGCCGCCTCGGCCCCTTCCACGGCCGCCACGGCCACCTTCTCCGCCGCCTGGGCGGTGTCCAGATCTTGCTGCGGGATCGCTCTGGCCTCGGCCAGGGGGCGGTAGCGGGCAACGTCACGGCTAGCCTTCTCCAGATCGGCCTTGCGCTGGTCGAGCTGGGCCTGGGCCCGCGCGATGATCGACGCGTCCCGTGCCCGCGTGGCGTCGGCCTGGGCCTTGGCGAGCTGAGCCCGCGCGGTCTCGAGCGCCGCCGCGTACTCCTCGGGCTGGATCAGGAAGAGCGTCTGTCCCGCCTTGACCTGCGTGCCCTCCTCGAACATCACCCGCTCGAGCACGCCGGCCACGCGGGCTCTCACCTCCACGGTGGGGACCGCTTCCGTGCGGGCGGTGAAGTCGCGCACGATGGGCACGGTGCGCTGCACCACCTCGGCCACCACGACCGCGGGCGGGGGCGGGGCAGCCTTCTCGGCGCTCTTGCCGCGATCGCAGGCGGCAGCGGTGGCGACGAGCAGCCCGACCACCACGAGGCTCTTCACCCGCCGGGCCGGGGCTCTCAATTCTCTTCCTGCATCACGGCAAACCGAGACATGTTCATGACTTCCCCCTTAGGAACGCCCCGACACCCTGGGCGGCCAAAACCTCTCAAACTGGGCTCCCCAGGTCTATAGGACTTTCGTCCTACCGAGCCCGGCGGACCGGCTTCGCGGCTGGCGCCGCGTCAGGGCCGGGGAGCGCCCCGGGCCCGGTTCAAGCCGTCCAGCGCCGCCACCTTGTAGGCTTCGGCCAGCGTCGGATAGTTGAAGACGGTATCCCGGATCGTCTCGAGGGTGCCGCCGGTGCTCATGAGCACTTGACCGATCGAGACCAGCTCGGAAGCGCTCTCGCCGATCAGGTGCACCCCCAGCAGGCGGAGGCTGCCTGGATCGAAGACGATCTTGAGCAGGCCGGTCCGGTCCCCGATGATCTGAGCGCGGGCGAGCTCGTCGAAGCGCGACAACCCGACCATGTACGTCTGGCCCGCGGAGGCCAGCTCGTGCTCGGTCTGCCCGACCATGGAAATCTCCGGGATCGTGTAGATACCGTAAGGCAGGAGGTCGGTCGGGAGCGACGCGGGCCGACCGAACATATGGCAGGCGGCTACCCGCCCTTGCTCCATCGAGACCGAGGCGAGCGCCGGGAAGCCGATGACGTCTCCCGCCGCGTAGATGTGGGGGATACGCGTCTGGCATTGGGCATTGACCTCGATCCGGCCCCGCCGGTCTGTCGGCAGCCCGATCGCGGCGAGGTTCAATCGGTCGGTGTTGGGCTGGCGGCCCACCGCGTAGAGCATCGCCTCGGCCTCCAGCGTCTCGCCCGAGGCAAGGTCCACTTTCACGCCTTCGGACCGGCTCCCCCGAACGGCGGTGACCTCCGCGCCCAGCTTGAAAACCATGCCCGCCTGCCGCAGGTGATCGAGCAGGTGACCGATGATCTCGCGGTCCACGAACTCCAGCAGCTCGGCGCGCGCGTCCACCAGCGTCGTCGCGATCCCCGCCGCGGCCAGCATCGAGGCGTACTCGAGCCCGATCACCCCCCCGCCGATCACGACGGCCGAGCCCGGGAGGGCGCCGGCGGCGGTCTCCCAGATCTGGTCGGCGTCACGGATGCCGTGGCGCTCGAACGGGATGCCCTCTCGGCGTGCGGGGCGCGTGCCGCAGGCCACGAGGATGTACTCCGCCTCCAGCCGCACCGGCGGCCCTTCTTCTCGCTCCACCTCGAGCGCGTGCGAACCGGCAAAGCGCGCCCAGCCTTCCACGAAGTCCACGCCATTGCGCTGGATCTGGTCGCGCACCACCTCCCGCTCGCGCGCGACCACCGCGTCCACCCGGAGGCGGAGGTCCTCGATGCGGATCTGCCGCTTGAGCGCGTAGTCGGGACCGTAGAAGGTGCGCAGGCGCAGTCCGCTGAGGTAGAGGATCGCCTCGCGGAGCGTCTTGCTGGGGATGGTGCCGGTGTGCAGGCACACGCCGCCCAGCGCGGCGGGCCGGTCGACGATGGCGACTCGCTTCCCGAGCTTCGCGGCCGCGATGGCCCCCTTCTGGCCGGCGGGGCCGGATCCGATCACGGCCAGATCGTAGCGCTCGTTCACTTTCGGCCGGACTCTATCACGATCGACCGCCGCCCCACGAGGGTTCGAGAACCCGGCGTCCTGTCTACGACCAAGGTCCCATGGCGCCGATCGGACGGGGCAACCGAGAATGCGGGCATGTCAGCGCCATTCGCCGCCGGGCTTCTGATCGCGCTCGGAGCGTTGGCCGGTTGCGCTTCGTCCGCGTCCGAAGGGTGGACGAAGCCCGGCGCGACCGAGGAGCAGGCCAACCGCGACTCGGCCGACTGCCTCTTCAGTGCGCAGACGGTGCGGCCCGGTGGTGCTCAAGGCCCGCAGATGGTGGTCAATCAGGACCGGTATCGCCAGTGCATGGCGAACCGGGGCTATACCGCAGGGCCGACGAAGTAGACGATCCATCCTGACGCCGGTGTTCTGAAAGGCGTCTAGTTCACGATCCCGGTCAGCTCGACGGTGCGCCCCGCCCGCAGGACGATCAGCGTGAACGTCGTTCCGGTCGGGAGCCCGGCCATCCGGTCCCGCAGCTTCGCCAAGTTGGCCGCCGACGATGCCGGTATCCCGGCGACCGAGAGGAT
>Ga0099794_10000258_pt1 | contig 18402 bp, 24 predicted proteins | sample Rivendell_Oct201_10_FD_77320 | JGI IMG/M metagenome (GOLD analysis project Ga0099794, IMG submission 77320) | Vadose zone soil microbial communities from the Eel River Critical Zone Observatory, Northern California, USA -... | ecosystem: Host-associated > Plants > Roots > Rhizosphere > Soil ... | reverse complement strand
CGAGTCCCGCGGCGCGGGCGCCCGCCCACGGCTAGCCGGTGGGGCGCTTATGGCAGCGGGTCGCGTTCCTCGCCGCATTCGGTATAGCGATGGTGTCGCTGGCCGCCGGATGGGGGGCATTGCAGGTGGCGTGGCAGACGCCCACGCTGGAGGCGTGTCTGTACACGCTCGGCTTCACGGTGGTGTTTGTCGTGTCGTTTCTCTACCTCGGCTTTTGGGTGTATGCGTGGGATCGCTCCGCCGGCCGCGTCAAACGCGAGATTGCGTTCTATGAACGATTCCTGCAGCGCAAGTGACCCCACCGCCGAACTCGAAGCTGGTGGCAAGGGAAAGTTTGGCACGAAAGAGTACCAAGCATGACGGTATCTGAAATCGGATCAGCATGCGGTGAGGTGGAAGGGGCGGGGCATCCGCGCCCCTCGATCGCGACCGGGGAGGACTGGGCGTGAGGTTCGCTTACTTTGCGGCCGTTGGGTTTCTGAGTGCGCTGTCGTTGGCGTTTGCCGCTGGCATCCTCTACGGCGAGGGGACTGATCACTGGTACCTGGTCGGCACGATGGTCGGCGCGCTGCTCCTCGCATACTCGTTCATCGTCTTGGTGTTACGCAAAATGGGTCTGGTGGGACCGCGGAAGGCGGAGCGATGAGCACAGCAACCACTGACCAAGCGACCGGCCGCTACGCGCGGTCCATGACCGCGCTTCTGCGGGGGACCCTCCGTCTGGACGTCTGGATCAACCGGGTCTACCCCACGGACTTCAATCCGCTGTACTACACGGGGGGGCTGTCCAACCTCTTTTTGCTGACCTTGGTGCTGTCGGGCATCTTCCTGTTCTTCTACTATGAGGCGAGTCTGGGCAGCGCGTTCGCGTCCATCCAATACCTGACCGAACGTGTGCCGTATGGCGGCGTGATCCGCGGCGTGCACCGGTACGCGGCCGACGGGTTCATCGTCGGCATCTTGCTGCACTTGTTCCGCAACTGGTTTACTGATCGGTACCTGTTCGCCCGCGACAACCCTTGGATCTCCGGAATGTTCTTGCTCCTCTTCGCGGGGTTCGTGGGCGTCACGGGGTACCAGCTGGTGTGGGATGAACGGGCGCAGCTGCTGACGACGCTGGTCGTCGCCATGCTGTACAGCATTCCGGCCGCCGGTCAGGGGTTGGTGCATCTGCTCCTGGGCGGCGTCGGCGTCAGCGACACGACGCTCGTGCGGCTGTTGTATCTGCACATCGGCCCCGCCTCGGCGCTGTACGTCTTCCTGTGGTGGCACTACCTGCGGTTGCGCCATCCAAAGATCTGGCCGCCCGGGGTGTGGACCCTCTTCTGCGTGGGCTTGGTGTTCTTGCTGGCCGGGGTGATCCCCGTGACACAGGATGCGATTCCCCCGTCAGCTCCCGCCGCGCGGCCGACCCAGTTTCCCATGGATGTGTTCTTCATGCTCCCGTTTTGGCTCATGAACATCCTTCCGGCGGGAGGCGTCGTGGCGCTGTTAGTCCTGCTGTTTGTGGGCGGGTTAGCGATTCCGTACCTGAGCCGGCGGGAAACTCCCGCGCAGATGGAGGTGCGCCACGCCGGTGTGGCCCAAGTTGTCGACGGGAACTGCACAGGCTGCGAGCTCTGTTACTATGACTGTCCGTACAATGCCATCGTCATGGTCCCCTCACCGGGGCCGGGACTCACCAAGGCGGCCGCCAACCGCACACTGCTGGCGGTCGTCATCGAGTCCCGCTGCGTGGAGTGTGGGATCTGCATCGGCGCATGTCCGTTCGAAGCGCTCGAGCTTCCGAAGTTGATGGAGCGCGATGTGCTCAATCAGGTCAACCTCGCGATGCAAACATGACAGAGCCGACCGTGGTCGGATTCATCTGCGACTGGAGCGTCGACTTGAAGCCGCTCACCGAGGGCGGGCATCTGCGTGAGCTTCCCCACGTGCGCATCATCCGTGTGCCCTGTTCGGGATTCGTCCGTCCCTCATGGCTAGAAGAAACGCTGACGCGTGGGGCGGCGGGCGTCTTTGTGACCGGGTGTCCGTATGGGGATTGTCTCAACCGGGAAGGGAACTTCTTGATGCGGGATCGCATCGAGCAATTGCAGCGGCGCCTGCAACGCCGCAGGGTCGATCCCGCCCGCCTGGGGATGCTCGCGTTCGGCCTGCACGACGGGCCGGGGTTTCTGGCTCAGGTAAAAGCCTTTGTCGAGCGCATCGCCTCCCTGCCCGCGCCGGCCCCCGCCCGAGGCGGTCGCCCCACGGTCGCGCAACCCGCTGCCGCGTCCGAGGGTGATGCATCGTGAAGAAGCCTCTGCGCGTCCACCTGGCCTACCTGCTGTTCTATCTTGCCTGGCTCCTCTTACTCATGTTCATCGCGTCCTTTGGCTTGATCGCCGAAGCCTAGCCCCGCGGCGCCTCTTTCCGTCGTCTTCACAGATGCCCTGGTCACCAAGAACCTGCTCTGTTATCCTGTTGTCGGTTTTTGCAGCCGAGCAGTCTCTTCCAGGAGGGATGCAATGTACAGACGGATGTGGGTAGGTGTCGTGGTGCTGCTTGTGTCGCTGGTCGCCGCGTCGTGCGGCGGGGGAGGGAAACCCAGTGGCGAGCAGCCGAGCGGCCCGAGCGCGGGGGCGGCCATCACGGTCTCCGAGAAGGAATGGTCCATTACATTTTCGACTGCCGCACTGAAAGCGGGCCCCTTGAAGCTGACGGTCAAGAACGACGGCTCCATCGAGCACAACTTCATCATCAAGGAAGCCAACATCGAGGTCGACAGCATCCAACCCGGGCAATCCAAAGAAGTAAACGTGAATTTGAAACCGGGCACCTACACGGTCATGTGTAACATCGCCGGTCACGCGGAAGCCGGCATGCAGACCTCCATTAAGGTGCAGTAGCCGCTCCCTGCGGGCGCCCTCCGGCTGGGGGACCAGCCGGAGGGCGCTACCGTTTGGTCACGAACCCCTCTCCTATAATATGGATCTCCCCGCAAATAATATGGATCTCGCCGCAATCTACGCCCCTGTGCAGGAGGATCTGGACCTGCTTCACGCGCTATTGGAGCGTGAGTTGGCCGCTGATGATCCTTTTGTTAGCGAACTCGTCCGCCACGTGCTGAGCACGCGCGGGAAGATGGTCCGTCCGGCTTTGGTCTGCTTGTCGGCGGGGGCGAGCGGGGGGGCGGGAGAGGCTCGGCTGTGGCTCGCCGCCGCGGTCGAGCTCATTCACGTGGCCTCCCTCATCCACGATGACATCATCGATCAGTCGGAGATCCGGCGCGGAGTCTCTACCGTAAACGTGCAGTGGGGGAATCAGATTGCCGTGCTGTTGGGAGACTACCTGTTCGCCAAAGCCTTCGATCTGCTCAGCCGCATCCGTCACCCGGACGTTGCCCCCACGCTGGCGGTCGCGACCGTTAAGATGAGCCAAGCGGAGATCATGCAGATCAAATTCGGACAAGAGCCCCACGGCGACGAATCCGCCTACTTTGAGATTATTGCGGGTAAGACCGCGTACCTCATCTCCGCGGCGTGCCGGGCGGGGGGCTTGGTCGCGGGAAACTCCGCTGCCGCCGATCGCTTGGGGGCCTTCGGACTCCACTGGGGTATGGCGTTCCAGATTACCGATGACGCCCTGGATTTGACGAGCCGGGAGGACACGCTGGGCAAGCCGATTCACAGTGATATCCCGAGCGGCAAGGTAACCCTCCCGGTAATTCGCGCACTCGCGGAAGCCTCCGCACAGGATCGCGCGCGCCTCCTGGGTCTCCTCGCGGGCGGAGCGCGCGACGGAGATCGGGACGAGATCCAGCGCCTCCTGGTCCGGTACGGGGGCATTGACTACGCGCTCGATACCGCCGGACGCTACTCGCGCCAAGCTGCCGAGGCTCTCGCGCCGCTCGCCCCGGGGCTAGCGAAGAATAGCCTCCTTGCCCTCACGGAGTTCGTCGTGGTCCGGTCCCGATGACCATGGGGTCGACGGAGGCCTCCGCCGCCCTGGCGGTGTGACCTCACCCAATGGCCACGGTTGCGTCCGTACAAGGCCTCGTCGCAGTCACTGGTCCCACGGGGTTCATTGGGTCCCACGTGGTGAAGACACTCCGCCGCGCGGGAATTGCTGTGCGCGCGGTGGTGCACCCTCAGAGCAAGAAGACTGATCACCTCGCGGAGCTGCGAGCGCTGGGCTGCGAGGTTGCCTCCGCGGACGTCGGCGATGTCGGGGCGCTCGAACGCGCCTTCACTGGGTGCGCGTCGGTTGTACACCTCGTGGCGGTGATTCGCGAGCGCCTTGGTGCGACATTCGACTTGATCAATCGGCGGGGGGCCGCGGAAGTCGCCGCAGCCGCGCGGACCGCGGGTGTCAGTCGCCTCGTGCATCTGAGTGCCCTAGGCGCGGGCCCGCAGGCCCCGCGTTACTTGCGATCGAAGTGGGCGGGCGAGGAGGCGATCAGGCGCGGCGGCGTTCCCTACGTGATTCTGCGCCCCTCCTTTGTGTTTGGACCAGGAGGCGGCGCTGCCAAGCAGTTGGCAGATGTCGTGCGGCTGGGGCCGTGGTACCTGTTCCACCTCCTAGGAGCTCCGCGGGGGCCGCTCGTGGCCTTGGGGGCAGTGATGCCCGTCGTCCCGGTGTTTGGGTCGGGTCAGTACCGGTCGATGCCGGTGGACGTGCGCGATCTGCTTGAGGTGGTGCGCCAAGCACTCACGCGCCATGATATCCTGGGCGAAGCGTACGATCTCTGTGGACCAGACGCGTTAGCCTATGAGGCGCTGCTCGACGAGATCGCCCGCGCCTTGGGCGTGCGACGGTGGAAAGCGCACATACCGATGAGGCTGGCCCGGGCGCTGGTGCGGGAGTTTCGCTACCTCCCGAACCCGCCGATCACGCAGGACGAGTTTGAGGCCCTCCTCGTCGACAACGTCTGCCAGGGGAATCGGACAGTCCAGGTGTTTGGCCTGCGCCTGACGCCAGTCCGCGAAGCGATCCGCTACGCGCTCAGCGAGGGCGCGCGCGACGGGTGAAGGGGTGGGGGAGATAAGTGTCCCGCACCACAGATGGGGGCGATGATGGTGGACCCTGAGAAGTCAGAGAAGTCGGACCAGGAATCCGTGAGCGGCATTATCGGCCGGCTACTTCAACACATTGTCGCGTTGCTCGAAGCGCGTATGGACCTGACACGCCAGGAAATTCGTGGCGCGCTGCGCGACGTAGGCATCTCCCTCCTTCTGCTCGTGGCCGCCTTGTCGCTGCTCTTGCTGATGATTCCGATTGCCGTCGCCGTCCTCATTCTCGTCTTGGCGCAGATTCTGGCGCCGTGGTTGGCCACGGCGATTGTCCTCGTCATCATGGTGGCGGTGGTCGCAACCCTCGTGCTCGTGGCCCGCCTCCGCCTGAAGCGTCGGCGGCTCAACTTCCTCACCAGTCTGCGGGAAGACTGGAAGGCCATCCGGCAAGCGCTCGAACGGCAGCGATGACGCCCGCGGGTCCTCCCGACGACGGGCACATCGATCGGCTGCGAGGCGACATCACGACCGATCTAAAAACCCTCCGCCAGATGTGGGATCGGCGCGCGCAGTGGACACAGCGGACCGCGGTGGATTGGACGACCCAGGCCACCCGCCTGCGTGGCGTTCCGGCGTGGGCGGTCGGCGCCGTGGCCGGGATGCTCGCCGGGGTGTGGTCGGCGCTGCGCCGGCCGCGAAGGGTGGAGTAAGCCGCCCAGTCTAATCTCGGGCTGGTGGTGGGTCGAAGGAGGTCTCGTGGCACGTCGCCTGCGCAGCCCATGGTGGGTCCTCTTTTTCGTCATCTTCTTTGGGGCACTGTTGGGGAGCGTCATCGCCGAGGCAGTAGGGGCGTATCCGTCGCTGGCCTGGCTGGCCAAGGATGTGCGCGCTGGGATTGACCCGCCATTGACTCTGGATATGCGGGTGTTCACGGTCACGATCGGAACCACCGTCCGCCTCAATGTCGCCATTCTCCTCGGCATTGTCATAGCTGTGTGGATCTTCCGGCTCCTCCAGTAGGCTCCGCAGGAGCCAATTTCGCGCCGTTTGAAACCCTCTAGACCCGTTGTTATACTTGGGGCGGCGTTTTGGGCGGCACAAGACTGAGACGGATCGCAGTCGGCTGGAGCTCAGTATGGACCCGGGCCTCCCGAGGACAGGGGGGAGCGAGTCGCCCGTGACCCGCGCGGTATCGGCAGGTTCCCCTCAAGCAGGTGCCCAAGTGCACGAGATGGACCTCTTACTCACGGTGGCGGCTGGTACTCGATGGCCAGATCGGGCATGAACAAAATCACAGACATCTTGAGGAGGCCTATGGCTTTCAACTACCTATTTTCCCGGCTGAGCCGCGACATGGGGATCGATCTCGGCACCGCCAACACCCTGATCTATGTGCGGGGCGAAGGTATCATCTTGCGGGAACCCTCGGTGGTGGCGAAGCGGGTCGCCGACGGCCACATCATCGCCGTCGGCGAAGAGGCGAAACGGATGGTGGGGCGGACTCCTGGCGAGATCATCGCCACGCGGCCACTGCGTGACGGCGTCATTGCCGATTTCGACACCACAGCGGCGATGCTGGCCTATTTCATCCGTAAGGGCCTCAAGGGGAAGACACTGCTGCGGCCCCGCGTTGTCGTGGGGATTCCGTCCGGAGTCACGGGCGTGGAGCGTCGCGCGGTCATCGATGCGACCGAACAGGCGGGGGCGCGCGAGGCCTATCTCATCGAGGAGCCGATGGCCGCGGCGATCGGGGCGGGGTTGCCGATCTCCGAACCGGTGGGCAGCATGGTGGTCGACATCGGGGGCGGGACGACCGAGGTCGCGGTCATCGCCATGGGCGGCATTGTGACGTCCAAGTCCATCCGCGTGGCAGGGGACGAGATGGATGAAGCTTTGATTCAGTACTGCCGCCGAGCGTACAATCTGCTCATCGGGGAACGGACCTCCGAGGAGATCAAGATTGCGATCGGGTCCGCCTATCCGATGAAAGAAGAGCAGAGCATTGATGTGCGGGGGAGGGACTTGGTAAGTGGGTTGCCTCGCACCGTGCGCATGACAAGCTCCGAGGCGCGCGAGGCCCTGGCGGAGCCGGTCGCGCAAATCGTCGAAGCAGTGAAACAGACACTCGAACGCACCCCACCCGAACTGGCGGCGGATATCGTGGACCATGGAATTGTCTTGGCGGGGGGGGGCTCGCTGCTGCGAGGCATCGACCGTTTGCTGGGGGAGGAGACGGGGATGCCCGTGATTATCACGGACGATCCGATGTCGGCGGTCGCGCTGGGAACCGGGCGCGCCCTAGAAGAGCTCGAGACCATGAAACGGCTGCTCGTGACCTCTAAGAAGCTGTGAGCCGAGGCGCGCATGGGTGAGTTAATCGCCGTCCGCCGGCGTCTAGCGCTGTTCTTCGGGCTTTTCGTCTTCGTGATTGCCCTGCTCACCACTCAAGCTCGCAGTCCAGACCGCAGGCAAGTCGGGGCGATTGGGACCACGGTGCTCACTGTGCTGGTGCCGGTGCAAACGGGGATGGCGCGCGTTGCGGACGGAGTCCAGCGGATGTGGAATCTGTACACGGAAATCGGCCGGTTGCGCGTCGAGAACGCGAAGCTGCGGGAGGCCCTCGATGGGATGGGGCGGCGGAATGCGGCATTGCAGGAGCAGGCTCTGGCCGGGGAACGGCTGGAGCGGTTGCTGGGGTTCCGTGGCCAGGTCGGGAGCCGGTCGATCGCTGCCAACGTAATCGGACGCGACGTTGGGAAGTGGTTTGGGACGGTGCAGGTGGATCGCGGGACCCGCGATGGGGTCCGGCGGAACGCGCCGGTGGTCACCTCTGACGGGGTCGTGGGGCGCGTGATCGAGGTCACGCCGACGACGGCGCGAGTTCTCCTGGTCGCCGACTCCCGCAGCGCAGTGGGTGTGGTTGTCCAGCGTATACGAGATCTCGGTGTCGTCGAGGGCCGCAACGAACGGGTGTTGCACCTCAAGTATCTGTCGCGAACGAGCGACGTGCAGCCCGGGGACGTGGTGGTGACCTCTGGCCAGGGTGGGGTCTTTCCAAAGGGGTTAGCGGTAGGACGTATCACCCGAGTGGTTCGGGAGGAGGGCGAACTCCTTCTGGAGGCTGAAGTCGAACCCGCTGCGGCGTTGGACCGTCTCGAAGAGGTGTTGATTTTGCTCCCGCTGTGAGCAACCCGGCGGGGTGTGGGAGATGTGATGAGAGGTGGCGGTGTGACCGGCGAACGGCGCAGGGTGCCGGGTTCTAAGAAGTTCGCGTGAGTCGGGTCCTAGCCTACACCGGCGTCGTGGTGATTTTGGCGCTCGTGCAGGCGGCATGGCTGGCGCGCGTGCAGGTGTGGGGGGCGATCCTGGATCCCCTGGTGCCCCTGATCGTCGGAGTGGGCATCCTCAGGGGGGCCGAAAGTGGCGCGGTGGTGGGGGTGGCAGCGGGACTGCTGCAAGACCTGCTGTCCGGCGGAGGCCCGCTGGGCGTCAACGGTTTGTCCAAGTTAGTCGTGGGATTCGCCTCCGGGATGTTCGAGCGCAGCATCTATATTGAGAACCCTCTCCTGCCCGCCATCGCCACCTTCATCGGGACACTGCTGGGAGGAGTGCTGCTGGTCATCGTGGCCCTCCTGGTCGGCTTGGGTGTACCGCCCTGGCCAGCCATTGTGGCCCGGCTGATCATGCAGGCGGTGCTGAACAGCGCGATCGCTCCGGTGCTGTTCCGCACCATCCGGGTCATCGAGACCCACTTTCAGCGCGAGCACTAGGCGGCGAATCAACGGCGATGGAATATCAGCAGCCGGCCAAAAGGCTGTTCGTCATTAACCTTCTCATCGGGGTGCTGATGAGCATCCTGCTCGTGCGCCTGTGGCAACTGCAGGTGCTGCAGGGCGGGTATTACCTGCGTCAGTCCGAAGAGAATCGGATTCGCGACTACACGCTGTCCGCGCCGCGTGGGATTATCTACGATCGCAAAGGCCGTCCCCTCGTCTCCAACCGCCCGTCATTCACTGTAGCGGTCTTGCCATTGGAACTGCACGACCCGCCGCAGGTCGTCCCCCGCCTGGCTTCGATCTTGGGGATTACGCCGGAAGAGATCACGCGTCGGGTGGACGCCAACCGGCCGCGGCTGTTCGAGCCCGTGCGGATCAAGCGCGATGTCGGCTCGGCCGTCGTCGCCTTGATCGAGGAAAATCGACTTGACCTCCCCGGGGTGATTATCCTCGTCGAGCCGGTACGGCACTACCTACACGACAAGATCGCCGCCCACGTGCTGGGTTACCTCGGAGAGATCGATGTCGAGGACCTGGCAGCCCGGCGGAATGAGGGCTACCGCCCGGGTGATCTGATCGGCAAGGCGGGCGTGGAGCGCACGAATGAGGCCGTCTTGCGCGGGGTCGATGGACGGATGCGGGTGGAAGTGGACGCTCTCGGCCGTCCCTTGCGGATTTTGTCTCGCGTTCCCGCCCTCCCCGGCCGCCCGTTGGCGTTGACTCTCGATCTCGATGTGCAGAAGGCCGCATACGACGCGCTGCAGGCCACTGGGTTGGGGGCAGGCGCGGCCATCGCCATGGATCCTCGTTCCGGTGACATTCTCGCGATGGCCAGTCTTCCTTCATACGATCCCAATCAGTTCGCCATGGGCATCGGGTCGACGGCGTGGCAGGCGATCACAGCCGACCAGCGCAAGCCCCTGCTCAACCGCGCCGTGGGCGCGACCTATGAACCGGGGTCCGTGTTTAAGCTGGTGACCGCCACGGCGGCCCTCGACCGCGGCATCGTCTCACGGCGGACGATGTTCGACGCCCCGGGCTACTTTCAGCTCGGTCAGTGGATCTTCAGAGATTTGAAAGCGTGGGGCCGCATCGACTTCATCACCGGAATCGCGAACTCGGTGAACGTCGTCTTCTATACGCTGGGCTACCGGCTGGGTGGTGAGGAGCTGGCGAACTACGCCCTTCTCATGGGGCTGGGGGAGCCCACCGGGATCGATCTGCCGGGAGAGATCAACGGCATCATCCCGAGCCCGGCTACCAAAGAACAGCTCGTAGGCGAGCCGTGGTACCCCGGGGACGCGGTCAACATGTCTATTGGCCAGGGAGCCATCACCGTCACACCGATCCAAGTGGCTCGCATGATCATGGGAATCGCGAATGGCGGTCAGCTGGTGCAACCGCACGTCCTGCTCCTGACGTACGATCGCGACCGCACCGCGCATCGGGTGGATCCGGTGATGCAGCGTACTGTGCCGTATCGTCCCGAGAGCCTGGCGGTGCTGCAGGAGGGGATGCGCGCCGTAGTCGACCGGGGGAGCGGGGCGGGAGCGAGGATCGAGGGGCTGCCGATGGCAGGCAAAACCGGGAGCGCGGAAAACCCACGGGGGCGGCCGCACGCGTGGTTTGTCGGTTATGCTCCAATCGATATCCCCCGGTTGGTTGTGGTCGCGTTTGTCGAAAACGGATTCCGCGGTGGCATCGCTGCCGCCCCCGTCGCCCGCGCGATTTTCCAGACCGCGTTTTCCCCTGCGGTCGATCAGGAGACGGGCCGATGAGCAAACGGCTCCTGCGCTACCTGGACTGGCCGCTTCTTGGGGCGATGCTCGCGCTTATGGCCGGGGGCGTCCTGGTGCTCTACAGCGCCGTGCACAGCACCCCGAACCCGGCGGAGTTTGTCCGCGCGCGTATGGTGCACATCATCATGGCGTTGATCGTCCTGGGGCTGCTGGCGGCGGTCGATTACCAGGCCATCGCCCGCGTGTGGCGGTCGATTCTCGCTGGAACGATCCTGGCACTCCTGGCGGTGCTGGTGATTGGCCGCGTGAGTTTCGGCGCGCAGCGGTGGATCGGCCTCGGGCCCTTGGCCGCCTTCCAGCCCGCTGAACTCGCCAAGCTGGCGCTGATTATCACACTGGCGAAGCACATCGATGGGTACAAGGAGTTTGATTCGTGGAAGGCCCTCCTACCCGTGCTCGCGCATGCCGCCCTCCCGCTGGCGTTGATCGCCCGCCAGCCGGACCTCGGAACGGCGCTGGTCGTGGCGGCGATTCTCGCGGCGATGATCTTCGTCGCGCAGCTCCCCATGCGGATGCTCGCCGCGCTCGGCGCCAGCGCGGCGACGGTCGCTCCCCTCGCCTGGCGACTGCTCCACGACTACCAGCGCCACCGACTTCTGGTCTTCCTGGATCCCAACGCAGACCCCTTAGGCGGGGGGTACGCGCTGATCCAGTCCAAGATCGCGGTGGGCTCGGGCCAGTTGCTTGGCAAAGGGCTGCTGCACGGCACACAGAGCTTGTTGCACTTCATCCCCGAGCAGCACACCGACTTCATCTTCACCGTCGTGGGCGAAGAGTTCGGATTTGTCGGCGCCTGCGTGCTGCTGGGTCTGTTCGCGCTGTGGCTGTGGCGCGCGATGACCATCGCCGCGCAGGCCAAGGATCGTCTGGGGACGTTGATGGCCGTCGGCGTCGTGGCGATGGTCGCCTTTCACCTTATCGTCAACGTCGGGATGACGGTCGGCCTGATGCCGATCACCGGGATCCCGCTGCCGTGGGTCAGCCACGGCGGCAGCGCGTTGATCACGATGGCGGGGGCCACCGGACTGCTGTTGAGTATTGGAATGCGACGGAAAAAGATTCTGTTCTAGAGTCGAGTTCGACTCGTAGGAGCGCATATGGCGAAAGAAATCATTGCAAACGTGGAACCGTTCGAGACGCGCGTGGCGGTGCTCGATGACGGGAAGCTGATCAACCTCTTCATCGAGCGCGGCGAGCCCCTGGCAGGCAACATCTACAAGGGCCGGGTCGCGAACGTCCTCCCGGGGATGGAGGCCGCCTTCGTGGACATCGGGTTGGAGCGCAACGCGTTCCTCCACGTCGGCGACATCCGGTCGCAGCGGCTGGCGGGAGAAGAGGTCGAGGAGTCGTTTGGCCGAGGCGCCATCGCCGAACGACTGCGCGCGGGCCAAGAGATCCTAGTTCAGGTCACCAAGGAGCCGATGGGCAGCAAGGGAGCCCGGGTGACGACGTACGTGGCGCTGCCCGCCTACTACCTGGTGCTGATGCCCACCGTGAACTACGTGGGTGTGAGCCGGCGGATCGAGAACGAGCAGGAACGCCGGCGTCTCCGGCAGCTCGCCGACCGCGTGCGCCCTAAAGGTATGGGCGTCATCGTGCGCACCGCGGCCGAAGGGGCGACCGAGAAGGAGTTGGCCGACGACATTCAGTTCCTGCTGCAGATCTGGAACCGAGTGGAAGAGCGGTCGCGCGCGAGCAAAGCGCCGGCGCTCGTCTACCAGGACCTGCGGCTCATCCGGCGGGTGGTGCGCGACCAGTTCACCGACGAGGTCACGCAATTTCTCATCGACTCTCCCGAGGAATTCCGCCGCGTCCAGGATCTCTTGAACTCCTTTGCCTCCAAGTTGAAGTCCCGAGTGCAGCTCTATCGCGAGGCCGAACCGATCTTTGAGCACACCGGAGTGGAGAAGGAGATCGAGAAAGCGCTCCACCGCAAGATCTGGTTGAAGTCCGGCGGGTACATCGTCATCGATCGCACCGAGGCGCTGACGGTCATCGACGTAAACACGGGGAAGTTTGTCGGCAAGACCGATCTGGCGACCACGATCTTCCGCACGAACATGGAAGCGGTCGGAGAAATTGTCCGCCAGATCACGCTGCGCGATATCGGAGGAATCATTCTCGCCGACTTCATCGACATGGAGAATGAAGGGCACCGCAAACAGGTGCTGGCCGCCCTCCATGAGGCCGCCCGCCGCGATCGGTCCAAGTTCCACATCATCGATCTCACTCAGCTGGGACTGGTGGAGATCACGCGCAAGCGCGTGCACCAGGACCTCGAAGAAGTGATGCGGATGCCCTGTCCGTATTGCGAGGGGCGCGGGCGGGTGCTGTCGGTGGAGACGATGGGGCTCCGGGTCCGTCGAGAGATCCGCAGGGCGCTGGCGAACGCGCGAGAGGCGGCGGTGCTGGTGGACCTGCACCCGGATGTGGCCGCGTTCCTGTCCCGCGAGGGGGAGGGCTGGATCCGGCAGTTGGAGCAGCAAACGGGCCGGCGGCTCCGCGTCCGCGCCCGCGAGGGGATGCACATCGAGCGCCTCCGCATCGTCGAGGGGCCTTCGCTGGACGCCCTGGAGCGCGCGCCCGTGCGGGAGGAGCGCGGAGAGCACGTACACTGGCTCGACTATGGTCCCCCGGAGGTGGTCACCGTGGGGGAGGAAGACGAGGAGCAGGAGTTGGCGATGGCGTCTGCGGGTCGATCACGCCCGTGGATGACAAAATTGCGCCGGTTGCTGGGGCGGACGCAGGTGTGATACGATACCTCGGGCCACAGACCCCGCCCGCGTATCTGTGCGCGGGGTCGGTCTACTATGTTGGCGGATTGACGTCACGGGATGCCCATGTACGCAGTGATCGAAACCGGAGGCAAGCAGTATAAGGTCCAGGAGGGCCACACCGTGGCCGTGGAGCGCCTGGACGCCGATGCCGGGACTGCGGTGACACTGGATCGCGTGCTGCTGGTCGCCGACGACACGTCCCGCACGGTCGGCACGCCGGTCGTCGCGGGGGCAAAGGTCACCGCGACCGTCATGGCCCACAGCAAAGCGGCGAAGGTCGTGGTCTTCAAATACAAGTCCAAGGTGCATTACCGTCGCAAGAAAGGTCACCGCCAGCAGTACACGACCATTCGCATCGATAAGATCGAGCGTTAAGGGTCGGGACACCGTGATCGGGGGCACCTCAAATGGCGCATAAGAAGGGCATGGGCTCGTCCCGCAACGGACGAGACAGCAAGAGCAAGCGGCTCGGCATCAAGCGATTTGCAGGACAGATCGTGACCGCAGGGAGCGTGTTGGTTCGCCAGCGGGGCACCCGGGTCTGGCCGGGGGAGAACGTCGGCACCGGACGCGACCACACCCTTTTTGCCCTCGTCGACGGAGTCGTCTCGTGGCAACGCCACGGCCGCGACAGTCGACAGGTCAGCGTCCTGCCATCAACGACCTAAACCACGTCCGACTGCGGCGACTCGAGGCCACCGCATGATACTCGGAGACATCCGGGTGTCCGCGTGGCCTCGACTGTTTACGCGACCGTCTACGGGTCCATAGAGTGCGGGAAGAAAAGCTGCGATGTTCATCGACCGCGCGGTTATTGATGTGAAAGGTGGAGACGGGGGCAACGGCTGTGTGAGCTTCCGCCGGGAGAAGTACGTGCCCAAGGGCGGACCGGATGGCGGAGATGGGGGCAACGGCGGCGATGTCGTCCTGGTGGCCGATGAGAACCTGTCTACCCTGTTGGACTTTCAGTACCGCCGCCAATACGTGGCTCAGCGCGGCCGGCACGGGGAAGGAAGCCTGCGGCACGGGAAGCGCGGGGGATCGCTCATCGTGCCTGTGCCCGTCGGCACCGTGGTGAAGGACACGAGTTCGGCGGAGACTCTCGCTGACCTCACTCAACACGGCCATCGGGTCGTCGCAGCACGCGGCGGGAAGGGGGGCCGGGGTAACGCGCGATTTGCCACTTCCACGATGCGGGCCCCTCGCCGGGCTGATCCAGGGGGCAAGGGCGAGGAACGCCGGCTTGAGCTAGAGCTGCAGCTGATCGCCGATGCCGGCCTGGTGGGTTTTCCCAACGCCGGGAAGTCGACGCTGCTCACTCGGGTCTCCGCGGCCCGCCCCAAGATCGCGGATTATCCCTTCACCACCACCGAACCGTATCTGGGTGTTGTCGGTCTGGATGACGGGCGCAGTTTTGTGCTCGCGGATCTGCCTGGCTTGATCGAGGGGGCGCATCAGGGCGCGGGGTTGGGCCACACATTCTTGAGGCACATCGCACGCACCCGCGTGCTCGTGCACGTGATCGACCTCGCCGCCGAGCGCGACCCGGTCGCCGTCTTCGAGGCCGTGAACACCGAACTCTGGCTCCACGATCCGTCGCTGCGGCGCCGTCCGATGTTGGTGGCGTTGAACAAGATTGATCAACCTATCGCCCGGGACAAAGTCGCCTCTGCGCAAGAGGCTATTACCCGGCTGGGATATCGTGTCTACTCCGTGTCGGCGGCCACCGGCGAAGGGCTTCAAACGTTGATGGGGGCCGTCGCCGATGAGCTGCCGCGACAGGTGCATGTCGAGAGTTCTGCCTCCTCCAGTTGAAGGAGAGGGGTGGGGATCATCGCGATGATGATCCCCGCGGTAGGTAGAGGCCCGAGCAAGGAAGACGAAAGGGGCGTCGCGTGGGACGCGTCGGCGTCATGGGGGGCACCTTCGATCCGATTCACTACGGCCACCTCGTGACCGCCGAGGAAGCCCGAGTACACTTTGAGTTGTCGCAGGTATTATTCGTCCCCAACCGCTACCCTCCACACAAAGAGCTGGATGGCGTGAGTGCGCCCGAACATCGGTACCACATGACGCTCCTTGCCACAGCCACGAACCCCGACTTCGCCGTGTCTCGCCTGGAGGTTGATCGACCGGGACCCTCGTACTCCATCGATACGATTCGCGAATTGCGCCAGGTGTACCAAGCCGATGCGTTGTTTTACATTACGGGGGCAGACGCCATTCTCCAGGTGGTCCGGGGGGCGTGGGAGGGGTCGGCCGAACTGTTGACGCTGTGCCAATTCATCGCGGCGAGCCGGCCGGGATTTCCCATCGATGTGCACGATCTGCGCCGCTTTAACGTGACCGGTCAGCAACTGTCGAACATCCACGTGATCGAAATCCCGGCACTCGCCATCTCGTCAACGGATATCCGCCGTCGCGTGACCGCAGGACTCCCCATTCGCTATCTAGTGCCGGAGCCGGTCGAGACGTATATCCACAAACACAGGTTGTACGGCAGGGCCGGAGGCGCGCGCGGTTGACGGGGCCGAAGGGGCTGGCGCTGGGTGCTGCGGAAGCGATGGAGGCCAAAAAGGCCGAGGACGTGCTCATCCTCGACATTGGCAGCTTCACGTCCGTGGCTGACTACTTCGTCATTGGTTCCGCCGAGACGGCCGTGCAGATCCGGGCCATTACCGAGGCGGTCGAAGATGCCCTGGACGACCTCGGTGCGCGGTTGCTGGCGAAGGAAGGCCATGCCCGCGCCCGCTGGGTTTTGCTTGATTTCGGCTCGGTCGTTGTGCACATCTTCGGCCCGGATGCTCGGGCTCTGTACAGCCTCGAACGCTTGTGGGCGGATGCGCCCATTCTCGGACGGTAGGCACCGATCCCGGTACCCGCATGCAGGTGACGATCACCCCCGCCGAACCCAGCCACGTACCGACGCTGGTGGATCTCTACGACCGTGCGTATCACGGGGGGTACTCGGCCTGCTTCGACCGCTACGGACCAGCCAGCCCCCAAGATTTCTGGTGGGTGCAGACGGAAAAGCCCGTTTTCCTGCTAGAGGTCAACCACAAACCGCATGGGGTGATTATTTTCGGTCGGATGGGCCGCCAGATGCTGGTGGAAGAGGTGCTGATTCCCGCACCCGTGGGCGATCGGGCGGGGGACGCCGAGGCGAAGGCGATGGAGAGCATCTTAAACACGGTCCACGACTTCCTGGTGAAGCGGTTCCACGGGGAGCATCAGGACCTGCTCACCTTGCGATGCGCGGAGACAAACGCAGAGGTCTTGAACTTGGTCCGGCGTTACGACTTCACCTTTGCGAATGCTCTGGTTGTGGCGACCGGAGCGGCGAGGCGAGACGCGCGCGTACCTGAGGGGTATACGGTTCGCCGCGCAGGGCAAGCGGATTCGCATCCCGTGGCGCGACTACAGGAAGAGACCCTGAATGTGACCGTGCTCCCAGGCGTGCTCAACCGCCTGTGGAAGCAGGCAGACGCCCGCGTCTTCCTTGCTGAGCGCGAGAAATTCCCCGTCGCCTTCCTCATCGCCCAGGTGAAAGACGGCGTGGGACGCTGGACCGTCGGCGTGCGGGAGGCGCATAAGGGCAAGGGCCTGGGGACAGTTTTGGCACAGGAGGCCCTCCAGTTCTTTTCCGCGAACCACGTCACGCCGATGACTACCTACTGGGCGCTCGATGCTCAATCGGCCGCCTTTGTGCGAAGCCTGGATGCGCGTACTGAGCGGACGTATCTGTACTTCGAGAAGCGCATTTGACAGGCTGGACGCAGGATGTGGCAAATCGTCACAGGGGGCCTCGGAGCTTGTGACCGTTCGGGCATGGTCCGTGCTAGGGATAGTAGCAGCGGTGGGGGGATTTGCGCTCCTTTTGGTCACGCTGCCAAAAGTGCAAGAGTCTCAGACGGTGCTGCGGCAACTCGCGATAGCGATAGACCCAGCGGCCGCAAAAGAGGCGGTCCGCCTTCGTCAGCAGTATGACGCTTCACTTGCTATCATGGTGGCGGGGCTCGTCGCGGTGGCCTACGCGTTGACCGCTGGGATTCGACGGTCCCGCTAGGTCGCTGCGACGCAGCGCTCAAGGGCCGTCTAAATGGAGAGAAAAAGGGAAGGTCCAAGACACCGGAGGTTTCATAGCGATTTTGGGGAAGATATCGGGCACATGAGGCAACCCAGTGGCTGAGCCAACGAAATCGGGGGCGGGGAAGAAATTCAGCATCACCATCCAAGTGCCTGAGGATGTCACGGCCCAGTGGCCGGACCGGGCGACCGCGGAGAAACTCGTCCAAGAAGTCTACACGGCCATGGGCGCCTCTTCGACTTCCCCCCAGAAGGCACCGCCGCAAATGGCCTCGCCGCCGCGGGTAGTGGCGCCCCCAACGCGTCGTGGCATCGCCGGGGTAGTTCTCGCCGCGCTGGTGGCCGGAGGTGTCGGAGGGTATCTGGGAGCGCGTCTGTATCTGGGACCCATGGCAGATCGTCCCGTCACCACCACACCCGCGCGCGCGCAGACCTCGCCGTCGTCAACGTCTACTGTCCAATCGCAGCCAGTCGACCAACCTGTCACGTCCGCGTCGCCTGCCACCCAGCTTCCGTCTGCGCAACCGGCCGAGCAAATGGCTGACAGCAAACCGGCAGCATCTGTGCCCGCCACGTACAATGTCCAGGTCGGCGCGTACAAGATCCGAGAGAACGCCGAGGTCCTCCTCCAGCGGCTGCAGCAAGATGGTTTCCAGGCCGAGATTGTGCGCTCCTCAGGGCTCTACGTCGTCCAGCTAGGCCCGTTGCCAAGCCTCCAAGACGCCGGTCGGTTGGTCGAAAGACTCAAGCTGCACCAGTACGACGCCGTCGTCCTTCGTATCACATCCGCCGGACACTGATTCTTCTGCACGAAAGGCGACAGCGGCGGGAAACTTCGCCATTCCCACTTCTTACGCCGCATTTGATTGACGGGTTTGTTTGCCCCTCGGTATAATGAGCGTGCTTAGAGGCAACGATCGGAAGCAGTAGGCTGACGGTCGGGTCGAGAGAGCCGGGATGTGGTGAAAGCCGG